>Ga0335072_10000662_pt1 | contig 63168 bp, 49 predicted proteins | sample Lox_Sample_21_FD_206725 | JGI IMG/M metagenome (GOLD analysis project Ga0335072, IMG submission 206725) | Soil microbial communities from Loxahatchee National Wildlife Refuge, Florida, United States - Lox_Sample_2.1 | ecosystem: Environmental > Terrestrial > Soil > Wetlands | place: USA...
TTCTCGCCAGACGGCAAGCTGGTCGCGTCAGGCTCGAGCGACGAGACGGTCCGGCTCTGGGACACGGCCACGGGGGCGCCGCACGGTGAGCCGCTCGAGGGCCATTCAGGCTGGGTCATGTCGGTCGCCTTCTCGCCGGATGGCAAGCTGGTCGTGTCAGGCTCGGACGACAAGACGGTCCGGCTCTGGGACGCGGCCACGAGGGCACCGCGCAGTGAGCCGCTCGAGGGCCATTCAGGTTGGGTCATGTCGGTCGCCTTCTCGCCGGACGGCAAGCTGGTCGCGTCAGGCTCGAGCGACCAGACGGTCCGGTTCTGGGACACGGCCACGGGGGCGCCGCACGGTGAGCCGCTCGAGGGCCATACAGATTCAGTCAGGTCGGTCACCTTCTCGCCGGATGGTAAGCTGGTCGCGTCAGGCTCGGACGACGAGACGGTCCGGCTCTGGGACACGGCCACGGGGGCGCCGCACGGTGAGCCGCTCGAGGGCCATACAGATTTGGTCTGGTCGGTCGCCTTCTCGCCGGACGGCAAGCTGGTCGCGTCAGGCTCGGACGACGAGACGGTCCGGCTCTGGGACACGGCTACGGGGGCGCCGAGCGGTGAGCCGCTCGAGGGCCATTTAGGTTCGGTCTACTCGGTCGCCTTCTCGCCAGACGGCAAGCTGGTCACAGTATCTGACTGGGTAACTAAAGATGCGGAAAAGCTCCTACGGCTCCCTCTCGGTTATACGGCGACTTGCGGAGATGTTTTCGGTAGTTTGCTAGTCTTAGGTCATCTGGAGCTATTTCATTTATCGAGTTCAACTAACTTATCCACTTAACCAATATTTTCTAGAACCCTCTGCGATAGCCTCTATATAGCCTGTGTTGGACAGACAAGGGCACAGCGGCTAAACATGGTGAAGAAGTGTACAGATCTTGGCGCGAATAAGTCATTGGCTCTCGGCTTCAGACCCAAAACCTAAGCCCTAACGCAGGACGAAGCTACTGCCCTGCTCGTTAGAGACGCAAGACCTGAATATATGCCATCGCTACCCTTACCTTCCGCCATATCTAGTACAGCCACCTTCTCGGCTTTGAACACTACATAACAGTTGGGTGCAAGTTGGCTCAACTAAGCGGCAACTGTCTGAGCCGCTACGCTCATAGGCGAAAGCGGCAGTGTTGTCAATTCGCCTCCGACAGGCTCTGACACGTGAGGCTTACCGGCAGCTAGGTTGCAGGAGCTGTTTACCGCCACCATCAGACGAAATGGATTCGCAGTCATCATTGACCAACAATTCAAGTGGAATCATAGATGTTAAGCAGGTGTAACTAGATGTAGGATGTAACAATCTATTGAGTCGGTACTCGTGAGTTGACCATGGAGGGCCCCTGGGGGCTGCTCCATGAGTCTGCCTATATACCCATGGGTTCTTGGTGGCTCAATGGTCCCTTGAGCCACTTCTTGGCATGTTTGGTCTTGGCACATTTGTTGCCGCCAAGGCCCGGATTGTCACCCTGTGGGCTTTGGTATACAAAGAGTCTTCCTGCTCGCATATCTTGTACAAGCTCAGCAGTGTTAAGAATCCTTCTCAATCGGCACTTACATCAGCGCCTCCTTACCGATTTCACTAGTCTTCGTCATCCGTACTCTCCGGAGCACTGCTATTGCGGAAGAATATGGAAACCGCTTTGCCCGGGCCAGAAGCAGTGAAAGAAGGGAGGGGTGTTGAAGAGGTAACACAAAAGTTGGAGACAAAGTCTGAAGAGGAGTCCTTGGCCGCGCTACCAATTTTTCCAGTGCCTTTTGCCGATCAGCACAACGATGCCCCCCAAAAAGTCTCTACGTCAACGAGCAGAAGAAGCGATGAAGCTCTTTGAGTTCGTCCATCACAGCATAGACAAAGATCAGGTACAAATCGAACTGGCAGGTGATGCTCCATATCAGTCAACCGTCATGGACAGGAGCAAAGCTCGATCTCTTCCTCAAAGCCAGACCATATTTCATGAACAAGAAGGGTACAGGAACAGCTAGGGTGGCCACTCCTCCCAGAACCGACATGGCAGGTCCAACGCCCAAGTTATGGAACATTGGCTTGGCGGCTAGAGGTAGTCCGGCGGCTAGGATACTTCGTAGAAAGGTATTTGCAGAGACGGCACTGGCGGCATAGAGGGCGTATGTGTCGACGAGAAAGTTGATGCACTGCTGGAAAATGACGTTGAAGCCGGCGCCAATGAAACCAGCTGCGATAATGGGCAGGATCCAGTGGAATCTGGGAGCGGCCGTCCAGCCAAACCAGAATAAGCCGATCGCGAATAGGATTCCGCCGAGAGCCTAGCACTGTTAGCTAGGTGTTTAACAAGATTAGTATGACATTCCGCGGGAATAACATACCATAGGTGGGAGCCTAGCCTCCGGTACCGGCTTGCCTCCGGCCGCTTCCGCAATTCTGATATAGCGTGGTTGATTCGCTAAGTTGATGAAAACGGCCGCAAGCACCCCAACGAATAAGGCAATAAATGGCAGAGATCCTACAACTGGGCTGTACCCGCGCTGCTCTTCAAACACGATGGGGAAGACCTCCAAGGTCATGTAGAGGAGTCCGAAAACGAAGGACGCGTAGAATGCGATGCAGGTGACCATAGGTTCCGTGACAAGCATCAACAAGGGTCTCGAGAAGTGCTTCGTGACCATAGTCTTTGCATCTAGTTTCATGTTTTCGTGCGGGTGGTAGAATTTCCCGTTGCCGGTCTCTTTACGCAAACGCTGCGCCTTGAACTTGAGTAGAACTGGCCCGTACATCTCGGGAAGGGTGAAGACGCAGAGTCCAAGTATCGTGAACGTCCAGATGGCCTCGACATATTCGGTCCACCGCCAGCCAAGGTGAGGGTTGACTACCAGGGCTGATCCAATGACAGGCCCTAGTGTCGGTCCTCCCACGACAGCAACCGCGTAGAACGTGACCGCGATTCCTCGAGCCTTGGCCTCCCAGATATCACCAAGCGCGGCAGAGACGTTGCTAACGGGGGCAGAGCCAAAAATCCCGCCGAGGAATCGTGTAATGAAAATGGAAGCGGCGTTCTTACTAGTCGCGGTCACTAGGGAGAATAGGCCCAAACAAAACATCGCGGGCAACATGGACCATCTGCGTCCCCATATCTCGGAAATTGGTGCCCACAAAAGAGGTCCAAAGGCGAACCCCAGACTATTGGTGCCACGATCAGTAAAGTGCCAACAGGACAATAGCGTTGGGTGTAAGGATTTTGACTGTGATGTAGACTTCGGGAGCGCCAGGTCGAACAAAAGTAAGCTACTTACACGTATAATGAAATAGATAGCACGGCGACCTCCCTGCTGACGCCTACATATGCTGCTATAGCACTTTCTGCTGGAGATATAATGCTCGATCCTAAACTTGCTGCGAGGGCGAGCATTCCCAGTTGGAACGTGACCCAGCATTTGTACCCCGTCGACCAATTCCGAGGGTACTCCCTGTCGTCCTCGTCCCACTCCACGAGATTTGGATCCTTAGATTCATGTTGCTGCTCTCCTTCCGATGCAGGCGTATTCTCCTCATCACATAGTGTTCGTGGCGATAGATTGCGTTCCTGAGTTGGATCCGTATAAGTCGAGGAGTCGCGTGTGGACATAACCATCTGCGACGATAGTGGCTGTGAGAGCCTCGACTGACCTCTTCACTACTTGACAGGTTGTAAAAGACATTTTGTACAATTGCTCTTTAGGAGAACGCCGCAAGCGGAGCGTGGCAAAACGGTAATAAGGAATGTTTCGGCCACGATTGATTTGATCCCCACGAGATGACGTAGTAGTTGGTGGAGACGGACGTCGCCGATGTCGCGATCTCGCTTTTCGCTACTTCATTCTCACCGAAGGCGATGCTTCAACTGCGCTGTTCACAAGATATACTTAACCTTGACAACGTGCCATTTTTGGAAAGGCCCTTGAAGGCCCTTGACCGAGATAAGCTTTCGATTCTGACGATGCCCAGACTGCGCTCAAGTCATAGCAAATGAGAATAGCATCTCATTGAGCGCATTGCTGACAAAGACAAGGTATGAGATTCTTTTCTTCTAAGGTCGAAATACCATTCTGAAGCTTTCTCCATAACTGCAGCGTTACAGTACACACGAATTGAAGTACTGAAAGCATCTGCGTCTTGTGATGCCAGAAGTTCTCGGGCCAAGAATTACTGCTTTGGGCGACTGGTCCCTGATTGGCCATGGCTTCTCCGCACTTGACGCAGCTACCGCTGACTAAACATTCGGAATGATGTCGTAGTGACCCTAAATTTGCTTTGATAAGCAGACCTGGGAGCAGCCGTAGATCAAAGTACATATGCAAAGCTGAGATCGCCCTGCCGAGTGCGAAAGATAATCAATTGATTCTGCAACCACCCCCATTGATAAGCAGCATCGATATCGGCCGTTAGCAAGTACCCCAAAGGATAGACATATATTTGCAATTCTTGTACCTAGCGCACGAAGGGAACGCCCGTAGGGACCTCACGCCAAGCGTTTTCTCAACCCGAGCAAGAAAAATGCCCAAAACGGCAAGTAGGCCTTCCCAAGGCCACACTCACGATGCAGGAACTGGGAAGGCCGGTTTCTTATTCGTCAGTGTCACGGGAGAGCATGCACAGCCAGCCGACCCAAAAGCAAGGAAGGTGATTCGGACACATGTCATGCGCAACTATCTCGAACATACCAGTGACGAACCGAACAAAGGCCCCGTAGCAACTATCCAGCCGATACCGGCGCCTGTGGCTGGGCAGAAGCTGAGGTTCAGGCTCAAGAAAGACAAGCTTGAGCAGAGTCTCCCGCTGAGGAGTAGAGTGAAGCCGGTGACAAGACCGAAGGGCAATGCGGAGAGGAGGGAGAAAGAGAACGAGGCTGCTGCGCCGGGTGCAGGGTATCTGCATGAGTCCGAAATCTCACCCATAACTGCGGGAAATGTACATTCACCACGGGCTACTCCAGTTGCACCCAATCGAGGTGGGGTGAAAAGCCCGTTGCTGTCATGGGTCCAAACCACCAGCGGACTCCGGCCAAACCTGCTCGAAGACCCCTTCAGCACGTCGGATCAAGAGGTAGAGTCAGCTCTGCCAACGTCACTATTGCACTGGTTCGGTAATTCTCGCATCGATCCTCTCGGCGTTCTTCCTGTTGAATTGACTCCTTTCGATGAATTGCTCGTCGACCGTTTCCAAAATTACATGTCAGAATCATGGTGCCCCATCAGTGGCCAAAGTGCGTGGTTTCTGTTTGCGATCAACGACGAGTTGCTCTTTCATGCGACCTTGTACAACTGGGCGATGCACTTTGCCGACGCCACGAACGATAGGTCCTTCGCTAGCCACCCTGGCATCATGCGGCACAAGCTGACTGCGATTCATATGATCAATGAAAAATTGTCCGATCCGGTGGAGGCGGTCAGAGACGAGAGCCTAGGTGCCGTGGTGGCAATAATCAATGCTGAGGTCGCGCATGGGTCGGCCGAGGAGTCAGAAAGACACATGGTTGGCCTGAGGGCAATGGTCGATATGAGAGGTGGAATTGAGGCTTTATGCCATGGAATTGGCGGCTTGCTGCAAAGGCTGATTGGCTGGACCGACTTGAACTATGCTGAGCTCCACAGCACCCCATTAATGTTCACAGAAGAAAATTGCCATTGGGACAAAGTGCGAGCTGAGACGGGTTGGTCTGGCCCAAGCTCAAACCGCTTCCACGACACTTCCAACGTCGCGGCACTTGACCCATATCCGGCTAAGCAGACGCAAGTCATTCCTTTGCTGCGAGAGATCCGAGACCTCTGCGAAGAAGTGGCACGTCGGCCGCTCTTGAGCATGTCCGAGCACGAGAAGATGCGTCGAAGCGATAGATTTCACGCGCTTGAACGGCGATTGCGCATTGTGGCCGAACGGTCGATAGGCGACAATATCAGGGATGCGGAACATAAAGGCGACTTGGTCTGGCGGTCTTGTGCCTCGGCCGGCTTGTTGTACGTCCATCATTTCCTGCGTGGCCTTCCGCTGGCTTACCGCCAATTCGACACGCTTTGCCAAGATCTGTGGTTCACCTTAGTCGGAATCGCAGACGTCGAGCAGGCATGGAACTTTGCTCCAGAGCTCCTCATGTGGGTATTGAGTGTCGGGGCGATATTGACTACCACAAGGCCTCAACATCAGTGGTTCGTGGACAGTCTTGCGGCAGCGTCTGCTACTTTTGGGTATGATGAGTGGATTCAATATCGGGAGGCAATTCAGAGCTTTCTCTGGGTGGAGAAACAAGATGATGAAAGGTACTTCTCGGTCTGGCAGGCCGTTGAAGATGCGAAAACAAGGCAAGCGACAGAAATTTCGTTTACAGCGATGTTGGACGGTATAACTGTGTAGTTAGCATATCTTTAGAAGAGCGTGACGAACTTCGTTCGACTCGACCGCAGTCTCATCCTCTGATTCCGCCAGGGCCTCCCCAGCGAAGCTTCCGTAGAGTTCTAGAAACGACACGAAGTTTCTTGTCATGGGAATCGTGACCCTATTGAAGCGTCCTTGTTGCGTCAAGAGATACTGCCGGCGAAAGGCCCTAGGAACTCGCTGTTCGGCTGCCGCCATTTCACCATTCGAGCCCGGAGTGGCAACCCCAGATGCGCAAGGGCTCAAATGAGAAAAAAGTGGCGGCTCTCTGATGCAATTTGGCCTTGGCATTGATCTTGTAAAGATCGCGATGAATGTCGCCTCCTAATAGCTTCAAGGAGGATTCTTGTCCGGATGGCATGAGATCGGGCGCAGATGCCGCTGCATTCCCATGAGCGTCTGATACGACATCAAGATCAGCAAGGTAACCTAACGGCAAGTGTCTCGACACTATTTTTGCCTCTCTTCTCTCTTGTTCACTCGTTGGAGTATCTGTCGCGAAATATATGGTCACTCTTACGAAGCTGAAAAGAGACTGAAAACGGAATTCGCCATTCGAACGCTACTTGATATGGTCTAAGCGAAGGTACAGCTAATCGTGTTAGCACTTTGAATGAGGCAAAATGGAACTCGAGAAGAATTCCCTAGACTAGCTTGAGAATCCCAAATTATCTGTTTGCTGGTTTCGGCGAAACCAAGAAGAGAATCATGCCTGTTCTACTGGCTTTGTGACCTTGTTTAATTCTGTATTTGTTTCCTTCCTGTTCACAAGCCTACATGCGGTAGAGTATGACTCCAGCTTCAACCTTCGCTCACTTAATACAAGCTGAACGCCTTTGTGTACCATGCTTCTCCATTCCCACATAACTCCTCTTCCTAGCCCCAATCATAGCATGAGAAATGTCAAGCCAGCGGGTCATCGCGATCATAGCCGAACAAATCTTCGATCTCGGTAAAGCTTTGAAAGTGTACCGGTCTGTGCTGATCATCATAGAATCTCAAGGGTATGTCCAACTTGACATAAACGGGTCGTTTCTCCGCAGCTCCAAAACTGGCTCCAGAGAACGAGAAGTTCCAAACGTTGTTCTCTGGTACCAGGAAGTAGCCTTTGATCTTGTCACTGAGTAGCAATTGACTCTTCTTGCCAAATGCCGTACTGAAACCAGCAGGCTGGTCCGATTGGTTATCCTTATTCTGCGCACCCCAAGTATACCCTTCAGGTGTGAGAGACCATGATGACAGAGACACGGAGCCAGGCGTGAAAGAAACTGTCAGTGTGACGGTTTTCTTGTCCCAAGAAGGGTGGGCTGCCATCAACTTCGAATGCATAGTCACATCTGCGGCAGTCATGTACGGCAAGTCACCGCCGGACGTGGTATGGATGATGCCAAGAGGCTCCATGGTCTTGAGGTACTCATGTTGTGGCAACTGATGTGGTAGCTGAACATCTCTGGTGCTGCCAACCTGCGGCACCATCACGATCGTGCGGATCTCCTTCACTTGAGGCGCGTCTGTGGGGGAGGAGCCATAGAGGTAGCCGGCGACCTGTACCCGGAGATCAGAGATAGTAATGAACTTCTTGAGGATGTTCTTCGGCATGATATAGGTAAAATCATCGTCAGACTCATGAATGTCTTCGCTTGATATGTAAATGTTGTTTTGCCGAGTGCGAAGATTGGAGGTGGCAATTGCACGGGTTCGCCATTCAGTCTTGGATGCAAAGGATTGTTGTTCATATTGAGAGGTCGTCGTCACGACTATCTCCTCACCTCGGACATTTTGCGTCTTGGTTGTGACTGCAGTAAGTTGAGCTTGTTCTTGCTGCTGTTTCTCTATCTCGGCTGCCTGCTGTCGCTGCATGGAAGGCGCAGATATCTCCATTCCCAGAATGATATCTCGAACTTCGCTACTTGTTAGGGACTGCGTATTGACATTGTTCTTCTTGCCGTAGTCATTCAAGATGAGATCACGAAGCTGCACCTCGACCTTGATCCAGTCTTCATCGGAAAGTGTGGGCCAGATATGATGAGCTTGCGTAATGACTGTCTTGTCTGGTCGAAGAAGTAACTTCGTCTTGTCTGGATTGACATGGAGCGCACGGAGTATGAGAATCAGGCGGGAAAATGCTGTATAAGACGAAATTGTCTTCAGCCATTCGTCGTACAAATTGAAAAGCACCATCTGCGGCTCCGTTGCCCTCAAGATCATGTCGGCAAGCTTCTCGACCTTCATGGCTGCCTGGAAAGGCAGCTGTAGCTCCGATGCTCTGATTGAGATGTTGGGAAAGTCTAGTAAATGCACTTCGAGCGGATCAAGTAGACCCTTCCGTGTGACAATCAATTGCTTTGGCTGTTCTTCCACAGGGAGTGATCGGATTAATGCAGCTACCTCTTCTGCCGTCTTCCACTTGGCCAATTGGCCCAGACGTTTCTGGCCAGCCCAAACACTGGTATGAATAATTTTCAGGAATAATTGACCAGTTCGGGGGTTGAAAATGAAGATCGCGCCATTGATCGGCTTAGTCGTCAAGTTGCCTTCAAACGTCTTGTGGATGGTGACCCGGTACACGTTTGTGTCATCAATGAAAAGCTGGGTTTGACTGCTGAATAGCTCTGAGTAGTTCTGGGAATTCAAGAACTCCTGCGTGCTTTCCGAAGCATACAGCTGCAGACCTTTCCTAATGCGTTCCCTGAGGACGTATAAGGCCGGATTTGCTTTCATAATCTTCGCCATAGCTTGCTGCACCAATTGCTTCAAGCCAGGGAAATATTGGCCATATGCTGAATATAAGTTGTAAGCGAGATCGATACCAATCATCAGTCCAGTAGCCGAAGGATAGATACTCATGCTGTCAGTGGTGTAATCGAGGTACTTAGCTCTGACATAGCGTTCGATGTCGTGCGAATCGTAATCACCATATCTGAGCTGAATGTCCAGCCAGAACTTGTTCGTTGTTGTGGGTTCCATCTGATCTTTGGTGTCAAAGAGTAGTGAGGGTCGAGTGACGTTCCACTTGTGGCTAGCGAAGAGGAGAATATCGGCACATGAGCTGTTCATCTTGTAGGACTTTCTCGGATGGATGGTCTCCTTCTGCACGGTCTCAATGCCGAGCTGTTCCAACTCCTGATCGAAAACTTGGCACAAATCCATTACCACAGATTCATGAATCTTCTGCCACAAGTGAGCGCGGAAAATCTGGATCAGGGATATCTTCAGGGTAGGAATCTTGCCGTGCAAGAATATTCCCGTCAAGTCGAGCTGGACTTGGAAACCAACATAGACGTTTGCTCGGTTGATGGTCGGTGACCACCAGAGCGTGAATCGACGATTGGGAATTTGGTTGAGACCAGATCGTTGAGCGTTCGTTAGCTTCTTGAACTTCATAGACTCCTCAAATCCAGATGCTCGTTCCCAGAAGAGGCCTTCCCACGAAGGGAAAGCAGTGGCTTTAAACAGTGTATGCTCCAAAATTGTCTCAACTCCACCAAGTGCCTGGATGACATCCGTGCGATATGCATTCAAGTTCCAGAGTTTGCCATCGTGTCTTTGACTGGTCCACCAGAATGGATTGCTTTTCATCAGCTGATATTGCTTAAACTCGGTGCGAGTGCGGAAACCCTTGTCAAAGCTCAATGTACTTCTGTCCTTCTGGAACAGAGTATTGATACGTGGCAGGCCTCGGTCCCAGCTGTCTTCTAGATCTTCCAGCGTTAATCTCCTATTCTGTTGATTGGCTTCCATACGCTTCTGAGCGTACTCGGTCCAGACTCGTTGAGAGTCGATGAACTCGGCTTCCCAGGGGATGATATAGCGGAAGATGTTGGGAATCAGGGTCTCTTCGTCGTGTGTCATACCGGCGCGGTAATGGGTAACGCCGGTATCCGTCTGTTTTGACCATCGTTTATCGCTGGTTGGGATGAGGATGTGAGAGCCTGAGATCATGCCCAATCCTCCAAGTTCTTTCGGCGTATAAAAGACAGCAGGCGGGAAACGGGAAGGCATTTTCGAATTTAGACCGATCTTGACACGAGTTTGGATCTTCGTCTCGCATTTGACGATAGTATCTAGCAAATTGACTGTCGATACGGCAGCTTCGCGGTAATATGTGAAGAGGGCGATCAAGCTCGTATTCCATTTATTCGCTATTTTGGTGAATGTGGTTGATCCAGAGGACATCAAGATCTGTCGGATGCGATTGTTGAACTTCTGGATGTCGTCCTCCGTGACCTGCAAGAAGGCATGCGCAGTACGTTCCTTCGTAGTATTGTCGGCCAACGCCCAGACGCTGTCTTTGATTGGGAACTCATCATTCTGATTCCTAATCTTAGGCAAGATCCTGACTTCGAAGCCACACATTGAGAACAGCAAGTTTGGATTGTCTCTGCTATAGACACTCGCAAACGTGTCCTCCCATTCAATGGTGGTCACTGATCGAGGCAGTCGATTCTTGAGATCCCAGAACACGGCTCGCCCAAGGTTGACATCGTGTCTCATCAACCGCATTCTTGAATCTCGCGGCCAGCATTTCTTGTTCCGATATCCGATGACATTCTCAAAGTTTGGATCTGGCTGTTCTGTTAGGAATCGTTGAATGAGATCTCGCGACTCGTCCGCCGTGAATCTGAAGAAAACCCAGATCTTGTCAATGTAACGTGTGTAGAGTCGGATAGGATGTCTCGTTTCAGTTTCTCGGTCTTTGAATTGGAGGAAGTCGTTTGGAGATTGTGGCGGACCAGCAATCTCACTTGCTCGTTGCAAGCCAAGGAGAAGCAAGTCGATGACCAATCCATAATACTGGAAGACGAACCCGGAGAACTGGAGACCTCGAATCATACCATAGCTGTTGGCGTGGTTCATGTCTTTGTAGTTCAGCTGCACGTTGTTCTTTGATGTAATGTAGTCCGCCAGATTATGGTCCATGATCAGACGTAGCAGTCGATTCAGCAATGTCAAATCGATCTTCTCGTAGACCTTAGACAATTGGGTTTCGATCATGACATCGCATTGCCCATCAGCTGTTTCCCAGACATTGGTCAGATTATTGATACCTTGAGCCCACTTGTAGGTTAGAAGTGGAGGAACCTCTGAGTCCGATGGTTTGATCCAGGCCGGGAAGAGGTGGCGCGTGTCTGCTTGATACCATAGGTACTGGTCGAGATATGCATCGGTGATTTTTTCGATGGGCTCGATGTCGTATACAGGATTAATAGTGCTGTAGTTGTCGTTCATATCAATAGCAACTTCCTTGAAGGCACGTTGAGTGAGCAAGAAGCGCTTGATTCTTGCAAGAGTTGTGCCTGGCGAATCGTAGGCTTGCTCTATCAAGGCAAGTTCTTCTCGTTGACTTTGGTTCAGGCGGCCCTTGACGGAGTATGCTTCACGTAGACGCTCTAATGCTAGGATGAGGATCTTTGTATCGTGCTTGTAGGACACACTGGGAAATGGGATCGGCGAGAACTTTCGCGACTCTAGCCAATGAACCGTAGTGGTATATATCGCAACAGCCTCTTCTGACGACACGTATGGCCCATCTTTCATGTAATTGTGCTGTCGTTCTTGCTCAGCCTTGAGCCACAGTCGTGTCAGTCGACCCAAATTCTTTTTGGCAACTGTTTTGTCCACTGTCGCACCTCTTCGAATTCGCTCTCGATTATAGTGCGCGACTGAAATCCACCAGTCTGCTTTGCTTTTGACGTAGCGTAGAATGATGTTTTCAATTGGAGCTGGAAGACCAGGCACCTTCCAAGGAATGTTACTCTTCCAGCATCTCCACGCTTCTGACAAATGTTGCAAGACTGTATTGACCTTGTTCTGTTTGATACCCTCTGGCATCATGTCCATGAGATCTGCCATGACTGACGCACGTAGCTCAAGATCGAAGTGCGATTCGACACGTTGCTTTGTCACGGTCTTCGCTACCCCTTTGCTATGTCGGCCTTCGAATTGACGAGAAAGCAGGTTTCCGAGCCAGCGTTCCAATAGAGGGATTATGCCACGTAGAAAGAATAGCCAGACTCTCCAGGCTGGAGCCCAGAAACCACAACCCGGTCCTTTACCCACTGGTCCGGAATTGAAGCGGTAGTAGATCAAATGCTTTAGATCTTTGCACGATCTGATCTGGTGCATGAGCTTGTACTTGTAGCGATACATACCCGTGAGCTGCCCAACATGGTTGAACGCATATAGGATGCCGTCGGCTAGCTGGAAAGCGTCAATGTTGCCAAGGCGGTATTGGACTTGGGCGTCGACGATCAATTTCGTGAGTTTCAAGATCTCGCGCATGAGGTGGAAGGCATTGCCAAATCGTGACTTCTTCCGTTCCTTTGTGGTCAGCGTCTTGACTGGCTTCAGGTTGAAGTTGTAGTCGAGATGTAGGTACGTCAAGTTCTTCCGATGGATAAGAAGATTGAGCATGTTGAAGCCTTGTCTGCAGACCTGCAAGCCAGCCTCTACCCAGTCAATCGTCGTCTGCTGAAAGAATTTCGTGGACTTCAAGGTTTTGAGCAAATACTGCTTGTTCTGAGCTTTTGGCTTCTTCTTATGTAGCTCGTTAAGCACAAAAGTCTTGAGCAGCTTCTGGTATGACACTCTAACTTTGACTGGCTGGCCTTGCGGGCAGTGCTCAAGATACCATTGTTTTACCAACGGCACATCTTGAGCTCGCACCATCTTCCCTGACCTCCGATCGAAGGGGTATGGCGCCCACCACAAAGCAATAGCAGATGCCGTTTCACTCGTATAGAGTTCTTCATCAGCAAGGAAAGGCTCGAAATTGCCTGGCAGCTCGAATTCCTCATCTTCGTCATTTCCAGAACCAAAAATCTCATATTCATGGCTGATTGTGATATTCTTCGGAGCAACTGATCTTGAGGAGATAGGGTTGATGACAGGGTCGAAGTAGAAGGCTGGCAGATTAGGATCTTCCGATCGGACATAGACGACTTGAGGGTAGGAGTACCACGAGAGCTTGACGCTTCTCGGTAGGGAGTTGTAAAGGTATGGGAATGCGACACGATATTCAGTTCGGATAGGGGCGCGGAAAATGATTCGATCGATAGCGTTGAACTCGCCAAAGTCCTCATCATTCGGATCAACGTCTTTGTACAACGGCTCGAACCTTGGACCGCCAGGTATTGCCACGTTGAGTGCCTTGGCTGTGAAGAAACTTTCTCTGTCAAACATGTGGAAGTAGTTCTTGTCAACCACGTCGCTTAGCAGCGGACGTGACAACCGATAAAGGGTGGCCATCTGAGGCAAAGTTAGGTTCCAGTTTTTGTAGCTCGGCCCGTTGACATGCGGCGTATCTATAAGCGGTCGATGATCGTAAAACCACTCGTAAACTGGTCCATCTTCAGACTCGTCCAGCTCCATCTGAATTGGCTCCAGTGGCTCCACGTCTTCAATATTTTCTGACCAAGACAGGGGTGGTTCCTCATCATCGAAAGGTGGAAACCTCATCCTCTTGAAGTGTCTCCGATCGCTCTTCTCTCGCCTCATGCAAACCCACATGGTTGCCCACTGTGCATGAAAAACGGGCTGAATCACTCTGGGCGTCTCGTTCACCAGTGTCAGGCAGCCATTGACGTGGTACAGCACTTTGACCTCTCTCGCCGATTCCCAGGGCATTGGCATGTTCTCTAGCAGCTTCAGCACAGCATGCGGCATGAACTTCAGAGCCCCCAGGTAACTTCTCTTATCGCTGCTGAATTTCTTCTGGCTGACATCTCCAATATCTTTCACTATCTTGCGCAGATGCTCAGGTGGCATATCAGCTTTCTGTGTCTCGACGAAGCCAGCCTTGCGCTTCTCGCCGAATCGGTTGCGTTGTGTGCGCAGCCATTCCTTCTTCTTCTGGGCGAATTTGGCGACATGAGGATCTGCGGGAGGTCGGTAGCCTGGAGGTGGAGGAGCCATGCCAGGCGGAGGAGGTACGGCACTCGCGCTCCATCCTGGAGGAGGAGGCGGTGGAGGGAGGGAGGTCATCTTGGTAGTAGTCGTGACTGCAATGAAAAATCGATGAACTTTTTGCTCAAGTCCCCTTCAGGCCGCAAGTTTCTTACCATCTAAGTCCACCACTACCTCTGCACAGAGGTGGGTTGATTCCCAGCCGAACACGACGCAGGTAGCACTATGCAAGCCGCGAACACTAACGCACAAAGCACCTGTGTCGATACTTTGAGAGTGAACACTTTTTTGCAGCTACAGAGGGCGATTCTCTCTTAGCTTCGACATTTTAGCGCCCTTTTCCAGCGCCAAGTCTTGGCATATTTTGCCAAGATTCAATCGCACGATGGGGAATTTTGAGGGATCTTTGGCACCGACGAGAAGACCATACCAACGAGCCACCCTCATCACCGCTCCCCTTTTCGTCCCGATATCAACCCCTCCTAAACTTCGCGATGGCCTCTGTGCGCTTGCAATACCGAAGACGGAACCCGTAAGCTCTGCCAATGTTTATCAAAAACCCGCACGTTACTGACATCTCCCTCTCAACAGCTACAACACCCGCTCAAACAAAGTTCGCATCACAAAGACCCCCGGCGGCGCCCTCCGATACCTCCATATCAAGAAGCGCGGCTCGCCGCCAAAATGTGGTGACTGCGGTATCAAATTGCCCGGCGTACGTTCTCCTCCAGGACCCATTCACCCAAAACCACGAAGTCTACTCTGTCATATTTCTCGCATCAGTATTGATTAGCTTGCTAACGCTACCCCATCAACAGATCCCAGCCCTCCGACCGCGTGAATATGCCACTATCTCCCGGCCCCAAAAGACCGTCTCTCGTGCCTACGGCGGCTCAAGGTGCAGCAATTGTGTACGCGACCGGATCGTGCGGGCGTTCCTGATTGAGGAGCAGAAGATCGTCAAGAAGGTGTTGAAGGACTCGCAGGAGAAGAAGGGAGCCAAGAAATAGATGATGAGTTTGAAGAACCTGGGGGGTAGGCTAGATGAGCTCCAGAGGATGAAAACGTTTTCTCTGATGGTATTCGTGTTCAGAGATATGCTTGAGGATTGGCTTTGCATGGTCTGGGCAGCTACAAAAATGACCTCGGAGGGTTGTTGGTAGAAGAACGGATCAAGCGAGCGTCTACATCTACGTCTCTCTGGGATGTACAGCATGTCACTGCGAGAATCACGTCCTAGTTTCGGGCAGCAATGACCATACTGAAAGAAATCACCAAATGTTTGCCTACTTATTTGTCAAGGAGGCATTCGGAGCTGCAAAATTCTCAGTGCCACTTTTGAATACGTGAAAGGGGTGTCCTACACAGCTTGCCACTGCCGAAGCTGTGAGCCGGCATTGATCACTCTCGACTCAGTGGAAATTTGAGGGACCCGTGAGCATTGTATCTTTGTTTCTGTCCAATTCCATCTTAATTTACGTCATCTGGATTGAAATGGCTTTGCCGAGGAAATGTTCCAAGCATGAGACTGATCAGAATGAGAGCACCTATCCAAAGCATGAACCGGTAAGTCTCTCCTTCTCATTCAGTGACTCTGAAGCTTGCATAGGAGCGTGCAACCCCATGTAGCCCGTCACGGACACGCTCATACTCTCAAACGCCCTGTAACCCTGTAACCAGCTCCCTGGAAACGCATAGTCTCTTTGGATATCAATCGACAGAAGATTTGCGAGTGTTGCGTAGGCTTTTCAATCGACAGCACATCCATGCTATACACACTGAAGACCCCACGGAGCAGTGGAGAAGTGGCAATTCCAACGAGCGGACGTGGGCGGGGGCGCGGAGTAAGTTCAAATCTGGACTGCACAGGTCTCCCCGACTCAGACGCGAGGCCAATTCACGACCTTCTGCAGGCGCTGTAGAACGTAAAGAAAGCTGTGCTTAGTTGCCTTGAAAATGTGCCAAGAGCAAAGATATGGTAGTGGTCATAACTTTCTCATTCGTCTTGCCTCTGCCGGATTAAGATTTGTCGGAGAATTCTTTGATCTCGATCAAAGGATGCCGCCCGTCACTCGGTCCGATGGGTTTCACAAGGTGGAGGAGAGTATGACAGAAAAGTCTGGAAACAGGAATCCAGGAAGGAGAGATTTACAGGAACACAATGCCGTTGATGGAGGTAAGAAAAGGCGATTTATTGTAAGCTGTGCAAGGAAGAACAGGCGGGGAGAGAGATGTCAAGGGTGTCAAATCAGCGGCCAGGCGAGAGAAGGCGTTGGGATGAATATGTCAAAGAATTTTCCCGAGCAGTCGTGCAACGGATGCTGTGTCAATCAAGAGGTGGCCCATACTACACTTACTGGAAAGAACCTCTCACTTCTCGTACTGGGTGGACCAACTTTGAGCAACTCAGAAGTTGTACCTCACTTCCATCGAATGCTGGGCTACTGGAGAAGGACTTCTTGTATCTTATCGACCGTAGGAAGACGTCGCAATGTCGTGTGGTCTGTCCTCTGGACCTAACGCGAAAATTGTCATTGACTGGGGCTATTGTGGGACATTCCTCGGCAGCCCGCATTCACCGAGCCATTCCCCAACTCTCCACAGCCGACTTATCTTCGTCATATGTGGTTGATAACGAAGGTGGCTTTCACCCAGCAGGGGCTTCCCCACCCGTGCCGTGGAGTCTTCGATACGCACCGGAAGAAGAGCGTTACGTACTTAAATCCTAGATCGGGGGCAGAACCTCTACTCGTTAGTGGGGGTAAATCAAAAGATACAAGGGGTTGCCGAGATTTGATGCCATACTGTATCTCGAGACGCGAGGCAAGAGCCAACCGTGGTTATATCAGATCACAGCGAAACCACTGAAGCAATGCCTGGTTCAAAAGTCGACGAATGCTAGTACTGAAGATCGGCAGCAACGAGCGTTCAATTCATTACCCGGGTAAGATATGAAGGCAGTGGCGAAGAACACAGAACTGATTTTGCATTTCCTACCTGGACAAATTTAAAACAAGTGACATACCAGCATGTCAATCAATCCTGTGGCGTAACTGAGCGACGAGGCCCGGGGGATTGCTTGCCAACCACGGAAATCAGGAACGAGGATTGGATCGACAATGAGTTATTGTGCCACAGCGGACAGCAGTAATCCCAGTTTGTGGAACAGTCCCGCTAGAGAACCTGGTCAGCTGCGACCATTCATTGTACGTGTTGGATGTTCGATGAGCTTGCTCAAATTGAGATAGTTAAGCTGCACACCCCAGCCGACCCGCCCGCAAGGGACTTACGGGCCATGGACTTTTTGCACAAGTTCCAAACGGTGACGTCCTGTTAGCATGTCGCAAAGCCCCTGGTCAAGCTTTTTGACAGCTGTCATATTGCCTTTGGCGGTATGACGGCTGCATAGTAGAATAAAGGGTAAATGAAGGACTCTTGTGGCTTTCGGGGATTGCGAATACACCCTCACTTGATGCCGGCGAGATTCGCATCAAGATTTTTGTCAGGGTCGTTGCTCAAATCATGCTCTAAACCCGAGATATGTGTATACGATCGAAGAGGTCGATTAAGTGGAAATCGGAGATGCGATCTCTGAACACCCAACATGGCTCATGCGAAGCCGTTCAAGTACACGAGCGAGCCGCCGGTGGGTTGTGCATGGTTCCAACTAGGTAGCTTGCCAGAATGATTCAACAAGGCATACATGTAGATTCTTCCCATCAAATTCCTGGTCCGTTATCTGATATCAGAAAGCCTGATGCTTGGTATGATGGAGAAACTCTCTTTGGTCCGCAAGCTTCACGTCGGGAGATGCCGCAGCCTCTTTGATCCAGGCCCACACTAGCTAATGCAACGTCTGGGAATATTAGCACTTGCTGGGTGGCTTTGAGAGAGATTAATGGAAATGCAAGGTACTTTGATTGGTACCTTGGATGGCATTACAAAGTGTATTTCGAACGCCTTGTCCGTCGGCAAATACAAGGTGTGTCTTGGGTAGTCCCTTGTTCCGGTGGTGTAATTTGAAAGCCCACAAAAGCAGCTATCGCCTAGTGGAGATATAAGCGAGGGGACTATGCTAACGGCCAAATTTCTTATCAAACCAGTAAAGTCATCTACACAATAGACTGGCATCATGGTCAACTCGAAATAGGGGACGGCTTTTGCGGCGATTGACTTAAGTCAGAGACGAAGTAGACGGCTAAAGGAGTTCGGACTCGATTACTGAGTTGAATCATCTTCGAGATCTCGACGAGCAAGCTGAGGCGGTCATTGATGTACCTCGATAATGCTCTCCCTGTTTGTAAACGGTACCTTTAGAGCCGAGTTTTTTTGAAGCTACAGCTTAAATGCTGAACTCCGCTAGAAGCCAACTATCTGTTGAACAGGACAATTCAGGCTATTCATGGCACCGGTTCATTGCTCGAATGGCGGAATACCGGACACGTTGCAGCAGGACATAGTCCTACTAGGAAGCCCGGATGAAAGCGCAAAGCTTGGGTGTCCGAGCCAGCACGCAGCGATAACCTGATTTGATGAGGTGTCGTTGAAATACTGCGAGGCGTCCTTGACGAATCGTACCGGGCTGGCGAATGCAAAGTACAACGGCTTTGATTATTGGCAAGGAGCTACGAGTAGGATAGGTCATATTTCTCCAGGATCGCTGTGAAAGTGCAGTAGCAGACGACATCAAGCCCCGAACACGTTACTGTGGCGTCAATGGCTTGCAGGCTAAATGTCTCGAGTTGAAGATCCAACCCCGGGAAGGAATTTAGTGTATTGCACCGTTAACGGTAATTGATATGCAGACTGAAAATCAACCCCGACGACACGTGGGATGTTGCATAATGTGACGTTATGGTGGAGCCGCGAATGTGAGATTTGACAAAGGCCAAATCTAGAACGTTCTGAAAGCAAAACTTGCAAGGAGAAAAGCACGTTGGATGCAAGAAAATTTTGATTGCAGATGCAAAGGACATGCCAAGAGCTCTAGTTGAGGTCATGCACGATCTGACATGGAAGAGCGAAGGCGTAAGCGAAAGCTTAATAGCACGAGTACATTTGAATGGACGTCTACAGGAGAACCCGGACGTAGAAATTTTGTCTAGAACACCAATACCATGCACAAGGTCAACTCCCCGTAAAGTGAACGGCGCCGTTGTTCAGATCCGCACATTCTCTTCGAAAAGCCAAAGAGGTTGGCTCATAAATGTTGTACTCCGAGAAATTTTCAGACCCATTCTATCAAGACAGGCAAGGAGCAAACGATTCGTGGCGTCGTTCAAAGTCATCTTCTGTACTCGTACAGCTGTAACACATGCAAAAAAAAAAAACTCTCGCTATGTCAGAAGCAGGATATGTCATGTGAATGCTTCGACCTTCGAAAGCGACATGATAGGCTAAGGAAATGCCTGCATTACATGGAGATGCCATGTGCATTAGGGCTGCACGGAAAATGCCCCATCCCATCGACGCAAGAATCTTTCTGAGGCTGCATGAGCAATTCCTGCTTTACAGACGCTGCACTCTCCAGGTATTCTTCCTCGCTACTGTAAAAGAGTGGCGTCTCGGTGGGATAAGCAGGAATACCAAATGCTGCGGAGAAGCTGTATGACAGTTCGCTGGTGGGCGTGGCGGGGGTGTGAATAGACATGTAGTCTGTATCATTGGTGGTTCCATTCATGCCAATGCTACCATATGAATCCGGTGGCGAGGGAATTCCGGGAAACGAGAGCCGGTCGGAGAAATGGTCTTGTTCGTTTCGGCGTAACTTTGCTCTTCGAGCCGCTCGCCCTCCTCTAGCTCCAGATCGTTGGCGTAAGGGAGTAGGCTTCCTGCTGGCGTGGGTCTTCTTTCCATTCTCAGTCTTCCGATATCTGGTCGTAGATTGCACGCCATTTTTGATCGCATTTTCGGTCAGCATCCAGACGCTATTCGCTTTCTTGGTTTTTTTGCGGTCTGAAGAATCTGACCTGTCGTTTTCAAATGCCTGGACAAGTGCTTAGCGGCTGACAGACAAGGGTTTGGCAACAGTAATGAGATGTACTGTACATACCTGATTCATGGATAGATTATGTCTGATGCTGTTCTGCCATCCGTTTGAGCCGGGTTCTCTTGCCTTGTTTGTGTTGCACCGGAACCAAGTGTATATTTCACGGAGCAGCATCCTGTGTCCAGGTGCTTGCATCAGTGCTTCCCAAATCAGGCGAGCATACGGCTTATCCGAGCTCACGTCGTCTTCCTCAAGATATTCCCTCCCCAAAGCGGTGCCCCCACGACAAGATGACCTTCCAGCCATGTTGTCCTGAGTCCTTGACCAAGCGAGAATAGGGGAAGGACTTCCACTGGCTGGAGTGAGGGAGTTGGAGTAAGGATTCTGGTAGATTCCGTGATGAGTAGTCTCGAAATTCGATGTGCGTGAGAATGGGGGCTGTTCAAGCGCATGAAAGCCATCTTCCAGATAATAAGCTGAGGGTTGTATCGTGTCGCTGTCGAGGTAAGACTGTTCAGCATTCAACAGCTGCTGTGTTCTGCCGCTGTCTTCAAACGCAGTCCGCGGCCTCTCTTGTTCAAAAGTGTTGAGATGAAACGGCTCTACATTGCCTGTTGTAGGCGTCGGAGAGTCCCCACCGCAGTGACCAGAGGGAATGGGCGCTGAGCACTTCTGTTCGTGATCCGGTCGGTAATCCTGAGCAGTGGCATAGCTGTAGGTCGTCTCCGGTAGTTTTGGTGAATTGAACGAGGTTTCGAAGCTAAGCATTTCACGAGTTCTGTAGGGTATCAAATTGAGCATAGGAGCTCTGGGTTGTTGGGAATGTCTACCGTTTGTCCTGAATTCATGCGACTCTGTCATAAAGAGGGACATGAGAGCTCGAAGGCTGTTCAGCTGGTCTCTCGAAGCTTGAGGAAGCCTTGAATGATAGGAATGAGCACCGAAAAGGTTCAACGCGGTAGCAGACACGCTGGATAGATTTAGAGTAGCGAAGCAATCAACACTAGGCTGACTAAAGCAGTTAGATATGGCTCGTCTCTAGCGAGCTTGAACAACAATGAAATTGAGTTTCCGGACGTCGAAAAAGGAGCTTTTTGTAAAAGAAGAGAGGTGGAAGGGAAAAAGCGTCAACCAACGGCTACATCCTGGGAAGAAAGGCTGTAGGGAAACTTTCGGCGCGCTCCACTAATGCCAAAGAGAACGGGTTGCTGCAAACAGGTACCGTCCGGCAAGCAGGGCACAAACAAAGCCACCTAGAGATCTGAAATGTTGCCGGCCCGTGACCATATGGTGGCGGATGCACTTATTTGCATTAGTGTCTTTTCCTGCACAGGCCGTGAGACATCACTTGCTGTCCATACTCTAACAGGCGGTTGTAAATTCTGAGGTTGAAGCGCATGGCTGTGTAACACGCATGCAGGTGAAGCCGGGAAGCCGGCTGTTGGCACTGGTGGATGATCACACCTGGCTAGGTAGGCAATGTGGGATGCTGCAGCCTCCAAACAATCTCCTCTTGTCGGTGGGCCATTTCATGACTGGCTGTTGCAAGAATGCTCTACAGCTTTGAATGAAGAACATTGGCTGTGGTACATCAGACATGAAATCGAGATGAGTCACTGTAATGGGAATAGGTTTGATGCTCAGTTCTCTTGTGTGCCGGCCAACAGAAAGCAAGCTGGGGCAGCCAATTATCGTCTTGGAGAATAGCCGGCTCGGGACGTTTATGCACGGAAAGAGATTCTCGGAGTATGGCGCAAGCAATTGACAGCATCTGTCAGAAATCTGCACAGCCTCTCCAGTGGCGTGACTTCATGTGCAAGAAGGATCATGCTTGGGGATCGATCGTATTGGACGGGAAGGTGTTGTTCAGTCAAACATAGCACGACAAATGTCCTCAAAATGAAGGGAGCCGCAGGCTTCGCCATGCGAAGATGAAGCAACCAAAGACTTTCTTCTGCACGTCACACAAGATGAGGGTCGTTCACGTGATAGTGCACACCAGCTTCCCAACAATTGTGTCTTTTCTGGGAGATATTATCGTTTTGCATCAGGGCGTTACAAATAAGAGGGCAGTGAGGGCTATGCTCGGACTTCTGGATACAGAATGCAAGGGAGAGGACCGACTCCCAGAAGCATGATGCCGTCGCCATAACCTCCACCGAAAGCATATCGGGTGCTACTTCCGGTAGTAGATCTTCTTGAACTGGAAGCTGAGTTGCAAAATACCTTTGTCAAAGCTGCTTTTGAACCCTCTATCCCGCTTAGCGCTGTAGTCCCACTCCTTGTCAACGATGCGAAAGGCAATGTCTTCGTAAGGTGGCCCGGACATGAAACGAATAACACAAGTGTCTTCTTCACCTGCTGGGGCAAATGATTGACCCTTCTTGCGACCACCTTCTCGTTCAATCTTGTAAGTCGGGGCTTTTGTCTTGTCAATAAGATCGGGATAGAAGACATTGAACTTGTAACCCTGAACAACCTTGGGTGGAGGGTTGTCATGATCGTAGTGCGTTTGGTTGTATTTATTCCATTCGTAGCCCATCTGCACTCTGTTGAAATAGCGAGGCTTTCGTGGGCGATATTTGCCCGACCATAGCGCCTTCGACTTCGTGTCAACTTCCTCTTCGCCGGTAAAGATCTCCTCGTCCTCACCAATACCTCTCGCTACTTCTCTTTCGTACAGCGCTTTAGTGGCCTGCGAGAAATCCTCAGCCGGCATGGCGGCAAATCGAGTAAGTGAGGTAGAAGTCCGGTCCCCTGCGATGCGCTTCTCTGTAACGGAAACCGATTTCTCATTCTTGGTCTGCTTGGCTGGAACAAAGCCCATCCTCGAGACCTTTCGCCTTTCGGCGATAATGCGATCTAGGAAAGCTCTCTCATCGACCACCTCATGGCTCTTGTGTTCTGGTCGTAGGTGTAGAAACGGATCCGGGTCATGAGATTTCCGATATTCGAAAGTCGAGCCTGCTCCACCCTGGTGGTCCAGCTTTCCATCTTGAATCAGTGGCTGTAGCCGATTTCGAACAGTCTCAGCTTCGTCTAGATTATGGTTTCTTAGAGTCGACAAGCGAGACTCCATCACCGAGAGGTAGACCTTCTTTAGCTTGGCCCGTGCCTTCCACACAAGCAGGTTTTTGAGTAACTGCTCCCAATAGTCTGTATCGATGGGCTCATTAGAGTCAAGTTTTTGATTGATTTGACTTTCGAGGACTTCCAGCTCCTCATAGGTCTTGGGACTGAGCAGGCGATCAATGTCAGAGGACACCGAGCTGACCGCCCGGCCCTCCGGACCCAAAGCTTCAAATTGCCTTTTGCGATCAGCGCATATGATTTTCATGGTCCGCCAGTAGTCTCTGTTCTTTGCGTTGGTTTCGAGTTTGAGAAAAGTTTCAATGTCCGCTTCGAGCTCTGACAGCTGAGATTCTGCGAGACCCTCGAAGACTCCATCAGGATCGATCAAATCCAGGTCTGCTTCATCGACCTCATCATCCAGAGGATTCCTAGTCGGATCGATTACATGCAGCGTGACTGCCAACCAGTCTATAGGTTTCGCCCTTCCTTCTTTCACCCGAATCTGTGCCTTTTTCTTCGCTTGCTTCAACACGAAATTGTCTTCCTGCGCAACCCACTCCCTCATACGCTCATCTTCCTGCAGCTGATTCAGACGAGCTTGGTCTGGGCGTTGCCCTCCACCATTATGAGTACGGCCGCCAGCGCTTGGGGAGTCGCGTCTAAATGGGGAATCGGAGGTTCGAGGATTCTTGTGTGGTTGGCGCCAGGGTGGCGGAGAACGCGATCTGCTTCTCTTGCGGCCACCAGACTGGGAGGAATTGTTCATCGCTCGTTTTTTGGACCGTCTGTGAATGACTCTGTCTTTTTGGCTCACCCAATTTGCGCAGGCAACTTTTTTAGGCGGAAGGCTTGGCATTCGTATAAACTTGAGCGGCATTCTTTTCTACTGCATAGGTATTTTGCAGAGGACATTTGAACGAGGATGGTACCCTAGTACACTGAATATTTTCGTGACCCTTGCAGTTCAAGATTTAATGGACTGGGAGGACCTGCCTATTCCCCCTGATCTATATCAGAGAATCTTCATGTCTGCACCAGGGCCATTTACTCGTAGCTATTGTTGTCATCCTTAGAGATACTGTTCACACACATTCTTTCCTGTACTGCTGTCGTTCTCACATCGATGTTTTCATGACACCGGGCCATTCAGCTACTTCGGCGGTCTGTTCATTGTGGGCTTTCTTTCATGAATGCCATGTCCTCCCTGTCGGAGGAGTGGAAGGCCCTGCCTTTCAGCAACAGAGATGATGGCCCACCAAAACTCCTTTTCAAATTCATCACCAGCTCTGATGGATTCGAGCTATATGTCACAGACATTCTGCACTGTTGGAAGAGTTCAGGAGATCGAACATCGATTGCAAGGGAAGCCGCAAGAACCCACAGCAGCATTGATCCTAGCGAAGATGTCACGCAATTTCAAGTATTACTATCCAAGATTAGAGATGGCTTAATGGGCAGAAATGGAGGCAGATGTAAAATAGGTTCTGTATACCCAGACGCGGCAGACACAAAGCCTCTCCGAGCCTTCACTCTCCACTCTAGGACCCCTTTACCACCGCCTCTCCAGCCTCTGCATTGGAGGTTTGATCTTCTTCAGGAAGAGCAAATGTTGCTTACGTGCGAGTTAATACTCCCAGCACTGGCCTCGGAATTAAAGCACCAAACACAAATTGAAGATTTGAGGAGGCAAATTGAACAGAAAGATCACATCATCACAAGACTGATGGACAAGATAGAGCAGTCATCAATGGACCTGAGCTTGGTCTTCCCTGGTTACAGTAGTGGCAGGAAAGGCCTCACTGCAAAACAAGCTACCAAGGTGGTCCCGGGGATCTCCAAGTTTGACAAAACTGCCTGGGAGAAGGACTTTGGAGGCGACGAGCTAGCGACAACAAGAAGCTTGGCCGAAGCATTCCGAAAGCCTGGTACAGACCAACTCTGGTTTGAGAGCCCACTCGATAGATACGGTGGGGATGCCGCTTGGGAAGCCTTCGGCAAGGCTGCAAGCTATTGTAATGACTGGATGAGTTCTGGGGAACGCGAACCTGTGTTTACTGAAGATGAAGATTCTACGGATGTAGCCAAAAGTCACCACGCAAGAACCAGTACAGCCGTGGATGCGAATGGTGGTGGAAGTGCTCCTGGGCTCGCCACCGAGGAAAGTACTCAAGCTTTCGAGGTACGTCCCTCTACCCGCACTTGAAATTATCACACTGACGGAGAAACGACAGGATGCCACAAACACAGAGAAGGCATGGAAAGGTAGCGTGAAACCCACTAGCATATTACAAAGTCTACCTCGCCCGGATCGAGAGCAGTCATCCTCCTCGGACGACTCTTCACAAGTGGGGAGAACCAGACTTGTTAAAGTAGGCAATCTTGGTGGAACAAGTCGTTCCAAAAACCCGCCAGTCTCACGCCACCCAGTGCGCAATCGCCGCAATTCTACCACGACTTCGGAGTCAGCCTCGGATTCTCCAACTCCGGAAATGAAGCCAAAGAAGTCGTCCAAGCTAGGTACTATTAGCGGCTCAAAGAAAGCCTCCCAAGTCACGGCATTTCGCCAGTCTTCGTCGCCACCACCAGAATCCTCAAAAGCCCCAACGCAATCCAGAAAGCTCGGCGGTGGCAGGAAAGGGAACACATTACGTTCACCATCACCTGGCCCACACTCTCCGCAAGCGGACATCTCGACATCTCAACACACACCCTCCCGCAAGCTCGGCGTCCTCGGCGGCCGCCACAAGTCAGCAACCTCGCAGAAAACGGAGATAGCTTCCAAACCTGCCTCGCAGCACCATACACACTATGAAGACCCTGACGCTACAGATTCACCTTCACCGTCACCTTCTCCCTCGGCTGCACGCCCATCCCCCTCCACCAACAAGAAGAAGGACCCCATACAAATAGCATCCGCAGAACCAGCGGAGGAACCACTCACGACCGAAGAATTCGCAGACCGCAAGCGCGAGGAGCTGAAGCGGACGCTCGACGCGGGCGGTGGGAAGAAGAAGAGAAGGAAATTTTGACCGTCAGCTGGCAGATGCGTAAATAAGATTGTGAGGTTGTTGGAATCTTTGAAAGGAAACTTTGCCAATGACTATATGCCATGCGGTGGATATTACATGAGTAATGGGCTAGGGATGTAGTCTAAGCTGGATAGTTATTTCTTCACGGACTGAGAGGTTAGTCAATGCAAGTGGCGACGTGCTAGACCGTGCGACCGCCTGCTAAGTGGATTTGAGTCAGGAAACAACTCGTCCTACAAATCCATCAAGACCAACTTTCGCACATCACCCTCTATGGAATCACCCACGAGCGCTCTTGTGGCACCAAGATATTTCATTCAATAGCTCTCACAGTAGCTCCGACAAACGATATATACAAACTTCAAGCCCGAAAGCAGCCACCGCGGTTGCAACTAATGTACTGTTCATCCTTGCACCTCTTGTTGCTTTGCACAAAGATCCACCCCAACATCCATCACGCAGAAGCACAAAAGTAAAAAGCGGCCGCGAGGCCATTAAGCAACATTCAGTGTTTCTTTTCTTTCCCTCCAGCTAGTCCAAGAGCATCCTCAACAATACCTGCACCAGTGAACCCTCCACCTGCCTTTTTCTCCCATCACTGGTCACCGGCCCATAACCAGGGCAGCACCTACCCTTAGTGCAGATGTCCATGTCCATGTCCATGATCGTGACCTTGACCACGTTCATCACGGGCCCCTAGCCCCGTCGGATCCCTTCCTCCGAGGTTCACCCTCATCTCACCGCCCACCCCACTCGGACCCCTCCTATGACCTAGCCTCCCTTTTACCCTGTCAATCTCATCCTCACTCACGGTCGCACTATCCGCCTCCGCACTTTCAAGCACTTTCTTTGCTTGCTTCCTCAATTCTTCCGCTTCTTCTTGCGCCTGCTGCGCCCGGCTCTGCTTCCGCCACATACTCGCGTACTTTCCGTCCAACTGCAACAACTCGTTGTGCGTTCCCGCTTCCACAATCGTCCCGCCAGACAAGACGAGGATCTGGTCAGCGTCGACGACCGTGGATAGACGATGCGCGATGATGATCGTCGTGCGGCCAGAGGAGAGCGAGTCGAAAGCCGATTTAATCCGTTCCTCGGTCTCGGTGTCTAGCGCAGCGGTCGCTTCATCGAGGAGAGTGATGCGCGGGTTCTTGAGGATGGTACGGGCAATGGCGACACGTTGGCGTTCTCCGCCCGAGAGCCGTACCCCGCGCTCGCCGACTTTTGTCTCATAGCCATCTGGAAAGGCGAGGACGCGGTCATGAATTGCGGCTGCGCGGCACGCGGCGAAGACCTCCTCGTCTGTTGCAGACTGGTTCGCGTACTTGAGGTTGTACATGACCGATTCATTGAACATGTTGCAGTCTTGCGGGACGACGCCGATGTGGCGGCGGAGACTGTCGATAGAGACTTCCTGGACATCGTTGTCATCGATGAGGATGCGGCCCGTGTCCGGGTTGTAGTAGCGGAATAGCATGCGGAAGACGGTCGTCTTGCCGCCGCCGGACTCGCCGACGAGAGCGGTAGTTGTGCCAGGCTTGCAGCGGAAGGAGAGGGAGTTGAGGGCTGGTTTGCGCTTGTCGTAGCCAAAGGTCACGTTGTCGAAGATGATATCGCCGGTACAGGTTGAGAGGTCGCGGACGCCCGGACGGTCGACTACGGTTGGTTGTTCTTTGAAGAGTTCGAGGAGGCGCTCAGCGTTGATGAGGGATTGCTGGATGGCGCGGTAGAAAGTGCCAAAGAAGTTGAGAGGTTGTTGGAGTTGAGACATGTAGACAATGAGGAGAACGAATTGGCCAACAGACTGGTAGCCTTGGGCGATCTGGTAGGCTTCGATGAAGCAGACGATGAGGAGGGCCAGCATGAAGAGGACACCCTGGGCGGTGTTCATTATCGAGAGAGTGATTTCGAGCCAGTATTGGTAGCCTTGGAGTTTGAGGATCGAGGCACGATAGCGCTCGAATTCGTATTCTTCGGCGTTGAAGTATTTGACCGTGTCCCAAGAATGGAGAGAGTCGTTCTTGACGGCTTCCATGTCTCGTTCTGAGTTGACGGTATCTCGTCGTAATGCCACTCTCCATTGTGCCAGTCGGATGGTGACATAGACGTAGAGAAATGTGACGATTGCAACGGTTAATCCGAGGTACACATCGAAGTTGATGGTCAAGTAGATCACGGCAACAACGAGATCAAAGATCATCGGACCCACTGAAAAAGTGATATAGGAAAGGAAGCTGTTTATGGAGCTTCCCTTGTTCAAGGCAGAGATAACCTCCCCGGTGCGTTTGCCGGTATGGAACTCGGCACTCAAATTGTGCACGTGCACAAATGCCGCGTTTGAAATTGCTCGATAGGCGTATTGCTCAACCGGGACCCAGAGGATGGTCCGAGCAGCTCCGAGCAGACCTTGGCCACCTTGGAGCCACCTGCAGAGGATGTACACTGAAATCAAAGCCCAAGGAGTTTTGATAGGCCCACCATCTTTGCCGGTAAGAGCATCCGTAATTTTAGCCGTCAGGATTGGCACAAAGACGTTGATGACTCGTTGTGCGACCATGATGGAGAAACAGGTCAGAGCTAGTAGTTGTAGCTTGAGAGATTTAGCTGGCCACAAGTATGGGAGCAGGACCATGTAGCCTTTCAGGTATTGATACCAATTGACACTTGGCGTCTCTGTTGGCTTCGCCCACGCATCGGTCTGTACTTTGGCTTCTCCAGATCTGTCGCCTGGACTTGCCCCATAAGCATGTCCGTTCGAATGGCCATGAGCATGCTCTCCATTTCCAAGGAGGGGAGACTGTTCATCGCTAGATGGCGTTCCAGGCTGCGTTTTGTTTCCATGCCGGACAGCAACCTTGAAGACCAAATAGATTATCGAGAGGCCTAGCAATGAAGCCAGGCGGCAAAAATAGACGATAATTTCAAGAACTTCCCAACCCGTGATGTCTTTGCGGAGTTTCCCACCTCCTGGATCTCCCACTCGTGGCTCGCGATGTGGTACGGTGTAGATGGTAAGGCTGGCACCTATGATAACCAACTCTAGTGGCAGCGCGACGAGCCAGGTGACAAGATGAGCTGAAGTTGGCGAAGGCTTGGTGTCAACTAAGGATATTAATACAATTGCCCAGGCAAAGAACGAAGCCACCACGTAAATCTACCACATGTCAGCCCTTGTCAGCCCGGAATCTCGTTGTTCTGGACTTACTACTGCGGACTGGCCCGGCCACCACCTGTCATCCCGGTAAATCACGACTTGCAAGATGATCGCGGCCCCATTGGCAACGAATGATACCAATATTCCCGCTGATATGGCCTTGAAAACCAGTTTTGAATTTGGTGAAAAGTCCGTAACCTTGATAGCATCTTTCACCTGCCTGGCGGATTTCCGTCTCAGAGGTAGAGGTCGACCGCCCGGGCCTCGCTTTGCATGGACCTCAACCTTACTATCCTCGCTAGGAGCGTTAACTATGCCATAGATGATGAAGCCGAGGAGAAAGACGCCAAGGACGACAGCTGGGTATGCGGTTTTGGCGATGTAAAGAAACTCCCGGGCTTTGCTCAACGAAACGTAATCTTGATTGTCTGTGGAAGCCATTTTCCGCACGCAGTCTCCAGGGAAAAACTGAGTATCCAACCACGTCTACCAGCTTAGAGATCGCTGGTTATTGGCATATGCTGGGTTTAGAGCCCCAAGGTGACAGATCGGGCGTTCTCTGGAGAGCCGGTGCAATGAGTGAGGTTGCGGTACGAAAGGTAAACGACTAAGAGAAGTGGTATGCGCTCGGCAAGCACACGATTGTAACGACAGATGTTAGCATTGAAAAACGATTGTTAGAAATCGTCAGCTGCCCGCTTAAGGTGACAGCATCAATCGGACACCAGGTGCAAACACAGGCAGGAGTACTGTCGTTGTGTACGCTGTTTCGTGCCAGCACGCAGACTCACCGCCACCAAGCATCTTGAACACTGAATGGAGTTGGATCATGATTTTCACTTTGAACTTTTCGAACACGCGACTTGCTGCTACCTGTTTAGTGGCAAGTAGATGTCATTGGGGCGAATAACGAAGGTCGAGGCCTGCATTAGCCGACGATTGCAGGCGAGTTACGGGGTGTGGGAGCGCACCATTCCAGCCCAAGAAAATTGACTGCACGCTTCCCCGGCGCGTTATCCCAGGGTAGGCAGGTCGGCAGATCCGACTCGTCAGGCGAAAGAGCGATCCATCCCTGCAACCGCACCTGCATTGCTTCCCCAACACCGGCATCTATCCCGATGAAGCCTCATATTGGGCATCGGACAGATTGGTTACGTCCACCCAGCTCACGCCGCACTCCCCGATTCCGGATCCGCAAGGCGTAGCGGGATCTTGTCCTGCGTCCTGTCCTCGGCATGTCGTCTCCAAACACGCCAGATCCTTTTCGCCGGCCACTGAGCGCCTGACATGTCAGATCCACCTCCTCTGCTACCCCCGCCCGCGCCGCCTCTGCCGCCAAATCGACTAACCGGAGCCCGCTCTGGCGTTCTGCAACGACTGGTTGGACCGCTCGGTTTTGGCATTGGAGGATCGCGACCAGCCAGCGCGCAGGCACATCTTACTTCCGAAGGTGATGTGAGACCAGGTCCTGTTCGAATCCACAGCTATGCACCCGTACCTTCGCAAACCGCCTCCCATAAGACCGGCATTCCTATCGCCTCACTCGATATCAATCAAGACAAAACACATGCTATTCTTGCTGGGAAGGAGATCCTCAAGACTGTCCGAATAGAAGATCGCAAGGTTACCGAAGAGTTCAATCTGCGATCGGCTATCAGCTCGTTTGCCTCAGCACATAGCTCCGCCAACACCGAATCACGGGCGGCGAAACGAAGAGACTTCCTCCCAGCAACCGATGTAAAGTGGAGTCACGGGAGCTACAACACAATTATTGCTACTGCTGCGAATTATGGCAGAATAGCGTTATATGATTTGCGGCGGCCAGAGGTGGAAAATGCGTGGCTACACGAGCATACAAGATCCGTCCATAAACTCGCTTTTAATCCACATCAAGGTTACTACCTCTTGTCCGGGTCTCATGATGGGAGTTGCAGAGCATGGGATCTGCGGACCTTGGAAGGCGAGAGAGCCGCCATGACGACCAAGAGCTTCAGGCAGTTCCAGGGCCGAACTGAGGCAGTGAGAGATGTTCGCTGGTCGCCAACAGACGCCGTCGACTTTGTGATGGGCACCGATTCAGGAACAGTTATGCTCTGGGATATGCGCAATGCAAGCGCTCCGAAACTCAGACTCAACGGTCATGAAAAGCCGTGTTCATCGGTCGACTGGCATCCTGATGGAAAGCATGTTGTTAGTGCGGGGCTGGACAAGTCCATCAAAGTCTTCAACGTCCATAGAGATGACCGCAGACAAAAGCCGGCTTTTCATATCCGAGCTTCACAAGCAGTTATGAACGTAAGGTGGAGACCCGCTTGCTGGGCGTCTGAGTTGCAAGGGATTGGCCACTGGCAGAGCACGCAGCTAGTCACCACGTACGGCCAAGATCCTCGAATCCATGTATGGGATTTGCGCAGGCCTTACATCCCATTTCGAGAGCTTGATAGCTACAACAATCCCGCAACAGATATACTCTGGGCCGGCAAGGACTTACTGTGGACTGTCGGTAACGAGGGAATGTTCACACAAACCGACGTAACGTTTGCACCACGAGTACATCAGGAAATTGCTCCATGCAGCATGGACTGGTTCCCAAACGGAAAGTATAGTGTTTTCGCAGAAGAGAGAGGTATCCGACGTGCTTCCGAATTGGAGGACCCGGCTGCAGGATTTTTGAACGTCAGGAACGAGAAGCTGAGCAGCGGAGAAGTAGCAGCAATAACTCCAAATATCTCAGACGATGAAGGTGATCACGATGGATTCTTTAGCAACTCCTTCCGCCGTAGGCAAAGCAAGGGAGCTTCATCGAGATCTATCAAGTCACGAACCAACTCTCCACCGTACAAAGACGATCTACCTATGGTACTGCCTTTGGACAAGGCGCTTTCCGAAAAGAAAGGCCTTTCCAGCAACAGGCAGGTTGGGTTCATTGGTGAGATGGAGGGCGCGGCAATGGAATCCGCCGTGGTACAGTTCCTTGTGGAGCAGTACGCGAGAGCCCCAGCCGAAGCAGAATGGAAGCAGGACCCTGAGATGATTCTTGAGCGGCTGCAAGACGCATTCCGAATCAACGCCGATGCCAGCGACTACGTGGCGATGTATCGTCTCGGGCAGAGCTGGCGGATTCTGAGTGCTGTCCTGATTCCTGAATTGAGAGATTGGGCAGACCACAACCGACAAAGCAGGCTCGCGAAGGCAAAGGAGGTAGCACGAATGAAACTACATCCGACAAAGCAGAACGCCGTCTATACGAGCCAAAACATGGATCCAGATGAGAAAGTTGAGAAGCGTCTTAGCGGATTGATAAGGTCGGATCCACTCACAGCGACAAATGGCGCAAGTGCGCTCCGTTCTCTTCGACTGGTCAATGACCCAGACAGTACCTCGAATGTAACGACGCCGCTAGCGAGACCACTATCAGATTCAACTTACTCGAATTCCCGATATTCTACTTTCAAGCACCTAGATCTTGACGACGAATTTGACGCGATACCTGAATTACCACCATCCGTAATATCGTCTCATTCTACTGCGGCAGCTGCATCACAGGCGCTCAGAGACGACGCTAGCCAAGTTGCTGATACACCACCGTCATCTCCCGAAGTTCGCCGAAGTGGCGACAGTCCGTTGAAAACCCATCGAAGGACGCACACGACAGACTCTGTACCAACTTCGAGTAGCTGGCTACAGCCACTAAAATCCGCGCCGCAGGCTATTCAGGGCAGAAGCCCAAACCGTCGATCCGATTATATATCTCCGAAACAGCAGCTCAAGGAAGAGGATCGAATGGCAGCTCTTCGAGACTACCGGGTGCAAACGAGGCCCCTCCTCACGTTACCTAAACCCCCTGGGGAAGAATCCATACCTAGACCTTTCAATAATTACCGACATGACTCAAATGAGAGCTTTGCGATGTTCTCCGCTTCGACTGATAGCTCTCACAAAGCGAAGTCTTTCGGCACCTCCTTCGAGTCACCCGAAAGTAGAAACAAAACGTCAATCACACCAGAAGATTGGCGTGACCGGAAGGACAGCTTCGAGCCATCTTCGCCACCTTCGAATGAAAGTAGCGAAAAGGGCAATCTTAGACGACAATTCGGTACTAGCAGAAGCGACCCTACGCTCGAAGTCACTTTCCCCATGGACGGGTCGACAACACCTGACCTGGGGCTCGATGGTCAAGATGATTCACACCTCAGGAGTGATGCATGGAGTACGTCGAGCGAATCCCACAAAGCTGGCCTGAAGAGGTATATACATCCTGAAATTTCAACATCGTCAACACCAGAAGAGACGTTTCGCTTCGAAGTCCCAGACAAGAAGACACAGCCAGACCAAAATTCTCAGACTTTGAAATTTCGCAAAACACAAGCTGCCATTACTTCTGCAGGAGCTCTTCCATCCAAGGGGCCTGCACAACTATCGGAAGGGGTCTTAGAAGACTCTCCCACCTACATCGCGTCCGACTTCCGTCCTATTGACCCATCTAACTACAACCCTAAATATCCTTATGCATGGTCAGCCCTCCCTCTCATGGCGCACGCCATTGCATTTGATCTTGAGTCCGGTCAGGCCTGTGGCCTGTTCTCCGTACATCTGCTCCTCCACGTTTATCCGTTCTTTTTTGACCAGCGCTCCCATATCTGCTCTAGCGGTGGCCAAACTTGTCCCTCTTCAGCGCTTCCGCATCATACTGTTGCCGAGAAATTGATTAATCCGCATTTCAGCAACAGGGTCATTGAGGCGATCTTTACGTCGCATTTCCTTTTCCTAAAGAAGATGCGGCTGCACGTTCCTATGGCTGAGCTGAGAATGCTGTGTCACGAGTTCGGTTTGAAACATGTCTTCAAATCTACTATGAACAATGATTTAAGCATGAATAATGATGATCAGTACCTGCTCTCTATCACATGCATTCGGTGTCGCACCCCGATGCAGAACGGATCCACTCTTTGCCAGCGCTGCAAAAAGGTCAGGGATGCTTGTCCCGTCTGCCTCTGTGCAAGATACGCGTCCGACGAGTATCGTGGTTCAAAGTGTCCTAGCAGGGCTGGCGATAAAGCAATGTGGGCGTTCTGCCAGTCATGCGGCCATTCAGCACACGTGGGCTGTATGGAAGAATGGCTCTCGCACGAGTACAGCGAGGGCCGGTGCCCGACAAGTGGATGTGGATGCGATTGTGCGCCCGGTGTTGCCCGGAGAGAACGAATACAAAAACAGGTACACGAGGAAGAAGATACAAGGCTGATTGCTGGTAAGGGTGTAAGTGGGAGGAGTGGGAGCCCCAGGGTGAAGGATGAAAAGGAAGGACCGAAGAGGATTGGAGAGAGCAGAGCAGTTGAGAGGACGAGGAGGGTTCTTAGGGAGAGTGGGACACAGAGCGGGGACGAAAGTTTGATTTCCAGGCGAGAGAGCAGGGGCAGTATTGGTGGTCCATCGCAGGGACCGAGCCTGAGGAAGACTGTCAGGGTCATGACGCCGGGAGAAGAGAGTAGTAGGAAAGAGAGCAAGTGAATGCAACGGAGATATGGCCACCTGGGTTCTCGAATAAGTTAAATTTAAGGAATATGCTCAAGCAATTCTGATGAGCTTGAGCTCCTGCTTGGGGCTTAATGTTGTTAGGACGTCGGCGACTCCTGATTGTATTGTATCTTGCAAGCTAATTCAAACTATGAAGACATTCCCCTACATGATATCCAGTACTGTGCAAATGCAATGGCCATCTTACCTTTTGGCATTCAGATTCAATTGTTGCGGGCTAATGAGCGCCAAGATTATCATACCCAGCTGTGCTTGGAGAATCTTCTCAACCACGACCGAAAAGATTGTGAACCTCACACGATCTTTGCCCGTACCTCTGTCTCCTCCACCGGACTTTAGCGGCCTCTAGATTGGGTTTGCATATGATGGGCAATTAACGTTGACCTGGCCTTCGTGAACAGATGTAATGGAAGGAAATCTTCGAGGATATTCAAGCTTGATCTTTGACAGCTTCAAGGCTGACCAGGCTATCACGCCTTCCACGTTGTCAGGCTCGGATCTCTTTGGCCCATATTCAGCTCGAGCTTGGACAGATTTGTCCAATGTTAACAGACTTTGTCCTCGATGCGAATCTGTGCCTTGGGTGCTGTTGATTGATCGCAAAGAAAAGCGAACTTCTCTATATGAACCACCCATTCAGCTAGAAACTTTGCGATCCTCTGCCCATGCTGGCTGTCATCTTTGCACTCTGATCCTTGCTTCTCTCCTGGCAACAAGATTCAGACGCGAACGTGACGGTAACCACTTCCTGGAAGAGGCAACGATGGACCTTGAAGACACTTCCGAGTTGCAGGTTGACGTTGACTGGGACGAGTTGGATACTGGCCGGGTACGCCAGTATTTGAAATTTGAAATGCCTGATAGTAGTTTCGGGTGGGGAGGTAAGCATATTTTGGATAGGCCCCAGCACCTTCTCGTAACACTCCACTGGCCGCATAATGCAATGATTGTTACAACTGCGGGCGGTCTTATGCTGATGCTACAGACTTGAATCTTGAGATCTTCGACTTGAGACCAAACGCCCTGCCACCCGCGGTACCTCCTAACGGTATCCAGGCTATGGGCGCGGCTCTTACAACCAATCAATATAAGCCGCAAAATAATGCTCTCAGGTCTCAAGCTGGTCCTGTTAACTTTGCTACCCCTGCGGAAAGGCTCATGCGTATCTGGCTTAATGAATGCGTCGCACATCACGCGCCCTGCAGGATGACCGAAGACAATCCACCTCTGCCGAGACGAGTCGTGGATGTCGGATCCTCAGATCCTTTAAAGCCTCCCTTTCTACATATCTCAGATGGCCAACGCGATAAATACGCTACCCTCAGTTATTGTTGGGGATCCATACCTATTTTGCTAAAGACGACTAGCGACACGATACTTGAACGCATGTCCGGAATCCGAATAGAAGATCTTCCAGCCACGATCAGAGACTCAATCCTTCTCACACGTACCCTTGGAATACGGTATCTATGGATCGACTCGTTGTGCATTATCCAGGATTCCAGGAAAGATTGGGAAGTAGAATCGGCCAAGATGGATCAGATATACCGTTGTTCTGCCGTCACCATTGCCGCAACTTCGGCGGCGGATGGCCGGGACGGGTGTTTCGTGCAGAAAGAAAAGTGGAGAGAGAGTGTTCCCTTTGAGACGCACGATTCTCACGGGTTGCCGGTGACGGCGCTTGTCCGGAGCAGTCAACGCGACTTGCATGACATCGGCCATGAGAGAATCTTTCCACAAGAACCCCTATCTTGTCGTGCCTGGGTTCTGCAAGAGCGACTGCTTTCCACCCGAGTCCTCCACTGCACAGCCTGCGAGCTAGTCTTCGAATGCCACACCGACTTGTACTGCGAATGCGGAGACTTCCCATTCAAGAGGTCTTTCCACAATGAACAGAGTGGTTATCAGAATTTGCATCCCAAAGACGAGCGCGGTCTGCTCATAGCACCAGACATCCTAAGAACGGCGCTAACAAAAGCTTGCATTTGGAGCTTGACATGGCTGCGCGACTTTACTCCATCGTTTCCATCCAAGCTCCTCAACTTCATATTGCACAACATCTCAAATGGCCTCCTTCTTGATCGAGGAGAAGCTTTTCGCTTTTGGCGAGACATTATAAAATTGTATACTGTGAGATGTCTCACATTCGACCGAGATGCATTACCTGCAATTTCTGGCCTTGCTCGCTTGATACAACGAAGAGTCCTCGATACCTACCTTGCAGGCCTCTGGCGTGAGGACTTACACAGGGAACTACGATGGTGCAAATCAAGTACCCCATTCCATTTACTACCCGAAGACTACGCACTGCTTAAAAGTCTTCCATTTGAGGAAATCTCTCCCACCATCTTGCCGTACCGCTCGCGCCGCACCGCCGAGTTCTGTCCACCCACATGGTCATGGGCGTCTATCAGAGGCGCTGTATCCTTCGACGGCATGTGGACCTCAGACGACGAGCTGGAAGACCGCGCGCAGATCCTTGAAGCCAGCTGCGCTCTTGCGTCGGCAAACCCTATGGGCAGCGTCTCTAGCGGACACATCGTACTAAACGCCCCTCTTGCTCCCATCCGCTTGGGCTTCTATGAAGAGAATGCCCAGAATCTTCTTCATAGATGTCGCGTCGGCGAGCTTGTGTGCGGCCAGGACAATGGCGACCAGCACCAGCACGCCGAAGACTGCACTGAGTGGAATGGGGATGAATGGGCTTCGTTGGATCTGCCGCAAGAAGTGGAGACTGCTACTGCTCTGGATAGACAATCTTTCTGGCGGCTCCGTCTCGCAATCAAGCGACCCCCACACATTGTCGAGATGGTCGACTATGCGGGCAGGTGGCTCCTAGGGACCTTGGCAGATGAGATTTCCAGCTCGCATTCGATCATATATCACCTCCTGCTGAAACAGTCCAAGCGTCGGAACGAAGCCTGCTTCGAGTGCGTGGGACTATTTGTCAAGACTGTCCCGACAGGAGTAGAATATTCACGTGGACAAGTGTCGACTGTGAAGATTATTTGATGAAGTATGAGGAGGGCGAAAGTGAGTCTATTTATAGCGGAGTCCGGCGTGACGCAGGACAAGACGGGTTTGTGCAAAGAATGAGAAGAGAACTCCGTTGCAGGAAACGGGGAGTTCCGGGCCTCGTGATGTATGACTCTAATGGACATTTGACCTTCCTAGGTGGGAATCGGGTAAGGTATACACTCGGATTTGAAATCTAAGCTCATGCACAGAGGTTCTATTTGTAGACATTCTTCTCTGGGCAGATCAACGCATGATCCGTTCCCGTCGCCTTGACTATGGCAGCAATCCACCTCCTCAAGAACGAAAATCTGTGAATTCCAAGCCGCGAACTCTAGTCTCAATTAACTACACGTACCAAGTAACCACCGCTGAGCTTGCAATCGAACATGAAGTATAAGTTTTACCACGAGAATCCTTCAACGTGTAGATAAATCCCGTGTACGTCTGTAGTCTTGCAGCCAGTAAGGCTCGCCACAGTCATCCTGACCGTGGTGCTTAAGCCGAGCGGTCCGCATACCGCAATGCCAGTTTCACCCTCTGCTCGGGCCACCAGGTCCGACACCATAGGTCGAAAGGCAGGGCGGCCAAGTTCTATTGTCGCGTACTCGAGGGGACTTAATTTCTCATTCGTGGCAGGTTGTGTGGGTGAGTAAAATCTGGTTGATGGAGGGGTGGACTCTCCGGTTTGCGACGCTTCAGCATCGGTGATCTCAACAGGATTTCCTGCCAAGCCGTTGCCCTGGGTGGCCATGATTTCTGTATTGTGCCCTTGGTGTCCAGTCAAGGACAGATCCGTCAAGCGTTCGTCTCGCGTCACGAAGATCCTGACCTTTATGTCGACGGCCGTTTGCTGGAACACGGTAAATGCGGCCTGCAGTTCTTCGGAGATCCACGAAATATGCGAAGCGTTCTTTATTATCCACGCGAATTCCACTCGGCGGACGGGCAGCTTCCGGCTCTGCTTGTTGGCGCGGCGTGCAAGGTCTAGGAGAATGGGAAGAGTGAAGGTGACGCCGGTAGAACCGGCGATTAGAAGTACAGTATCGAAACAGGCCAAGTCGGCTTGTGATGCGCCGTACGGTCCGTCAATGAAGGTGATGTGAGTCTTCTGCTGAACCGCCATTTGCTCTTTGGTGCCAGGCAGAAGGGACGCCGTGGACGAATTGGCTGACTCCAACAGATTCCTGGTAAAGCCTTTCTGGGCTTTCAAAATGAAAAGGAGATCGCCGTTGTGAGAGGTCGGAGTCGAAGCGATAGTTGCTGGATGCGATTGACCAATACCATATCGGGGGATAGCAAGGAGGACATGAGCTCCTGGAGACCACCCTTTCACCCGGGTCTGAACGCGGATTCTAGTCACTCCTCCAGCAAGCACTTCGAGTGTTGCTTGGCCAGGATGGATATTGTTCACCATTGAGCGCAGTGTTCGCACCAAACGGTCGAACAAATATAGACCAATTGGAATCCAAATGTATACTCGTGTGTACAGCACCGTGTTCGATAGATGGAACATGATCGCAATAATGAGTCCAAAGAAGGTAATAAGATGCTGAAACACGAAAAACTCGTAACCGAAATTGCGGAATGGAGCAAGGGTGCTAAGATTTAGCCAGCAGAGGAGGACGTACGCCGCTAAACCCGTTGATGTGCATATGTCTGTACTCCACTCGAGCTGTCTGAGTCCGTATAAATTCCACCCATAGTCTTGATAGCCGACATGGAGTGTTGCCATGAGGAGGACTCCTCTTGCTACCCAACGATGCCAAACGTTGAGACGCTCGTACGACACACCAGTGGCGAGACCTATCAGGTTGTTCTTTCCAGCAAGAAGGATGAGTAATGGTATCTGAGTGATGGCAAGCCAACCTGCTCGAATTCCGAGGGCAGCGTAATGTTGTGCTCCCGGCACGCTATCGTTGATGTATTCGAGAGCCAGAATGAGGCCAAGGTACCCGAGCAGAAGGATGATCGTGCCGAAAGGCGGTATCTTCAGCCAGAATGCGCTCCTTACAGGCGTTAATTGGGGATAGGATATCTTCCGGAATACTGCTGTGGGCGTGGCCACGAATTTCGCGAAAACAGAGGCCGCCACAGCTGGCTTTGAACGATTTGCTGCTGCTGCTCTGAGCCTATGAATCTTTAGCGTCGAGACTCAACTTTGGGGACAAGCGGGCGTCAAGGAGATGGGAGTCAAATACCTCAACTTGAGTGTTACTCTCCACATTAGGTTGAGGATGCCAGCAAGGCCAATAACTACAACGACCCCGTACCAGAAATTTCGTGCATACTCATTTCCATAGATCTGAAGAATGCTGTCATCCAATATCTGTGAGAGGAAATCCATAGCTTGAGTGGCATTTGTAAGGTCGTATCCGGTGGCGTATAGGGGTGTCAGTGTCAGTGTCGTGGACGAGCCGTCGCCCGCCATCTCAGACATATTGTTGACTAAGACGAAGACTATCGCTAGAAAGAATTGACCGATAATGAGAAATTCTAAAGAGAATGAAAATCGAACTTATATGGCTTTTGAAGCGGTCACACGCACACTACAGACCTACTACCACCAGAGTATTGAAAGACCGCTGGGAGATAGTCAGCGATAAAGGGGCTATGCTTTTCCAAAGGGTCCTAGTCCAGGTGAGCTTATCCTATAGTATCTTCAAATTCACCACATGGGGTACTTGGTAAATCCATTAGGCTGGAGTAACAGGACGATCTAGGAAGGACAGTTCGAGAGGCTCCTGCGAATTACCATTATGGCAAGCATGCGCTAAGGTTGGACTTCGCAAAGAATACAGAAACGGGAAATGGGCGATATCACCGCAAACAACAGCGGAATTCGGCCACGATATGCGAGGAGCGAAGCTACGCGAACACAGAAATAGATCTGCGGTCAGCGTGGCGTCAGTCTCGATTCGACGAAAGCTCGAGCAGCACAAGGATGGAGTCACATGTCGCATCATAGGGCGCGTAATGAGTGACTCTGGATGCTGGCAGGGGGATCAACCTTGCCGGGCAGATGGACAACTAGGCGATGGGAAAATGCCCATCCGGAGGAGATTTCGCAAGGGGGCCTGATCTTAAGGTTTCCGAGTAACAATCATAGAAGCATTGGGTCTTCAGCAGCTGCCCAAGAGGGCTTAAGCTTACTATCTGCGAGTTTATCAAACTTGATATGGCCATTGAGGTGTACCATGGGGTAGGCAAGAAATAGAATGCCGCCTAAAGGAGCTTCCTAAACTTGACTAGCCGTCGTGAGTGTTAGATGACAGATCGTCAAGCAGTACTTGGCTGCCTAACAAGGCTTAGTGCGGAGGCTTAGGCGGTCGGAACTGTTGACTCGAGACACATAATTCCAAAAGACCCGCAGCACCAATTATTCGATCCATGATAATAATGCTGTGCCGAAACAAAACTTGCCTCTTTACCAGAATTGTGATACAGAGAACAGCAAACGGATGACCAAACTAGTAACGAAAGACTTCGAACAATCTCCGCTAAGACAAGTGCCTCGTCTACACCAGCACCCATGATTCACGACGAAAGCCATCCAAATTCATTTCGAGCTACCTACAATGCAGCCAGCATACCCACTACCAGTCCGAAGCACACAAGCAAGTTCACCAGACTTGATCCTAGCTCTCGAGTGCTGTCGGACGTTGACGCGGACGCCGATGGCGCACCGGTCCCCGATGCTCCATTGCCAGATGAGTTCACAGCGGTCAACGTCAGGTTCAGATCAGCCACGTAGACAATGCCAATACCCATGATTGGCGCGAGAGTTCCGTTGGTATATGTCATGAGCGCGTGCTCGCTAGAATTGTAGTAGGCCGTGACGGACAAAGTGTCACCAATGCCGATAGTACCCATGTTGCTGCAAGTCGAGATGCTCGAAATGTGGATCGTATCGGCACCCATGTTCATGCCAGCCATGCTCGTGCTTGTGCTCATGGGCATGCTGGTACTGCTTTCCATGCTCATGTCAGGCATAGACATTGTGGCCCTTGGTCGCATCGACATTGCTGACATACTCATACCCATGCTCATCGATCCACCGTCGACATAAGCTGGATTTTGACCGTATGCTGCTACACAATCACACATGGTGGTATTATTCTTGTTGATTGTGAGATGCGTTCCGCCGTCGTGAAGATGCCCACCCATAAATGTGATGCGGCCAGTGAAGTTACTTGTCCAAGGAGCGGGATCAGTGTATTGGAACACTTGAGTAGCCTTGGGAGGTACATCAGAGGAGCCGCATCTACCGATATCGAGCCAGAGAGGCTTCACTTTGTCAAAGCCGGCTGGCACCGAGGGGATGTACTCCCAGGTCACGGTGAGAACGGCCTCGCGGGATTGATCGACCATGTTCATCAACTCCACAATGAATCCCAGATTGTCGTCTGGGCCGATATAATAGCCTGCTTGGTCTGTCCTGCAGGTAGAGCAAGTCAGGATCTGCTAGCGAAGGTGCCATGGTTGATCAAGAGAACATTACTTACCCATTAACGCAGATATCAGCCGCCGTCCTCTCGTTTCCGGAAGCGAAGAAATAATCACCAAGGCCCGCCTCTGGACAGATAATTGCTGTTCTGTTCGTGTTCGAGAAGACGGTGTGATGTAGCCAGAGACCGGTGTCGGCGTTGGCAACCGTGCCATTAGGATATTCAAGTCCTGCTTGGATCCAGGTGACCAAGCAGTCTGCGCACGGCTTTTGCGCCACGGGTACTTCCCAATCCTGCATTCCATTGCTCACGCTCATTGGTGGCGTGGTAAATGGGCCATAGCGAATCTTCACCCTTTTCGAGTTATAATTGGGGAAGAACTGGGCAGTTTCCATTGTCATGTTGGAATTCAGCGGTGCCGCTGCTGTGAATACATTAGCTATTGAACATATGATGCTCCAAGTCTTGGACCACGTACCTCTTTTGAGATGTCTGGATCCGGGTTTGGAAGCATGACCAAGGCAATGGCAAGAGCTCAGGAGGAGACCCCCAACCGCACCCCAAAGCATTGGAGTCCACATATTTAACCACCTCGAGGTACGAACCGACACTTTCGAAGAGTTGCTACAGCGGAAATTAGACAGAAATCAGCTCAGGTGCGGTTAGAAGTTCCCATCAGTCTTTGTAGGTATTAATGCAACTGTCGTTTGAGCTAGCCCCCCGTTCTGAATTCGTGAGTAAAGGCGAAACACCTCTCCTTCTGAGCCACACAAAGGACGCATTAGCTGCGTATGCAGGGGTCTGCGCTTGCGTGGTGTTACGACGTTAGAAGCTGCTGATGATGATTGGTGGATGACGCAATGCATCGTTCATGCCCCAAATAGTCTCTGGAGTTTTCCTCATTCGGACGAGGTCACAACAGAATTGCGAACTTCGGATTGGGTTCCAGCCTACTAACGTCAGAACACGCAATTAGCCCCTGGCCTCAAACGTTGGTTCAGTTCGTTGCCTGGAAATTATCAGTGACGCAGCAGTTACTTAGGCGAATGGTCTTCGCTGAGAGTTTAGGTGGTGTGACGGTGTTGGTAATGTAAACTGCACCAGTGTTGCCAACATCGCCATCGCCTCGCATCCACCTCCTGGATGTGATCCTGCCATCGCATCCACCCCCCCGGATGGAATGTGATGCTACATCCGATGGTCCGGGAATAGCAGGGTTGTAACTTCGGGACGAATTTCGGCCCGGAGCAACCTCGGACTCGGTTTTGCCCTAACACATGTAAGAGCTGTGGCCGGCGAGCCTCATCGTACAAAACCTAACCATGACCTCACTGTCGCCCCTTGGATAGGCTTGGTGTTGAATTTGTGTACTATCCCTTCATCTCTTTCACCATAGTCTGGCACGCAACGCCTCGGTGTCCTAGCAGAGCTCGTCTGCTCAGGAGATGCCTGCAATCCTGTTGCGACCCAGGCCAATTGCACAGCATATTGATAGCAGCAACATTGTCGCAGGGTGCATAGAGCCAGTTCTCAGTGATGTTGTAGGCGAGATTGACATCTTTGCCCGCTGGCGTGTAGCATGGTGTTGAACGAACCGGTGTGGCTGAAAGCAGAGGTGTGCAGGCTACGACAGGCTCGAGAGCACAACACGCCAAAAAAGACCGTCTTGTTCCGCCAACGCTGGGGTTTGCTGATACTGCAAAAATCTTCATCAGAAGTTCAATGCAAAATGAGGAAGATTGTGTGAAGGTGCGACGTTCTCTGGCTCCAGCCCAAACGTAGCTGAGTAGCTCTATTCTTTCACCAATCGAGATAAAGGCAACTGCGGAGAGCAGCCCAGCGGCACACATCGAACAAGGCTGGCATTGCGATTTATGGGCACGTATTGCTTGGCTTTTCTTCATTTAGCTGGTTGAACCAATGCTGGATTGCCCATCTTTCTTGACCATCTCGTGCTGTAAGCAAGACCTCCGGATTCCCCGGTATTACGAATTGTCATAATGCAATCTCGGACCGCGGGATCCACCGGCTGATCATAAGGACATCGATTCGGCCGGAGGTGGGTTTGTTCTGGCTAGACACGTAGGCTACGCGTGCACACTATATCCACAGTCCTCTGTAGAAAGAGTACTAGTTCTCATAGTTGTGGCGAACCTAAGAATGACATTCATCAGTGAAATCGACGGCTCTACAAACTTCAGGAGCGACAGCATCAGGTAACATATGAGAATTCAAAGCCAAATGCAAACCCGGCATGAGAAGCAACTATTTCAAATTATTGCGGTATCACAGCCTTAACCATTCGATCACTCGGCGAGTGAGACATAGGAAGTTTGTCAACTTCACTCTCAACAAGTAACTCGGCGTGCAACTCCACGCATGACAAAGGTTGTTGTTTTGCATGTCTCCATATGGACTTGCCCTTGGCTGTTCCGGGCTGTAAGACTCCCAGAATGTATCCGCGCCAGCTCACCATCCCACTCCAGTAAGACTCCATAGGTCAATGCATTCTGGCAAAAGCCCACAGAGCCTAATGCGTCGCAAATGTAGTAATAGAGGTACAGCGTGAGAGGTTTTATGGTTTGAGGGTGAGAAAAGGCGGAGAGGAGTGCGCGGCGGGAGACGTCGGCCGGGAAAGCAGAGGAAAGAGCGAGCCAGGCTGCAATAGTTAGTCAGTGCTGAGAGTTCAAGTCGCCTGTCCACAGGCGGCGATCATGACGTGGGCCGGCCTCAAGTCCGGTTCGCATGCTGTCGCGAAGTGCGAAGATGCTAATGTAATCGAGGGACTGTAGGAGGGGATCTTTGTAGCCGTAGAGGTCGATGGTGTGATCGAGTCCAATGGCACTGACTGCTCTGCAAGCCATATTCGAAAATTTGACTTTGGATTTCGATGATGTGTTGACAATTTCGATACGAACGAAGAGAAAGGTGTAACGTCGAGGTAGGGGGACCTTTTCGGCCATGAAATCAATATTGGCAATTTCGTCCGGGAGCCAGCTTGTGCTGATTCAGGTGTCAACGGATAAGGAATCCTCCGTCACATCAAATGCGACTCACCAAAGGTCAGGCGCAGTCGACAGCGTGCGTCGATGTTGAGTCCTTCAGCGTCGAGCTAGAATGAGAGATACCCGACCATGTGTACTCCAAAGTCCAGTACGAAGCCATTCTTCTTCCCCCAAAGCATAGAAGGTAGGGCTCCGATGTCTTGCTCGAGCACAGGTTTCAGGCCAAAGTGCTTTGAATGGTTTTGTCGAATCTGACCAATCTTATAGTGGACCTGTTCCACTGCTCGGCTTTGAACACAGTCCTGCAGCCACATCTGCAAAATGTTGATTACACTGTGTTCCTGGAATTATTTCTACCTTCCGGTTCTCGGGTACGGTCGTCATGTTGTTTTGGGAGGGTCAACAGCAACACAGAGCGCTAGTAGGCGTCATCTGCTCTTCATTTATCATTCATATCCTGTCGGCTTGAGGAACAATGTCTGCGAGGAGCTGCTTATATTCGGCAGGCATATATCCGGCTCCCGATTGACGACGAGCATCGACTTCCACAGCTTATGTGGGATTATTCAACAGCAAGAGAGCCGGAGCCGAACAAAAGGTCGTCAATACTCCCAAGCGGCATTTTCTCGTTGTGCACCGAACTGCTCTGAGGCCTGGGTTGAGCGCTGGCACTAAGATGGTTATCCATGCTCTCGGTCAGGATTCATCTACGACGAGCCCCATTTCGAGCCGAAGTCTGGTCGGAGCGTTGCTGGCATAGAGCCCCCAGACGGCTAGACCCCACCTGGGGTTTCTAGGATGCCAACACGCCAAGACCACGCCTGACCCGTTCTAAGACTCTCGCAGGCAGTCTGTGACCAGGCTGGGATCTTCCGCCCCACATTGTCTCTCCGGGCTCCACATCCTCAAAATCGCCAGAGCAGCCACAACATCATGACTGCTCCCCAAGTCTTGACAAAAGATGAATACACCGTGGGTTGGATTTGCGCGCTCCCGTTGGAGATGGCGGCGGCAAGAGGCATGCTGGATGAAATTCACCCGGATTTACAAGAGCAGGATTCGGCCGACCACAACTGCTACGTGTTGGGGCGGATTCAGAATCACAACATTGTGGTTGCCATTTTGCCGGCGGGGGTATACGGTACCACGCCGGCAGCCACTACGTGCAAAGATATGCTTAGAACATTCAAGTCTATTCGATTCGGCCTGATGGTGGGAATTGGTGGTGGGGTGCCGTCGGCAATCAACGATATCCGACTTGGGGATGTGGTGGTGAGCCAGCCCAATGGGACAAGTGGAGGAGTGATCCAATATGACCGGGGGAAAACTGTTCAAGACGGCGAGTTTCGACGAACCGGAGCTCTGAACTCACCACCAACGGTATTATTAGCGGCTTTAGCTCGTTTGCAGGCAGAACACGAGGTCAATCCAAACAAGATCCCACAGTATCTATCCGAGATGGTGGAGAAACATCCACGCATGAGACGAGAGTATGCGTATCAAGGGGCGTCGAACGACCGGTTGTACCAGGCGGCATACGATCATCCAGATCCTACGGCAACGTGTGAAGAGTGTGATCATGCGCAGGAAATACTACGGGTCCCTCGAGAGGATACAGAGCCACGGATTCACTATGGAAACATTGCGTCAGGTAATCAAGTGATAAAACACGGCGCAACGCGAGAGCGGCTACGGCAGGATCTCGAAGTGCTTTGTTTTGAGATGGAGGCGGCCGGGCTAATGTCGGACTTCCCTTGCCTAGTGATACGGGGGATTTGTGACTACTCGGACTCCCACAAGAATAAGAGATGGCAAAGATATGCGGCGGCGATGGCGGCCGGGTTCGCGAAAGAACTACTTTGCGGGATGTCGGCAGAACTGATTCGCCGAGAGCGGTCTATCCTCCAGGTATCGGGTAAGTAACACTGAGTTACTCTGACGTTCTCCCAGTTGATTAGGTATGATTATCCACGACACGTGGTGGTATCGGATTATGGCTTTATGACACCTGATCACATCTTCCCTGGCAGCCTTGGTATCTAATCATACATAATAGTACCAAGACAATTTCGTATCGCGAAACTAGATAGTGATTTCTCCTACTGCTGGTGTCAATCAAACTAAGGAAGGCTTCTAACGAGTTTTCATAGATCCCGTGCTTCAAGAAATCACGTTACGCATCGATCGAGGAATCGCTCAACAGACTCAGAAGCAAGAGTTTCGATATGCGAGTGACAAGCAGCGTATATGTCATCAAATCTTCAAAACATCCATGTATGAGCAATTTAAGAACATCAATCCAGACCGAGTTCCCGGCACATGTGCGTGGGTGTTGAACCATCCACAGTATATACGATGGCAGCACAGCCCGAAGGACGACTTACTTTGGATCTCTGCCGACCCGGGGTGCGGGAAGTCGGTGTTAGCTAAATCACTCATCGACAATGAGCTACAGGCCACCAATACCCACTCAATCTGTTACTTTTTCTTCAAAGACAATAACGACCAGAATAGTCTTGCCACAGCATTGTGTGCGCTCCTTCATCAACTCTTTGGGCGCCGGCCTCCGCTTCTTCGACACGCAATAGCGATATGGGAGAAGAATGGAGAGAAGATGCAGGATGAAGTGGATGAACTGTGCGTATCCTTCACGTTGCCGCCACTGACCCGGTTGCTGATGGGGTAACTTGTGTTCTCGACGCGCTGGATGAATGCCGGGAAGATGACAGGCGCACGCTCATCAGGTTCCTGACCGACTTTTACACTCGATCGTGCCAGAAGTCATCGAGAAAGGGCCAGCTCAAATTTCTTGTCACCAGCCATCCGTACAGTGACATTGAACTTGATTTTGAAGGGATTCCTCCTAATTTGCCGGCAATCCGGCTGAGTGGCGAGGATAAAAACGAGGAGATCCGTGACGAAATCAATCTTGTTATCAAAGAGAGGGTGTCTACCGTCTCTCGTGAACTCCATCTTAACCAGATGTTGAAGGATCTGTTGGAAGAGAAACTTCTGACAATATCGCATCGAACTTACCTATGGCTCCACCTTGTGGTTGAAGAAATTCGCCGGAGTACCAAGCGCACTCAGAAGCAATACATCAGCATCATCAACTCAGTCCCAGAAACGGTGGAAGATGCGTATGAGGAAATTTTGAGCCGAAACAATCCAAAAGAACGGGAAAAGGCGGAAAAGCTTCTTTACATTATCATCGGGGCGTGCCGACCGCTGACATTGACGGAGATGGACGTGGCTTTCCAGATAGCCACGGAGTCAGAGAACGCCAAAGCTTACGGCGAGCTAGATCTCGATGGGCATCATCTCAAAACCCGTATTCGGAGTCTCTGTGGCCTCTTTATATTCGTCAACGACTCCCGGGTCTACTTGATTCACCAAACCGCGAAAGAATTTCTAGTACGGAATGGTCTTACTCATAGTAGCAACAACGGATATTGGAAGCACTCACTAGATGAAAGATCATCGGCAGTGATCTTAGCAAAGATCTGTGTTCAATATCTAAATTTCGCCGACTTTGAAAACGAAGGCTCCCACATCGGGGGAGTGGAGCAGAGTCAAAAGGGTGACTCGCAGTGCCTTTTAAACTACTCAGCAGTACACTGGCCTGAGCACTTTCGGAATATACAAGTTAGTGAAGAGAAGCAGTTGGTTAAAGAAGTCTTCCGCCTGTATGACACGCGCAGTAAGCGATTCAAAACTTGGTTTTCAATCTTTTGGAAAGAGATGAGACAATACGGGAACAAGCCTAAGATGAGTAATCTCAGCCTTGCCGCATTTAACGGGCACGATGCGGTCGTGAAACTGCTGCTCGAGACTGGGAAGGTAGACGCCGATTCCAGGGACGGATCCGGGCAGACGCCGCTGTGGTGGGCCGCACAGAACGGGCATGACGCAGTCGTGAAGCTACTGCTCGAGACCGGGAAGGTAAACGCCGATTCCAAGGGCGGATCCGGGCAGACGCCGCTGTGGCGGGCCGCACGGAATGGGCACGACGCAGTCGTGAAGCTACTGCTCGAGGCTGGGAAGGTAAACGCTGATTCCAAGGGCGGATCCGAGCAGACGCCGCTGTGGTGGGCCGCAGCTAACGGGTACGAAGCGGTCGTGAAGCTGCTGCTCGAGACCGGGAAGATGGACGCCGACTCTAAGGATAGATACGGGCAGACACCGCTGTGGCGGGCCGCATTTAACGGGCACAAGGCGGTCGTGAAGCTACTGCTCGAGATTGAGAAGGTGGACGCGGACTCCAAGGACATATTCGGCCGGACGCCGCTGTTGTTGGCCGCACAGAACGGGCACGAGGCGGTCGCGAAGCTGCTGCTTGAGACTGGGAAGGTGGACGCCGACTCCAAGGACAAATCCGGGCAGACGCCGCTGTGGTGTACTGCAGTTAACGGGCACGAGGCGGTTGTGAAACTGCTGCTCGAGACTGGGAAGGTGGACGCCGACTCTAAGGACAGATTCGGCCAGGCGCCGCTTTGTTGTGCCGCTAAGAACGGGCACGAGATGGTCGTGAAGCTGCTGCTCGAGGTCGGGAAGGTGGACGCCGACTCCAAGGACAGATTCGGCCAGGCGCCGCTTTGTTGTGCCGCTAAGAACGGGCATGAGATGGTCGTGAAGCTGCTGCTCGAGGTCGGGAAGGTGGACGCCGACTCCAAGGACAGATTCGGCCAGGCGCCGCTGTTGTTGGCCGCAGTTAACGGGCACGAGGCGGTCGTGAAACTGCTGCTCGAGACTGGGAAGGTGGACGCCGACTCCAAGGACAGATCCGGGCAGACCCCGCTATGTTGGGCCGCAGAGAAGGGGCACGAGGCAGTCGTGAAGCTTCTACAAACGGCTACTCAACCTCGTCCCCACCCGCCACCTGCGTGAGCCGCTTTCTTGTATACTATTTGAAGGTGGTAAGTACATGACCCTGGAAAATTAGTGTACTTTAGGATGACATAGAATGAGGTAATACTTAGCAAAACGGCTCTGCTAATCGTGAGTACGGATGTAATTCCTTGAGAGCGACATTCAGCAGCGAATCCACCAACTAGGCTTGGCTGTTTCTGATGATCTTTTATGGCAGCAGGCCCCCAACAGGCAGATCAATGGCACATGGGTCGGGGGATCTTGCAAAGCTTCTCTGCTAAAAGGAGAGACTTGATTACAACTTAGGGTGCTTTTCATAGCTATCATAATCATACTTAGAGCTAAGCGCTTTTGTGTGAATTTTCAAACCAGCTGTGCCCCTTTAATTGCACACCTGGCATCCTCTTCATTACAACTTGCTCTGCCCAGCCACAATTTTCGTCACCTATGCTGCTTTATCATGTGCCAAACAATATCTCCCTCATCTTCCCAATCAACGCCGGGTATGATCAGTGATCTCACCGAACTGATGGCCAGTTCCCGACTGTCCAGTCATACTTTCTCGCGTTAGGCCACTTCCATGAATGCCATGTTGATGCCCAGTCAAGTTCCCTCCGCCGGTGCTTGTATTGACAGGCTTGCCAAACCCTTCCGTGGCGAGAGCAGTCGTTCCAGTGCCTCCCGTAACTTGGGATGCGTAACCGTCGCTAGGTGCCTTAGCGTAGCTAGAGTTAGCCGTTGAATGACCCTCTTCTGTCGGGTAGTTTACTGCAGACCCAGATCTAGCAGAGGGATCTCTGCCCGATGAGTTAGCGAGAATAAGATGATTTGCATCGAAAAGACTTACCCCGATTCGAAGACATTGCCCGATGCAGTGATGTGGCTTCCATTTGGCCCGCCCTCTCCTTGAGCTAAAGCAGTCGTGCCTGTTCCGCCGGTCACCTGACTTGCATATCCCTTGGTAGGTGCTTCCGCATGTCCTGCGGGGGTGATGCTGCTGCTAAGTTTCGAGCCGGCATCTCCATGCTCATGGAACGCAGAACTGTCTGCTGCGTCAGCTGCGGCGAGACCTGAAGTCTCGTCCTGCGCACTAGCTTTGCTGCTTCGTGGGTGAAGAATACGTTGAATAAGTGAGGGCTTTCGCTCCTTCTCTTGCTCAGACTCAACATTGTCGTGATGCTGATCTGCGCCCACGGTTCCAGTACCCACGGTGCCCGCGGCAGCATCTTCTTCTTTTCGGCGAGAGTGATGCTCATGTGCCTTTTCCTCTTTAGCAAGTTCTTTCTCTCGGTGTTTCTCCTCTTTCTCCAATGCCTTCTGATGGTGCCTCTCCTCCTTTGCAAGTGCTTTGTCATGAGCCTTTTGTTCTTTCTCGGCTTCCTTCGCTTCGTGCTTCGAATATTCGTGAGCTCCGACCCCGACAGCTCCAACTCCGGCACCTGCAACAGCTGCATCACGACCAAGATGGTGGTCTCCCGTCTGATCATATGGCTGAGATGAGGTTTGGCTCCCTGAGGTCGTACCGTAACCCTGAGACGCGTTCGTAGTATCTGTTGTGGTCGGATATCCTTGGGGTCCAGTCGTATTGCCAGTGCTAGAGCCGTAGCCTGTTGTCGCACCTGTGTTTGCGTCCTGTGCGTCTCTATGCTTCTCGTATTTGTGCGCACCAACCCCTAGTGCGCCTGCCTCAGGCCCTACTGCAGCTGCGTCGCGACCGGGATGAAGATCGGATGTGGTATCAGTTCCTTGTGACGTGGCAGTCCCGTACGAAGTTGCCCCATGTTGATGTCCTTCAGTGGCGTTGTCATGGAACTTCGCATGATCACCGGCAGTGGTGCTCATGGGTGCTGAAGCGAAAAATTAATTAGTGTGCAGCTATCAAAGATGTACAGACAACTACTTACCCCCCGACTGAAGACTGGATTGGACGCCTGGTTGATCTCGGCTTCCATCATACGCCGAGGCCGCGCCAATTCCAGTTGCACCAACGCCTGCTCCGACTTCAACGTCCGGTCCCAGGTACGAGGTCTCTGGCTTACGGTAGGTAGTTGGATCCGACGAGTTCGGGTCGGCGATGCTTGACGTGGGTTCACCGGAGCCAAGATAATGTGAGCCATAAGTGGATGTCTGTCCGATGGCGGCACGGCCAGTGTCATCTCTGAGGCCAGGCTCGTCTGCAATGGCTGTGGAATTACCGTAGGCAGGAGCACCCACTGGTGGAGCCACTGCTCTAGGAGAATCCAAAGTGCCAGATGGGTATGCAGTGGTTGGAATGGACTCTTTCCTGTGATGAGAAGGAATTCCGCTGCTTTGAGCTGGTGTGGCATATGAGTCAGTGCCAGTCGTTGTCGTCGTCGGCATCTGTGAGTCTGCCTTTTCAACTGCACCGCCCAGACCAATAGCACCAAGAGCCCAACCCATCATACCCTGGCTGTCGGAGGTTCCTGTTGTATCAGATGTCGTTGACGTTTGTGGAACGGACGACTGAGCGGTAGTATTATGCCCTGTGGGAGTATTTCCAACACCTGTATCCTCTGTCCGTGGAACTTTATCGACTCGCGGATCGATGCTAGATGCTGCATATGGGTTCGAAGTATCTTCTTGAGGGAAGGCGCCAGGGCCGGTCTGGCTCTGTGAAGACCGAGCAGTACTTGCAGCCTTGTTTGCGAAATCAGAGCTGGTGGTGTTACTCTGACTGGGGTTGGAATCAACACGAGGGTCAACCTTGTTCATCAAGTTTGAGCTGTGAGGTCCAGATGTGGTTGGAGCCGTGCTACTTGAGGTCGCGTCTGATCCATAGGTCAGTCTAGCTCCTGCCAAATTGAAGTGGGGAACTCAAGATAGGATGGTTGTAGATTAACTGAGGTACGCACCCGTATTTCCGGTAGCAGAATTGAGGTGGCTTCCTTCGCCAGTGAGCTTGCCAGTAATGCTAGGGTGGGTTGCAGTCTGGCTGTAAGAATCTGGATCATAGGTGCCTTCCTCTTCCTTGTTGATTCCACCGCTGTTTTTGGGTCTGGAATTAGCTATGCTCATAGGGCTGTGGGAATTGAGGTAGAAGGTGAAAGCATACATTATGTTCCTGATCTTATCCATGATGGCGTATTTGTTAAGGTAGCGGTAAAAATGGGTCTTAAAAGCGTCAATTGAGGATGACCGAAGGTGGAAAGTGTGATTGTCTGAAGAGGGTTTGTTAGTGAGCAATCTTCCGTAGTGGTGGTGAATGCTTTGTAGCTGGTTTATTTGACGTAGAGAATGAAACGCATCAACATACACCTATGCCGTCATACTGCGGTGCAGCCACCAAGCCTTTCCCTGTCAGTTGCCCTTGCGCAGATCTCATTCTAGAAGAATCAAGGCCCCGCAGCAGGATTTAGAGCATAACATTTCCCCCTCCCACCCTCGATCTGCAGTGTCGTAACCAACCATTGCCAGCCAGCTTCTCCGGGACAAGTCCCCACAAAAGACAACTTCCAACTCTCTGCCTACTTGAGAAAGGCCAAGCGAGCAACAAAACCTGAATATCTGCACGGTGCCTTCCTGGATTTGCATCGTCGATTTGATCGAGTGACCCAAGACGACGACGCCCCTCCTCAGCCAAGCTTGATTGACGATGATGGGTTTTTGACAGCTTTTCCATCCTCCAAACATTCTCGTGCGCCAGTTGTCGCACATCATTGGGCGAAGTCCGTTTCCATATTCATCATTATGGTCGTGCAAAGCTCAATCTTGTTAGCCTGTAATCGCTCGATATGGTTGTGGCTTTTGAATGAGGACATAAGCCTTTGCTTACTTCTTATATGAGCATCTAAAACGTTGGCCGTTACGGGGACTCGTTGCAAAGACAGGTAAAGTGCCCAGGGTTTGAAACGATCCCCACGCTTCTGCAGGTCCCCCCAAAGATAAGGCCTTCTACCTTTCGGTGGTTCGCTCGGTCCAATTCGGGGAACAACTTCTCGATGCCGCCAAAATCCGGCCTTGCACAGTTGTCGTTGGACACAAACTTCTATGGTCGTTGTCAGCGTTCCATCTGGTTGAATTCAGCTTCTTTTCCGAATCTCACTATCGTGACCTCTTTGAGTGGCGATAAAACCAAGGTTGCACTGACCTGGTTTTGTGGCCAATTTAGGTGGGGGGATGGGGCCGAGGTCCAGGGCCCTGCACTTTAGTTTCAAGATCCTGCTTTTGCTAATGCAACGCAACTTTCAGCATCCCCGTCCGGGTCATTACCATATGATAGCGGCCACCCTCTCCGAGCTGCAAATTTGAGATTCACCATAGAAGCCAGAACCTGTCGCAATCATGGGAGTCCGTGAGAAAATGAAGAAGGCCTTTGGGGGCAAGAAGTCCGGAGACAATTCACCCAGCGAGACGGGGACACCGAAGATACCGGGCGTCGAGTATTACAAGCCCAGCCAGGTGCCCAAGTCGAAATACCGTGGTAAATGGGATCAAGATCACCAAGACAAACTGCACGCCTTTTCATTTGCAGCAGCTTTCAAGACTCGGAGAGACTCGGGACACTCAATTTACTCTCCCTCGGGTCGGAAGGCCCAGAGTCGGCGGCCTAGTTACTTCAGCAAGAAATCGAAGAGCGATATAGACAATACAAGCCTGCGACGGAAGAGCACAAATCCTGGAAGGGTGCCAGAGGACACGGACGACCAAGGTGATGTTCCAAATGGTCAATGCCTCTTCCACCAAACGACAATTCAGTCTTGGCTAACTATTTGCAGTTGGCCTTTCAAGACCCAAGACAGCAGAGAACAAACCCACAGATGGTAAAGCCGAAAGCGAAGGGCTTGTGAATGACGCAACCACGAACCGACTTCACCTCGAGAAGACAGCCACCCAAAAAGAGAGCGATCGTACAAGCGACACGCCTTTCACTGTCGAAGAACTCACTAGGGCATTGACTGCTGCAAAATGGGAAGAGAAGGAGTGATAAGAGTAGATACTTGGCATGGAAACGGCGTCAGATAAATATGAGGATGGGCGGGAATAGCGGAATGATTTACGACTGCGCTGAAGAGGGCCTTAGTCTTCGATGCATGAATATATGGTGTGGGACATGTAAGGGGTTGTCTTCGATTTTTGAAGCATAGATTATATGGAATTGGAAGAGCACGGGAATATCAACATTCAAGGCATGGCTATATGATGTTGGAAGGATACGAGGTCGTTCATCTGGGGAACCTCTGCGCATTAGAACGGCGCGATAGATTCTTCGAGAACAAGGACTCATGGAAATTGCAAACCACGTCACCTACATTTTCCCCCATACCTCTTCCCTAACCCCTGGTTTGGTAATCTTCCGATGGCCTAAGTTCTGAGGGAATTCTCCGATGATGGATTTTAGGCGCGTGGGCCCAACAAACTTAGTCCTTGTCTAGCCTCTGAAATCCTCGTCCTCTAGTAAGTCTACAAAGAATATACCTTGTCGGGAACAGTCGAGTTTCACCACCCTTCCCCTGGTTAACAGTTCCCTGCCATCGCCGCGTCGAGGTGATAGGGAGGGGAACTTCACGCCGCACATTCACACTAACAGTCGGATTCGGAGGTAGAACGCTCCCGACTAGAGAGTTACATGGTCACAATGTTCATCATGACGTGACAAAGAAAGAATAGGGCATTAGCTCAAGTTCGTGGGCAGCAACTGGCCAAACCACCCGATTCCGTGGTTCTATACCAAGTCCCTCTAACGAAAATGGAATGGAAGTGGAAATCTAATGTTTGGCGAGTAAGGTTGTATTGACTATTCTCATGTAACAAAGACCAATTGAACTCCGACCGGCTGATCGGATACTCTACACTCTGGCCACACACCGCCCATCTCCCGCAGAAGAGATTCATAAGAGACACTCTCTACAGCCAATCTTCCGAAGAAGAATAACCCCCATCGTCCGAAAAGTCGTTATCATCGTCCCATCCCCGATATCCCCCATACGAAGCATGCCCGTCCCTACCCGACAACGATTGAGACAAACCAGCGTCACCGTACCTGGCAGATGGCGGATCTGGCGCGAAGGGCGGGACGTCATTGTTGTCAAACGGCCTGCCTTGGGAGTCTTCGTAGCGCGACCGATCCGCGGTGTAAGAGTCTTGGTCGGAGCCACGAGCTGCCGAGGCGCCGTGCGGGGACGCGGGGTGGCTGTATGGGTACTCGGAGCGTCTGGGAGGTTGGGCGGTCATGAAGCGAGATTGATGCCGATAGCCGCCGTCTGCGTCGAAATATCTTCGGGTTTCGCGTCTAGAATGCATGTCAGCGAATCTAGACGAAGTGCCAGGGTAGTATCCTCGACATCTTCCTCCCTCTCGTGCCCAGAATGGCTGTCTTACCTCGTGTGGGGACTGCAAGCTGCCGTACGGTTGAGGTGCGGAACCTCGACGACAGTGATGATCTCCTCCATTGGATGGTAGAGTGTCGCGAAGATGTTCCCAGCTGTCGAATGACGAGGGTCTGTTGAGTCGTGAGTCTGCCTGGTACATAAGGCCACCACGGTGATCAGAACTGAAGTCCTGGTGGTCGTATAAGCCGTCGATATCACTGTGGTGTGGGCTGCGCAACGACGGCCGGCGTCGAGCGTACATTGAATCTCTTGCTGGATCCCGTCGGGAAGAAAGGTCTGGTTCGGGCCTCCAGACTCTGAGTAAGCCTGGTATGTGTAGGACGTAAGGCTGGCCATGAGACTCGGCCCAGGTGCTACAGGTGAGCTGACGGCGAGGCATACTGTTTCGCGATCGTTCTTGTTCTGTCTCTGTCTTGGAACTACTGAATGGGCTCTCCTCGCACAGAGGATCTAGATGTCTCGTGTCGATATGCGGGTTAGAAGGAAATCTGAACGGCGGCGGGAACAAGGGCAGACATGGAACGGTCTCGCTTAAATGATAGAGGCAGACAAAGAAAGGTGGACATGAAAGAGATTTTGACTCGCGGAACCTTTGTGAAAGTTCGTCCGTTAATGCACTTGTTGGAGAACAAAGGTGAAGGGGGTAGAACGAGGAACTGCGAAGGGCGAGTGCGCTCGTGGTGAACGTTCCGGTCAACAGCAATGGACACAAAGGTGTCACTCTCGGCATGACGATCTTTTCGTTGTCACTGTTGTTTTTATTGTTAATGGCTGAGCCATCCTGTCGCTGAGAGGACCCATCATTCATCACCGCCAGTGCCGCCATCCTGTAGCATGCCTTTCATCTGTATGATAAACCTTCATCACTTCGTTTGTCTCTCAACAATTGTAGCTGCTGCACTGTCGGCATCTTCCAGTATTCCGTCACCAGCCTCTGCTATTCTTCTCTTCGCATTCTTGAGCTCGAGCACGGAAAGCTCACCCATCCCATACCATGTTACAGCGGCCATGCCGACGAACGCGGCCGCAATTGAGAAGACGAGTGCAATGATGCCCCGGGTAGTGAAGCCGGCAGGTAGTGGAGGTGGTGGCAAGTTTTGTCCATCAACGTTCAGCAGGTTATCCGTCCGAGCGGCAGCGTTGCCTACCGTTGGAGTTGGTGGATGGGAGGCAGCACAGGCCGCATAGTGATCGTTGGGAATCGTCACTCTGTCCTGCAGTTCAAGTGGTGCCTCGACCATCGTTGCGATCAAGCCGCTGTCTACGTGCCATTCGATATGACAATGAAAGAGCCACACGCCAGGATTGTCGCTTCTGAATCTCAGTACAATATGGCTGTTTGGATGGACGAGAAATGTGTCTCTCCTCATTGGCACTGCCGGCATTTTCGAGTTGCCAGGCCCGTAGCCTCCGTAGTCGTCAGCACCGTCGAAGAAGTTTTGAGGCTGGTAGTCTCCGCCTTCAGCATCAGCTCGTACAACGGCTTGAAAATTGTGCCCGTGTAGATGGAAAGGATGTTTGCCAGTGTCGTGATTGTTGAGGACAATTTCAACGACATCATTGTACCCAAGAACAAAAGAGTTCGTATAGAGTCCATAGACAATGCTGTTGCTGGCGAACTCGTCGGTGGTTAGTGCTGTGTACAGAGAAGGAACCTTCGGTTGGACGTAAGTGATGTCGTTGAAGAAGGCATAATTTGCTCCGTTGCCGAGGTTGCCCATACGCATGGTCAGCAGAACGGTTTGGTCAGGATCATCAAAGAGCTTCTCGCCATCCACGGGAACAAGTCCAAAATCGTCAAATGGATCAAGCGGTTCGTTGTAGCTGGGTATTGGTAGAGGTTCGTCAGGGTTGTAGACGAGGTAGGACGTTACATTGGGGTTGAGTGTCTTTGGGACTGTGTCGAACAGCTCTGTATCCATCGCACCGTGGATAGCGTAGTTGAATTTAGTCTTGCCCTTTGTCGTCAGGAGCAATCCATATCGTTGGGCCGGTGTGATGTAGATCATGCTCGTTTCAGCAGGTTCTGTCCACACGCCGTCCACTTCGACAATGCGGAAAAGGTGGTCTTCAATCCAGAAGTATTGTGCAGCGAAGGCGGCCATATTGATAAGACGAATGAAGTATGTCTTGTTCGGCTGAATGTTGATGTGTAAATTCTGCGTTTCATTCATGAGTGCAGATTTTGGAACTGGTTCTGCGCCAGTAGGGTTGGTGACACTAATGAACTTCTTGATCAAGCTTGGCATCTCCTCGTGATACCAGTCTGATAATGTTAAGACCAGCTCTTCATCGTACTGGCCAGCATAAGGTGAGTCTGGATCGTGAACGATAAAGGGGCCTCGGAGGCCATCGGGATATTGGCCATAGATGTGAGAGTGGTACCAATAGGTACCCGGCTGCTTAACCTTGAGGTTCTGTTAGTCACACAGTAAGTACATTGTAAGGGGAGTTGCCATACTGTAAAGTTATAGGTAAAGGATACACCAGGAGGAATGCCACATTGAGTAACTCCGACAACGCCATCCATTTCGTTCGTACCGTTCATAAATAAGCCGTGAAAATGCAGGGAGGTTGACTCGTTGCCGAGTTGGTTGTTCACATTGACAACTACTCTGTCGCCAACGGTAGCCTCGATGCGTGGGATGGGCCATTGTCCATTGATCCCAATGACCGGCCTTTCGAAAAGACCATCAGGGTTTCTGGTGACCCAACCCACATTGAAGTTGTAGGTGCGGATTTCGGCGTAAGCCAACGAAATTAGGTTGAAGACGCTACATATGTAGAGGAAGTTGGAGAGTGAGAGCGCCATGGCTACCTACGGGGTCGAAGGTATTGCCGTCGTGACTATCGCAACCGGCAGCGAGCGTCAAGGGATAGATGATCTGATAAGATTGTGAGGGCGACAAGTGTAAGCGGATCTTCAGGACTTCCGCAAATAGTCAATTCTCCCCGTGTTAGAGCAGTGAGCGTCCAAGCTACAACGCTGCTCCTACCCTTCTCCGAAGACGGAGGGGAGTTGCTGTCGCAATAATTAGATGATCTGATAAGATTACGAAACAGTCACTTGCACCCTGTCAAGATCGGCGATGCCCAAGGGGAGCGATTAACGGGGTTGGTTGATCAAGATGGGGGCTGAGCGGAGGGACTTAAGCGGTGAGAGCCAGTTAGCGTAATACGCCAAGGGCCTGCAGCTGGAGGATCCTCCTAATGGATGATGTGTGGCTGTTAGCTTCTTTCTTGCGGAAACGCTGACTCGAGGGAGATTCGACGGTAGCGTCGTGAATGAACAGAAAATGTTGTCGATACCAGGTGAAGGTATGTGACTGGTTGTTGAGTCTCTGTAGCATTCGGTGCGTCGCTTGTATGCTCTGAGAGGAAACGAGGTTGTCCCAAAAGCTGTTACGGCGCTGATATTGGATGACAAAAATATTGGACTGGAGCTGGCAATTCTCGGCAGTGATGAAGTGGGCCTAGCAGGATCTGATAAAATTTCTGATAATCTGCAGCCAATTGAGTCCAACGGTCCGACCATGGGGCCTGGCAAGTTCCGTAGCGTGATGTGAGAATGAGGAGTAACCAATGTCGCCAGGGTAAAGATTGGTGGATAGTGGTGTACAGCTTGATAGCAGAAAATCCGAAAGCCAGTCCGAAAGGCTGCGCCGATTATCTCAACTACCAAGGGTATGGATGAAGCGGGAACGCTGAACAAAAGAACACGACAATTGCTTTCACCCAGGTCGTTTATGAACGGAACACTAGAAACAAAGGAAAGGACGGATCATGAAAAACATAGGCGCAGTCCCGTTGATTGGCCGGCAAAGAAATGTCTCGGAATATCTCCTCGTTTCTGGTGCAGGTTCCGCAAAGAGAAAGGTCTTCCCCACTTGAGGCGTTGGGGGGCAAGAGCTGATTCCCAGCCATTCGACCCCCCCTGCTTCACCAACCCGACATCGGCCGGCGTAGCTCCTTCGAGGTTTGCATCACAACATCATGCACTTTACCTTTCCTAATGCGTGATTTCTACCCTCAATCTTAGCAAATGCGTGTTTTGTAGGATCGAGTCAAAATCGTTAGCGCCCACGTGCCCCGCGTCGGCCAAAAAGTTCGCAATTTATCAGATCTTTGTCCACCATCTTATCAGATCTGAATCAGATATCCCACATCTATCCAATTCGGCCCCATTTTCAGACCTCGCAAAGGCAGCTCGAGTGGCTGCATAGGGACTGCAGCCTCTCCAAACCAAACTTACCTTCGCTCACACGGTTGAGGTCTTTGCCATCACCATGCCTAATGTGTTCGCCGTCCCCATCTTCTTCATTGTCTTTCGTGAAACGATAGAGACCGGAATCATCGTCTCCGTCTTGCTCTCTTTCCTCAAGCAACAATTGGGTCCCCAGCACGATGCTGCCGTCTATAAGAAGCTGAGGAGACAAGTACGTACCTGATAAGCCTGTCCTACGAATGCCTAATTCCCAGCTAATCTCGTCTTTGCTGCAGGTATGGTTTGGTACCCTGATCGGCCTTGCCATCTGCATCATCATCGGATGCGGCCTCATTGGTGCCTTTTACGGCCTCCGCAAGGACCGATGGTCAAGCATCGAGCTGATCTGGGAAGGTGTCTTCGCCCTCGTTGCTTCTCTCATTATTACCATCATGGGTGCGGCCCTCCTCCGCATCTCGAAGCTGCAGACAAAATGGCGGGTCAAGCTAGCAAGAGCCCTCGAGGCCAAGGACAATAGAGCTGAAAAGACTGGCAAGAGGTTCAAAAATTGGTGTGAGAAGTACGCTATGTTCATGCTGCCGTTCGTCACCATCTTGCGTGAAGGCCTAGAGGCTGTCGTCTTCATCGGAGGCGTGAGCCTCGGCATTCCAGCTGTATCCATCCCACTCGCTGTGGTAACTGGTCTTGCAGGCGGAGTAGTTGTTGGCTTCATCATCTATCGAGGCGGAAATGCAGCACCTCTGCAGGCGTTCCTGATAGTCTCCACTTGCTTCTTGTACCTTGTCGCTGCTGGGCTATTCTCTCGTGGGATCTGGTATCTGGAGACTAACACTTGGAACCATCTGACGGGCGGCGACAGCTCTGAAGTTGGCTCTGGGCCTGGCTCATACGATATTCGGGAGAGTGTTTGGCATGTCAATTGCTGCAACCCTGACCTGGGTGGCGGCGGTGGCTGGGGTATTTTTAACGCTATTCTCGGCTGGCAGAATAGTGCCACATATGGCAGTGTCATTGGGTATAACCTGTTCTGGTTGGTGGTGACCCTGGCATTCTGCGCCATGAGTTGGAGGGAGAGGAAGGGTTCGTGGCCGTTTATGAAGGCGAGAAGGGATAATGCAGTACCTGCAAACAGCCTCGAGGGAGAAACGAGCGCATCTCGAAGTGGTGTGAGACCCGAGGACGTTATAGGTGAGAGTTCGACCAGTGACGGACCTAATCCTATTGTGAGGACTGTGCAAGTGTGAGTATCGGCAAGGGTTTCGTGCTCACGACTTTATTGTTCACGTTTGGTGCATATGCGTATGACAGATCACCACATATGTGCAACATATGTAACATGTGTAACGCACTCTATTGCATGTGCATTTGATCGTATGATCGTTTCTGGCGTCATGGTTTCGGATCCGTCGCCGCGCGGCATTTGCTGTAGCAGTGTTGACAGTGTCATTTGATGGCCGCAATGGCGAAGAAATTCAAATTGGAAGCTCAAGATTGCACGCGTTGATCGCGACAGTTGTCACAATGAATTCCGAGCCATGGAGAGATACCGATTATAATTTCGTGGAGAAGAGAAGCACTTTCTATAATTTGCGCTACGTTACTCTTGCACTGCCTCAAAGATGACGATTTGAGGAGCTCTGATTGGCTACCCGTGAATCGTTCAGCAAACCAGTGGAACGTCACTCACCTCACTTAAAAGCGAATGGTCGGCTTGGCTTTTCGGGCATACCATGTCCCTAGAAGCTTCGATCCCATTGCATTATGCCTATCACTGTAGAAACTGCGGTACACACTCCTCTCCACACATGCAATCTACCCATCTCTCAATAGCTCCCTCCTCCGTCATCCTGCCTACCACGAAAAAAAGCTCATCCCCATTCGCCACTCCGTACTAATTCACGCACTACAGAGACAGATAGTACGAAATCTTCAGTAGAAATCATGGTGCAGATCATTAGAAAGTGCGTGAAAGCGCCATAGCGATGCTGATATTCCCAATCCACTCGAAGCCTGCCGGTGCCTCGGTACTCCAGCACAGAAGAGGGATTTTTAGACCCAATGGGGCCATCAATGCGGTAAGAGAAGCGAAAAACCTTTTGTTGTGCCCGACGCTTAGAATGTTAGAAGGATCAAGTAGTGTATGAGAACCCTATGT
>Ga0335072_10000663_pt1 | contig 63136 bp, 43 predicted proteins | sample Lox_Sample_21_FD_206725 | JGI IMG/M metagenome (GOLD analysis project Ga0335072, IMG submission 206725) | Soil microbial communities from Loxahatchee National Wildlife Refuge, Florida, United States - Lox_Sample_2.1 | ecosystem: Environmental > Terrestrial > Soil > Wetlands | place: USA...
GGATCCGACGAGGTGGCCTGTGGTCCGCCCTGCAGCGCTTTACAATGTGCTGGCCAGCCTTCTGTTCCTCGCCGTTGGAGCTTTTCAGCTGTGGTCCTGGGCAAGTCGCGTTACGCAGTCAAGTTCATCGCAAGACTGCCAACAGTATGCCTTCTTTTTCGCGAGAATCCATCTTAAATCACTTAGGTTCCGCATCTTGAAGCTTGTGCTCTATTCTCTCGAAATGCTTGTATGCGTTATCCTGCTCCTGATATATTTGCGGTAAAGGAAGTGGGTCTCCTTCGGCGAAGCCAGGTTAGGTACAGTCCATTTTTGGAAAGATTCCTCACTATGGGTTGACGTGGTGATATTAGCGATAAGCAAGAGAAGACTCTTCAACAGTTACAACCACTTTCGAGTTGTCGTTGCTACCGTGGTCGTCCTGGCCACTGAGCTCACGACTAATGGAACACACTTTGTGGCGCTAACTCGTTGTCATCGGTAAGCCAGATGATTCCTTTCATCGCGGGAGTCGGGTCTCTCGTCCGCGTCTTCTACGTCTACTCCGAGCCTATGTTCGAACGTCGCTTCGGTCATGTTGCACAAGTCACCTCGTCACTAGAAGCCAAAGATCCTCCCGGTCCAGTCGCGTTCGAAGCTATGCCAGTGCCTTATTCTGTTCCAATGGAATGGATCGACCCGGAATCAGAGACCACGACACAGTACTGGCACATAAAGACGTCTCTCTTCAAGATTCTGCTTTCGGCTTTTAGTCTCGCTCTCCGAGTCCATGATTCATATCGACCTTCCAAAGGACCGTCCTGGGGTCAGAGCTCGTATCACATGCTACCACTTCAAGCACAGCCATCTTGAAACACTTTGCTTAGGATGCTGCACGTCCGCCAAATCCAAGCAATCGTCAACTACTGCCAGTTACAAGTCACCAATCAGAATAAGCGCTACACAGGTGGCCGGATGATGACATTGCTACCTGGACCAGGGATCCATTTTCTCAAGTCCCGTCCTTACCAGCCCGCGGCAATGCCGAAGAACAACAGCAGACTCAGCAAACCGAGGCCAAAATACCTTGTCTTCTGTGATGGCTACTCTGCGACAGAGATTGCTGTACGAAGGAGGACAATGCAGCGCTAAGAGTACTACCTAAGACGGAGAGTTATCAAGACAGCCCAACCCGGATTATGTCACATGAGAAGTCGACAATATGTCAAGTCAAGGATCTTGAACTCAATTTGTTACTTGCTTACCTAACATTTACAACACTCAAAGGCGTCGCCAAGAGCTTGGCCGTCGTATTCGATGTCTGGGCCCTAATCTGTTTGGTGAAGTGTGTTAAGTGAAGTTGCCCTTGACTTCAGCTCAAATGTGGCGTTCGTCAGAGGCACGCCATTGGTCTATCATAAGTTCTCTCTCCACCCAGCCAACCCCCTGCATGTGAAGCCCACATTGTGCAATGAGGAGGCTTTGGGGTTCTTTAACTGCCGCAGACCACGACATGATGTGTGCCTACCACATAGCCTTGCGTTGAAGATATCACCTGGAGTCTCAAGCAAGGAAACAGAAACAGCTTGCGAGTTCGCCCACTAGTTGTGGAAAAGTCTCATTTTGAATACGCCCATACACATTCTAACACAGAACGCAATGACGAACACCAGCGAGCCTGCGAATACTAAATTTAGTCAATCGCCCAGTGAAGAGGTAGATCGAATCCTGTTCGTCCCCCCGCTGGACAGTCGCCCTTGTCCCACTTGCGGTGTGGAAGCCAACGAGGAAGGGTTGCATCATGATGCTCCACCCAGAGGCGAAGAAAATGATGACGACTTGAACTACCCTTGCTTCTCTTTCAAGTACAAGAAAAACCACCTCGACATAAAGAAGGTCAAGACGCTGCCACTAAAGAAATTCTACACCGACATGGCAAGCATATTGATACCGCTTGCAATATTCGCGGGTGGTATCACGCTGGCCACGCAGTTCATCATCCAGTGCCCAAACACTCGACTACAGGCCCTTCTCGCCCTCGCCTCCCAACTCTTCCTCGCGACTCCACTGGCCCTCCTACCAGTCTACCTCATCCTCTACGGCTTGAAGGACGAAGACAGCATTTCCTACGAAAGCCAACGACACGCCTTTGTCTGCACGCAATTCGTCATCTCCGGCATAATGCTGAGCGCGGCGTTCGTGCTTCTGGGCACGGCCATCTACGTCGCCGACGAGACCGAAAAGACAATCGGATCCTGGGGACTGGGGCTGCTGACCCTGTTGCTGCTCCTGGCCATCGCGACAGGAATGGTCGCGACGGGGTTCTGGAAATGGCTGCCCTCTTGGCTGGAGATCAGGCAACGCAAACGTGACGAGAAGAAGAAGAAATCCGGTAGGATCGTGTGGCCATCTGTATGGCGGTTTGTACCGCTCGCACTGCTCCAACTCGCGGTCGTGTGTCTTTTGCTCGGCTTTGGGGGACGTGCAGCTTCACGTGCACCGCATCAGTACGGGTGCAACACGACCTCGGCAGTAGGAGGTGCTGCTTCTGACAGCCAGCACTTGGAATATTTTTGAGGTTGAGAGATGCATTCCAGGACCTCAACTGCCATGAACTCCATTGTCCCGGTGCAATGTCTTGCGCCATTAGGCCTAGCACCTATCTCTTTAGCCAGGTCGAGTTAGATCAACACGCCTTTGGACCTACTTTTACGCCTCCCATCATTGATAATGATGTCGGTCTCTGAGATGTCTACCGATTGCTCATGGCCTAAATGATCAACAGCCTCATACGCACCAATGAGAGCTCGGACAGCACATCCTCGCCACAACAGGTGTCAGCAACGATTTTCAATACTAACAGACTGTGCATCAAGCAGAACAACATCTCAAAGATCATCCTGCAGTCACTACTCGCCGGAATGCTGGTGTGTTTCCTCGGCTCGAATGCCTTGATGGATATGAGATCCACCTTGCCTCACAATCCAATGACACTGGCAGGGTCCATGTCATTGCTGGCCGGTGGTGAGCTCTGCGAGGGGAGCAAGAATCAAGCAGAGAATTTGAGGATTTCGAAAACAGGCTCAAAGGATTTAAATTTAGGCTTGGGTGGTGGTCTAGACGGACGGAAGATGGTAGGTTATGACGTGAGAAAGGGCACGAGAGGTTTGGCATTGACATTGTCAAGCCGACACAAGTGGACTGACTATGGGGTATATCCTTGAGCCGATAGATACAGATAGCCTACATGAATGTCGATAAAATAATCATTCAAATGAGATGCTAAAGCATGGGGTGAGCGATGAGCCTTGGGCCTTTAAGTACGCCAAGACAGATTTTCTGTTTCGTTCGCTCTCTCTCTAATTAGGAACATGACTCGTTCGCCTATCGATAGCTACGAAATGACATGAATCTACAGCAGCGCATTCCGCTACTGCAGTGCCTGGCTGCGTGATTTTGAGCTGTCAAGTACCAGAGTCGGCCGGGGCTCGACTTAACATCTAGATCCCTCATGGCTCTCTCGTGATATCTATAGGAATATTCTAAGGTCTGCAAGCATGTCCGTTGTGGATTCATGGATCGCAGTCAGCAATGACGTGATTCAATACACCGTCTTTGTTCTGTTTGCATTGGATGCTCTGTAGGCCACTTTCGTGTAAGCACAAAGGGGGCAGCGCGTCTGTGTGGAACCCAATCGAAAACAACTGCCACTGAAATCGAAAAAGGCCAGACGCGTATGTTGGCGCTTGAAGTAGAGTAGAAGCTGGCGCAAGGCCCAATCACTTGGGAAAGAGGGGCCATCGTTGGGCGTCAGCCGTGAATAGATTCCCGCTAAAGTACCCCATTTTGGCGTGTCGCGGGGGCTAGAGCCCAATAGCTGGCAGCCGATAGCATGCTCATCGACGTCATTTCGCTAACAATGAACATCTCCAAAACATGTTTCATCATGCGCTTCTTCCTGTTTGCAACCCGGTTCACCACTATTAAGTTCACCATTTTTGAACTCCATGGCCGCCCAGCTGGTCGCTAGCCACGACAGCAGTCTTCAAGACACTTTTTGGACGCCCAACCACATGTGTCTACTTCCAGCATGTCGAACTCCTCCGCCCTCCTCGGTAACAACCAGACCAATGCGGCCGTCGCAAAATCAGATGGGCAGACAGCAGGCGCTTTCGCAGCTTCACTTGTCACCTCTATTGTCATCTTCTCGATCGAAATCCTCCTCTTCATCCTAATCAAAGACCGCTTCTCTCGAATATACCAGCCTCGAACATACCTCGTTCCACCAAAGGAACGGACAAAGCCTCCAGATGCTGGCTGGTGGAAATGGATCAAGCCAGTCTTATCCACCTCAAGCTCAGAATTCGTCCAAAAATGCGGTCTCGATGCGTATTTCTTCCTTCGATATCTACGCATGCTTCTCAAAATCTTCGTTCCTGCGGCCTGCATCATACTCCCCATTCTCCTGCCTTTGAACGCAGTCGGTGGTAGAGGTTCCCATTATGCCGAGGGACAGAACCGCCTTAATGCCACCAATGTCACTGGTCTTAATCAGCTTGCATGGGGCAATGTAGCTCCGACTCATACTGACAGGTATTGGGCGCATTGGCTGCTGGCTTTGGCACTCATCACATGGGTCTGTTACGTTGCCTTTGACGAGCTCCGAGGCTACATAAGAATGAGACAAGCGTACATGACATCACCACAACATCGCTTACGAGCGTCAGCTACAACTGTACTGGTCAGCTCCATCCCGCGGAAATGGTGCACAGTCGAGGCTTTGGATGGCCTTTACGACGTCTTCCCGGGCGGAATTCGCAACATCTGGGTCAACAGAAATTTTGACGAGCTCCAAAACAAAGTGCAAAGGCGCGATAAACTCGCACAGACGCTTGAAGCAGCTGAAACGGCGTTGATACAGAAATGCTGGAAGGCGAATGCAAAGAAGACCGCGGGGGCCGAAAAGAAGGCCGGGAAGTCATTGACGAAGGAAGAGAAGAGACTGAAGACAGCGGCCGAAGACGAGAAGGCTGCACGCACTGCTCACGGCGAGGGTTTGACTTCAGGGGATCCACATCAAGTCCGCCATACCGTTCAGGAAGCAACTGGGGGGGCTAGTGACGAGGCATCAATCTCAGAAGAGATCACGCCAGAAGATGCTCGCGAAAAGCCCGCGATTCCAATACCAATACTAGGAAGTGGAATTCAGGCTGTTACGCAAGGTTTCGGAAAGGTTGGCAGAGGCATAATGGGTGGTTTGAAGAATTTAGACAAAGGTGTCAACAATGCTATCGATACTACAAATGGATTCGAAGCATCGGTAGAACACGAACATAACACCGACAGCCATGATCGTCTGCATCATGGACAACAACATCACCGCCATTTTGGAGCTGTTGGACCGGCGCAATATGGTGGACCGAATGAAGCACGATCAAGTCTGCACGACAGACCTCTACCAAACTCTCCACCTACTGGGGGGGATGAGTGGGAACGAACCCACACCTCTAATCGTCCTGACGATGATCGGCAACCCCTTGGGCAGCCAAGCCCAACTTCGACGGTGGAACCCACGCAGGGGGACAAGGCGACTCAAAATCCGAAATCGGGCAAGCTTGGAGCTGTGAAGAAGGCCGTAGGGCTAGGCCCTGACAATAAAGAAGTCGTGGAATATGCTGCAGCCTATGATGAAACATTCGACACCGATGAAGAAGGTGCTATGTGGAAAAACTTCATCGAAGCCAAGGACCGAGACACAATGCGCCTCCCCATTTTTGGCTGGCAGTGGATGATTTCTCTACCCTTCGTTGGTGAAAAGGTTGACACAATCCACTACTGTCGCAAAGAGGTAGCCCGCCTAAGTCTCGAAATCGAAGACGATCAAGCTCACCCAGAACGGTTTCCGCTAATGAACTCGGCATTCGTGCAGTTCAATCACCAAGTTGCTGCACACATGGCTTGTCAATCCCTCAGTCACCACATTCCCAAGCAAATGGCACCAAGAATTGTTGAAATAGATCCCAATGATGTCATCTGGAAAAACATGTCGATTCCTTGGTGGCAAAGCTATATTCGGACTTCCGCCGTCGTTACCATTATTGCAGGAATGATCATTCTCTGGATTTTCCCTGTGGTGTTCACTGCCTCGCTTTCACAGATAACTTCTGTGGCAAATGAATACAGTTGGCTACGTTGGCTGCTCCGAGCACCTACAGTAATCCTCAATATCATCCAAGGTGTTCTTCCTGCTACACTGCTTGCGATCTTGATGTTTCTGCTTCCAGTCACATTACGATTACTGGCCACATTGCAGGGTACACAGTCTGGCATGCTCGTTGAGCTCTCGGTGCAAAAGTACTACTTTTTCTTCCTCTTTGTGCAGCTTTTCCTCGTCGTCTCGATTGCATCGGCAGCGACAGCGCTTTTGGGAATCCTGCAGCACATCAACACAATCTCAGACGTACCGAACTTGCTTGCACAAAATATTCCCAGGGCAAGCAACTACTTCTTCTCGTATATGCTGCTACAAGCATTGTCCGTGAGTGCTGGCGCACTGGTGCAGGTTGGATCGCTGATCGGTTGGTTTGTCCTTGCACCGCTCTTCGACAGTACTGCCCGTGACAAATTCAAACGCCACACGTCACTCTCGGAAATGCAGTGGGGCACTTTCTTTCCTGTCTACACGAATCTAGCATGTATTGGCCTTATCTACTCCGTCATTGCACCACTCATCTTGGTCTTCAACATCATCACATTTTCGCTCTTCTGGTTTGTCTACAGATACCAGACGCTTTATGTCACCAAATTCACCCGTGATACTGGGGGCTTGTTGTTTCCTAATGCGATCAACTGCACCTTTACTGGCCTTTATGTGATGGAGGTTTGCCTGGCAGCGATGTTTTTCCTGGTCCGTGACGCTGAGGGCAACGTGGCTTGCTTAGGACAGGGCATTGGCATGGTCATTATTCTCCTCCTGACGGCCATCTACCAGATTCTACTGAATGAAGCATTCAGTCCTCTGTTTCGCTATCTGCCAATCACACTCGAAGACGATGCCGTTCGGAGAGATGAAGAATTTGCGAGAGCTATGAATAAGAAGCACGGAATCATCGAGGATGAAGAGGAAGACACGAATCTACAGGACGAACTTGAAAGACGGGAGAGACAGTCAAGGGAGGATGATCGCAACGCCGAGGAATACGAGATGCGGCAGATAGAATCTGACAAGCGACGCCGAAGCCGGCGCCAGGAGCTTCCAGAGCTTGAGCCCTACGAAATCCAGAACCCTGAGATTGTGATGAGTCTTGATGATGAAAGTAAAGGATATAAACTGTTCAGGAAGACCGCGCAGAAGACTGCTGATGCAACTCTCAACAAGCTTCCCGTTAGCGCTTTGCAGGTTCGATCACGCTCTGAAAAGAGGAAATCTTGGGCGGACCGCAGCAATAACCGCCGTCCATCATATTCTTCTCAACACCCTGATCACGAGGACGCCAGAATACCCACTTCTGACTCCCCCTCCACTGCCTCTCGTCATCATCATAATCCTGTTACCCGTGACAAGTCTCCACCTCGTCGCGTTCTGGACCAGCTCAACAACCTTAACCCATTACTCAGCAGGCCTGAAGATATAGAAGCCCAGCGAGCGGCTCGAGGCAAGCTTGCCGACGCGCTATTCGCAGGTGTGAGTGACGAGTTGGAGGACCTGACACCAGAGCAGAGGGACACCCTCGTGCAGCGCGCATTCCAGCATATCGCGCTCAGAGCGCGGCGGCCAGTCATCTGGATCCCTCGAGATGAGTTGGGTGTTAGTGATGATGAAGTCAGGCGAATGGGTGCTTTTAGCAAGAACTTGTGGGTTAGTAACGTCAGGCAAGGTTTAGATAGCAAAGGGAAGACTGTGTATAGTGGTGCACCGCCAGACTTCTCGGAGGTGGATCTGATCCAGTTGTGATTGAGGATTTGCGGACGAGGATGTCGACATGAGGTCTTGAAACTCAGACGAATGACGGGGAAAGCGCAGGCCGGGTTTGGTTCCTCGCTTCAGCTTGACGATGACGGAGAAAACGAGTATGATGTTTGGTGGTACCAGTGAACGAAGCGTGGGGGTCTCTTCATCGAGCGTTATGGCGGCATCTTATAGGAGTAATACAGGTTTTGTTTGAGTATACCCAGATCCAGCGTTTGACATTGTCAACAGTAGCACTTATCACCTTGTCACGGTCATGAATTAATATAGTGTCGACGGATTTCTTTTCATGGTGTCTTTCCTGACATCTCTACTTGCATGATTTTGTGACATCACATTGCTGGCGCTTCATAAGGGGTCCAATATCACCAGGGGGGTCAAACTCCTTCTACCCTAAAGAAACACCGTAGCGAAATCCTATCCCGGTCTGTTACTCGCATCGCATCATCACGCCTACGCCTTTGCCTTCCCGCTTGCACCACCCTTGTCCTCGGCTTTGGCCCCAGCATCGCCATTAGCATTAGCTTTAGCTTTACCACCTGCAGTCACATTACCAGCATCAGTAGCATCACCTCCCTGCGGCTTTAACGTCCCCTCCGTAAACCCAAGTTGCTTCACGATCCCGAGTCCTTTCGTTCGGCCCTCACGGAACAATATTCTATCACCCACCGCCAGATACTCGGGCCTCTGCACGAAGCGGAACGCCACTGTCGCCCGGTCTCCGGTGCGGATATACTCGCGGTCGATGTCGATGATGGCGCACGTCTGGCTGACGGGTCCGACGTGCAGCATGGCCTGGTATTTGGGCCGGATCGTGGTGGCGTGGGACAGGATGAGGACCTCTGCGACGAAGTCGCGGTACACCTTCGGCGCGGCGGCGGCGGCAGGGCCGTCGAGCTTGGGCAGCACGACCATGCCTTTGCGGACTTCTTTGCGGCGGATACGTTTCAGGGCGAAAGAGGCGCTCTGGCCGGCGCAGCACATGGGTACGGGGATGCGTTTGCGCTCAATGGAGCGGATGTTGGTGGTCTGGAACTGGCCGAGCGAGTCGGGCCCGATCAGCACCGTGTCGCCGGCGTGGATGATGCCGGACTTGACAACGCCGGAGACGACGGTGCCGACGAAGGGGACGGAGAAGGTGTCGTTGACGTGGAATTCGAAGGGTGCTTGGGCATCGTAGTGGCCGTGGTGCGGGAGGATGTTGAGGAAGGTACGCACGAGGTCGAGGCATTCGCCGGTCACGTTGGAGACTTGGAAGATGGGGCAGATGCGCTGGGAGATGAATTGAGTGGCGGTCGTAATGGTCTGCTCGCGGTTCTTGATCAGAATGGGGATTTTGCGTGCCCCGGGGGATTTCAGGATGCGGGTTATTTGGGTGATGGTCTGTTCGAGGATGTGGGGCGGGCAGATGTCGATTTTGGTAATGACGACCATGACGGGGACGTTAAGGGCCAGAGCGATGCCGAGGTGTTCTTTGGACATGCCGATCAGGCCGTTGTTGGCGGCGACCATGAGGAGGCAGTAGTTGGGCGAGGAGGAGAGGAGGCCGAAGACGGTGGTGCGGAGGTAGCGCTCGTGGCCGGCGAGGTCGGTGAAGGAGATTACTTTAGCAGAGCGCGTGCCGATTTCGGACCAGGTGAGCTTGCGGCCGGGGACGTTGCTGGCGACGATGTCACCGTGCGTATCGAAACCCATGATTTCCATACCGACGGAGGAGGTTCGGCCGGACTCGATCTCGTGTTTGTGGCGGAAGAGGTTGACACGGGCTTTGCCGCGGCCGTCGTCGAGGTTTCCTTTGACGAGGACGCCGAGCATGGTGGATTTGCCGGCGTCGACGTTACCGACAACAGCGATTCGGGTTTCGATCACCTCCTCTGGTGTGGCTGGAGCTTGACGGACGAGGAGCTTGCCGTGGCAGGACTTGTCTTTTGGATTTTGAGTCTCAGCTTCGTCGGGACCTTCGACGTTGTATGTGAGGAGAACTCGGACATCTGCTTTCAGTGTGCTGGCCGCCTCGCCGAGTCGAGATAGGGCGAGATCCCACTGCTCTTTTGTGAAGCCCATAGTTTCGCCATTGTCTTCTTGACCGAGGTGGAATAGTGTTTCTCCATGCCCTTCGTCTATTCGAGTCTGCAATAGTGCTGAAAGCTGCTGGAGGGTTGCGCCAGCCTCTCCAGACGTGTCAAGTAACCAATCTTTCAGTCTGATCTGGTTCGGCGTGTCAGATAACCCAAGCTGGTCGATGATGTCCAACTCAGCATGATCTTCGGTGATGGTAGAGCGGCTGGCGGTGGAATAGCGACTGTCGCTTGGTACGACAGAGCCTATTCGTTCGCCGTACACTGGTCGCTGCTTGGCCTGCTGCTTCTCGACATAGTCTGCAAAGTCGGAGAGGGCCTGCGCAGCAATTCAGAGTCAGACAATGTCCCACCACAGTTCAGCTGTCTCTCACCAACTCGCCCTTCCTCCGTTCCTGTAGCGTTTGCTTCATACGTGCAGCCATGATGGAAAATTTAAATTTACTTAGTGATGAGAGAGATGTGATATGTCGCCCCCGGCGGTCTTTACGGTATTCGAGGTATCATCGTTCAGAATGTAAATCAAAGCTTGCAAGGTCTCGATTCGCTTCTATCTCGACATTGTTACTGCACTCGGAAATCAGTGATGAGTGTCAGGAGGATGGGACTTTCCATCAGAAGTATTTGTGGACGTTTCCCTAGGGCGTAGTCATGACTCCAAACAGCTTTGAGTCAACCCCACACTGCGCTAAAGCCCCACCTGGCCCTTTGATTCGTCCTCGAAAGCTCGTCTGACCGATAACCTGCTACCCAGCTGGGCAAGGCTGTCATTCCTTCCATTTGGGTTCCTTATGATCATTTTGTGTGGATCATCCAAGCCATGTCATCTGCCCGTGTGTTTCTAGCAGGATGTTTACCCCAGTAGGGCGTCCCCTTTTTCCATCTCTAGCATCGACTTATGACTGCTTCTGCCGAAAGACTTGTTATTTGTGCGAGATCTTCATAGGAAACATTATGAAGGGGCTTGCGGCGATATTAGAACCACCGAATCTCCTGCAAGTAGATCAGAAGCCGTCATTAAATAGAGCGCAGGTTTGGAGCGTGTATCTCACCTCGAACAAACAGCATTTCCGACTGTTTCTTGGTGGTCTGGATAGTGTGTCAATTCCAATCATTCGAGTTATGTATCGGGCGTCTTACCTTCACTGTCTCTTCGCCGTCGTCGTCTTCTTCAATGGTGTAGATTGTCTCTTCCACGTCGCCTAGCACGAGGTTGCAATGACTGTCGTAGGCCTGGGGAGCGTCAGTACTATGTGCGCAAATGGCTGAAACCCCAGTCAATAGCCCGCGACTCACATGGAGGCGGCCTTTGAGCTCTCTATCACCTCGCAACTTGACGAAAACAATTTCGTCTAGAGAGAGGCGGACTAAGTCTAGAGGCTCGGAGACTGAACCATTCCCCTCCTCTCCTGTGTCCGCCATAACGAATCCGGTCTCTTTCTGATTGACGCTGCAGAGTTGTATATGAAATAAGCAAATAGCAAAAAGTGCGATTGCGGGCGATGCGTTGAATTGCAAATTGACTCGCCGCGGAGGTCCCAAAATGGTTAGTGCCTCAGGGAGCTTTCTCAGGCTTGAATTTTGTACTGTCAAGCCATTTACGTCGGTGACAACTTTTAGCATAGACGCTGCGGACTCTCAATTGATGAGGGTGTGCACGCCGCTCTCCAGAGCAGGACTTGACCTTGCTTCAAGCACTACCTCGCGTATTCCGCATTTGCGGCTTCATATCAGTGCCCGGCAGCCCCGTCACAACGCGAGGAAGCCCCCGATTTTCCCGGGGAACAAGCGGGAGCGATGGCTCCATACATCACCGCCCAACTTCAGCTCGTCTGTCAGTCTCAATGGAGACGTCGAAGACCTGCAGCAGGAGCCACAGCCAGAAACAGTCGAGAATGCGCAGTCTTCAAAGCGCGAGTCTTGCGAAGCTCAAACAAAGTACTCCCAAATCAATGATATCCTCGATGAACGGCACCCGGAACGTGTCTTCTTCGCCCTTCTCGACCCTACCCTCGGACATACCTTCATCCAACGAGCAGGACCGGCTGCATTCACGGATGCCTTCACGGCTCTCGATCCTCATTATCTCATTGAGCCGTTCAAAGAGGTTTACCGGTTCATAAAACCGTCTCTCACTTCCGATCCTACCTACCGCTGGGTACGGCATATTGGAGACAGATTTGCCTCCTTCTCCATTCAACTTTACACAATCATTGGCATGCGTCGAGATGCAGGCCACAAGCTTACTCTCGACGACTATCGGCATCTGCTTGATTGCGCAAGAACCATGGGCCACCTACCTATGGCCAGACATGTGATGTTGAAGATGATGAAGGATGATGGGATCGAGCCGGATCTTGAATGCTACAATTATCTAATGGAAGCTCACTGTTGGTCGCACGCTTGGAGCAAAAGCGAACAATGGCGCCTGCGTGTTACGCCCCGGATTCTGGAAATTCGCGGGAAATACTGGCGTCAACCGGATTTGAAGGGCCATCGTACTGGCCTCTCAGGTCTTAGGTACAAGATGCTCGCCTTGTTCAAGAAGATGGTAGCCGAAGGGTTCAAAGGTGATGAAACTACGTTCACAGCCCTCATGACGGCCATGGCCCGTGAGAGTGATCTGGCTGGTGCAAAGAGCATACTGAGATCAGTGTACAATATCGACGTCGACTTGCTTCAACAAGTGGACGAGGAAGAAGTCGAGACGCCGACGTTTTACGAGGCTGACTCTCCGTTACGCCCTTCAGCTCGGCTGTTGTTTACCGTCGCACACGTCTGGGGATCGAACAACGAGACAGCCTTGGCATTCAAACTGGTGGACTACATCTCTCGACAATATGACCTGCAAATACCGTTCCATGTCTGGATGCACCTCCTCGAATGGACTTTTCTTCTTGGACTACGTCGGAGTGGCACTGAGATAAGACAAGGCCAGAATCTGGGCCAGGTACCTCATCAGACGCTTGAAAGGTTGTGGGAGGCAATGACCGACGCACCTCATTACGTCGAGCCGGACAGTAGGATGTTGACCATCAGAGCAAGGGCTCAACGGGACGCTCTGAAACTGGACGAGGCACTCGCGAGTCTAAAGGATGCAAGGGAAAAGCTTGATGCAGCACGACGCCAACTCTTTGGTGTTACGGAGCAAATACTGGGTTGGATCGATCGTTGGATCGCGGACGGGCGCACTGACGATACCCTACCAGCTGAGTGGTATGACCTTCGACGCACATTCCTTATGGAGACGTTGAGGACAGATCGAGATCTTCAACTTGTGATTACTGCATCACGACAGGTCTTCAAAGAATTTCACTGGCCGGAGTACGCACCACCCGACGTGCGCCGTGAGCGAGGCGACCCGCAACGAGAAGAACTGTGGAGCAAATGGAACTCAGGATATCGCTCGCGTTTGCTGGAATGGGAGCGTCGGCGTCTGCCTTCACTGTTGGAGGGCTATGCCGAATATTTCCCCAACAATCTGCTCTACAAAACGAGTGGAGGCTATCTTGCCATCGAGGGCAAGGAACATCGAACAGCCGCCGTCATGGAAAGCTGGGGTGGTCAGATGCGCAAGAATGGTATAATCCGTGCTGCGATTGACACCGACAACTACCGTCAGATGGTGGAAGGTATGCGACGTCTGCCAGGAGTAATGAAGGCCTACGAACAGTACTGTTTCATCTGTGAATCGGCCGAGCATAACACGGAAAGTTGTACTGCTGGGAGCGATGGCCAGCCAGACTCAATCGTCATTCGAGATGGAACCGATTGGGAGATGACCAGGATGCGCGGATCTCGCAGTTACTTCGTCACTGACGCGATCACCTCGGACGCCGAAACGAAGGCTGATCCTGTAATGCGTGCTCATCTGAGGTGGAAAATGATGAAACCATCGGATAGCTACGATCGCAGAGCTTAATGCATGGCTTGGGGACAACCAACACATTTAGGCCCTGTCCAAGTCAAAGTGTCGTATATACCAATTCATACTCATGGACAGTTTGAAGATTCCAAAAATCGGATAGAAATGACAAGGATAGCTCTTCTCATTGATGCACAATTCAGTGCAGAGAACAGTACATAACTTTTCTTACTTACCTATAGGTCAACCGTAGTAGCCGGGGACCCTTGGGAACCACTAGTAGTCGATAGTAGGGCCAATAATAGCACCCAGGGAGTCGGGAACTGCCCAATGCAGTAATAGATAGCCCGGGGAAAGTGGAGGGAAGGAAATCATCGCTAGATGGGTGGAATGAAGCAAAGGGGCAGATGGAAGCTCGTATAGGGAAATGAGAAGGTTCTAGTTACCTGGTCTATAAGGTGGACACATCTCTGCGTACCTTCGTCTCCAACAACCCACACCTCATCGTCCCAATGTCCACACCCGCTTTAGTTGAAGACCTTTGCTCTGAAGTAAGCAAATCAGAGCTATCAGAGACCCTCAACACCACTGCCTTTGACACAGCTACCCATGCAACCGCTGGGGATTTGCCAAATACGGAAACTGCGGGCAATTTTGTAGAGATTAAGGGTAAAACCTGTGTCTCTGTACAACGCACAGCCAATCTTCGCGCAGGATCAACACCTTTCTGGATATAGGATTATGGCTGCGAACTGCGCCCTCTTACTGGCCAAACCCTAGAGAAGTGTTGGTAGTGTACCTACTGCGGGAAGGTAACGCCTATCGATAGTACTACCAACCATGCGGGCCGACATCTCGAGGGTGGACACCACCTACAAGTTTTTCTGGCCCTGGACCCATCTTCTTCCTTTTTGATGACTAATCAGGCTATTGACTATGGGACAGCCGTAGCCAGTGGTAGTAGAGGGCTCTCCAAGTGAGCGCAGGTAAGCCTGGCTCATAGCAGATACTGGAACATTCTTACCGTGAAGTGGCCATTGCTGTGGGCTGCTTAGCTGTCTTCGACGACGCCGAGGGCTTGGTAGGGAGAGCGGCTCTGGGTCTTGGTTTAGCCGCCGCTTCGAACGTCGTGGAGGCGGAGCCATTAAAGGGTCTGGCGGCATTGCTGAACTCGTACTAAGCTGAGAAGCTTTGCGTTTCTGAGATGTTGGAGCTTCCCCTGAGAGAGTAGGCGGAGGGACAGACGCTGGAGACAGAAGCTGCAGATTCGGGAAATTGTTCTTCACTATTTCTACAGACAAGTTTTGTTAGCTGGAGAGTAACCAAAGAGGTGAAATAGGTGAATGTGGGTTGTGGGAGCGAGGGTACATGTAAAGAAGTTGCTACCCCTTGAAAGCTTAGAAAAGGTGCAGCGAGGACGAGTAAATGCGGGTGACGAAATACCTTGTAGGAAAAGCAGGAGTGTTTGAAGTAGCAACTGACAGCTGCTGAGAGGAAGGCTTCCACGATGTTTACGTGAAATAAGTTGCACAGTAGTAGTTGGAGCCTTAAAATGACCAACGATCTAGGCTCTTTCGTACCGAGTTTCCATAAAGACAGTATGGTACTTTCTTCCCTTCTACAAGGATGAGAATGAAGCTGGATGTGCCTAGCATGAACTTTTTGCCACAGCTAGGCGGTGTAACATGGCAGAATCGGAGCTAACTACTTTGTGGGGAAGGCTGGACAAAACAGCGGCAAAACCTCACGACTCTTCTGAACTACCACACAAGCGGTCATGGCCACAAGGTCAACCAAAGTAATATCGCGTCTCTACCTTGTACATAGCTTCTAATCCCTATTGCGGTGCGACGACCCATCAATCGAGCAACATGGACACCCCAGTCAGACAGATACAGAACATGAGAAATGTCGCAATTCAAGCTGAAAAACAGATATTTTATGGGAATGTCAGCATTCGGTCTGTCCCGGATCGCACACATACTCGAAACTCTTTCTTATTCCAACCCTTTGGGGTTATAGGGACCAATCTGAAGATGATTCGCATCTACATAAACTTCCGTATGCTACTCAAGCAGCCTTCAACTCTTCGGATAAGCAGCACGACCCTTTTTGCCTCCCGGACACCCGATTTGACGTCCTCAAGCAGATAATGACATGGGCTGATGGGTGTGACGAAAGATGCATCTTCTGGCTGAACGGCATGGCGGGCACCGGAAAGTCAACCATTGCCCGCACGGTCGCTCGTGAATACCATACACAAAATAAACTAGCAGCGAGCTTCTTCTTCTCGAGAGGAGAGAAAGACCTCAGTAATGCTAGCAAGTTCTTCACGACCATTGCTGTTCAGCTGGCACAGAAGTCGCCTGCTCTAAGGAGTCGCATCTGCGAGGCTACAACCAAGAACAAGGACATCGCCACTCGGGTTTTGAGCGAGCAGTGGAAGCAGCTCGTCCTTGGACCGCTAACTGTGACGGAGGTTGACTCGCTTCAATCACCGTTACTTCTTGTCATCGATGCCTTAGATGAGTGCGAGGACGAGAGAGACGTCAAAGAAATCCTCCGACTTCTTGCAGTGGCTGACACTCTCACGACCACTCAATTGCGAGTTCTTGTGACCAGTAGACCGGAAACACCAATTCGCCTTGGCTTCCGCAAAATGGCTGGAATTTTGCATCGAGATCTAGTCCTCCACAATGTTCCTCGGGAGATAATCGATCATGACATTGCCATCTATTTCTGTGATGAGTTGGAACACATCGAGTTGACTGAGCAGACTATCAAGCGCCTGATTGAGAAAGCCAGTGGACTTTTCATATGGGCCGCAACAGCATGCCGTTTCATTAAGGAGGGCAAGCGTGTCGCTAACACACGACTATCTCTCATCCTTGAGGGTGGCAATAGTGAAAGAAACCCAGAGAAAGAACTCGATAATATCTACACCAGGATCCTATTGGATACAATTAGCGGAGACTATAACGAAGAGGAGGAAAAGGAGCTCTTCGAGCTCTTCAGAAAGATTGTTGGAGCGATTGTGATTCTTTTCGATCCCCTATCCGCTGACGCTCTTACCAGACTGCTCAACAAGCCAAAGTCAGCCGTAGACCAAACGTTAAGCGATCTCCACTCCGTTCTAGAGATTCCCGAAAGCCAACTATATCCGATCCGCCTACTCCATCCTTCATTCCGCGACTTCCTCCTTTCCAAAGAAAGATGTCAGAACCCACAGCTCTGGTTGGATGAAAAGCGGGTGCATGGGGATATGGCCAAGAGCTGTCTGCAACTCATGTCGGATAGCTTAAGGATGGATATGTGTGATCTAGGCGTGCCAGGTGCACTTGTGAATAATCTTGCGGATAGAAAGGTGGAGCACTACCTTACTCCAGATGTTCAGTATGCCTGCAAGTACTGGGTTCAGCATCTTCAACGGAGTAAGGCTTGCCTCCACGATAACGACCAGGTCCATCAGTTCCTACAGAAGCACTTTCTTCATTCGCTTGAGACTCTTAGTCTGATTGGGAGGATCTCTGACGCGTCTGTTATGTAAGTAGTCCCGTTCCTTCAAAACTGTATCAGTGGTAGCCGGAGTTGATTCAGTCTTTGTCACGATATGCTCCGGGCTTTACATAGCCTTGGAAACGTGCGTGCAGAACAAAGCCCGCATGTCCTTTGATGGCTATCCTTTCCGGCTACCACTGTCGAAATTGCCGCAGCTATCACCGATACGTGCTAATAAGGATCCACAGGCTAAGGACGTTAGAGTCTATCCTTACGGTAAGTGATTAACTCCACTAAGCTGCAGTCCTACCAGCTAATATAGCAAAGTATAAGCCTAACGCAAATTCGCTTCTACTAGCAATGATTCAGGATTTAAAACGCTTTATTCTCCGTTTTGGATCAATAATCGAAAAGGCTCCTCTCCAGACATATTGTGCTGCTCTTGCATTCAGCCCACAGAAGAGCGAAATCAGGCAACAGTTCTGGCATCAAAGACATCCACGGATTAAACGTGTCCTGCACGTAGAAGAAACCTGGAATCATTCGCGTTGCACGCTCGAGGGCCATTCGAGTCGGGTCAACTCGGTCGTATTCTCGCCGGACGGCCAGCTGGTGGCGTCAGCGTCAGACGACACGACGGTCAGGCTCTGGGATACCGCGACAGGGGCGGCGCGGGGTACGCTCGAGGGCCATTCGGATGGGGTCTGGTCGGTCGTATTCTCGCCGGACGGCCAGCTGGTGGCGTCAGCGTCACGCGACACGACGGTCAGGCTCTGGGATACCGCGACAGGGGCGGCGCGGGGTACGCTCGAGGGCCATTCGGTTGGGGTCTGGTCGGTCGTATTCTCGCCGGACGGCCAGCTGGTGGCGTCAGCGTCAGACGACACGACGGTCAAGCTCTGGGATACCGCGACAGGGGCGGCGCGGGGTACGCTTACCCTTGGTATAGTGATTCAAAATTTATCTTTCTCTGCTTCAGGGCAACATCTTGAAACAGATCGCGGAGTGTTGGATATTAGTTCTTTTCGCACTGACGTATCGTTTCCTTCTTCTAACTATTTACGTGCTCTATTTGTGTCAAGCAATTGGGTAGCTGAAGAGAAGGAAAACATTCTTTGGCTTCCTCCTGACTATCGACCGACCTGTGTAGCAGTCTGGAACGGAATTGTAGCCTTGGGACACTCATCTGGGGATATTTCATTTCTCGAATTTAATCAAAGGAGAAAGACCTCATAGTTCTACTGTGGGTGTTAGAAGAGTGTGGGCAGATTATCAACTAGGTTATAATCTCTATTTCATAGAGGGGTCAGGGGGAGCTCGTCCCTATATAGTGGTCTCGGTTGCCACTCCGTGTCAGCAGAGCCGAAGGGCTAGACTAGCAATAGACTTCTCTACGGGTTGTGCATGCGTCTCGGGGTCTTATCGGTGGGTTTCTTGCTATTATCATGCGCAAGTACCGTTGCCCACGTCTCACGAGCCTTAGCGTGGTGTTGAGCGTTAACGGGTGGCATCATCGCAGGAGGTCTAATTGGTTTAGGCGATACGGAAGACCCTTCAAAAGTCTTGCTCCAGCTTGGAGCTTGGCGGATAGCTGCCTGTAGACATGGTGGCACCTAGTCTGGCGTATTTGTGTCAGGTGGCCTAGGCTAAACGGGACAGCCAGTCGCAGGCGACCTCTACAGACACCGACTGAAAGCTAGAGATCCACAATTGGAAAGGCGCAGCTGGTGATCGAACTTGCTCGACTCCATCACTGGAGGTTCAGTTTGGCGTTCTGGCTGGATGGAAGGTCTGAAGACGGCCTGAAACAGAGTATTGCAAACTGCGCAACCAGGATTCCGGACGGATAAATCTCGGAGCAGAGCCAGAATTATAGTTCACATGATAAAGACAATATAGGTGATAGTTATCATGGATTCACGGACGTATTTAGTGTTGGAGGAAACTGTTGTAGGATGTTTTTGAAACTTCATGGAGCCCATTGGGCCATTCTGGCAACCTCACAAAGCCTCTAGAAGCATATTTTTGTGCATTCACCGGCTTGGTGCTATTTGTGTACTTAAGCGCCGCCAGCTGAGAGCGTTGACCGAGTCGGCTGATCAGCTACTTGAACGATTTGGCTTGCGGTTTCGTCTGGCCCGCCTTGTGACTGAAGCGCAGGATCGCCATGGCTAGGCATTCGAGATCGGGTCAAATGGTCCTCTGGTGGAAATCCAGGAATGCAATGAGGGAGAGGCCATTTGGCCCCGAGGAAGGTTTACGTCGTTATAAGTCTGGTTCCTTGAAGTCATTCCTAGACACTGAAGTTAACAGAGAGAGGGGGAATGGGGGAAGGGAGGGTCATCAGAATCCCAAACTGGCTCCCTGGACAAAGTTCAAAGTTGGCTGAATTCGAGACGCCTCGAGAGGGCAGAGATTCTGAAATAGACCCCTGTCTAGCGTGGGTGTGAAGGTAACAGAAAGCGGCGTCAAAGGCCGCTAGATTTGGTGGCCATTTCACCCAAACTATTACTTTCTCCGTAAATTCAGCGATGCCGCGTGGTTGAAGTCGTCAGAGTGAGACTTGTGAGACTTGTGAGACATGATTCTGCGCTGAGCGTAAGGGGTACAGGCTCAAGAATGAGGTTCACTCGCACCCTTTGTGGGAACTGGCTCTGCAATGCTGGTACTGTCAATCATTTCTTCGCAAGAGCTACCTAACGAGGTTAAACGATTTTACTGTCTTGCTGATCGTCTAATGGCCTTTTTGTAACTCAAATCTCCTTGGAGATCTTAGCCCAGCAGCCCAATCTCACGTTGTCCCATCGCAGTCCCTGCTTGTGGTGCAGGTGGGCCCTAGGTGGTCCTGGGGCCAGCGCGGCCATCATGAGTTCCGCACGAATCGGGGCCCATCGCCTCTATTTTGGACCAGGGGCGAGCCGGGCCGCCCCTTCCCGCATCTTGGCAACCTGCCCTCAGCAACTTACGAATTCATGTGGTCTCTGTAGCTAAGCCTTAAGCTGCCAGTCTGAAGCAAGCTATCCCGGCAGCTATCATGAGTTCATCACAACTCCCAACACCGACAGCAAGGCCTGAGTTCAACCGCTTACGCTCTCACACCATCCCTTCTAACAGATCCGTCTCCGCCGAAGAAGAATCCACGAAGCCAACCCGCCCACCAAGCTCCGGCCGCTCCAATTCATACCTGTCACCCGTCGATCTCAAACCACGAGAGACCCAGACCCTACCCTTCACCGCTAGTGCAGGAGGTATTGTGTCTTACGCCCAGCGCCATGGCCAGAATAGGTCGCAACAGCAACTCCACGTACGCCGCCACAAACACACCCAATCTGAAGTCCATGGCCCCCGGCGGAACGGATCTGACACCCTTCCCCACCTCACCGCTGGCCTTGTCGCCGAGCGCAAGCGCCAGGATTCAGAAAAACAGAGAGCCACCGACTTCCTTCTTGGCCCGCGCGCCCAAGAGCTACGACGAATGGCCTCTACGAGGAGCTATCGCCAGGGCGAGGTAGCCAGTACGGACGGGAGAAATGACTTTAGGAATGAACTTAGAAGAAGGGCTACCTCTGATCCTAAAACGCCGTCGAAAGTTGTCAAATCCCCAATCGAGGATGCACTAGACAGAGCGTACGAGAAAAAGTTGGCCCGGATAGGATCTGTGACGCAGAAAGATGTCGATCGCATGAAAGTGCGGTCTGCTGAAGCTGAAGAAGAGTTGCGAAGCCGCCTAGACTACCTTGTGCAGATGTCAACGGATATTACAAGGAGGCTTGACTATACATACTACTCGCTGCTAGAGCGGATTGGGAATTTGGTATCGACGATTCACTTGTTTCAGAGTCTGTCTACTCAGTCGCGGGCGCTGGTTGAAGGGTTTGAGAAGGAGGCTGAGCATCTGGATACAGACATCAAGCGCAAGATTGGCAGGTTCAGGGACGGGTTTGGGGAACGGGAGGCTAGGATTGCGGAGCTGGAGCAGCGGGGTACAAAGGCAGGGAATAAGGCGGTGCAGCTGGGTAAACGACTTGAGAGCGCAAGGATTATTGTTGAGGATTGGGAGAAAAGGGAGAGTGAGGCGATGAGGGCAAGGGCCCGCATGTGGAGAGGGACATGGTTCGCTTGCGGCGTGGTGCTGCTTGTGATAATCACGTTGGTCCTCTGGAAGGAGTGGTCGGATGCTGTGAAGGCAGGTCTCGACATACCGGAAATGGGAAACCTGAACCAGAGTCTCAGGATTGATGGAGAGGTATTGCGTGAAAAGAAGATTCCAGAGCATGTTCAGAGCATCCTGCACGGGATCGAGACGAGGCAAAGCCGATCAACGTGGACCCTGCCTGCATTTGTTCCTGTTGAAACAGCAGAAGACGATGATAAGAGGCTCAGAGCCCTCGATGAGCTGTAAAATGAATCAAATATCTACACGGCAAAGACTGCGGCGCGTCTAGCTGTGCGCCAGACGCCATGCTCTGGTTACGCCTTCATGTGTCTGCTTTTCCATCCACTCTAGATACATGGTCGAGATTGCCTCATTGCTCACCTTGTCTGGTACTCGTATGATTTCCCTGCCTCGACTCTTCTGTTTCGTGCCTGCTCAGTCGTAAACTCCTGCATAGCTTCCAGCCGAGAGCATCGAAGCCCAGCCCAATTTGCTCGTGTCTTTTCTATCCCTCTTATCTCCCATCTCTGTCAAGTGGGGCCTTAGCTCACAAGCCATCACAGCGCATCAGTTCCCATCAATCCAATGTCTCTTCCCTACTCATTTCCCACTATTCAGCATTTTATTCCGCTTCTCCCTCCTTCTCCGCCTCTCCACCAACTTCGCGTGCATCTTTTCTGCCATCTTTTCATACCGTTCCTTCTCCTCCTTCGCTTTCCTCCGGTCCTTGATCACTTGCACGCGCCGATTTCTCTCGTCCTCTTTGGCCTCCTTCATCTCTCGTTCCAGTGCCTTTGTGGCTTGCTCGGCTTTCTTGAGCTCCATGCGCTTGGTGTAGGTGGTCTGGCCTGCGGCGGGCCGGAAGGCGGATTTGGGAGTGTGCCATTGCTTGCCATTTTTGCGCATCCCCTTTGGTGGTTGAGCGGTGGTGGATGGTACGGAGGATGGGAGAGAAGTTGCTGATGGCATGGCTGGGGGCTCTGGGATCGGTGTCATGTCAAAATTGGAACAGCTATTTCTGGATCTTGTTGCTTGATGTCAACTTCCCCACTGCTTCACCTTTTCATATAGCGTGGTTGACAGCTAGCCACTGCGTAGACCGCAATTCTTCAAATTGACGGCCAAAATTTTAAACTTTCGAAAAATGCAAGTTCCGGGGTCGAGTACTGGGGGTACGAGGGCCCACTGCACGAGTCCCAAATCTTCTCTACGTTTATGCCATGCTAATGCAATAAAAACATCTACAAGCTCGCCCTTATATCGAACGACAAATGGATCTCCTCTTCAGAATACTCTATCTTCGAGAGGTTCAGAGCCTATATATTTCTCACATGATTTGTTGATCGGTAAAGAGGAAGCAATCCTAGCGACCTTGATTTGCATGAGGGTTCATCAATCAAATTTTCCAAGCTTTCACCACGAAGGATGAGCGTTACATGTGAAACTGTGCCTTATCTCCTACTTCAATCGACAACAGACTAAGTGCGTACCTTTTTGCAGCGAAATGTCTCCTCCATCCATTCCCGTCCTCATTGACGGTAAAATAGAGGTCACTTCCTACCCCCTCCTTCGATTCGATATGGCTCCATGCCGCAAAGGCCGGCCTTTCTTCCCATACATTCATTGGAGGCTAGCGTGACGTGCGGTACCGTCCATCCTCTCCAGAGCGCGAACTCAGACGACTGAAGATTACGAGTCAGAAACCCTAGACAACCATTCGTCCACGGCCATGGCAGACTCCGTTTTGATTACAAATGAGGGGCATTTTAAAATGGGAATGAAGATCTGGGAAGCTGTGCTTGCAACCTTTGAGGCTCCATTCTACCTAACTTGCTCTTCTGCCCTCGTTCCCTCTCTGTGTTCATATGCCTTAAGACGAGGCCCGCAGCGCGCTTAGATTGCGAGCGATTACTCGCATCCTCGGATGATCTGCTCCCACTGCATTCTCGTGCCCTTGCAGCGCCCGCAGGTACATCGCCTCCGCCTCCGCCATCTTGCCTTGGTTGGCGTACAGGTTACCGAGATTGTTGACCGTGTCCAGCGTCGACGCGTGCTCTGCTCCCCATGCCTTCTCGTACCCCTGCAGCGCCCGCAGGTACATGGCCTCCGCCTCCGCCATCTTGCCTTGGTTGGCGTACAGGTTACCGAGATTGTTGACCGTGCTCAGCGTCGACGTATGCTCTGCTCCCCATGCCTTCTCGTACCCTTGCAGCGCCCGCAGGTACATGGCCTCTGCCTCCGCCATCTTGCCTTGGTTCTTATATAGGACACCAAGATTGTTGACCGTGTCCAGCGTCGACGTGTGCTCTGCTCCCCATGCCTTCTCGTACCCCTGCAGCGCCCGCAGGTACATGGCCTTCGCCTCCGCCATCTTGCCTTGGTTGGCATACAGTCTGGTAAGCGGGAGTATCCCACCTCCCGCAATAACAAGAGCTGATAAGCTTTTTAGAAACGGCTGATAACGAATTTTATCCGGTGACGCACGAGGGGGTCGCTTACCTGCTAATAGACACACCCGGCTTAGGTGATACGAAGCGCTCAGATTACGAAGTTCTCCGACAGCTCGTAGATTGTCTCTCATCCGAATTCCAACAGAACAGACTCGTCTCTGGAGTCATTTACCTACACCCAGTATCTAAACCAAGAGTGTCAGGCTCCGAGACGGGTCAAATTCGAGTCCTGAAAGAGCTCTGTGGGCCGGAATTCTACAAAAACGTCGTTCTCGGCACCACCTTCTGGGGCCATAATGACCGAGACGTGGAAGAGGCGCGGGAGAGGGAGCTCTTTTCCACCTCGGCCTTCCTAGGCGACATGAAGGATCTTGGCGCAAAGACCGTTCGCGTTTCGCAGGACCGGGGAGAGTGCTTGAAGCTACTGAAATTATTCCCACATGCGCGGCCAACAGCACTAAAAGTGCAAAATGACTTGGCACAAGCTGGCGGCAACTTCGATGCGACGGGCGCCGCTGCAGCAGTTTCACCAGAGCTCCATCGGCTGAGACTGGAGAATGAAAAGCAAAAACGAGAAGCGGAGCTAAGGGAAAAGGAGCGCGGAATGCAAGAGGCTCAGAAACGGGAGGAGGAGGAAAAGGAGGCAAAACGGAAGCATCAAGAGCAACTCGAGCAACAGAGACGGGAAAACGAGGCAAGGCAGGAGCGATTGCGGAGGGAAGAGGAGGGTCGACAGCGGCGGAGAAAAGAAGAATTAGAAAGAGAAGAGAGAGAATGGGTCAAAAAACAGCACGAAGCCGAAATGTGGGAGGCAGAAAAGAAGAAGGCTGAAGCAGAAGCGAAGCGCGTGGCGGCCGAGCTAGCGAATGCCCGACGACAGGCAGCCGAGGAGGAAAGGAGGCGGCGGTAGGCTGAAGAAGAGGGCCGCCGATGGCGGGAGAGAGAAGAACTCGAGTGGCAGAGCCTCAAATTCACTCCCGACATAGCCTAGTCGCACGCGGAGGCGGAATAGTGAGTTATCGCCTTGTTGAGAACATCTCGCTCTCGTTCTCTGACGCTTAGGATCCACAGTTCAGCAGCTCAAAGCGGTGTGGGGAACCAAATCATAACTACAGTCGCAGCTCGAGCTGGAACGACTCATATCTAAGTATGTATGACATCTCTCGCTCTCTTTCTCTCGCTCTCTTTCTCTCGCTCTCTTTCTCTCTCTCATTTTTTCACACACATATACACTCACTCAGTCTCTCTCTCTCTCTCTAGGTTAACTTGCTGACCAAAACGGCTAGGATGTTGGGAATGTAAACAAATTGTATGCTGGAACTGCTATAGGGATAGCTCGATCAAGATCGCTCATACGTCCTGGTGTTATTACCAATCATTATAGTAAAAATTAGCTCCACTTCATTACTGAGCTTCTGTTACACCTTGACCGTGTCGCGAACGCCATGATATAGCCTATTCGATAGGTAGAGTAGGGATGGACTACGTTGCCAGAATTAGTCCGTGGGCCCCTTCAAAAGCAGCGACACCTTCATGTTCATCTACTTTTGTCCCTCGCTTCGCCTCTCAGCTCCAATTTTCTTCTTCTGCAAAGGGTTCTTGACTTTTTCTTATTTTCTTTTTTTGCGTTTTTCGTTCTTTTCGTTTTTTCATTATTCAAATGTAACCAGTCGCAAGCATCCTGAGAGTAAGAAAAGGCCAAGCTGTGAAGATTATTGTTCTGGCCCATATCCCTGTTCCCCTCCTGGGGCTTGGGTCAAATAACTTGGTAAAACCTATCGCACCAACCGCTTCAAATAACGTCGATGGTCGCCTTTAGATCTGAATGCGTGTACCACTGTTCAGCGTGAGAATTGACATCGAAGCGGCTTCTTGCGATGCCAATCCGACGGTACGTATTGACTCGTCCGTCCACCGACTCAAGAGCAAGTGCCGTCCACTCCCAGTCTGCTATGGAGCAGCTCCTGAGTCCGAGACACAGAAGCAGGATCTCCTTGCGATCGGTTAGTTGAACGCTGCTGGCCTGTGCATTACTTTGGTCTGCAGGAGCTGCGCAGGTTTGACCGTCTCCTGGATTGTTCTGGACGGGTTCCGGTCTGGTTTCTGGTTGAGTTGGCCTCAAGTTCTCGCGACGTTCGTCGTCGCGGAGCATTTCATTGAGGACTGGGTTGTTGAGAAGCAGGCGAGAAATCCCGCCGGGGGGGTTGAAGAGGTCGCGGAGTACGTTCGACCTGGGGTCCGGCTCTGGCAGTGGTTCGCTCGAACCTTCTTCTTTTTCTTCTTCTTTTTCGCCTTCCTTTTTTTTTTTCTTCTTCTTCTTCTTCTTCTTCTTCTATCATCATAAACATCTCGGTACCATGGTCAGGGTAGTAGGCACCGTGGATATCCATGGTCCACGGCTGGCCGTGGGATTGGAGGTTTGACTTGTTTTTGAGAAAGAGGCAGTCCTCCGAGCGGACTAGTGTTGCTCTGTGAAAGCGTCCGCTCACGCTCAATTCGGCATTTGATATTTTGCCGAAATCATCCTGAGTGCTCCGGGTGGCTACCATTTTCTTAATTTCCAGCTCAGAGTCTGAGTGTTCGAGCATATCGGTGACAATTGTTTGGCGTACGGATGCCCAAGACCAGGAAGGCGCAATGAATTCGACTGCTTGATTTGCGTGAGCTTCTGCCTTGTGGAAAGGGACGTGCCAGTTGAGAGCTCGAGCGGCGTCTGTTCGCCAGAGACCTGCAACGTACTCATCTCCCAATTTCTGCTGGAAAATTCGCGTCAGTCCAGACATAGCGGGAAACCTGTCGGTTGCCTTTGTCAGTTCACAGGAACTGTAGCTTGCCACAATCTTGTACCAATATTCAAGCGTTGTCGATCGATCGAGAAGCTGCTCAAAGGGCGTTTTCGAAAGGACTGAAGATGGTGGCTTTGGCTCATGCCAGTGCGACAATGGTTCGTAATTCTGGGTGGAGTTGCATTCCCAATGCATCATCTGATTGCCAAAGTAAAGAATCCTCTGTGACATCAATCGTTCCTGGAGAATCCAGGCTCTTGTTGCAAGCTTCGAGTTCCACAGCGCTTGTAAAGTGTGGTCGATGCACTGGTAGACCAAGTTGAACCTGAGCTTCTTGCCAGACGTTTCTACTGGCCACTCGACTCCCAAAGGCGGGTTGCCTGGAAAGAATCGGTCCTTGAGAAAACCTGAACCCGGTTCTGATGCGGGTGCACCAGCAATAGTAAGCAAGGACTGGGTGTAGATTTGGGGCATTTCGGCACATTGCACAGCCCAGTCGTCCTCCGAATCTTGGATGATACATAGAGCATCAATCCACAAATATTGTACTTTCAAACTTCGAGTTACTTCGATTGCGTCTCGAAAGGTTTGCGGTAGGAGATCATAATTGATACGGTTGAGATGGTCAGCGTAGTTCGACGAAGTCGTTTTGTATGGTTGGGAGCTGGGCCAGCGGTGGGTCAATGTGATGTATTGCCCACGTAGACCGGCGGATTCTCTAAGGCAAAGCTCCGAATTCGACACCCCTAGGTCGATGACCCTTGACGGAAGCCATTGCTCGGAATTTTGCGTGCAATGTGTATGTGAATTACTGCAGTCTTGAAGCCAGCGCGCTGCAAGAGTTAGGTCAGGCTTCATCGCGAGGCGTCTTCCCACCAATATGTCATCAGGAACCCCTATATTTATCAGAATCATCACTTCTGGAAAGCCTGATTATGATTCAACATACCCTTTGCAGGGTAAGCAGTGATGAAGGCTTTAGTCGGGGTTAAATGAACGCCATCTGACGGAGAGTACGGCCTTGTATAGAGCAAGCCGAAAAGGCCAATCGAAGAGATTTTGTCGGTAGAAGGTACTGGGCCTACTAAATTCGTACAAAAGGGCCTTCTTTCCGTCTCAGGTCTTAGCTCATCGTCCGTATCGATTTGCTGTTGATAGAATTCTGCTTCTGCGAGAGATGTGCTGAATGTCAAGGCATAAGTGAAGATCGTTGCAGTCCTGAAAAGAACACAGGCCTGGCAGCCATCTTGCCCAGCGTCAACCAAGGCCGCGTATGATGAATGGTGTTGAACATTCGAAACTTCCTCAATTGGCGTTTGGCCTAGTTGTACACATTTCTCGCACAGCCACAACATGATGGTCTAAGAGTTAGAGGCCGGGAGCACTCTGAAAATTTAGAATGATTCTAGTTCCAGTTGAAATATCAGGCCGCAGCCGTGATGAGTTGAAACAGCCGGGGCTGAGAGGAGACATAAATGAGGCGTTCTTTTCGGCCCAAGACCTGACCGCGCCCTGCTCCGGCACAAGCTAAGTTGCACCCGCTGTTGCCTGCACTAGCCATGCGACCCACAGATCGGTCTGCTACTGACGCATTTGTTGCGTTGAACCATAAAGGCACCGCAATTTTGGAAGCTGCTTAGATCTATTATGGATTACGAACCAGTATTGGAGGTGCTCATGGCACTCCTTGATGTGAAACAACCACCACCCAACTGCAACAAGCAAGAAGATTATGACACAGCCTCAGGCCCCAGGTATAGAAGCAGATGACGAAACATTCCTCAAATCACTTGGACTCAAGAGCCTCTGGGGAAAGTCGAGCGTCAGAGTCGATTATCTCTCCAGCGACCCTATTTTTAAACATGCCAAACACTGCCGGGTCATCTGGCGATCTCTCGTAGGTCGTTCTCTCCCACTCAGATTGTAGAGCTTCAAGTCGCGGATCTTCTACCGTTTCCTCGTATGTCGTCAGATCCACATAGTGATGCAGTGGTCGGCCAAGGGCCTCCCCGGGGCGACGGCAGAGGGCCGCAAACTCCTGTGGCGTCTTCTAGCCCATGAACATAAGCTTCGCCGACAACTTGGAATTTCCAGCATCGTGAAGCGGCAGCCTGTCTGCTGGGAGGGAAACCATCACCGCTACTCTTGGTTTCCTCCCATTCTTGTTCCGCTTCTCCTGCTCCCGCTGCTCCTCGACACTGCTGTCTTTCTCTGTAGACACGGCGACCGCCTGAGCGGTGGCAACGGTCACCGCCGACCCTCCACTAGTATCTCCGTCACTGTAATGATGGCTTTGGACGCTTGCCCGCGGCACTTAATTGAGTTGCGCCAGGGGGACTCCGGAATCTCAACCTGCTCCTAATCGAGGCTATCGACGGCCGTGGATGGCTTGCACGCCCTTGGAGGTCTTCGGTTGAAGGGAGACGGCTGTGGACTGGTACGACGAGGTATCGTGACGGTCCCCGAATCGGATCATGGGTACACAGAAGAAGGCTCGGCGTCACATAGCGCGCCACCGAAATCAGTGTCCCGGCTGAAACTGTTGTCTTGCAGATGGTGACGCACCTGGCTGTCTGAGTGCATCTATCATAACGTGGAAATTGTCAGAGATTACGTCTTTGACATCAGGCAGCTAGTCCTCGTCTGTGTCGATACTTCTGCTCTCCCTCATGACGAAATCACAGTCTAACGGCGGAGGTGGGTGGCATACGAAGAATTCCTTCTCCACTGAATGTGGTAGGATGCTAGGGAAGCTATAAGCTTGGAAAGAAGACTGAGGCAGGGTTCGAGGCATGCGCCGAAACAGAGCTTGACGGATGCTGTGCTGAGACAGATTCAGAGCTATATAGACAACGTCGCTGCCGGGAAGCTCATCGAGATCGGCCGAACGCGGATGCTGCCTCTCGCACCTTTCCATTGTCTTGGCTCGAGTGGCCTTGCCTCTTGATTGCATTGCTTGCGGTGTTCTCGGTCACCCACCCTGGCACCGAACTCCACCTTCCTGTCCTCTGTGCGCCTGCCGCACGTAATGGGTTGTGACAGCAATGGAGGAACAGCTAGTCTCGACCAATCTGCGAAAATGTCTCGGGCGCAGGCCGGCATGGCCTGTCCGAAGGGTTCAATCGACGATTCAAAACCTGAGCGGCTTGTCCGTGTCGGGGAAAGGTCCCTGTTGTTTAGGCGTTTTTGGACCATCGCTGACTCCCAGGCACTTTTCCAAGGATCGCGTTCCCCCGAAGTGTCATCTTCCTTGCACAGACGAGCTCCACCTTGCCATCGCTGGTGGTGCAGCATTCGGGCATGACGGAGGGGCTGGGAGCTGGGGACGCGACTCCACGCCTCGCATTGGCCATGCCGCATCTTACCTGGACAGGGCCTGGGATCTGCACAGCGCAGCATCAACGCCTCGTGGTCTCGGCAGGGAGTATGAGGCATTGTTTTCGTCGGGCACGATTTGTGACCGGCTTGAAGATGCTGCGTCCCACTCTGGTCAGTGTCAGGCCAGTGTACGATCGCACCACTCGCTACCGGCCTCCTCCAGCAAGGTTCAGGTGAGTTTCAGACCAGTGCAGGATGAAGGGACCGAATGAAGGGAAGGGCAGCGGCGGTCGTGTTTGCTTCTGGACGAGCCCGGTCTGGGGCGGGGAGGCGCCTTCATATCTGTTCCGACTTTACGCCTCAGCCAAAGGACCGTCACTGGCGACTACTTTTTCTAGATGGGCCTTGGCACTCGAGCATTACACCGGCGAAGTTATGCAACTAAAAGTTGAGTTTCAACATTGATACGCGCCCAGAAGTATGTCCCAAAGTGATAATGTTGTCGCGAACAGCCGAACAAGACCGCCGGTAATCTGGGAGGGAGCCAAAGTAGATTGTCCATCCCACGGCCTACCCAATGTTCCTTGACGAATATGGTTCGTGGTAGACTTACCCAAGAAGGAACCGCCCAGCGAAAGAGGAGTGTAGTATCTACCAGGCCGCAATCGGTCTCCAAACATGAGCCATCATATAGTCGTTAGTACGGCCGTGACCACGTCCTCGGATTGCTCAACTGCGAGGCTCGTTCTGCGCCATGCCCTGCTTCGTTCCCTGCTTTGTCCTGCATCTTTGGCCCATCCTTTTTCGATTGCACTATTGCGCTGTGATTCCTGGCCACGTCAACTAGCGTAGCTGGTGTCGACTAACCCTGTTCGAAGGCTTCAATCGACGGTCCACAATTCGAGGGAGCTTTGGGGGGTGGGGAAGGCGTGCCGCGGACAGGCGGTCTTTGACCATCGCTTCGTGCAACACCATGACGCCCTCGCCGACTTCAAGGCGCCCTTTCAAGGATCGTGCTCCTCGCCATCTCCTTTTCCGGCGTTCAGACGAAGTTTGCCTCGCATCTCGCTGGCAGTGCAGCGTCCACGCACAGCGGTGGACCCGCGCTTTCCACGCTTCATATTGACAATGTCGCACCTCAGCTGGACAGGATCCTTGACTTCCACGGAACTGTACGAACTACTGTCTCAGCAGGCCGCATGAGGCAATTTTCCCATCGCTCGGCATCCTCGACCCATTGACGATCTTGCGCAAAACCCCTAGTTCGGAGGGGCCATCGTTCCGGTCTCAGCGCCCACAGCCGTTCACTTCTGGGAGACTGGTGAAGAGTGAAGCATAGAGGGCGCGACGCCCCTTTTGTGCCAACCGCTCCATCAACCTGAATCTCGAGAAGCCGATCTTAGATCGCGAGTAATAGTCGTGTGCTGGAAGACCGTAGGAAGACTTCTGAATCTCGCGCGGTGCGAGACTCCAGGAAGGGAAGGGCGCATGGCAGAGGAAACGCCTGCGTGATCGCATCTGAATCTCTGTGCTCTTCTTTTATCCGTCATGCAGTCTATCGCAGTGGGCAAGAGTCCATCTCTTCTGGACGGTCGAGGTTGGCATCTTGAAACTCCTAGCCTGTTTGGACTTCGCTGTACCATGCCGCCTCCAGGCAGACCATACTCCACCGATGATCCAATGCACGGTCATCGCTGCATTGCCTCCTCGACCCCACTCCAGTCAGTGGCCGGGCTTTCGAAGAACCGATGTAGCCGCCGACGCTGACACCAGTACAGGTATATGACTGCGGCATTTTTCTGATTGGGTCGATCGCAACGAGAGACCCCATCGAGGCAGACTCCAGGCAGAGTGTTGTGGGCAGTGCATCCTTGTTCGGCCTGGTGTGTCGACGACCGCTTGAGAGGGTGTTATTGTTTATTGCAACCCAGTTCAGAGCGAGCTTGCTGTCAATGGATCTCTCAGGAAGGAAGACAGGCTGGTTGAATGAGGACTCTGCGGCTGTATCGAAACGGCAGACAGGGAACAAAGGAGAACGGCGACTTCTGAGCTGTCGCGGAAGGAACAAGGAGGTGGATGATGATTAGAGATCCGCGTCCGCAACCTGGCCGCTAGTCGGTGGCTGTGGCGGGATGTTGGGACTTTGTGAAGAGGACATCGAAAAGAACAAAGCGGCGAGGTACCGTGGCAGGTTTTATAGCTCACGCTGGGAATACGAAAGGGCAGCCCCCTCCGGAAAGAGTAAGGAGATGTGCATTCGCTATCGTAGTGCCTTTTCACACAGTAAGCAGCGGCCAAAAAGGAATCTTATCTTATCTTATTTCTTGGCACAAATTTTCCCCCAGTGACTTTGCGGGCGAATTCGCAGCACGCGAGCGCGCCCCACGTCCTACAAGGGTAAAATCATTTTCGTGCGGCTTTTCTTCATGCCACAAAGCCATGACTTGGCTGCGACCCTTTCTCATAAGTGGCGAGCAACTTCACTGCGCCCACATCGCCGGTGAGGGCCACCTAGCCCAGTCAAGAACAGAGTATTCTTCTTGACTCACCGCTCCCTTCCCAATTCAATCCCACAGCCCCAGGAAAACAATGCTTCCTCGATAACACCTACTAGACTCGACACCGATAGAAGGAAGATACCCATACACAATCCACTCGCATGGCTGCTGCCTACTATGAAGCTTCGGCAGACCCCAACTTCGTCCAACACTCCAACTCGATGTCCCCGAGCTCCCCTCCAGCAGCCATTCAGAGCCAGAGCGTCGAAGCTTTCAAAGACATCGCTTTTGGGTCTACCGCCGGCGTTCTAGGCAAGTTCGTTGAATACCCTTTCGACACCATAAAAGTACGACTTCAATCCCAATCCACCTCACCCCTTTCAACCTCTCGTCTCCATGGTCCTCTCGATGCCTTCGCTGCTGCATGGCGCTCGCCCGACGGTCCCATCAAGAACCTATACCGCGGCATAAGCGCCCCTCTAGTCGGCGCTGCGATCGAAACCTCCTCCCTATTCTTCAGCTACCGTGTCGCACAAGACCTCCTAGTCTTTATTGCGCCTTCTTATCGCACACGCACAGACATAAATGGCAAGACAGAGCTCCCCTTTTCTGCTCTCCTAGCCTCCGGCGCCTTCTCGGGAGCTTTCACCAGCACCCTTCTTACACCAATCGAGCTCATAAAATGCAAGATGCAAGTGCCGCTCCCGCCCTCATCCATCGCTTCAAACCTAGGCTACACCACAACAAAACCCCCTGGTCCCCTCAGCCTTATTCGCACCATTTTCAAAACGCAAGGTATATCCGGCTTCTGGCACGGCCAGCTCGGCACCCTGATCCGCGAGACAGGCGGCTCAGCAGCCTGGTTTGGTTCCTACGAAGGCGTCAAGCTAGGCTTCCTTCGCTACGACAAAAGCCTGCGAAACCCAAATGACATCAAAATCTGGGAGCAACTACTAGCAGGCGCCACCGCAGGGATGGCTTACAACTTCGTCTTCTACCCTGCTGACACGATCAAGAGTCGTATGCAAACGGAAGAGACAAAGAACGCAGCCACAGCCAGGATGACGTTTCTGCGAACGGGGAAGGAATTATGGAAACAGCAGGGTTTAAAGGGCTTTTACAGAGGTTGCGGCATTACGGTTTTCAGGGCAGCGCCTAGCTCGGCGATCATCTTCAGCATATATGAGGGGTTAAGAAGGCAATTCGGCTAAAGTAAAGACGGATGTATGGAGCATCCAATGATTCATATCAATGTACAACATCCGATATGCATCCCTAGACGGCATGGCGTTGACATCATTTGCATTTCGTGGACATTGCATTGCTTAGGGCAGGGACAGAGCAACGGAGTATGAACATGGGCATAAGCATGAGCATATGAGCAATTCAGCAGTACTTGTTGTCACAGCTTCGTCTGATAGCTACTGCAGAGACCTTTTCAATCATGACAAAACATCTTCTCGTTGATTGGCTAACCTCTCACCCTCAACGCCGCCCCTGCAAACTCCCATGCTCATCAACAAGCCACTCACTCCCATCAGCCTCCGCTGCCCGGGCTGTGACTTCAGCACTCCCACTCTTCCCGTGATTCTCGCTTGTGGCTGCTGTCTCCTGTTCCTTCGAGAGACTCTTCGTGCCCTCATTGTTCTTAAGGTCGTTGGGCCCGAAGCTAAGGGGCAGCAGCTCGCCGATCGTCTTGACGATGTAGGTGTTGTTCTTGTCGTACATGTAGATGGGCATGGAGGGGAGGCAGAATTCCCGAATGAACTGCCGGCACATGCCGCACGGGCTGGCGGCCGGGCTGATGTCGGTGGCCACGGCCAAGGCACGGATCTGGGGCATTTCTGGCCGCTTCATCGACGCCTAAGAGAGCGTTTGCATTAGCATCCTTGGTTTGGGGACCATGCTGTCTGAAGATAATCCATTGCTAAATGTAGGCTAGGCGCGGGGAGTGAAGGGGGGGACCGTACAACAGCTGGGGCTATTGCGCATCGTTCTGCGCAAATACCCACTGGTGTGGAGGCGACCTCGACATTACCGCCGGAGAAGTACACGCCGGATGTGAGCAGGATGGAGGCACCGACACGGAAGTTGCTGTAAGGGCCTGTGCGGTGGAAAGGAGGAGATTGTTAGTGCTTTCTAGCTTGGGACGTTGAGACAGCTGGAACGGCAAGAGCAGTGATGCTGAAGGGGGCCTTAGAAACAGGGCCAGAGAGCCTGTGGCGGAATTGATGACACTAAACAGAACAGGATTAAATCGAGTTTGACGCAAAGTAAAGTATCTCAAAGGATCAAACAGCTAAAACTGAAGGGCAGGTTTGAGAAGTCTTGGACCTTAGGGAAGTTCGTGAACCCAACGGAAGTGCTGTCAACCCTCGTAAATCAAGTCACAAATCAGTTCGAAGCAGAAAATACATTGCCGTAGCTTTACGGCATAACGAAATTACCACTTGAGACAAAAGAAGATCGAAAAAGCATACAGTAGGCTGTCGCTTTTGCATCGATTGCCTTCGTCGCCAGTGTCTGCAGTTCCTCCGCGCTAAGGTCATGTATTGACTGAGACATCACGATTGCGATATGGGAGCTTGATTCGTGAGAAATCAGATCAGCAAAGGGATCAGATCTTGAATTGATTTACCAATGGTGGTATCTTGGTCAGGATTGATGCGATAAACGGGTTTTGCCCGAGTTGGGCAGGTGAAACGAGATTTCTACTCAACCTCCTCCACTTTTTGAACGTTAATTCTGAACCACGGCGACTCTTTGCAGCACATTGACCGGTGATTTCCTGCCTGAGACTCCGCTTTCTGATAGTGCAACATGCCAGCATCTTCCAAAACTGCTACTTGCAGCAATTGTTCACGTGCAAGGGCGTATCACTAGCGTGCTCCGCGCAAGCCGACCAAGCCAGTCTTTCGTTGGCAATGTTCAGTGTCTATCTAAACGAGTGATTGGTAGCAATAAACTGAGAAAATCACAATCAGTATGCAAATTTCACGGGTTCACAGGGTCCCTGCAAAACTCTTACGACTGGACTTCTGCCCGCCGCGGCTACCACAGGGGAAATGATTGCATTATCGCTGTTTAAAGGAGCAACCAAAAGCAAAGAGCTTGCAGTCCCAAAGGCAGCTGCGAAAATAGAGTCCGGAGAACTTGCGGCGAACGGTTCGCTTGCAGAATCGAACATCAGCATGTTCTGCGATGCTTTTTGGGAAAAAAATGCGCAAGCTGCGAAATTTCCAAAAAGAAACTAGGACAACCAACTGCTTGCAGCCTGGGGCTGTCAACTGCATACGTGGACTGCGACCTCTTTTAAGAGGGAGGTGTCAGTTAACCGAAAGTTGAGCACAACTTTTAGAGTTTTCATCCAGGAGTTAACTTTGATATTGGAACTTTATTTACCATTAGGTAAACGTCACCATTCCTGCTAACTTGAAATAACTTTACAGAATTGCTGAATATATAGGTTGCCCTATTTCCGCGCACGAGCGACATTGCCCCCAGGTACGGTAAAAGGTCTGACGATCACACGAACCTGGTTTCCTGCGCGAGCAGGAATTTTTTGCTGGCCTGCAGAGAACAAAATCAGTACCTGTTCGCTTGTGTCTTGTGTCTTCCTCTCGCTGTAGTTTCCTCATTGCCGCCCCAATTTGAGACACTTATCCTTTGAGCAATCAACACGACCGATCGACTTTTGCGTACGACAACGAGCAACCAACACCACACCAACATGGAAGCTTCCATTATGCCACTGCCGACGACCATGGCACTGAATTTGTGGTCATCAATGCCAGCAAGAATAACTTGAAGAGAAAAATTCGCCATTCACCGCAACTTCATTTGTCGCTCGTCTTTGCAGGCCACCACCACTTTCAACGGATTGATTGGCAAGCCAGGAGTCCCTGAAATCACCTTGTGCGATGAGGATCCTACCGTCTTTCAAGCTTTCTATGACTGGCTGTATTCTGGACAAGTTCGAGAAGTAGAGCAATATAACGGGTTCGTTCCTTCGGAGATACATTATCCGCCACTGTGCATTCTACCTGAAGGCTGGTGAGCTAGCAGACTGGAAAGTCTGGTCAAGGTCGCTTAAAGCAGATGATCGCTTCCGAACGGTCGTCGTCCTTCACATTGCAAAGATCAGTTCGCGGAACTGTCACAAATCTAAAGTTCATCCTTCGATGAACTTGGCACAAACGCCCTTGGAAGACTCGGAGGGTGATGGAGATGGCACATACGGACAAATTGGTAAGTTCACATGCTCTCGAAGCTTCCCATGTAGTATTGATCTGTTTCTCAGATGTTTGAACACCACTTGGCAAGACCATCCTCCTGAACACGAAATCCTCAAACACCATCTAAGAAGTCAAATGCATGATCTCAGACAAGGAAGGCGTCTCACCCGACAGACAACGCGTTCCCTTTGAGGGCATACCGCTCGAGGACGCCCGGGCGTTGGAAAACTACAACATCAAGAAGACGCCACCCTTTTTCTTCTGCTTGAACAGACAAGAAGTGATATCGAACACGACAAGCTCAGTGGATAGCCTCCCAATACTCTTGTCGTCAGAACATTGCGCAACTCGGATATCAGACTATCAGTGCCAACAGCGGACAATATCCAAAAATCAAAGAACTAATGGAGGGCAAAAGTGGCTTACCTGCCAAGTGCCAGCGACTCATACACGGCATTGTGGAATTGAACAGCAATCTAACTCTCGACTACTACCACATCGGGGACAACGGGATCATAAACAATTACTGCGACCCGTCGGTCAGGAGTATGTTGTTCAAGAGATCCCCATTTGCTGACTGTACGCACAGAGAGAAAGCCTGAGTCTTCACCAGATTAGGGTGTATTCTCCGGACCCAATAGCCTGGCCTTCGGTCTGTGTAATTTTGGAGTCTTGCCATTTGATGAGTATAGCCAACATCATGAGATCATTTTCCATTGATGACAGGCAGTCTCTGAGAATGGAGACTCGGATGACAACAAAAATTGCTAATACTTTGTTTCATAGGAGACATGCACCGATACCACACTACATACGACATAATTACCACACCAAAGAGTAATCCGAACCAAACCAATCCTTTCTCTTCCCCTTCCCTTCCCCCTAACAGCAATCGCCGGCCTTCGGAGGACTTTTGCCCACGAACCTCAATCAATTTCTCGACCTACACTGCAAAACCTCAATTCCACAAAATCTCTACCATATGCTCTGGTCATGATCGTGACGTTAAGGTGTCTATGTTGCTTTGAATTGGAAACAAAATCCAGAAAGCGACTGGAATATACTGTACAAACTATAGACATTTTCTGGTGCCGAGCAAGGAAAATAAACCCTATCGCAAACCTGAAGAAAAGTGATCAATCCCAGAACTGCCGGCTAATGCATCGCAACCTTGCTCTATCGATCCTCGGTCCAGCAATGGTAACCATATTTCTGCTTTTGCTTTGGTCCAGCTCTTGTCGCACCTAAACTTACACGTCCTCCCCATCCTCCAGGTCATCCCCCAACAACTCATCTTCATCCTCCACCACCCCGCTGTAATCCTGCGTCCTCGCCGAGAAGGCACCTCGGCTTGTATATGGCCCTGTCGCACTAGCACTCCCCCTTCCCACCGGCATGTATCCTTTCGCACTCCTCCACAAACTCATTACCAGCAGTGGCATCGCCTTCCCCACAGCCCAGGTACCAGCAATAATCGCAACCGGCACACTGATGAGCGGGTTCTCCCCTCCGCTTGCACCCGCCCAACCATTCGCACCCGTCCCACCAACGCTTTCTCCCAACCTGATCTGCCCAAAGCCCCATAACCTCTGCGACCAATTCTGCCAGACATAATACCCAATCCCACCTGCCACCAGGATCGGAATAACAATTGCGAAAAATAACCCGGCGCCGCTGATACCGTGCTTCTTGTCGAACTCTTCTTTGTGGCCTGGACAGGGCTTAGCCTCCAGCTTATCGAGCTCCGTACCCCCGGAGCACGTGGTGAGCGGAATGCGGCGATAGCCCGTCGGCTCGTAATACTCGACGAGATTCTTGTCTTCGGCGCAAACGGCCGAATGGTCAAGTGGTGTGAATCCCGGGACAAGTTCGCAGGAGCCGTCGGTTTGGCGCTCGTAGTTGTAGTCACTAATCACTCGGTCAGCATCATGAATGCATCCTCATGTATTTCGTTTGGTTGATTCCGCCCGTTCATAACATACCATTCAAAGTCCTGTCTCGTACAACTACAGTTCCTGGCATAAGGATGCCCATGCTGTATCTCCCTTCCGTTGAAACACTGAGCTTCCGGCTTCTTCCGGTGATACTGTCTCACATGCCCAAACAGACAGTTGTCAGGCTGCATCGGATGTCTCGGCTCCCAAAAATAATAGTCTTCATTATCCGTCACCGTCTCGCTCAACTCACACTGTCTCTGCCGCTCCTCTAGACCGGTGAAATCGAGATTGACAGTTGCGATGCCGCTTTTCGCACCATTGCCGACCTCACGTCCCCAGAGCAGGAAGTTGCGTGAGGTGTCGCTGGGCACGGTGGTGATGGCGTCGATTTGCATCATCACGCTGCTAAATTCATATTCAATCCAAGTTCGACCTTCGTCGAGGGTGTAGAAGATGATTTTGGTGGGTTTAGACTCTTCGACGATCACAATGATGCTGCCTTGGTCGCCATACTCCCACATGTAAGAACCACGCTTCACCGAAGACCAGGTGAGGCCGCCATCGCGGGTGATGAATGTGTCAGTGTTATCGGAATCGCGACGCTCAAGATATTCACCCACGTTTCCCACAGCCATCATAAGGCCGACGGCAGAGGCAGAGGAGAACGTGGCGCCCTTGTCGTAGCGCTCGGTGTAACTGTGGATGTGCAACGAGCACTTCTCAGTGGCCACACCATCCTTCGCAACGCAGGCAAAGTCTCCTCCGACCGCGTTTTTCTTCGGTGGAGGGACGAGCGCCCATTCGGCGCCATCATTGTGCGTGATCATAGACTTGAGCTTCTTCTTCTCGCCAGCGTTTTCTCTTGTTTGCTCTGCATTGGCCACAATATTGACCAAGGCCACTCCCTCGAGTCCCTGCATCTTCTCAAAGTCCACGTAGCCTGCAGTGTCGCGGTTGACGGCATTAAGTGTCAAGACGTAAGAAGTACCATTGCTGTTAGACTTGATAATGGTCCCATACTCGCGGTCCTCTTGGTTGCTGACTGTGACGTGCAAGAAGACGGCATGAGTGGAGCTGTCCAGGACAGTGTAAGCTTGTTGATGGGCAACCTTGAAGTTTGGTGGAAATTCTGCGGCTGCAAACGTGTGTCCATCAACGCTGGCATCGACTTTGAGCGATTTCTGATCTTCGGTCTTAGCGGCGACAATGATGAACTCAGACATCGTGGCAAAATCAAGAATATCCGGGAAGTGGACATGGCTATCTGCAAACCAATTGTCACTTGATATCAATTGCAGAGGCTTGTTCAGATCCTCGTCCTGGTATTGTTCGCAGTATACGAGATTCTCGTTTGCATCCACACCTTCCTTCCTGATGAACTCACACTTCCTAACGTAGCGGAGTAAGGTACTCCAGTCGTCGCCTCTGTCTTTGCTGTAGTGAATGTTTGTATGGCAGTCAACGCCAGGGCAGCCATCAGAGCCAGCCCACAAAAGCCAATCTTTATAGTCAGGGTGAAAGCGGATAGTCGGTAAAGTCTTGAGCTCGCTAGGCCATGCCGGAGCATAGAAGGATGAAATCTTCTCCGCTCGGTTGATGGAGTAGTGGACTTTCTCTCCTCCAGTAAGGAAGTATACCACGTCGTTAAAGTAGGTGTGTGGGACGATTTGGGTGATGGGCTCCGCCTCCAAGATCAAGGTCCAAGTTTTGCCATGGTCTCGTGTGAGGTAGATTTCTTGCTCGCTCGTGCGCATGATCACAGTCTCGTCCGTTTCGTCCTTTGGGCTGTTTTTCGTCCGTTCGAGATAATGCCATTCGCCAAACCTCGTCGCGTCGAAGAAGGTCTTTTCAACAGCAATCTCACCACTTACAGGTGTCTTGACACTGTCTTTGCATGGCCTCTCAATCTCTTCATCCAATACTTCGCCGCCCTTTCGTATGCACTCGTTACCAGGGATGAGTCTCCATCCTGAGCTGCCCCTGAATGTGTCCTCAGGATTTTTGCAGGCTCCTTCAGGAACGGTGAGAGGACCGGATGGCACACACTGTGTGCGGTCTTCACTCCGGACAAAGTTGAAATCACATTCGAAATCTTGCTTCGTACAAGTGCAACGCTCGAACTCAGGTTCATCATCCCTGAACTCGCCTTCAATGAAGCAATCTGCGTCGGCCTTCCGTCTCCGATAAAATTGCTTGTGGCCCATGAGGCAGCTTGGCTTTCCATCCTTGTCCACACGAGCTGGCCATCGTGTAAAATCGTCGTCCTTGCAAGTGCGTTCATGGAGTCCTGCAAAGTCGATCATGAACACATACCAAGTAGCTTTTGACCCGGACCCTTGCTTCCCCATGAGGAGGAATTTCAGGGTAGTAGAATCTGGTACGGTGGTAAGCAGCTGGGCGCGGACTTTCTCTGGTAGATCAGCTTCGGTCCAGTCTTTGCCGTGATTGATGGAATACTGAATCTTCGATGTTGCCTCTCCATCGCCAATGGCAACCACAACGCCTCCTTCATTGCCAAACTCGTACTTGTGCGCACCATTGAGCCCTTCTCGCCACGTCAGACCGGCATCATCTGAAATGTATAAGTCGCCTTCCTCATAGGCCCTCAGTGATTTGCCCGTATTTCCAATGCCCATGACAATGCCTGGAGCGGGGCTCGAGAAGACTCGACCGGAATTGGAGAGGTCTGTAACGGAGTGCAAGTGGAGCCGTTCCCCATCCACAGTAAGTTCTTGAAAGGTACGCCCGTCATCGAAACTGATCTCAGTGACAACTTGTTTATCCGCATCAATCCCACTTTCAATCTCTTTCCCATTCTTAACGGTGTTGACCAGAACGATACCTTGTATGCCTTGGACCTTCTCGAAATCCACATTCCCAACGACATTGCGATTGGTATACTCGATGTTGCGTGTGAAGTAAGTACCATTGGAATTCGAAGTGAACAACACGCCCATGGGGTTTTTCGGATTGGTGTTGAGAACGTCGATCTGAATGCTGTAGTTTGTGCTTTCCAATATGGTGTAGGCCTCCTCATTGATCCTCTGCTTCCCAAACTCAGCACGATGCCATTCCACACTATCGTCCGTGACGTATAGCGCTAGCTCGTCTGTTCCTTGAGCTTTCGCAGCAGCAAGCATGTATTTCGAAACTGGCGCCATCTGGATGATGCCTGTGACAGTTCTTCCATCGTCAAGTGCAGGCTCGAACTCGGTTTCAAAAAAGTCATCAGACACCAGCAAGCGGTTATCCTTTGGCCATGGGGAATAGAAACCTCGGACAAGGCAGAATATCCTGTTGTCGATGACTGGCTCGATGCCCATGCCGAATCTGGGAGCACTTGCCGCCCAGTGGCATCCGCGACTGCCCCCTTTTAGATCATAGACTGTCTTGAAGTCATCGTCGGTGTAATAAGTTGCCTCGTCGCATTCGAAACCGTGGCATATCTGCCCGTGCCAGATGACTTTCTTGGGATCGTGGCCATGGAAGGAAAATGGGCTGCGGAATAGGGAGGCAGTCGCTTCTGTTTCGAACCGGCTCCAGGTCTCGCCTCGATCTTTGGTCATCCAGTGAGTACGACCCATACCCAGCATGTAGGCACGGGTTTTGTCAAATGGGTGACGCCAGAGGTCCCAGACATTTCCTGCCTGGTCGTCTCCGTCAATTGTATTCCAGTTTTCGCCTGCATCTGCCGACCGCCACACTGTTCCAGCCTCTCTATCATGACCCAGTATCACATTCGAGCCGTCAAAATAGAAGAGATTCTGGAGAATATTATCGAACTTGAACGCCGTAATCCGTGGGCCATCTTTCTTGGCCTGCGCAGCCCATGGGATGGCGAGGGAAATGAGTGCCAGCAGTAAAGCTGCACTCCGCAGAAGTCGCAAAATCATGATGTGGACATCTGTAAAATTGAACGATCGTGGGGATGTAGTACCACGACAATGATGTTAGAAGCTCGCGAAGAAGAGCATATAGAGAACCAACGTAGTCAGTTGTCTTCGTTGGGATAATCTGACCTGAAGAAATGGCGGCCTGGCCCACGCGATTTACTTTTCAGCCGCGCAGCCTCCGGCGGCCTAAATGACGGGGGCTCTCGCCGTTCTGGCCACCTTGTTCCCTGCCAAGGTTCACAGGGGGGGAATTAATTGACGATATTGCAGATGATACACATATTGTCCAAGGGCCAATTTAGGCTTTCAGTCCGTGTTCCGTCTTAAACACAATCGTGCAGCTGTTGAATTGATTCAGTATTATGTTAGATGCTAGCTGGATAAAGGTTCAAACTACAAAAGTACGACACATGGCCCACTCCACATTTTTTACTTGACACCAGTCGTAAAGTCATGCCCACGACCTACGCCGTGCTGCTGCTTCCACTCCGCCAAAATACAACATAGGCATGAGGACTCCAAACCAGTAGCCCTGATGAGTAAGTAGAAAACCTGTGAACCAACTCATGATTTCCTTATTTTCCGCCAAAATCTCTTCACCACCGAACTTTCTGTTGGAAGTGTATCCCAGATCGATTGTTGCTCTGCAGGGAACGGCAGCGCGGTCATATGAAGAGGCTCGTCAGCCGCAGTAACAACGGCCCCGTCCGTTGTCCGCAGGTCAGGGCGGGTTAGGGTCATATGTAGTGTCATTTCTCGTCTCGCTGCACATGCGTGCGTATGTGGTTCCGATACTTTTCTAAGTACCAGAGGGCGTATACTGCCAGGCTTTTCAAAACTGCCAGCGTCTGAGAGACTGATGGGTTGAAAGCCTGGATCTTGGGGGGTGCGAGGGCTATCGGTGTCGGCGACTGATGCCTCATCTTTAGTGCAGGTGCCGTTGTCGAAGAGAGTCTCCGAATCATCCTTGGAAAAATTGCCGTCTGTGTCTTCTGTCAAACGCGGGCTCGTAGCAGGTCTTGTGTATAGCGGCTTTTCCTTCTGTTCAATAGATGGAAAACCAAACTCCAGCGCCTCATCGAATTTTTGTGGGGATGCTAGGTAAACGCGTAGCTTAAGACGTGCTTCGGGGTCTCGATAATGCTTTGCACTAGGATCGATTGAGGAGAGAGATGCATGAGGTTTGTGGCGTGGACCTAGGAAAGTCGATCCTCTTCGGGAGTGCGACGGTGATATGGATATCCGACCTGAGGTAGACTGCATAGAAAATGAAGGCCTTCGGAAAGATGATGAGTTGCGGTGAAATTGAATCGAGGTGACGGAGAGATTGCGGCGAAAGGACGGCTTGCATTTGCCAGATGAGGGACCTGAGTCAACTGTGTTGGCAATGGCCGCGTGGTATTCGTCCAGGCTTAGGTCCAGCTCGTCCTTGTCATCATCCCAACGGAAGCCACTGAACAGCCCATCATCCGTGTTTATGGTAGTGTCAATTGACGTTGATTCGAAAGTGTTCCGTGGCATTTCGACCGTCTCTCGACTGCGTGATGCGGGTGGAATAGACATATCGTCTGAGTACCTATCGAGTTGCTGCCTCAGTCTTAGGAGCGATTCGTCTGCCGCGTCGAGGATGATGCTATCACGAGCCCCGGCAAATAAGATCTGCTCTTCCCTCGAGAAATGTGTCTGTTGAATTTTGGAGGGCAGAGACCAAAACCATTCCGCATCAGCTTGTAAAGCCAGGTGTGAAGCCGTGGTCAACTGCGTCTTGCGTAAACGTCGAGAAGAGGACGTGCCTGAGGAGAGTGGGTGATGATCAGTGTAGGGCCGAGCATTCCTCAGGGCAGATTTGGGTTTGAGGGAATGACGCGGCGAAAGCCGTTCACGATTCGAAGTTCGGGACGAAACAGAGCCATCTTGGGCGAGTCTTAGGCGTTCCAAGCTTGAGAAAAGCTGGTGGATCAATAGTCAGCTCTCAGGGATTGACCATCAAAAAGAAGCAAGTGAACGAGTGCGTCGTGGCCTAAATGGAGAGATAAAACACGTAGATCTGCAAATGTGATAGTTTTGGGGTGTGCGCGGTGTGGGACAAGTGCATGACGGCGTGCCTGGGCGGCCCTCGGGAACGCTTCCCAGTGAACCATTCCATTCCCACTCCAGTGAAAAGATGAGTCAATTCGTTGAACCCTTGTTGGATGGCACAACGGTAGGCGCTGGCTATCAGGTTCTTAGCTCCAAGGTAGCCACTCTTAGTTGCGAAGATTTTACAACTGCCAGTAGAGGGTCGTGCCGCGCTTTCCATCTTGCATGGACCGTACCAGGCACATGCAGGGACGCAGAACATTGAACGATTTGCAAAGAGCGAAAAGGAAAAGCAGGTTGTTCTCGAGGCACTAACCTTACGTCGTAGCGCTGGTGGCAGCGAATCAAAGTCACGTTCGTCCAGCCTCGACGTGGATAGCCTCATGACTGTGCATTGGACGTTGTGTTATGTATCAAACAAATCGCTCTCTCCGGTGCACCGATGAAAGCCTCGAAATGCTTCCTGCAGGGAGGATGTTGGTGCTGGCGGCAATGAGATTTGATAGGAACTGGCGAGGCTTTTTTGCTCGAAGTAGCAAAGAATGGAAGGGGACTTGGAGTGAGTGGCTAAAAGCTGATTGTGCGGGAAGTGGGCTGTCAAAGTCGAGGACCGGAGCTCCGTTTCTTTTAAAGAGTGTGCATGGACGACGAGATCTATCATTCCAGCCCTAGCTGGAGCCTACAGCATCCCATCACATCCCCATGTCAATGTCCCACCCCTCAATAAATTCACAGTACCGTTCACTTCCGAAGTGGCTTGCTGCAACAAACGCTTCGCCCGACGATGCTGCCACCTGAGAGGGCCATCCGCTCAAAGTGGGGCCTCCTCGCGGCAGGATCCCCTGTCGACTGAGCAAAAGGAAGAAGCCGAAGATCAGAACTGTAAGCCAGGGCCAGTGGGCGCAGACGCTTCTAGCTCGTCGTTCTGTCGCATGGCCGTGCATGGATCGTTGGAAATAGTGCTGTTTTTCATGACAAATTTCCACAGAGCTTGGATCGTAAAATCCTCCGGGAGCCGTTCGAATAATTTTATCCTCCGAGTGCATCTTGGGACACGAGCGGGCTAAATTACAAGACGTTCATTGGTGCTTAACACGATATTGATATTGGCTTGATGCCTTTGGGGCTGCGCCACCTTTTCATAGCGAAAATCTCAAAACCTTGTATGGTAGTGGCTTATACGTAAGTTCATCGACGATGTGTGTAGGAGGACTTCGAAATGCGGCCTTGCGGACGAACGATAATGAAACTGCCTGATCTCCGTTTCTCCACGGGCTACTGACAGATGGCGTTTCGCCGAGTCTGTGGCTTATAGACGCTACGCACAACTGCTGTTGCTCAATCCGCCTCTATGAAACAGATATCAAGAACGCTACACCAAAAAGCCTTTCACTGCATCGTTCGTGGCTCCAATGAAATGGTCACAAAATGTGTGGCAAGATTCCCTGCCTGAGTGTATTGCAAGCCCTAACTCCAAGTAAACTGATCAATGATGTTGTACCACATATTTTGTTCCGAGTCCCTTATTGCATGTTCCAATCAGAAATATCTCCTTCTGTTGTTGGACCCAAGTCGCGTGTAGGATAGGCAGTTGGCAAAACCGTGCAAACCCGGCTTTTCAGTGTTATGCTCTTGGTACCAAGTGGAACCGATGATCGTAATGTGAGACATTCCTGAGCCTCAATCAACGTCCTTTCGATTGCGAAGGAAGGTTGGTTTGAAGGCGTCCGATCAAGTCCAAGTTGGACCTGCTTCTGATGGACAGATCTCACAAGCACCTACGGGTACCCTGATTGAGTACCCAAGATCTCGTCCGGGTCCGACGGTACCAGCAGAGGGTTCAGTCTAAATCGACGTCCACAACCACGGTGGAAGATCTGCGGAGTTCAACTTTCGCGCCGAAGTCGACCCACTGCGAAAATTGAGAGTGAATGTAACGGGGCCCGAGTAGGTAGGAGCTCGAGTGGAGTACACTGACGATTTTCCTGATGTCATGCTAGGATCATGAGCAAAACACGAGTCCTTATTTAGTACCAGCTGATTCACATCACACAGGCAAAAACTCGAGTTTGCTGCCACCTAGACTGGTTCAAAGAGGTGCCAGAAGCCTCCTCATTCCAAGGTAGCATCGCTACTGATATCCAGCGTTAGTGATGTTCTTTCACGATGCCGAAAATGAAGCAATTGGAGTATAGCACATACGAGCTGAGTAAGATGCAAAATGGCCGAACTGCGAGAGAGCTGAAGTTGTTTCCTAAGCAAACTCAGCCCCCTGCGAGCTGAGTCGTGGGAAATGATCGTTGCCAGGTTAGGGAAAGTTAAGCTCAACCAGCAACCTCCCTCATTCGCTTGGGCCCCTGGCTGATGCCCTCTAGCGCAACGCTCGTGCCTTGCTTAAACCTGGAGGCCATCCCTATTCCTGCCCACCAGACGCGGAGAACACGAGGTTGCCTACGCGACTTGAAGTGAAAACCTATTTCTGGCGCCCACCCTTTTTCCCTCAAGCTTTCCGTCTGCATCCCGTACACAATTCCCATCATCGCTCCCCTCGCTGTCTATATATACCGTCTACATTGCGCCTGCATATTTTCTGCTCCCATTGCAATCTTGTAAACCAATCACCAGTACATTACCAACGACAATCAATCTCTGCAACCGCGAAGATGCGTCCTTGGATGCCCCTTGCCCTGGCTTTTTACACCGCTGTCGCCTTTGCGCAGAACAACAAGATCAGCGTTCCTGCAGGCGGATTGAGTATCGTAGCTGGGCAGGTCGCTACAATCGACTGGACCGATCCATCGAGCAGCACAGTGACCATCAAGCTGCAGCAAGCCCCAAACATCACGCCAACTAGTGGCATTGTGCTCGCATGTACGTAGAAAGATCATCCGTCTTCTGCGACCAAAGAATTTACTTCACTGAAAATGAAGTATGACTAACTTCTCTCGCTCATTCAGCCGGCATTCCAGCTTCCGCTTTGACCGCATCTTTCACGATTCCTGCGACCGTGAACTCACACGACTATACGATCGAGATCATCGATGATTCGGATCCGAGCAACTACAACTTCTCGCCCCCCTTTGGCATCCAGGGCGCGACAGGGACCCAAACTGGCTTGGTAGCGACGGACACCGGGAGCGCCTCTGCTTCATCAGCTTCAGGCTCTTCGACAGGCTCTTCAGCAAGCTCTACGTCAGGTAGCTCGGCATCTACTAGCGGAACATCCTCGGCATCGGCATCCTCGAGCTCCGCATCGACAAGTGCCAGCAGCGCAAGCGTGACTTCAAGCTCTGTAAGCTCTTCCCAGTCCGCTGCCACGGCCTCGCAAACTACGTCAGCGCCATCAAGCGGCGCAGTGCCGTTGATCGTTCCAGGTGGTTTCCTTGCAGCAATCCTAGGCGCTGCCGCCTTCCTGTGAAAAGAATACGCTTTCCAGTGAAAAGAGCATATAAGACCAGGAGTGGTCCATTCTAGTGGTTGTGTTGCATTACTAGCGTTTGAAATTTGTGAATATCACTCACGGTATGATGCTTTCAAGCTCTTGGAGTCTCACAGGGAACCCAGACATGCACATGGATTACTAGCACAAAAGCGTTCTGCCCTGGAGTCTTTTAGTGAAAATAGCTGTTGACAGTTTAATTATCGTACTACTTTTTCTCTCTCTCCCGTCTTCAAAGAATCACGGGAGACGCTCTTCCTAGAGGTACTTGTGCTCCACAGTGTAGTTGATTGATTATTGTCTCTGGACAAGGATAAACGCATTGGCCACGACTCGGGCCCAGAAACGAATATTTTCAGGAAGCACATTCATTTTCGTCACGCCCAGGTAAGCGTCAATGTCGCTAAGTATTCCCCGGTCCATGTTACACAAGGATGGTTGAATCTTCGAGGAGAGCAAATCTAGCATAAAGAGTATGACGCGAATCTAGTTGGACAAAAACAGCGAAGCACATTAAACAAATCTGTGGAGCAGTTTTGGTACGGGGATGTGATCCTCTGCGGGGGCGCCATGTCAGAGACGCATCCGTGTCTGCGGCCGACCCATCTAGGCTTCCAAATACCTTGCACAAAATGGTGGGTAGATTGGTAATCGATACAGGGCTTCAAGCTTTCCCCCTGCACATTTCTGAAATGGCGTCACTTGTGTTTTCCTAGCAACATATATTCGCGACACAATTGATTTTTCCACTCTCTTCTACTCGACCTTGTACGTATATTCACATGGATTGGCTGAATCAATCAATCATTCTTCAAATGTTCTAGCACTAACGGCAGCTTTCTGGTCGTCCTTCGAAATTCGAACGTCCTTTATCATCCGCATTTGGATTCTCCATCGACGTCGCAAATCTCGAACAATTCCACCGCTTTGCCTTGCCATGACGATCTCACCGCTCCCCTTGAAACCGCATGAGCGCTTATTGACGAAGCAAGATGGCTGCATTGATACACCTCCTCGCGCTCCCTCCCCGGTCCACAACTTCGGCACTCTAGCTGTACATGCTGGCTCCCCGATTGAACCGACAACTGGCGCAGTTATTGCCCCAATTTCCCTCTCCACTACCTTTGCACAGACAGCTGTCGGTAAGCCAGTCGGCTTATACGAGTATAGCAGAAGCTCGAATCCAAATAGAGACAACTTCGAAGAAGCCATCGCGGCTCTCGAGCATGCACGCCATGCTCTTGCCTTCTCCTCTGGCTCGGCAACTACAGCCAACATCCTACAATCCCTAGCCTCTGGTTCCCATGTGGTCTCAGTCTCGGACGTTTATGGTGGCACACACCGCTACTTCACTCAAGTCGCTGCGGCGCACGGCGTGAAAGTCACCTTTTCTCCCAGTATCGAACTCGATCTTTTAGAGTGCATCCGCGATAATACAAAATTGATCTGGATTGAATCACCCTCAAACCCTACTCTTAGCCTTGTGGATATCCGGAATGTCGCCACGGTTGCTCACCAGCACGGTATACTTGTCGTTGTTGACAATACCTTCCTTTCGCCCTATGTTCAGAACCCACTGGACCATGGTGCTGATATCGTCGTCCATTCAGTAACAAAATACATAAATGGACACTCAGATGTCGTGATGGGCGTGGCGGCTTTCAACTCTGACGAGCTGAAACAACGCCTTTCCTTCCTGCAGAACGCCATCGGCGCCGTCCCTTCCGCATTTGACTGCTGGCTCGCCCACCGCGGGCTCAAAACCCTCCATCTCCGCGCTCGTGAAGCGTCTAGGAACGCTTCTGCCGTCGCAGCAGCGCTCGAAGCCTCACCTCACGTGATTGCAGTCAATTATCCGGGCTTGAAATCCCATCCACATCGCGACATCGCAATCAAGCAGCATCGCAATGGCATGGGAGGCGGCATGCTGAGCTTCCGGATAAAGGGAGGTCTGTCCGCCGCCGAGCGCTTCTGCCAGGCAACAAAAGTCTTCGTCCTAGCGGAAAGCCTGGGCGGAGTGGAGAGCTTGGTGGAGGTGCCTAGCAGCATGACGCACGCAGGAATACCGAGGGAGCAGCGCGAGGCCGCGGGCGTCTTTGACGATCTGGTGCGGATAAGCTGTGGAATTGAGGATGCGGAAGACTTGAGAAAGGATGTTCTCCAGGCGTTGGAGAAGGCGGTCGTGGGCCCAAAGATGACGAATGGGAATGGCTTTGTCAATGGACTTGCATAGACAGACAAGTTTGATTGCATTTTCAACCTCCTACTGAATAAATGGATACGCAGTTTCTGAAATGGCGTTCTGACAAGGATGCTTCACGGCCTCGGAGAGGATACCTATTATTGAAGAGTCGAATGACATCCCGGGACAGCTATGAGAAATGGGCCACGGGGCAACAGCTGCGTGATTGAGGAGTGGTCGCATGCACGAGGCGTGGTCCATACGTGCACCCAGTCCACTATCTTTTCACCATCCACTGGTTGGAATTGACCTGCTATCCCAGTATGCGCCCAGAGGTATAACAGTCCTAGACTGATCGTTCTAGACTCTCATGCAAGGCGTCTTCGCACATTTGGTATGCGAAGTAGGGCCGGCGAGCAAGCGTCGATCTAGGCAGATGTGCCTGTTTCCTCGAGATAGAATGCTCAAAAGGATTTGACGCGCTCTACCATTACTAACGGCTCACAGCTTTCTGACTCTAGTCCATTCTTCTCTTAAGGGCGTGAATGCAATCATGTGGATGCTATAAAATGTTTGTATTGATGTCTTGTCATGGCATTAGATAACCCATTGTGAATCTCTCGTGAAAGATTCTCCGGAGGGCACTCAATGTCTCCCTCTCTAATAGTAATCGCATTCTCCTGGCCAGTCCACAGCTCTATCATTGCCTTTCAGACTTCTAAAGCCTAACTTTGGACGTACTGGTGTGAAGGCATTTAGGGTTGTGACTGAATGGCGTATCTGACTATCTGTTGTTGGCCGAAGAGGCGCGATCACTCCTGCATCCTGCCTTTCTGACATAAAGCCTATCGAGCTGTAGAATGTGTCCTCTCAGCGAAGATTATTGGCTAAGCTCTGTTCAGCAGGAGCCAAAATCGCTAGAGATCCACCTGCTTTGCTCAAGGCTTCGTATAGACCACCGGTATTGGTAATTTCTGTCTTATTCACCACCAAAGCACATTTCCCAGACCAGGATGCTGCATCGACGCCTATTTTCCATCGTACATGTATCAGCGTCTATCTCTCCTTGATACCGAACAACCCATGGCAGCTCTCTAACGGATGTAAAGAGGAACCACGGGGCTATCGGAGTACTCACTACAATCGAATACGGCACTTTCTTCTCCATCTCGCTTGTCGTGTCAGCCTTGGCGGGCGGCGCGAGTAGGCTCTGGTCGTGCCATTCCTCGTTCTCGACGCGGAAGCGCACGATGTCACCCTTGTCGAAGTAGAGCTCTGTGTCGTCGTTGCGCCAGATGTAGACTTGTTCGTTCTCTTCGCTGTGCGGAAATCAGTGGGAGTTAGGGTGGAACATTGGTTTTACTGAGACGGGAAGAGCTGGAGAGGATAGCTGCTGCTGAAAGGTTGTAACGAGAGAGAGAGGGAGAAGGGGAAACGAACAAGTCCGTATTTGGAAAGAGTAGCTGTGGGGGTACGTGAATGTCGCTAAAAAATCGGGTTGATACTAGATGCTTATGAGCCTGTCGACTTCATGTCGGATAGATCGAGGGTTTGGGCTGACTTCTGATACCGTCTCGGGAGGCGTTTGATATTGTGCCGACGATGATCTCGCCTTTGAAGGGACGGAATACGATCAGACGGAACTCGACTACACGAAAGCGCCATCCTCACATTAGAGCATGCTTCTGACCGGATTTTAAGAGATGTGGGGAACCGTCCTACCGTTGACATTGACATTGCCACTCCCATGGCCAATGAGACCGTCTGAGACTTTCAAGAGATCGTAAAGGCAGACGCAGAGGCCGACTTTTTGGACAATCTTCTGACAGTTAGAAAGCAAGACTTTCTATTGAATGTTCCCGAAAAGCAGAAGTACTTTATTCGAGTATTTTTCATTGATCTTGTCTTCAACAGCATGGAGACTGCGCTTGTAGAACTCCACTGGTGGAATCTGAACCAGGTCTGATATAGTGGTCTTAGTTTTCGTCAGCCAGGATTTATCAATTGAGTAGTCCAAAGAAATGCCGTACCAAGATGAACATGACGGGTTATGAATCCAAGGGAAACGTATGGAAATGATTCAAAGATTCCGGTCGCTTCATGCCTGCCCTGTGCTTTCAATGTCAAAGAATGCGAAATACAGAGTCTTTCCCAGAGCAGTAAAAATTTGAGGGTTGAAACAACTTTTTAGATGGGCAACGAGTACGGGCTTAGACCTTCATTCCAGAGTGCGGGTGCGGGGAAGATTTTCGGAGATTTCAAAAAGTTCACTGACCAGACATTTCCCAAAGCGCTTTGCGAATCACGAGTTCTAGGTCTGAAAAACCTCCTAGAATCGCCTGTTCAACCTACCATTTGATCCACGCATGGCAGCCTTCGAAAACTGACCATGCTTGGGCTGGGACTCAAAGCTCTCTGACTGATTCTACGATGTCGAATACCCCATTCACATTCCCTCCGCCTCCTCCCCCACCACCAAGAAGAGATACACAACCTGCGCGACCCTTTCAACAGCCAAGCTACCAATATTCCCGGTCTGACAGGGGGAGAGGCCGTGGCTATGGGTTAGGGGTGAGCAGAGGTGATCCAGCCCGAAAGTATGGGCGAGGAGGAGGAAACTACAGAGGCGATGGTCCGCGGGGGGGATATGGAGGAAGTGGGCGTACAGAGATGCAGGCTGACAACTACGGCACCCAACATGGCAACTCCCATGCAATGGCCTATGGACAGACTAATAACTATCCATCTACAAGAGACCAAAGCTACACAAGCAATTGGAACCCGGCGACACAAGGAGGCACAACTCAATCTCATGGCTTTCAGCACAACGGACCAAATAATACGCATTTCCCTAGCAATTACAGGCCCTCATCACGAGACCGGCAGGAGCAGAACGGGCATCCTTCGCCACCTTTGTCTAGTGGCCCGCAGCCTCCAAAAAAGAGACCATACTCAACAGCTTTCACCAAGCCCCCAGCAGCCGGACCAAGGCCACAAGCTGCTCCAGCTGTTCCGAGCTTCAACGCTGGCATACCATTCTGTCTACCACCGAAACCTACAGAACCTCCGCCTGTGAAGATCAAGAAACCTCGAAAGCACAATCAACTTGGGCTAACCCCGGCATCTCAGGAGCATGAGTCAAGCTCAGACGATGAAAATGAGGAAGCGAAATTGGCCTCGACAATTACTAACAATGCCAATATCGTTCAGTTCGAATACAATGGTCGGATTGCAACTCTCAGAACAGCTGCCGAGATCGCCGCATGGATCGCAGAGCGGAGGAAGAGGTATCCCACGCAAGCGAAAGCTGAAGCTGCTAAGAAAGAAGCAGCCGAGAAGAAGCAGAAATGGGTAGAAGAGAAAAAGAGAAGAGAAGAAGCGGCGAAAGCGAAACAGGTCGAACGTGAGCAGGCACAGAAGGAGGAGCTGCGTTTGAAAGCGCTCGAGTCAAAGAAGAAAAAGGCCGAAGAGAAGGCGCGAAAGAAGGCTGGAAAAACTCGACAGGATGAGATAGAGGAGGACGAGAATCACGAGATCAAGGCGAAGAAAGCCAGGATAAAGGCAGACAAGCTACGACTGAAGGCTGAGAAAGCAGAATTAAAGGTTCTAGAAGTCGAAGCAGCGGCGAGGAAGGCAAGGGACAGACGCACGAGCTTGCAAAGCAGTGCTTCAACGCAGTACGAACTGAACTTCAAGGACATCTCCGCGAAAGATGCGGATTCTGCCATTGCTATGGAGGAAATGGACGATGAAGCTATGGCAGAGAATAATATCGGCTCTGAAAGCGCGACCATCGATAAAGCCAGACGGAAAGGCATGAAGGTGCCCAAGTTGCACGATCCCCAAAAAGCCAAGGCACCAATCGTCGAAGAGGAGGACGAAGGACAGGTTTCAGAATCCTCGTCCTCACTCTCTCCGTCCGATTCACCAGCTCTATCAGATTCCGAGCCAACCTCCTCTTCCGCCTCCTCATCTTCGTCTTCATACTCGGGTTCCGACTCGGATTCCGATTCCGCTCCCGAGCAAACAACCAGTAAGCGCCTGCAACCGTTGCGTGTACCCCCTCCTCCCCGCGGTCCCCCTCCAATCCACACCCACCACCTCTGCCGCAGCCTCCTGGCCACCGGCCACTGCAAACGCGGCACGGAATGCCACTACTCGCACGACCTCCCCGACACGCTGCCCAGTCTGGATGAACGCAAGGACAAGCTTAAGGAGAAGCGGAAGGTTAGACTCGGGAAGATCAAAGCCGTGGATGTCCCTACGACAACGACGAAAGAAAGGAGAAAGGGCCTGTGGCAGGTTATGGTGGAGAAGGAGCAGGAAGAGGAGAGGAAGCAAGTGCTCAGGGCGATTATTTTCATGGGCAAGAAGGGGATGCTGGGAGAGGGTGAGAAGAAGGCTGGAGAGGTAGACGGCGCTACTTGAGTGCTGTCTCGATAAGGGTGGTTGCTTGACTATTGCTCAGCGCGCTTGCTTCGTTGTCTGAGCGAGTAAGAGCTTTGAGACGCTGGTTATTGGGCGAATAGACTAGCAAGCGAAGCGTTTTACTGTCTAGAGCTTTTGAGGCTCCTCATAAGACATTTGTAAAATACCCGAGCGACTAGAAGTTGCATTCTATAGCTAGAACTACGACTGACAATTACAAGAAGCAACTTATATCGCATCTCACTCCAGCGTTAGTTGCGGGCGCTCAGGACAGCATCACCCCCGGCCTAGAGGGGGTGAGCTCTCTGCAGAATTGTGTTCTCTTAGTGTGAGCAATGAGAGGCACGAGGATCTCCTCCGACCCGACGATATATGGTCCTAGAGCTTTAGTATTTAGCCCCGTGCATGAATCCGATTTGGGAGGAGAATACCACCGCGTACAATCTAGGGCATAAACGTATTTGAGCACTAGGAAGACTGGCTACCATAGGATATGGCCCAGTATGGAAAGCGAGTACTTGTGCGATACAGAGGTAGAAACTCTAACTAGTGTACATTGTGTTTAGAAGGGAGCTCGAGGCAAAAACTACTGCAGCATTAATGTGAATTTTGGTGTCAACTTCCTTGTATGTCTGCATACATTGTTTCGCCGCAAGACTGGACAGCAGGCGAATGGTAGTTTTTGATCTCGTGATCCACATCAACCTAGTAAACTTTCGCTCAGGGCTCCTGAGCCGCCTGAACATGTGCCAACAGACCAAAGTCTTTCCGGACCTATGCCGTGCCTCAAGTATGTCCAACACAGCGGGCATTCCAAACGCTGGCAAGAGCAAACTCCTATCCCATCATGCAGGTTCACTCAGCATCTTTACCAAACCTATCAACATCATTCTTCTGCTCACCCGCATCCGCAGTAACAAAGGTCTCCCTTCGCCAGTGGAACCATTTCTTCATACGCTTACCAAACGTCGCCAACATCACTGGGTCAACCTTAGCCACGGGGTGCGGCTTGTGGAATATGATCCTGCCATGACCATTACTGAACGTTACTGCTGAACCGCTGCTCTGAGTGGCTTGAAATCCAGCATCTGTCATTGCGCCCACAAATTTTCGCCAGTCAGTGGCTGCGCTGCTCGGAGTGTCTGTGTCCGTCGGATACATGCCCTGGAAGATCTTGAGGCTGTTTGGTCGTACTTTTAGTGTCGGGTGAACCTCAGTGACGACGGAAGGTCCATTCCATGGAGTGACAGTCGTCTTCGCGGTAAACCCAGTATTGTGCGGGATACCTGTATCAGAGGTCGAACCTTTGGCTTTTTCCGGACTGTCTGTGTCTGCGCGTGTCTTCACTTTCGTCTTTGTTCGGATGGTCAATGCTGGGGCCGCAATATAGCTTGTTGAAGGGTCCAAATAGGTCTCTTTAGCGTTATCAAGAGCCTTTGCTTTCTTACCAGCTTGAGGTCGTTTGAGTATCGCATCTCGCTCTTCTTGCAGAGCTGCCTGATGATCAGGAGCCAGATCAAAGGAGACTAGTGAAAGAAGTGTTTCAATGTCCTCCTCACTAGTACGGATCGCTTCCAGATAGTGCCGTTGGCTACTTCTTGCATGGTTCCAGAATTCTTTCAACACTTGCCTGGCCTCAGTGGCGCGGGCTAGCCAAGTAAGGTCTTTTCTGCCAGAGGGCATATGCATCGTATCGAGCTTCTGAGCGAGAGCGACTTCATGGTCTTTCTTGGCGTGGGCGGCGGGCCCATTACGGTCTTCGTTTGCCCATTGTCTCCAGAAACAGCGAGGCGGTGCAAAGCTCAATGCTTCCTCTTTCTCAATTTGTCGCCTGACTGGTCTGTGGTATCGTACTGCTGCAAGAAGCTCCCAAACAGCACCAAACTCCGACAGCTCATCTAGCAGGCGTTGCTCTACGCGGTCGACGTCGACCGAATGCACCGCCGGGTTGGCGACGAGATCTTCGAAAAAGCCAAATAACAGGGCCGGATCGGTCATCATGTGTGCATACTCGTCATTCATTGTCATCTGGCACAGACACCAGAGTAACGGGTCAGTCTCGAAGTTCTCCTGCGTGTCCCGATTGACGAGTGGAATAGCCAGGCCTTCACCGGTTCCATCCATACGCGGCCGTCCGAAGGACTGCTCAAATCCCCGAAGCTGTGGCACCAAAACCAGCAGCTCTTTTATTCGCACCAGCAACACATTCCTAAGTAACAGCTCTAGGCAATTCACGGCCTCATTGTATTTACGCGGCAATGGGATTCCGGTGTGAATGTTATCCCGAAACCTTTGTTGGACCTTGCTCAGATTCTCGCACTCTTCCACAACGTGGTGCCAATCATGTACTCTCTTTACGGGAGAGTAGGTGAGACAGTGGGTGATGTGAGAATAAAGTTTCTTCTCACCACCTTCATGGCGAATGATATCCCCAATTAGTGACGTTCGATGGTAGGCGATAGCGCTTTGTACATATGAAGGGTCTGTCTGAAGTAACCACAGCCGATCTTGTGCATCTGCCAAGCGAGTACGAGCGATGTCCGTCAGGCGGTCGACGTTGAAGGTGGGTGGTGCGCTGTAAGCTTGGTTGCTGAATGCTGACCACATCTCATCTTCTTGGGAACGACGGAAGCCTGAGAGGCTGAGCTCCACCCACTTAGTGGACGAGCTTTCGATATGCACATCTTTGAGGAGATCTCCGACGATATCTCTCAGGAATTTGAAAAGAAGATGTTGAGCTTCTATGATGATTTGCGCTCGTGGGTAGCCGACAATATCCCATCGATGTGCTGGAGCCTCGTCCCAATCCACGAGCTCGCCGTATCGCGTCCCGTGCATGACAACACACCGAAAGGAGTACATGGCTGACAGTCTGCCACGCTCCCATCCAGTCTTGGTCTGCCTCATGTCGAACAATATCCATTCGTCAAGGTTGTATTTCGCGCGATAGTGGAGAAGACTCAGCAGCCTCATAGGGTCCATCTTCAAGTCGTCCAAGCTCAGGTAGGGCAATAGATAGGCATTTCGAACATCTTCCATCCTTTTCGAAGCGGGGATTTGATAATGGTAGTCCAAGATGGCCCATCTTCTGGCTTCAAGAGTGGGCAAAGCCTTGACCAGGCAATCGACTCGTCTGGATATGCTCTTTTTCTTCCACCGGCTCACAATCGTATTGCCGTGCTTGAATAGTGCATCACGAAGATACTCTTGATCCTTGTGGATGTGTGTCACATGTGTGGTGAGCAAGTCCTGCGCATCAGAATCGCTTTGAGAGCCGGCATAGTTGTTGTTATGCCAGAGTTGGGCCCTGCTGTTACGATATTGTTGGGAGCATTCTATGCATTCGCATGGAGGCCAGAGTATAGGAGCGTTGCCCCTGCCATCATCATTCCGCTCGGCCTTGAGAGATTCCATGATGATTGTACCAATATGACGTGGACTTGTTCAGCGATTTCGAGACAGGTCAAACGAATAGGAGTGGATCTGTAGGATTTGCTCTGGTTGCAACAGAACGGGTTCTGACGACGGAGGAAGATAGGTCAAAGCTTAGAGTGTGTAGGCAGTGGGTGGAGGTCAGTCGATCTGCTCAGTCGATCTGACTCTGCTATCAAGAGTTCTTGGCAGAAACTGTCGTGCTTGCTACTACTGAAGATCGGTTGAAGCATATGCAACAAAAAGTAGGATCGGGAGCTTGCGTATTGAGGAAACGATGACAAAGGCGATGATATCCATGGGTTTGGTATGCAGGAGTTCTCAGTGCGAATAAGAACGTGAAACAGCCACCAAGGGCTTTCTGTTGAGAGAAGGGTGTTAAGTAAAGGAGGGGTAACGGAGCTGCATACGAACACAGTTCGAAGGCAAGAAACCCAATGATAAGGCAGGCATATCTCGATTGAGCAAGCTACTTCCCCTGAACAGTAAGAAATCCCTCCAAACTACGCAATCCTGCTGGATCATCGTTTGCGTGCCGTCAATGTTCCGATGAAATGGCTTGGATGGATTGGGCCAGGACTGATGAGCATTCTTGTCCAGCTGAATAGTCCGCTAACTCCAAAAGGCGCATTGATGGTCAATATTCAAATTGCCATTTAGGCAGAAAGAACGTTCATAGTTTGTCGTGCCTGCCATTTGGCGAGGGCTGCTCCATAGAGCTCAGCTTGAGATTGTCAACAACCTGGTACTTCGACAGCCGTGACCGGGATGAGAGGTTGATCGCAATTCCTTTCAGTTATGAGCCCGGCATTCGGAAAGGGTGTCGCAATGAAGCTGAATTCTATCCCGGCCTTATTCACCCACACATCTCCATCACTCCTTCCTCAAGCGAAGCAGTCTTCATATGTCTTCTTGTGTTTGTTGCTTGCGTGCTCTTCCAACGCCGCGCGGTTTGTGGTCTTCTGGAAGTCCTGTCGGCATGTCTTGCAGATGATGGTCTTTGCTGCAGCATTTGACTTCAGCTGAGATGAAGGAGCTTTGGAATTATCTTTGGCGTTGCGCTCACGCTTCGTCTGTGCTTTGGCGCCGTTCCCCATTGTTGAGACAGATTCCGACTTGAGAACGTGCTAGTGATGGAATTTCAAGGTGCTCGAGTCTAGAGTCGACGTACACAGGCCTCTACTTGCTTTTCAGAGTCTATTGTGAAAGTAGGACGAGGCGCGGAGGAGGAAAAGACCTTTTTCTCGGCTGACCCTACTTGCCTCGCGCTTGCCTCAAGCGGCAACGTCTATTTTCAATTTTGCCTGGCCCTTTGAAAGCAGAGCTTAAAACTGTGGTCAATCTCGACGGTCAGATGACTTCTAGCAATTTCCATCTAGAAAATGGAATGTGCAGGTTTGATATTCCGTATTCACCCTTCAGGTTGAGGTACATCTGATCTACCAAATAATTCCGACACGGCATTGATACGGTGACGGAGTCAAATCATTGCTGCCTTTGCACAAATACTTCCAGCCCTTTCTGCACCACAAAGAAGGTCGTATTGCGTTTGAGCGGCCGTCCAGGATGGACGAGTCGGAGATCGTATCGCCGGGGCAGCTGTGGCCCTTTAATTTCCACTAGACCTAGGTTGCGACCAATACAAAGGTGACTTCCTCCGCCAAACTGGATACATGGTAATGATCTCGGACAAATGCCCAGACTTTTCAGCGTCGACAATCTCAGCAACGAGCTTCTTGTGGACGGGCTCCGAGCTTAACAAGGTGGCAGAAGGATTGCATGGTAAAGGCGGTGGAGTCCGCACCTGCTCCGCTGCATGTTCCGCCAGTAGCTACTCCAGTCTTGGGTACTGACAGGTACTTACATCGCCCAAAAGCAATCGCAAATATGTCCCCTTCCCCAAAAATTTCCGGATTCACCTTATGTGCCTCCATCATCTGGCCTAGGAGATCTCTGCAACCAGATATGAAATTCCGCTCTCTTTTCGCTTTTGAAGCTCATTGAGAGCCAATATCACGAGGAGGGATGGGGTCGGCTTTGGCAGGAAAGGCAGTAATGGATTCTGTGAGTCTCCAACAAAACCATCGACTTTCTCGATGAGCTGTCGCTCGATGTCTTCAATGCATGGAGCTAGCTTCTGAATCGAAGTCATGCTGTAAGGGTGTTACTGCGAAACGTTTCATCTGGGCATGCTTCCACTCTCGGATTTCGGTAAAGACATCCGGGTTGTCTGGCGGAGGAAATACTTTTGTAGAAGGCCGCCTTATTGAAGCCTTTTCCAACGACCAAGACATCCTTTGCTGCACTCGGTGAGGCGAAAGAGACCTCGTTGGGCGCAATGCGGACCACCGAGCCTTTTCAAGTCACTTTTCTGGGCTACCTTATTGGCAAGCCATACCATCTTGTGCAATGCGATGTGATCATGTTGTGTATGGCCTTTGTACGCACTCCATACTTCGTTCGTAAAGTGTTAGCTACTTTGCCAAACGCTAACAGACGGCTCCCTACCCTTCCATCCTCTCATGCATGAAGAAATGAAAGGTCCTGGCACCTTGGCGAAGTGAAGACACGTAGCCACTGTAAAGAGCGCGTGTGCAGATACCAGGGTAAAAAAGGTAAGCTTTGACAAAGAGAAGAGAGCCGAAAATTGTGGAGTGAACGACTCCGCTGTCCATATTGACAGTACTCGAACGAGAATCCATTTTAAGCAGAGGGCCGCATCCTGGGCGATGCTTGGACGTGGATCACGGCCTTATAAAGCAGGCAAAACATTACCAACCCGTTCCTCGTCTCTCATCGCGTCAAATCGTGGGGGTCACGCTTGCGCAGGATTTACTGTCAACCAAGAATGATGGAATCTGCGAAGCGTGAGCAGCACTGATTGGTAGCGCACCGACATTTCCACTAATTAAGCTCTACCAAGGTTGTGGACCTGGATAGGCTCGAAATCCTGCAAGCCCAGGTATTGTAAACCGGCGTGGCTTCGGGTCCAGTTTGGCCAACCACTTCTAGAGGAAAAGTAACGTTTGCCATCACGGATTCTCCATTTAAGGAAGCCTGCACAACCTGCTTTAGGATTGTATGAGGATTCTAAAAGTGGCCACCAGTTCTCATATAGACTTCAAACCTCTGGCTGCAAGCTCTTTACCATATCACACTGAAGCTAACCACTACTGCACCAATTACTGGCGCAATATTGGCAAGCCAGTTTGGTGAGCCCGACCACCGTACAGCGGCCCCCCGAGCTGACGAGGACGCTGCACTCCCCGTCGCAGACCCCGTTCCCGTCCCTGCCCCGGTGCCCGTAGCAGTCGAGCTTGGACTCGCACCCGAAGAAACACTATGAGTTCTCGCTGGCGAGCTATCAGTCGAATTGGTGAGCGTCGTCCCATTGATCAACCACCCCTCAAGCGTACTCTTTGCCCCAAATGGTGGCGTCTGAGGCCCCAAAGTCCCATTCTTCAGCCCACCAGTAAGACTCGTAGGCTGGTTTGTGCTGCCGTGGACACAGTATGGCGAGGTATATGGCGTGCCGTAAGTATAGTTGCTCGCAAACGCGATACTAGCAACTCGGCTCCAGAGAAAGGTCGGGTCGTAGATCATTTCAGGTGTGTACCAGATGCGGCAATCGGCGGCCTCGTAAACGAACTGGAGAGGTGTGACCGAATTGTCGCCAATTCGGATGTTGTTTCTGAAATTGACACTACCAGCTTGAGCAGGGCTTGAGGCACGCTCAAGCGGTACCTCGCTGATATTCTGGAACACGGTGTTTCGCGCCTGTGGAAATGTTAGTTGGGTAATACTGCTCGAGTTCACAAAGCTTGTGGGCATAAAAGACGTGCGGGAGAATATCGAGTACTCCATATAGCAGACCTCATACTACCACGATGATAGGGGAAATGTGAATGGAATGAGCTGGATGAGTGCATGGTAAGGGGTACGTGGAGTCCTCAATAATCATGGCCGAATACATACCTCATCGAGGACACTCTGGTTCCCAATTTGAAAGACCTCGGCAGCCACTTCAATCATTGTCTGAATTTCCTGAACGTTGGAACCCTTGACTCCTCCTACACCCTGCATTGCAGCCAATTGCGGACGGCCGCCAACAGCGATGGACTGAACACCTCCGAGAGTTTTCATAAGCTCCGAGAAGACTGTGCAAGTACTAGCGCAGTAGCCGTCATACAGCATAACCATGTCACTTGCCTTAAATACCTGCGTAAAGTGTGTGCGGTTGTTGGTACCGGTAATAACGATTTTTCCTTTGCTGCTGTCGGTTAGAGCCTCATTCGAGTAATTCAACTGAAACAGTTTTGTAAAATTGCCGCCATGTAGTTGCACCGGGCCAATAAAGTCGTCCCAGGAGGCGAAGCCTTTGCCATCCAAGGTCATATCAGCCTGGACTGTCCATGCCTGCGCTAAATCAGCATTTTTAGCGGCCTGAGTTTGATCGCCGGCTTCAATGTTGGAGAATGTCCGGCCAATTATGTCCTGGCCAACATTCGAAATCATGTTGCCCTGCGTATTCGGTCGCTTGGATGGGAACAACTGTGCAAAGGTATCGAGTCCCAAATCGACGATGCCGCCGCCGTTGGCCTGAAGATCGATGATCAACTTTGTTCTCCCCGCTTGTTGAGCAGCAGCTAAGAAGCTCTGCACCACATCCTGGAATTCGAGCTCTTGGCCCGGCAGGGCGCCATTGTACGAAGGAATAGAAAGAACGGCCACGTTATCATTGCCAGTACCGTTGAGGAAGTATCCTGCAACAAGGTTGGCCGAGTGCTTGACGACGGGATACGGGTATCCAGGAGAGGTGGGCGCAGGAGCAACAGACGCAGTATTGGACGGGAGAACAGTACTGGCTTGTCTCTTCTGGATTGAGTCTGTGGCAGCTGACGAGGTGGCGGCGGC
>Ga0335072_10000664_pt1 | contig 63076 bp, 59 predicted proteins | sample Lox_Sample_21_FD_206725 | JGI IMG/M metagenome (GOLD analysis project Ga0335072, IMG submission 206725) | Soil microbial communities from Loxahatchee National Wildlife Refuge, Florida, United States - Lox_Sample_2.1 | ecosystem: Environmental > Terrestrial > Soil > Wetlands | place: USA...
CGTCTCGTCAATGGTTGGCCTCAGGGACGCATCGACGAGCTCATGCCGTGGCGCTTGACGCCGGACGTACCCGCCTGACCTCGCCGAAATTCAAAGGGTGGCAAAACAGCGCTTACCAATAAGCGGCAGCCGCTCCGTCGGTCGGAGCCGCTTGACACGCCCGACTTGGCAGCAGCTTGCTGGATAGTTGGGCTTCAGGTGAGCCCTTGATGATTTAGGAATACTCAGAAGCCCACCCGACAAGGCGACACCCAGCCGGATGGCTGCTGCCGAGGTGTACGTCTATCATCGGTCAAGTTGGCGGGGCTTCGCCCAGAAGCTGGTCCAGGAGGTCCGCGAGTCCCTGCATCACATGCGATCGGCTTCGGGTGGCAGCACGAGGAACAGTGATGGCGACAGAGCCTCCCGGACCGCGATGGCCCGTGGCAACGACTACGCCGTCGGGTCCCTGCACCGCTATTTCCCGAGACGACCGTCTTACCCCCCTCCCCCGGTCCGCCGCGGCCTCGGTAAGCCGACGCAAGACCACCGCTGGCTTCAGGTGCCCGCTCGCTATCTGTTCCTCAGCCAACGCGACCGCCGCTGCAAGCACGCGCTCACGCGTCTTGGGCACACGCAGCAATGGGGCAAGCAGGGCAGCGTGAGTGATCCCGATAACCTGCGGCGAGCCAAAGCTCGCGATGATCTCAGCTGGTAGTCGCGCGAGTTCGAGGTAGCGACTAAGCCAGCTTTTGCTGACATCCAGCCGTTCGACCATCCTTTGTTGGCTGCCTCCGTAATATCGCTCGATCGCCCGGGCGTAATCAGTCGCCCTCTCATAGTCGGAAAGATCCTTGCGACTTCGGTTCTCCAAATCTGCGAGGCGAAATGCTTCCTCGTCCGTAAGCTCGCGCGGCTCAATCAGGAACTTGAATTCAGGATAATCGTTGGCGCGCAACCAAGTGACGGTCCAATGGCGCCGGGCACCGCAAACCACCTCGAATTCGTGCTCGGGATCACCCGTCACTCGACGCACGATCGCCGGAACCTCCTGTCGCCCCTGGGCCCGCATACTTTCGACTAGGTCGGCGCAGTTTGTCTCATTTAGCGCCGCGTAGTTGCGGTTGTGGCCGTCCCAGATACGGCAGCGCTCCGGATCGACGAACTCGTGCAGCCGGGTCACGGCGGTCCCCGCAGCCAGCTCCGCCAGACGATTGTCCCGCGCGCTCAGGATTCCACTTCTGGGTGGCGGCCGGGGCGCAATCCGGGCTGCCCCGCCAGCGCTTGCCAATTGATTGCCGAAGCCCTTGTTTCCCTGGGCCATTTGTAAATTTCCTCTTTTTTATCAAAGCATTATGGTTCAGTTGCAGACCTGCAACCGCTCAGATGATCCCCTCGGCACGCAGGCGTTCAGAATGGCTCGGCCAAGTCAGGCGGATCAGGGTCTCCACCTCGGCATTAACCGCGTTCAGATATGTCAGGCAGCGCAGATATGTCTCCCGGGATGTGACCGGACCGTCGAGGTCATAGACAGTCATTAGCCGAGCGGAGGCATTGTCAATTTCCGCGCTGTCCTTAAGGGCGGCACGAAGCATGGCGTCTCCGAACAAGCTTCGCATCATCCCGAGGAGCTCCCGTTGCATCGATTTCTGCTCGTCGGAGCGCGTCGCGAGAATCCGTAGCCAGCTCAACTCTACCGGCATCCCCTGACCTTCTAACACGCTCATGGTCTCATAGAGCATGGCGAGAAAGGTCGAAGAAGATGTAAAATCCACTACCGTCGGTGGAATCGGAAGCAACAGGGCATTCGCCGCCCGCATGACCGAAAGCGAGATCGTGCCCAATGCCGGCGGAGGATCGAGGATCACAACATCAAAGTGTTCGCTAATAGAGGCAATGCCTTCAGTGAGCCGATTCAGCAGCATCTTGTCTGCTCTGGCGATCTGAGCTGCAAGCTCATACTCAGCCGAATAGAGCTTGAGGTTGGCCGGCACGAGATAGAGCCCGTCCCAATGCGTCTCGTGTAGAGCATAGGCGAGACTCGACATCTCTGTGTTCCGGATGAATGGGTAGAGGGTGTCTTCCTCGGCTATATCGAGATCCGGCACATACCCGAACATTGTTGTGGAAGAACCTTGACTGTCACAATCAATGAGGCAGACACGGTACCCCCGGATCGCTAGATATTGAGCCAGATGCGTCGATACTGTGGACTTGCCGACTCCACCCTTGAAATTTTGCACTGCGATAATCGCAATCGGGTCCTCCGGCGCGCGCCAACTGCGTGTCCCGAAGACACCGCGCATCTCATTGATCTCAGCCAGCGTGTAGCCTATCCGCCGCCCGCTTGCGGTGCGTTCGACCGTCGGTAGACGGCCATCCTTCTCGGCTTCGCGAATCGCAGCGGGTGTGCGCCCCACCAGCTCGGCCGTGCGCGTAATCGAAAAACGCGGCGCCTGGCGCCTTTCCGTACCTTTTTCATCGCCGCGCGCGCGAAGAGATGCCAACACGTCCCGTGCCCGGTCATAGAGGGCCGCCATCGATTCCGTCGTGATGGAACGATCCAAATGATTGCTCCCGTGATTGCCCGCAAGCTACAGCCGCCAGGAACTCAGTGCGGCCGGACGGTCACCCGCAGCGTAGTCTCCAGCCCAGCAGCAACGCGCGCACGCTCGAGCGCCTGTGCATAATGGACCCGTATCCAGTCGGCCTTGAACCTGGTGGGGACAATCAGCTGCCAGCCATTCTCGTCTGGCCCCAGGGTCGCGTCACGAAACCAGGAGCGAGCCTCAATCGAGCCAACTGTCGCAGTAAGAGCGGCAAAAAAGCGCACCGAAGCTTCTCTGCCGGCCGAACCTTTATCATCGGTCACTTCGGGGGCCGTCTGCGCCACCAATGCCAAGCGTGTTCCCGGGACCAACTTGCGCTGCAGCGGCGCAGGGGAGGCGTGCAGGCGAATGACCGTGGTATCGAAATCGGCACGCGCCTCAGGGTATACCGCAGACACCTGACGATCCCACGCATCGCGCACAGTCTGGCGAAACTTGCGGATGTTCGTGCCTGTATTGCCAAAGTGCACAGCAAGCTGCTGCCAACTGAGAGTCGCCGGTCGCCTGGGGTTGGTCCGCGGCAATCGGTAAGCCAGCCACGTGTATAGATCGAGCGCTGTGGCCGAATCGCGCAGCTGGCGTATGGCGTGCTCGTTGAGCGGCACCGCATGCTTCCGCAAATGTTCGAAAAAGGGCTCCGTGAGATAGATTTCGCGGCGAAATCCACCACCCTTGGCATCGGTTCCAATATACTCGTTGGTCAACTTGATCTCGCGGATGCCGAACTCCTTGGTGCCGTTCGAATCTTCCTGGTCCCAACGGATCATCCACTCGCACGCGAGCAGCCGGTCGAGCTGCTGGCGAATGAGCGTAGCCGACCCGCGCGGGCCGTAGCTGATCGTCCGAAATCCCATTCTGCGCATCCAGTCTGTGAAGGATGCTCCCAGCACCACGTGGCGCGATCTTGTACGAACGGCCTCAGTCATGATGTGAATAAGAACAAGGCGGGGCAGGGAGCCATAAGGAACGCCCAGCACTGCAAGAACCTGCTGGCCGCTCACCCTCTGGACCACCGCTTTTGGCGTGATGACGAGGGTGTACTGGCCGTCTTGGCGGATGATCGGAACCTGATCATCAGCGGGACGGCGAACCGGCAACGACATCGCGCAGAGCGCCGAGTGAAGAAAACTCGGCATTGGCTCCTCGTACGCGACGGCCCGCACCCGCTCGAACAGATCCGGCTGGCCAACCTCCCGAGCAAGCTCCTCCGCCGCATTCGCGCCTCGAGCAACCAATGCAGCATGAACCAGATGCCCAAGGGGAGGCTTTGCCATAATTACGCACCCTTGCCTACGACTCGCAGCCCAGAAGAGAGGCTCGCGCCGTTAGCACAACGATATTTGTATCACCAGATATTTTCGCAATTACGCGTACATCGGCCAGGAAAGCGAAAATCGACCGATGTTTGAGGTTCATTCCCTCGCTCAGGTCAAACCTAAGGGTCTTTTTCGGAAGAGAGTCTTAGGGATGGTACCTCTATCATCCGTTCAATTGCGGCTCGTACACCATTATCATTGGTGAGACTCGGGCTCTCCGTACCGTTATCAGCGTAGCCCGTACCCGCTTCCTCTGTCCCGTCGCTCTGTACCGTTATCATCGGCAGCAATGCCTGAAGCGCGGGTAGGGCAGGGGAGAGGGCACGGCCTGCGCGGGAGCGGCGGCGGAATGAGTTCGCTTTGGTCATTGCGTCAGCCGGACCGCGCCCAATCCGGTGCTGATATCGTTTTAACTGCAGTGGGCAGCCCGTCGTTGCTGCCCGATGCCCCAGCCGATAGGAGGTACCGATGTCGCGGCTCTGGATCAGTCTCGGCGCGTTAGCTGGGCTGCTGGCAGTTGTGGTAGCCGCGACTGCGACGCACGCCCTTGCAGATGAGAGGGCACGCGAGATCGTGCGCAGCGGCGTGCAGATGCAAGGCTGGCACGCCCTTGCACTGCTTGGTACCGGCCTATGGGCACCGCGCGGCGGGCTCATGGCAAACCTCGCGGGCGCCGCGTTCATGCTTGGTATGTTGACGTTCTGTAGCGCGGTTTATGCATTGGGCTTCGGCGGCTTGCACACCGGGCTGTTGGCGCCTTTGGGCGGCTTGTTGTTAATGCTCGGCTGGGTGCTGCTCGGCCTCTCGGCAATTTTCCAGCGCACATGAACCACTGCAACCGGTCCTCTGCCGGCATTATCAAATAGGCCGACAACAAAACGATTTTTCGCAACTTTCTTTAGTTGTTTCCAGCAAAACCGAAAGAATATTGCGTCGGGGCGCAGCGGCGGAACTTAAGGCGACGAGGCCTTCCTTGAAAACCCAGCTGTCACCTCGGCGATGCAACGGAATCGCGAATCACAAGAGAGGTCGGGCACACTTCGATGAGCGGAAAATCTCGCGGTGCGCCGACATTTGAAAGCAGCATCCGCATCCCCCGACGGCCCATGTCGTAACCTGGCAGAACGACCGTGGTAAGAGACGGTTCCGTCAAACTGGCTGCTGGCACATCATCGAAACCCGTCACGGAGATCTGCTCGGGTACGGCTATCCCATTTTTCCGAGCGGCTTTCATGAAACCGAAAGCCATCATATCGTTGCTACAGAGAACAGCCGTCGGCCTCTTGCTGACCGGCAGAGCGAAAATCAGCTCGGCGGCTGCGCTGCCGCCGGTTTCCGTGTAATCGCCTGGGTAGACGTCTGCCGCGTCCGGGTCGCGGCCAGCGGCGGCAATGGCCTCACGAAAGCCGGCAAGGCGCTGCTCGCTGGTCCAAAGAGCGTCCGGACCTCTGATAATCGCAACGCGGCTATGTCCCCGCTCCATGACATAGCTCGCAACATCGCGCGCGCCTTGGCGGTTGGCGCCCACGACCGCGTTGACCTTGATGCCGGGAAGCTGCTCGTCGACGAAGACGACATGGCCCGCATTGACGAGGCCCAGCAGCGGCTTGCTCGGAATGCCTGAGCCGGAGACGTAGAGAAGTCCATCCAGCCGGCGAGATTCGACGATTCGAGCATAGTACTCCTCAAGGGCGAGCGTGGCCCCAGTCGTGCACAGAACCGTTAGCACATCGTTCTCTTGTGCTGCCGTCTGGGCGCCCTGAGCGATCATCGAAAAGAAAGGGTTGTGCATGTCGGGTATGATGAGCCCCGCCGCTCCCGAGAGGCCGCTCCGCAGATTGCGGGCCATTCTGTTGGGATGGTAGTCTAGGATCCTCATGACGTTGAGAACGTGCTCTCGCGTCTTTTCCGAGACCGCCTTGCGATTGTTCAGCACGAAGCTGACCGTACTCGGTGCTACTCCTGCCAGGCGTGCGACATCTCCGATGGTGGCGGGGCGTCCCCGGCCACGTGTTCTCACATCGGTCGTAACCTCTCTGTCAGTTCGCCGCATGCTTGTCGTAGTACCTCCTGCCATCCTATTAGCGGGGTTGCGTCTTGACTGCCAAAGCTGAGCGACCGTGCCGGCTGTCGCCAGCGTGCGACAGCCATGTCAGTCTTTCTGGATGCGTATGAGTTTTCGATGATTCCGCAAGTCGCTTCAACGGGGAGCGGAAAAATCCACGTCCACGTGGTGCCGCATCAGGAAAATCGGCCCTTTCCGTGGGAAGGGCGATCATGGAGTGGGTATCAAGCCCGAGGTGGGGAGTGGCTGAGGACAAGAGGAGACGATCGAGGTTGGCAGGCTCGAGAGGCGAGCTGTTGGACTCACAGCAGAGGAAGTGGGCCTGACGCTGGCGGAGGGGAAGAACCGGCATTGTCAACTCAAGTTCCGCCGTTGCGGCCTATGCAATATTCTTTCATTTTGCCAGAAATTAAGATCAGCCAAGTACAATAACACTCTTCTGTTGTCAAAGAGAGTTCCAAAGACTCGTTTTGCTATCGGCCAATTTGACAATGCATCAAAGAAGCTTGAGCCGCCCACCTTTACCGAAGCGATAGATCTCCTCGTATTTGAAAGCCAGCCGACTGTTGGATCTGGCTATATGAGGCTCCAGGGTAAATAGCGGCACGCTGTCCAGCCGGGCACAGCATTCGGCGTCAAGAAATATACGACCCCGAACCTCGCCGCCGATGCTGTGGCCAAAATTCCCCAGGAAATCGAGATTTTCGAACCCTCGTGACGTCAGTTCCTGCTCGATAAGAGCATGGAGCTCACGAAAGGTTATGTCAGGCCGCGCGGCGTCGATGACTAGGGCATGCACAGCTGCTTCTGCTGCCATACCCTCCGCTTGTTCCGCACCGGCCTCCTTCGCACTCACGAGTTCTCCGTCACGCAAAAAAAAGCTCCGCGCGCAATCACCCCAGCATCCTCCGATCTCCGGATGCAAATCGATCGTCAACATGTCGTCCTTCGCGAGCGGTGCGTCGCTCGGGATATAGGCGTCGCCCTCCACCGACATGCGCAGCCTCTCGCCGGACAGCACGTAGGCCGGTGTTGTGTACCACCAATATCCCGTGCTTCCGGCAGCGTCCATGAAGCGGATACAGGCGGCGGCGAGGTTCCGTTCTGTCGCGCCCGGGCGGATCTCGGCCCGGATGGCATCCAACGCGAGCCGCGCAATCGCCTGGGCGTGCCGATACGTCTCCAACGTAGCCGCTGCGGACGTCAAAGCCGTTTCGTCATTGCCAGGTGGTCCCCCGGATCACGATGTCGCATTCATCCATTGCGCAGGGCCGCGGACAGACTGACAGGCACCACCAGCGCGGTATCAAACCGGTTTGATTCCGATCCAGTATGCCGGGTTGCTGATTCTTGTCCAGGGGGACACGGAAGGTTTTTTTATTATCTCCCGCTCGCGGAGACCTTCGAGAGACATCCTGTCGGGGCATTTCCGAAGTAAAAGCAGCGAGTTAATCCGGTTCGGCCGCCTTGCCAACGCGTTGCACAAGTGGCCCTGGAGGTGTGAGGGCAGGGGGAGAATCGTTGTCAAACCGACTCTCCCAAAGTTCGGATCAAAATCGGTTTGACTATTGCTTCCGCACCCATAACTATGTCGCTGGGCACGGCACCCTGCAGTTGGCTGCGACTGCCGCCCAAGCGGGAGACGCGTATGGCAGTGGGTGGAGAGAAGGTGGGACCACGCAGGGTATCCCGCTATGAATGGGAACCCTCCTATGTTGGCATCCAGACTTTCCTCAAGTTACCGCTCTGCTTGTCGACGGAGGATCTGGTCGCTGGCGGGATCGAGATCGCGATCGGGGGCATCCCCTGGGACGGCACCAACACGGCGCGGGCGGGCACGCATCTCGGCCCACAGGCCATCCGGCGCTGCGACAATGCCTGGTCGCCACCTTTCAGCCGTCCGTCTCAACTCGTGCGCGTGGATCCCTTCGTGCATTTCGCGATGGCGGATTTCGGCGATGCGGAGGTCGTGCCCGGAAATACGGAACTGACCTTCGCCAATGTGCGGCGCTTCGTGGGAGAGATCCTCAATGCCGGCACGCTGCCGATCCTGCTTGGTGGCGATCATGCAATCACCGGTCCGGTCGTCGCCGCTGTTGCAAAGAAATACGGTCCCGGCAAGGTCGGGATAATCCAGCTCGATGCGCATTGCGACATGGCGCCATTGCCGGAGGGCCATATTGGCAATCACGGCAACCAGATGTGGGAACTGGTGCAGAACGGCGACGTGCGCGGCTGCGACTTTATTCAGATCGGCCTCCGCGGCGGTTGGCCCGATCCCTCCGTCACCACCTGGATGGAGGAGCAAGGCGTTAAGGCCCATTACATGGCCGAGATAATGCGCCGCGGCTTTGACGCCGTGCTGGACGACGCGATCGCGGAAGCCAAGGCTGGCCCCGAATTCCTTTTCATGACGGTCGATATCGACGCTGCTGACCCGGCCTTTGCGCCGGGCACTGGTTCGCCGGAGCCGGGCGGTCTCACTAGCCATCAAATGATGCGGGCAGTGCGGCGCGTTGCGCACGAGGTGGGGCTCGTCGGGATGGATCTCGTCGAGGTCAGCCCACCCTACGACGTCGGCAACAACATCACCGCGCTGCTCGCGCATCGCTGTATCCTTGAGGCAATAACGGGGCTTGCGATGCGCAAGGCCGGAATCACCGAATCAGATTATCTCGATCCTCGGGCCGCTGGTGGCCCCGCTGTTGAGGGAACCATCGATCGAAAAGTCTCGGGTTAAGCGTGGGACACGCCAGTCGCGCTCCGCTGCAACAAAGCCTTCAGACCATCAGGGGAGATTCTACATGCTGAATCGGCTTATGGCGACAGCAGTATTCACGACGGCGAATGTCTCGCTCATGACCGCACTCATGATTATCGGCGGCCGGGGCGCTCTCGCAGCAACGCCCCTGAGCACAACGCTCCGTCTCGGCTATTACGAGGACATTCAGAGTCCTGACCCCGATATCCAGTACGACATCCCAGGTCTGGAATTGGTCAACAACACGTACGAGGGCCTGGTTCAATACGCCTTTGGCAACAGCACGAAAATCGTTCCCTGGCTTGCTACAAGTTGGGAGGTTTCGCCTGACGACCGGGTCTATACCTTCCATCTGCGCCATGGCGTGACCTTCCATGATGGCACGCCTTTCAATTCCGCCGCGGCCAAAGCGAGCTTCGAACGGCGCATCAAGATGAACCAGGGCACCTTTTACCAGGTGCAGGACATCCAGAGCATCGCGACTCCCGATCCCTATACGCTCGTGATCACGCTTAAGAAGACGGTCTCGGCCTTTCTCGACTATCTCGCTTCGCCTTACGGCACGAAGATGATCAGCCCGACTGCGCTGCAGAAATATGCCAAGGGCAATGATCTCGCTCAGCATTGGCTCAGCACGCATGACGCAGGGACTGGGCCCTATACCATCACGCAGTTCACGCTCGGTCAGCAATATGTGGAGCAGGCCTATCCGAAATGGTGGGGGCCGGCCCCGTACTACAAGACCATCGTGTACAAGCTCGTGCCTGATGCCGGCAGCCAAGTTCTGCAATTGAAAGGGGGCGACCTCGATATTCTGCATCAACAGCCGGTGACCACCGTCAACAGCTTCAAGCACATACCAGGCTATCAGGTGCAGGTCTTCCCGGTGTTCCTGAAGACTTGGATCCACGTCAACCCGAACCGGCCTCCCTTCTCGGACCCGGCGTTGCGCAAAGTGCTGGGTCAAGCCATCAACCGTGCCCTGCTGACGCGGATCTTCTTCGCTGGCTACGGCACAACATCAACCAGCATGTATCCGGCTGGAATGCTGCCAGCGGGTCTTGGCGCCGATCCTCAGCCGTACGACTCGGCAAAGCTGAAAGCGGCGGTCGCCAAGATCCCAGCCAAGGACCGCGCGGTGAGCCTCGTCTATCTCTCCGGTCACGGCGCCGATATCGGCCGCATCTCGGATGGTGTCGGCAGCGAATTGCGGCAGGTCGGCCTCAAAGTCACAGTTACAGAGATCACCGTCGCCCAGCTCTTCAACTACCCGTCCGAGAATCCGAAGACGGTACCGCAGCTCTTCATAGGCAGCGAGAATCCGGATTCGGCGTCGCCCGATACCTGGGCGCGCGCCTATATGTACAAAGGCGCGGCGCTGAATTATTTCGCGGGCTCGGTGCCGGCGGCGGATGCAGCGATGGATAAGGGTCTTAACGAGACTGACGAGCAGAAGAGGCTGGAAGACTATGGCAAGGCCGGCGACATCATCCATGATGCCGGCACTTTCATCACCATCGCCGATGCCGACGATACCTTCATTGCCCGCGCCGGCATCACGGGCTGGCTGCATCAGCTCGAATGCACCACCTGCATCTACCTGGCAGCGCTGCATCCCGCGACCAAGTGAGTGACGACCTCCGCCTCGTCTCCGGAGCCGGAACAGCCGTCTGGCTATCTGCGACTCACCCGGCTGCGGTGCCGCTGGCGTTCGGCCTTCGATACGATCGGGCGGGCGGAGCGGATCGCCCTCATCCTCGGGGTCGGCCTCGTCATTTTGTTGGTCGTGGTGCCGTCCTTTCTGCCCTACGGTCCAGCGGATCTTGTCGATGCGCCGCTGACGCCGCCGAGCTGGATACATCCCCTCGGCACCGATGATCTCGGACGCGACCTGCTGTCGCGCGTTGTCTATGGCATGCGCACGAGTCTCGCCTCGTCGGTGCTGGTGGTCGCTTCAGGTGTTGTCATCGGTGGCGTGATCGGCCTCGTGGCCGGCATGGCCGCAGGATGGGCTGACGCGGTGCTGATGCGCCTCACCGACCTGTTCCTGGCCCTTCCGGGGCCACTGCTCGTCCTCGCCATCGTCGCAGCGCTGGGGGCGAGCCTAGCGCATACGCTCATCGGTGTCGCCGTCGTGTGGTGGCCGTGGTATGCCCGCGTCGTGCGCGGGCAGGTGCGGGCCACGGTCGGCATGGCGCATGTCGAGACCGCCCGGCTGGTTGGGCTTGGTCGCGTCCGGGTGGCGCTGCGCCATGTCCTGCCGAGCGCCTTCGGGCCTGTGATCGTCACAGCGTCGCTCGATCTCGGCAATGTCATTCTGCTGCTGGCGAGCCTCTCCTTTCTTGGTCTCGGCACGCCAGACCCGGCGGCCGAGCTGGGCCAGATGACAGCGCGAGGCCTCACCTATTTGCTGACCAACTGGTGGGTGGCCGTCATGCCGGCGGCGGCCGTTTTCTTGCTGACGTTCATCGCGAACTTCGCCGGGGACGGCATCCGCGACATGATAGAGCGGAGCTAGGCATGGCGCGCTTCCTCCTCGCCCGTCTGGTCGCTCTGGTCTTCATCCTGCTTGCCCTGACGCTGGCCGTCTTCATCATTGATGCGGCAGTGCCAACGGATCCGGTCGCGGCCAATCTCGGCGCCGGCGCGAGCCAAGCCCTAATCCAGGCGACGCGCCACGCGCTCGGCTACGACCAGCCGGTTTATGTCCAATACGTTCGATTCCTGGGCCGTGTCCTGCATGGCGATCTCGGCACTTCGCTCAGGACGCACAATCCAGTCGCCGCCGACCTCGCGCAATTCGCGCCGGCAACTTTAGAGCTCGCTCTGGCCTCGGTGATCCTGATCTCCGTGCTCGCGCTGCTGCTCGGCCTGTGGTCGGCTTCGGGCGCACCGGGGGCGACTGCGATCCGTTTCGCGCTGGTGAGCCTCGCCTCGGCGCCTACCTTCTTCTTCGCGATCGTCCTTATATTCGTCTTCTACAGCTGGCTCGGCGTGTTGCCGGCCTCCGGCCGCACCACGGCTGGCAGTGCGACCGGCTTCGTGATGACACGTGATCTCTGGACGGGCAATTTCGCAGGCTGGCTTGACGGGCTGAGGCATGTGCTGTTGCCCGCCGTTGTCATCGCGCTCGGGCCTGCGGTCGCAATCGGCCGCGTGCTGCGTGGATCGCTCGTGGATGCGATGACGCAGGACCACATCAAGACAGCGCGGTCCAAGGGCATCTCCGAGTGGGCCGTGCTGCTGCGGCATGGGTTGCGGAATGCGCTCACGCCTGTCCTCGCAATGGCCGGGCTACAGCTCGGCCTCGTGCTCACTGGGGTGATCGTTGTCGAGACCGTGTTCGCTTGGCCTGGCCTCGGCCTTTACGCTTCTGAGGCTCTTGTCAATTCGGACTTTCCTGCCGTCATCGGCGTAACGCTGGTGCTGGGCGGGGTCTATGTTGTCATCAACGCGGCCGTCGACGTATTGCAGGTCCTGGCCGATCCGCGCCTCAAAGACCAGCGGTGAGCACGGGGGATGCCGTGCGGCCACCGGTAGCGGAGATCCGGGACCTCCGAGTCTCCTTTCCTTCGCCGAAAGGTCGGGTGCAGTCGTTGCGCTCAGTGTCGCTCAATATCATGCCGGGCGAAATCGTCGCCCTTGTGGGCGAATCGGGCTCGGGAAAGAGCGTGCTCGGTCAGTCGATCCTCGGCCTCGCGGCATGGCTGCCTGGAGTTGAGATCACTGGCAGCGTGCAGGTCGCGGGTGTCGATATGCTCGGGGGAGATGAACGGCGCCGTCGCTGGGTGCAGCGGCATCTTCTCGGCGCTGTCTTCCAGGATCCGCTGACCTCCCTCAACCCGACGACGAGGATCGGGCGGCAACTGACGGAACGCGGCATCACCTTGCAGCAAGCGCTTGCGAATCTGCATGATGCCGGCGTACCGCAGCCAGCGCTCCGAGCGCGGCAATTTCCGTACGAACTCTCCGGAGGACTGCGGCAGAGGACGTCGATCGCCATGGCGCTCGGTACGGCGCCGATCGTTTCCGGCGCGGACGGCGACGGCATTCCCGCTGCAGGCGGCCAGGTCGGCACCGGGGGGGCTCCGCAGCTCATCATTGCTGACGAGCCGACGACTGCGCTCGACGTCAGCGTGCAGGCGCAGATCGTTCTGCTCTTTGACCGGCTGCGGCGGGAGCATGGCTGCGCCGTGCTCTTCGTCACCCATGATCTTGGGGTCGCCGCCTCGATCGCGGATCGCATCGTCGTGCTCTATGCGGGAAGGATCTGCGAGGTCGGCCCGGCGCGTGATGTTCTGGCACGGTCCAGCCACTGGTACACGCGGGCCTTGCTCGCGGCACGCATCTCGGTCGATACGCCGGCTACGGCGCCGATCCGAGCCATTCCCGGAACGCCACCCAATCCGGCGTCGCTGCCGCTGGGCTGTGCCTTCCAGCCGCGCTGCGTCAATGCGCAAGACCACTGCCAGGAGGCGCTGCCGGATCCCATGCCGCGCCCGACCAAGGACGGGCCGGGCTTTGTCGCCTGTTTCTACCCCGAGCCACTTCTCACTGCCGTCACGCCGGCTGCGGCCTATGACTTGCTGGAGGTGGCAGCAGCAATGGATCCGCCGGCAGTGCGACCGGGGACGGCGCTGGAACTGATTTCCGTGACCAAGCGCTTCACCATTGGCACAGGCCGGTTCGGGATCGGTACCCGTGTGGTGCATGCCGTGAGCGAAGTCAGCCTTGCGATAGAAAGCGGCGGCGCGCTGGCGCTGGTCGGCGAAAGCGGCTGCGGCAAGACGACGACGCTGCGCATAGCCTGCGGCCTAGTCACCCCCACCTCAGGCTCGGTGCGCTGGGGCGCCGATGCTGGACGGCCTCAGCTCGTCTTTCAGGATGCCGGCAGCTCCCTGACGCCCTGGATGACGGTTGGCGCCTTGATTGAGGAGCAGCTTGCCCGCCGCGGCGTAGTCCACAAGGAACGCACCGCTGGCATGCTCGAGCTGCTCGCCAGGGTCGGGTTGGATGCGCGGGCGGCCAGCGCTCGGGCGCGCAATCTCTCGGGCGGCCAGCGCCAGCGGGCGGCGATCGCCCGCGCCCTGGCAGCCCAGCCGCGCCTGCTCATCTGCGACGAGCCGGTGAGCGCTTTGGATGCGTCGCTTGCGATCCGCATCCTGGAACTTTTGCAGACGCTGCGGCGGGATTTCGGAGTGGCGTTGATGGTGGTGACGCACGACCTTGGCGTCGCTCGGCGTGTCGCCGAGAGGATCGCGGTGATGTATCGCGGCCAGATCGTCGAAGAAGGACCGGTGGAGATGCTCTTCACCGCTCCGATGCACCCCTACACCGAGGGCCTGCTCGCGGCAATTCCGACGACCGAGCCCGGGCGCCTCGCACCCAAGCTCGCGGGTGAGCCGCCGAGCCCGATCGGGACGGTGCAAGGTTGCGCCTTCACGCCGCGCTGCCCGTATGCGCGGCCACGCTGCACATCCGAGGCGCCGGTCCTCCGGGATCTCGGGGGCGTCCGGAGGAGCGCTTGCCATTTCGCCGAAGAACTCGGCGCGAAGCCATGAAGCAGCGTGCCGGACATCCCGTCGCCAGGCGAACGCGACCATAAAAAGGTAGGATTGCGTCGATGACGAAGACGAAGGTTCTGCTGGTTGGGGAAAGCTGGGTGAGCGCGGCGAGCCACTTCAAGGGCTTCGACCAGTTCGGCAGCGTGACCTTTCATCGTGGCGCCGACCCTCTAGTGGAGGCCCTGCGCGACAGCTCCTTCGCGTTGACTTACATGCCCGCTCATGAGGCGGCGGAGGGCTTCCCCTTCACAGTAGAAGCACTCGGCGAATATGGCGCGATAATTCTCTCTGATATCGGCGCCAACACGCTGCTCCTGCCGCAGGCAGTGTGGCTGCATGGCCGGCCGATGCCCAACCGGCACAAGGTGATCCGGGACTGGACGCGGCGGGGCGGGGGGCTCTTGATGATCGGTGGCTATCTCAGCTTTCAAGGAATCGATGGTCGGGCGCGCTGGCACCAGACTCCGGTCGAGGAGGTTCTGCCTGTGACTTGCCTTCCTTATGACGATCGCCTGGAAGTGCCGGAGGGCTTCGCGCCACAGGTGGAGACTGGAGCAGGCCACTCGATTCTGCGTGAACTCGGTGATGACTGGCCGCTCCTGCTCGGTGCCAACGAGGTCGTCGTCCGCGATGCATCCGACGTAGAAATCCTTGCTCGCCTGCCGGCGGAGGTTGGCGGCCATCCGCTGCTTGTCACCGGCGGCCATGGCAACGGCCGGACTGCTGTCTGGACCTCCGACATCGGGCCGCACTGGGCTCCGGAGGCTTTCATTCGCTGGAAGGGATATCCGACGCTCTGGCGGAACATCCTCTCTTGGCTCACCCGCCAGCCCTCGTGGTGAGATCGCCGCCACCGGAGGACATCACCGTGCCATCATGCAAAGTTCTAATCGCCGGCGAATCCTGGATCGTGCATAAGGTGGAGGCGAAGGGCTTCACTTCGTACGCGACCGGCACCTACGGCGAGGGGCATACCGAGATTGCCGCTGCCCTGACGTCTCACGGTCACGTCGTGACCTTCATCCCGAACCATCTGGCGATCAACGACTTTCCTTGGAACATTGAGGCGCTGGCGCGGTACGATGTGGTGATGTTGAGCGACATTTCGGCAGACACGCTGCAGATTCATCCTGATTGCTTCGACAAATGTTTGCGCACGCCGGATCGCCTGCGCGTGCTTGGCGAATGGGTGGGGAGGGGCGGTGGACTCGTGATGGTAGGTGGCTATCTTTCTTTCTCTGGGCTGGAGGGCAAAGGGCATTACCAGGCGACGCCGCTGGCCGATGTCCTGCCAGTCGAAATGCTCGGCTATGACGACCGCGTCGAAACGCCGGAGGGCATCCATCCGACCGTCGATTCCTCGCACCCCGTGCTGGACAGCGTGCCGCGTGAATGGCCGCATTTCCTTGGTTACAACCGATTGAAGACAAAGCTCGGCGCGGAACAAGTAATGAGCGTGGGTCACGATCCGTTTCTCGTCCTCGGCCGACATGGGGAGGGCCGCGTCGCGGCTTTCGCCTCGGACTGCTCCGCGCATTGGGGCAGCCCGGAGTTTCTGTCCTGGGCATATTATCCTCGCTTCTGGAGTCAGCTCGTTGATTGGCTGGGCCAGGGTAGCGAGTCCGCCACTGGCGCTTGATTGAGCGGCACCGCTATCGCAGTGCCGTTAACGAATCGGGAAGTGTGGCTGAAGCGGCATCCGAATATGCACTTCCACGACACCCCGACGCACGCCTCTCGGTGGTTCGACTGGCGTTGCCCTCCCCAAAAGTAGGCGAGACCGGGCAGAAGGCTGAGGCGGCCGATTCCGAAAAGGGGAGTAGTCGAAGGCCGGCTACATCCTGCATTCGACCCCGATCCATCGCAAAGCGATAGTCATTTCCCCGATTTTGCGGTAACGCAGGCGACGAAGCGCGGCACATCCATTCCCGGCAAGGCGCCCAATTCGGCTGCGACGGCATTCACCGCGGAGACGATACCCTGTGTCCATGTGGATCGGGCGTCACCGATGCGTGCCGTTGCCGCTGAAACCGTCGCGCCGGCGATTCCTCGTGCGGCGAGTGCCGGCAGGCGGCTTGTGCCGGCATCATCGACGCCGATCCCCGCGTCATTGTAGACGGCCGCCAGCACGATGGCTTTCACCGCGGTTTCTGGTCGCCCGCCCAGAAGCCCGCCGTGCGAGCCGGTGACTATGATGCATCCCGCGTCCTCGTCACAAACCAGGGAATTGGAGTCGAGCCCCCAGACAGGGATCGGCCTTGGCTGCAGCAGGAAACGCGCCTCGGCAAGCGCAAACGCGACCGGCTTTGCCGGGACTGCCTGGCGCATTCTTTTGGCTGTTTCCTCTACGGAGAGGCCAGCCGCGCAACCGAGCGCCGCCGCCGCCCGGTTGACCACGCTCACCCGGCCCCGTGCCCACATGTCTGAACCATCGCCGATGCGGGCGGTCAGATGGCTTGTTGCAGCGCCTGGCAGGCCGTGCTGGTCGAGCCAAGCGATTCCGGCGATCCCAGCTTCGTCCAACCCGATCCCGGCATCGTTCAGGATGATGCCGCGCAAGCAATAGGCAGCCGCCCAGGCGGCCGCGAAAAGTCCGCCGTGCGAGCCTGCCACCACCACACGGCCTGCCGTCGCCGCCGTTATGGCGGTCACGCTGTCAACGCAAACGATGCCCGGCTGGTCCGGTTCCATGCGCCTTTCCGCCGCCCACCATCCGTCCATCCGACCCGCGGCCAAAACCGATGGTAGACGCGTCCCACAGAATGGAATAGCGATCCCATTATGCGGACGATGGTCGGCAACCAAAGCATCGAACGGGCTGCTGCGATCCTGCGCGCGCTCGCGGGCGGCAATCCCAACGGGTGCCGGCTGGCCGACGTGGTCGCTGCCACGCGCCTGTCACGTTCGACCGCCCATCGCCTGCTGGCCGCCATGATCCGGGCCGGCTTGGTTGAATATGACGATACAGCAGCGAGTTTCCATCTGGGCTGGGATCTGTTTGCCTTCGGAGCGAAGGCGGCGAGCCGGCACGGGCTGATCGATCTGGCGGAGGGCGCCATGCAGCGTCTGGCCGACCGCACCTCCGACACGGTCTTCCTCTCGGTGCGCAGCAACACGGAGGCGATTTGCATCGACCGTCGGGAAGGCAGCTTTCCGATCCGCACCTTGACCCTTTCTGTGGGTGACCATCGCCCCCTCGGCGTCGGTGCGGGAAGTCTCGCGCTGCTGGCCTGTCTTACGGATCGTGAGATCGCCCTGGTGCTGGAGGCAAACGAGGGGCAGATCCGGGCCTATCCGGGATTCGAGGCGGCATTGCTGCGGACGCTGGTGGCGCGTACGCGCCTGCAGGGCTACGCCTTCAACGACGGACGGATCGTGCCTGGTATGAGCGCCGTGGGCGTCGCGATCATCGGCCCGGGAGCCGAACCAATCGCCGCGTTGAGCGTGGCGGCAATCGATGGCCGCATGCAGCCGGACCGACGTGAGAACATCGCCGCAATGTTGCGCGCAGAGACAACCGCCCTGTCCAGGGAACTGGCCCGGCTCACCGAGGGGCTGGGCCGTGGCAGCGTCCGCCCCTTGCTCGCGGGCCGGCGTCGCTGATCAACCTCGGAGGAAACCACCTTTGACGATGCGCAAATTCGACCGGCATGCCGGTCCGCGGCTGCGGGGCTGACGCGTGCTGGGCAACGAGATGACCGGCGGCGAGGCTATCGCCCGCTCCATCCAGGCGCATGGCGGCGGCCCCATGTTCGGCATGGGTGGCTTCCAGTTGCTGCCATTCTACGACGCCGCTCGCCGGCTCGGCTTGCGGCATCATCTGATCAATGACGAGCGAGCGGCGAGTTTTATCGCCGACGCCTACGCGAAAGTCTCGGGCCGTGTCGGGCTGATGGACGCGACGCTGGGGCCGGGTGCGACCAATCTTGTCACCGGGCTCGTGGAGGCGCTGAACGCCGGCTCGCCGGTGGTGGCGGTGGTAGGCGACGCGCATCGCGACCATGCCGGCAAGAACATGACGCAGGAGGCGCGGCAGACCGAAATCCTTCGCCCCGCGGTCAAGGATCTGCTCCGGATCGAGGCGGTACAGCGGATTCCCGAGTTGTTGGGCCGAGCGTTCACGATCGCGACGAGTGGCCGGCCGGGGCCGGTGGTCATCGCGGTCCCTGAGGATATCTGCCATGGTCATTATGCCTTCGATCCGGGGGCGTTTGCCGCCGATGCCACCCACGCCAGCGTTCCGGCTTTGCGCACGCGCCCACCCGCGGCAGATGTCGAGGCAGCCGCGCGCCTGCTGGCGGTGGCGAAGCGGCCGCTGGTTCTGGCCGGCGGCGGCGTTCATCTGAGTGGTGCCGCCGAGGATCTCGCGGATTGGGTGGCGAGCCTCAATCTGCCGGTCGCGCACACGATGACCGGCAAGGGGGCCATCGCATGCACCGACCCGCTGAATGCCGGGCTGTTCGGTCGCTACGACCGCATCGCCAACGCGCTGATCGCTGAAGCAGACCTCCTGCTGGTGATCGGTTGCAAGCTCGGTGAGATCGCCACCAAGCGCTACACCGTGCCGCCCGCGGCAGCACGGGTGATCCATGTCGATATCGTGGCGGAGGAGTTCGGCCGCACCATGACGCCGCACCTCGCACTGTGGGGAGATGCGCGCGAGACGGTGCGCGAGCTGCGTCAGGCGTTGGCAGAGGACGCAGCGCGGATCCATGCACGGCAGGCTGACTACGCGGCCGAAGTCAAGCGGCGCATGCGGACGTGGCGGGAAGCAGCGGCGGCGCGCTACCGCTCCGACGAGGTGCCGGTCGCGGTCGGGCGATTGATGGGCGAACTGAACAAGGCGCTGCCGGCGGACGGGCTGCTGATCGCCGACGGTGGCTTTGCCGCGCATTGGGGCGGGCTGCTCTTCGATACGAAGCGGCCCGGCCGCAGCTTTGTTCCCGACCGGGGATTCGCCTCGATCGGCTATGGCTTGCCCGGCGCGATGGGCGCGGCGCTCGCCGCGGAGCGGCGCCCCGTGGTGGCTCTGACTGGCGACGGCGGCTTCAACATGATGGTGGGCGAGCTCGAGACGGCGCGTCGCCTCAACCTGCCGATCACTGTCATCATCGTGAACAATGCTGCGTCGGGCTACGTCAAGGCGTTGCAGCACCTGATGTACGGTGCGGGATCCTATCACGCCTCCGATCTTGCCGAGACGAACTATGCGGAGGTGGCACGCGCCTTCGGGTGCTGCGGATTGCGTGTCACGCATCCGGACGAGCTGGCCGGCGCGATCGGAACGGGTTTGCGCTGCGAAGGCCCGGCCGTCATCGATGTCGTCGTCACACGCGACCCGGCGCAGATGCTGCCGGCGGCGGACAGCCGGACGGTGGAAGTGCGGCACGGAGACCGGGTGGCCTGATATGGCAACGCGCAGGATGGAGGACCGTGTGGTTCTTGTCTTCGGCGCGGGTTCGTCCGGCCCCGGCTGGGGCAATGGCAAAGCGGCTGCCGTGCTCTACGCGCGGGAAGGCGCGCACATCGCTGCAGCGGACATCAATCTTGCGGCCGCCGAGGAAACGGCCGGCATCATTGCGCATGAAGGCGGCAGGGCGATTGCGGTCGCCGCGGACGTGACATGCGGCGACAGCGTCGCCGCCACGGTTATCCGTACCCTCGACCGGTTCGGACGCGTCGACGTTCTGCACAACAATGTCGGGATCACCGACATGGGTGATCTTGCGGACCTGACGGAGGCGCGCTGGCGGGCAAGCCTAGACGTCAACCTCACCGGCGCGTTTCTGACGTGCAAGCACGTATTGCCGGTGATGCTGCGCCAGCGGAGGGGCGTGATCGTCAATGTCTCCTCGCTCGCGTCCGAACGGATCAATGCCTATCCTTATTTCGGGTATTACGCGGCGAAGGCCGGCCTCAATCACCTGACGCGTGCGCTTGCTGTGTATTATGGCACACGGGGCATTCGGGTGAATGCGGTTTTGCCTGGCGTGATCGATACACCGATGATTGACACGCAGATCGCGAGCCAGCACGCTGGCGCGGCTGCGATGCGCGAATCACGCAGCCGGCGGCCGCCGATGGGACGGATGGGCAGCGCCTGGGACGTGGCGCGCGCGGCGCTGTTTCTCGCATCGGACGAAGCAGATTACATCACGGGCGTCTGCCTGCCCGTGGATGGCGGGCTGAGTTGCTGCTCCGGCGCGCCGGCTGGCGGTTTTGTTCTCGCTCGCGAGGGAGAGAGCTAGCGGCCGATGTTCCCTCCGCCGCAGACGTTGAATAGCGAGGTCTTCGCCGAATTGCCCGCCGCGTTCCGCCGGCCACGCGCGAGCCGCTGGAGCGAGGCCAACCGCGGCGGTGCCGCGCTGCATTCCTTTCTGGAAGGACCGTCCTTCGACCGAGACGGCAATCTCTATGTGGTGGATATCGCGCATGGTCGGGTGTTTCGCATCTCGCCCGAGGGCTTGTTCAATCTCGTCGCCGAATATGATGGCGAGCCCAACGGGCTGAAGATTCATCGTGATGGAAGGATCTTCCTCGCGGACTACCGCAACGGCCTGATGGAGCTCGACCCCGTGAGGGGAGAGGTGACGAAGCTGTTCGACGGGCGCTGGACCGAGCATTTCAAGGGCCTCAACGACCTGTTCTTCGCCGCGAACGGCGATCTCTATTTCACCGATCAAGGCCAGACCGGACTGCATGATCCGACCGGCCGGGTCTATCGGTTCACGACAAGCGGACGGCTGGAGAAGCTGGTCGATACCGTGCCCAGCCCCAACGGATTGGTGATGGACCTGGCGGAATCGGCGCTTTTGGTGGCAGTGACGCGTGGCAATTCCGTCTGGCGTCTGCCGCTGATGCCGGACGGCAGTGCCTCGAAAGTAGGTATCTTCATCCAGCTCTCCGGCGGGCCTGGCGGCCCAGACGGAATGGCGCTGGATGCTGAGGGCAATCTTGCCGTCGCGCATGCCGGCCTCGGATCCGTGTGGGTGTTCGACCCGCACGGCGAACCGCTCTGGCGCATCCGCTCCTGCGCCGGGCGACTGACGACCAACCTGGCCTATGGCGGAGTGGATGGGCGCACGCTGTTCATCACCGAGTCGGAAACCGGGAGCATCCTGGCCGCGCATCTGCGGGTGGGGGGCAAAACGATGTTCTCGCACGCATGAGCACGCCAGCCTTCGCCGATCTGCCGAGACCCGACGCAAGCGGGCTGCCGCTTGCCTGGGGCGTGTGGGGAGCAGCCGACCAGATCGGCACGCTCAACAACATCAGCCCCGAAGCGACGGTCGCCGCTGCCGGCCTGGTGCGGCGCGGGCTCCGCTTCAACCTCAATCTGCCGCTGCATGTGCCGCTCGGCGAAGTGGGGCCAAAGGCGCATCGTCTGCGCACCGCCCCGATCCAGACATTGCTCCATGGGACGCATGCCGGCCTCATCATCCGCGACGACCGCGTCGACTCGCTCTATCCGCAAGCATCGACGCAATGGGACGGGCTATCGCATGTCGGCGACCCGGTACACGGGTTCTACAATGGCGTGCGCGCAGAGGAGATCACGCAGCAGGACGGCACCAAGCTCGGCGTTGAACATTATGTCGAGTTCGGGATCGCAACACGCGGCGTGCTCGTCGATTTGCCGCGCCACTATGCGCGTCATGGCCGGGACTGGACGCCGATGGGCAGCGCAGTGGCCTCGGCTGAAGATCTTGGAGCGGCACTCGCGGAGTCCGGCGTAGCGTTGCGGCGCGGCGATGTGCTGCTGGTTCGCACCGGCTGGGTTGCCGCATTCCGCGCCGCCCGCGACGCCCTGACTCGCGACGCCCTGTTCCGCGACCGAAGCTATTCGGGCCTGTCCGGCGAAGCCGCGATGTGGCAGTTCCTGTGGGACAGCGGCGTCGCAGCCGTTGCTGCCGACAACGTGACGGTGGAGGCTTGGCCCATCCGCGAGGGCGAACCAAGCCTCCATCTGGCCATTGCACGGCTGGGCCTGGTGCTTGGCGAGATGTTCGACCTTGATGCGCTCGCCGAGGAGTGCGCCCGTACTGGCGTTTGCGAGTGCTGTTTCGTTTCGGCTCCCCTCAACTTGCGCGGCGGCGTCGGTTCGCCAGCCAACGCAATGACGATCCTGTAAGACTGTTCCTTAAGAAGGATTAGTGACCGTCCATCGCCGAAGCAACCTGGGCGGGATTGCCGTCCAGCCCCGCGGAGGCGCGGCGTGCCGCAGCAACCACCAGGTCCGATTTTTCCAGCATCACGGCGGTGTTCCAGCGAAATGTCGGCCCCGACACCGCAAGCGACGCCACGACCGCGCCGCCCTTCTTCACCGGCGCGGCGAGGCCCGCGATGCCGTTGATCCAGGAACTTTCGGCCATGGCCCAGCCTCGCTCGCGCACCTGCTCGATTTCGGCCCACATATGGCGTTCCGCCTCCTCGTCCTGACCGAGTGCGGCGATGTAGGATCGTTGGACGGGAGTGGGCAGAAACGCGAGCAGGGCAAGGCCGGTGGCGCCGAGATGAAGCGGTACCATCAGCCCAACCGGCACGACGCGACGCAGCGACTTGCTGCTCTGGACTTCGCAAACGCATACGCGCTGATCGCCGGAGCGGACGTGCAGCGAAACGGTTTCGTCGATTGCATCGCGAAGCTGCTCCATCTCCGGCACGAGGAGCTGCAGCAGATGCGTTGGCCGTGCGGCGTAGCCGAGCTCCAGGAGGCGACCGCCGAGCGCATAGCCGTTGGCAGTCCCCTCCGCCTGCAAGTAGCGCCGTTCTGCCAGCATCCGCATCAGCCGACTGACCGTGGGTAGCGGCAGATCGAGCTGTCGTGCGACGGCGGCAGGGGTCGTTCCCGGCGCGGCCGCCACGGCGTCCACGATGGCAGTGATTCGGTCGAGTGTCCGCATGTTGCTCCCTATGCCAGCCTATATCCGCGGCGCTATGGCTGCCCCCGCCAGCGACCCGGTTTCGCGACGTGCATCCAAGCCACCGATAGACGATGGGAGTCCGCCAGAGACGGCCACCAGAGTGCTTGCGGGCACAGGCTGATGCTGCCTATCATGATCACCGTCTGAGAGTCACGCTCATGGCATGAGAGCTGCGAGAGGGAAGCGCGGCCGGGAGCCGCACAGCGGAGGGACCAAAGTTGGGCCAGGGGATCGATGAGGCGCTCACCGACTTAGTGCATGGCAAACTCTCGCGGCGTGACTTCACCGCGCGCGCCGCCGCCATGGGTCTTTCGATGACTGCGATTGGTGTGCTGTTGCGCGCCACATCGGCCATGGCGGCGGATGTCGGTTTCCCCGTGGAAGGGCCGGTGAAGGAGGGTTCGGGCGGTACTCTGGTGGTGGGCCAGGAATCCAACTGGGACGTGCTGGATCCGTGTCTTGGTACCGGCGCCGTAACGTGGCGCACCTGCCTCTACCAGATTTACGAATCCCTGGTCTCGCGTGAGATGGACAACCCGAGCGGGCTGGTCGATCCGATTGCCCCGCGAATCACCAAATCCATCGACCGTTCGGCAGACGGCAAGACTTACACGTTCCACCTGCAGGACGGGATTTCCTTCACCGACGGCACGCCCTTCGACGCGGACGCAGTGATCTGGAACGTCGGGCGCCAATGGGATCAAAGCAAGCTCGGGCGGCAGAACCCGCCGCAGTTTGACGCGACCGCCGCTGCCGTCCGCTCCTGGTTTTGGAACCCGGCGCAGGTGGTGAACATAAGCGCGCCGGATCGCTATACGGTGGTGTTCGAGCTGGCCAAGCCCTTCGCGCCGTTCGTCAGCGCCATGCCGGAATCAGGCTTGGGGACGATGGGCATGTGCAGCCCGACCGTCTGGAAGAAAGGCGGGACGCCCGCGATCGCGGCGCACCCGATCGGCACCGGCCCTTTTCTGTTCGAGAGTCAGTCTCCCGGTGATCAGTTGACCATCGTGAAAAACCCAAAATACTGGAATCCGTCGAAGGCGGCGAAGGCTGACAAGATCATCTTCAAGGCGCTGACCGATTCGGCGACGCGGGTCGCGGCGCTGCGTGGCGGGGAGGTGCATGTGATCTTTGCCCCGCCGGCTCAGGAGCTTGCCGGGCTGCGGCGCGACGGTTTCGTGGTGACCGCTCGACCGAACCCGCATCTTTGGTATCTACAGCTCAATGCGAACGAGCCGTACTGGAAGGACCGGCGCGTTCGCCAGGCATTCTTCATGTCGATCAACCGTTCGGCAATGGCCAGACTGCTGATGAAGGGCACCGCGCTTCCAGCGGTCAGTGTCAACGGTCGCACCTGCCCGGCATGGACCGACAAGGCCGGCTACCCCGCGCACGATATCAAGGCCGCCAAGAAGCTCCTGGCGGATGCCGGCTTCGAGAAGGGGTTTGAAACCACATTCCAGATCCCCACGGGCGGCTCCGGCGAGATGGAGCCTGTGGCGATGGCGGAGTGGATTGCGAACGATGCGGCACGCATCGGAATCAAGATCAAGCTCCAGACGATGGAGTGGATCACTTACCTGCACGCCTGGGCCGCCGGCATGCCGGCCGGTATCGGGATGAACCAGCAATCCTGGGGCATGACCTCGATCTACTGGCCAAACCTGCCGTTGCGCACCACTTCGGTGCTCAATGTGGGTCATCAGAAAGACATCCGCTTCGATCATCTGCTCGACCAAGCGAACTCGGCGCTGGATGAGCAGACGGCAATCGCCAAATACCGCGCGGTCGATGCGCTGAACGCAGAGGAGTTATGGCTACTGCCGATCGTCAATGATCTCGCGCCCGTCGTGATCTCCCCGAAGGTCAAGGATTTCGTGCATTCCTCAGATTGGTGGTGGGACTTCAAGAAGGTCTGGGTGCAGAGTTAGCCGAACGGTCGGGCCTTCCTGCGTGCTTCGCTACGTCGTCCAGCGCATCGTCTCCGTCGTCCCGACGCTGATCGGCGTCTCGCTCGTCACCTTCGCCCTGCTCCATTTGGTTCCCGGAGGTCCGGCGGTCGCCATGCTCGGCATGGCGGCGTCGGATCCCAAGGCGGTTGCTGCCGTCACAAAGGAGCTCGGGCTCAATCGGCCGCTGCCCGAGCAATACTGGATCTGGCTGAAGCGCGCCGTTTCCGGCGATTTTGGCATGTCCACGGAGTTCCATGTGCCGGTCTCCGGTCTGCTGATCCCCAAGCTCGAGCACACACTGATCCTGACTGCGGGGAGCCTTGTCTATGCCGTGTTGCTCGGGCTTGCGATCGGGATCACGACCGCCCTCTACAACCGCAGCCTGTTCGATCGGCTGGCAATGCTGATTACCCTGGTCGGCGCCAGCGCCCCCGTGTTCTGGATCGGCCTGTTGCTGAGCTATCTGTTTGCAATCCGTCTCGGCTGGCTGCCTGCGCTCGGCATGACCTCGTTGGTCGGATCGAGCTCCGTGTTGGTGGTGCTGAAACACCTCATCCTCCCAGGCTTCGCCAACTCCATCATCTCCCTCGCCGTGATTGCGCGCATTGTGCGATCGGGCATGCTTGAAGCGCTGGTGCAGCCGTACGTCCTCGCTGCCCGCGCGCGCGGCCTGCCGCGTTGGCGGCAGGTGGTCGTCCATGCATTCCGGAACATCCTCCCGGACGCGATCAACATCACGGGCCTGCAAGTGGGCTTCCTGTTCGGCGGCGCGCTGTTCGTGGAGGTGGTGTTCGGCTGGCCTGGTCTCGGCGACCTGATCTATTCATCGATCCAGGCGCGTGATTACGTGACGATGCAGGCCGCTGTGCTGATCGTCTCAGCCGCCTTCATCCTGGTCAATCTCGCAGCTGATCTCGCGCGCATCGCGCTTGATCCCCGCGAGGTGTGAGCGTGAGCGCTGCAGGCGCGACGACCGCCCATCCCGCGGTTCCCGCCGCGCCACGCTCGGCCACGCGGCAGGCATTGGCGGCCTTCCTGCGCGATCGCATGGCAGTGATCGGTCTTGTCGTGTTGCTGCTCGCCCTCCTTGCGGCAATCTTTGCGCCGCTGCTGTCACCATACGACCCCACCATGGGCGACGACGACGCGATTCTCGTCCCGCCGTTGTCCATGGGCCATCTGCTTGGCACCGACATGCAGGGGCGGGACTTGCTGGCTCGCATCCTCTTTGGTGCACGCCTCGCTTTTCCCGAAGCCATCATCCCTGTCGCCGTCGCCGCCGCGGCGGGTCTGGTGCTCGGGCTAATCGGCGGTTTCTACCATCGCGCCGTGGGTGAGGTGGTGATGCGTGTGCTCGACGTCCTCTTCGCGATTCCGATGGTGCTGCTCGCCATCGCCATCGCGGCGGCGCTCGGCAGCGGGCTGCCGACGGTGATACTGTCGATGGCGATCGTGATTACGCCCTATATCGCACGAGTGGTTGCGACCACGACGTCCCAGCTGCGCTCGGCCACCTTCGTGGAAGCAGCGCGGGTTTCGGGGTTCGGCGACTTGCGCATCCTGCGCCGGGAAATCCTGACGCATGTCATCCCGGCGGTCGTGGTCTACAGCACCACGAACATGGGTGCGATGGTGGTATTCGCGGCCGGCTTCGGATTCCTTGGCCTGGGCGCGCAACCTCCGACGCCGGACTGGGGCGCGATGATCGCTGATGGAATGCGCTCGCTGGATGATGCGCCGTGGGTTTCGACGGTGCCGGGAGTCGCGATCGTGATCATCGCGCTCGCCTTTAACTATGTCGGCGACGGGCTGCGCGTCGCCCTTGATCCGCGCCTGAGGACTCGGCTTTGACCGCACTGCTCGAGGTCTCCGGCCTGACGGTGCGCTTCGGTTCACCGGCTGGTGAAGTGCATGCGGTGGAGGACGTGTCTCTCTCTGTCGGCGCCGGAGAGTCGATGGGGATTGTTGGCGAATCCGGCTCGGGCAAGACGGTCACTTGCATGTCACTCTCCTGGCTGCTGCCGTCGCCCCCGGCGCGCTACGTGGGGGGTCGCATCGTCTTCAAGGGTGAGGATCTGCGGCCGCGCGAGGAGCGGAAGCTGCGCCACGTCCGCGGACGGGGCATCGGCATAATCTTCCAAAATGCCCGGCTGTCCTTCGACCCTGCCTACCGGTTCGGGGCGCAGATCGCGGAGGTGCTGCGCGCGCATCTCGATGCGCCGTGGAAAGCTCTGCGACCGGAGGCAATCCGTACGCTGAGGGAGTGCAATGTCGCCGACGCTGAGTCGGTGCTTCGCAAGTACCCGCATGAGGTGAGCGGGGGTGTCGCACAGCGCGTCAGTATCGCGCTGGCGCTGCTGATCCGCCCGGACCTGCTTGTCGCCGACGAACCAACCACTTCGCTCGACCTGCTGAGCCAGATTGAGGTGTTAGCGCTGCTGGAGCGGTTGCGGCGGGAGACGGGACTTGCGCTGATCCTGGTCAGCCACGATCTGAGCGTCGTCCGCCGCATCGCCGACCGTGTCATCATTATGTATGCGGGCCGGATCGTCGAGGAAGGCCCGGCTGGCGAGATCTTCGCATCGCCAAAGCATCCCTATACGCAGGGCCTGCTGGCTTCGGCGCTCCAGCGCCGCGAGGGTGAGCATTTGTACGAGTTGCCCGGCACGCCGCCGGATCTCGCCGCACTTCCCCCTGGATGCAGCTTTCGGCCGCGCTGTCCACATGCGTTCGCGCGCTGCGAGACTATGCCAGAACTGTTGCCCGTCGGTGCCGGCCGTGCAGCGCGTTGCCACCTGCTCGATCCATCGGTGCCGCATGGCTGAGGGCGCCTTGCTGGAGTTCGACCAGGTCAGCGTGGCCTTCGGCCGGCGCGAGGGGACGCCGCTCGCCCTCGATCACGTCGGATTCCACGTCATGCCGGACCGCTCGTTGGGCGTGATCGGCGATTCCGGCGCCGGTAAGACGACGCTCTGCCGTGTGGCGACCGGGCTGGTGCGACCGGTGTCGGGGCGCGTGTTGCTCGAGGGTGCGGATCTGACCGGTGCCCGGCGGGCTGACTGGCGGAAGGCGCGGCGGCATATCGGGCTCGTGTTCCAGGACGCGCAGGGTTCGTTCAATCCGATGCGGCCGGTTATGGACGGGATCAGCATGCCGCTCCTGAGCTATAACGATCTCGGCGCGGCGGAGCTGCGTCGGGCGGTTGGCGCCGCGATGGAGCAGGTGGGACTGCATCCCTCACAGATGACTCGCTATCCGCACGAATTTTCCGGCGGCCAGATCCAGCGCCTGGCCATCGCCAGGGCGCTCACGACGCGGCCGCGTCTGCTGCTCCTGGACGAGCCGGTCTCAGCGCTCGACGTGTCAATCCGGGCGCAGATCCTGAACCTGCTGGTGGATCTCGCAGCGTCGCTGCGACTGACCTACGTCGTCATCAGCAGCGATCCGGCTGTGGTGCATTATCTTACGGCGGACACCTTGGTGCTGTTCGCTGGCCGGGTTGTCGAAGCGGCGCCGACCAGGACACTGTTTGCCAGGCCGCTACATCCTTACACCACCTCGCTGCTTGCGCTGCGTGATCCCGAAGTGGCTCTGCGGGGCGGGGGGCTCTCGCAATCCGGCGCGGCGGCAACTGCGCCGTCCGCAGGATGCCGTTTTGCCGGGATCTGCACGCTGGAGCGGTCGGAGTGTCAGAAGGTTCCACCGGAACTCTGGCCGATAGGCGAAGAACGGCGGGTACGCTGCCACGCGAGGCGAGAGGTGGCCGATCAAAAAGCCAGAGAGGGAGCGGACGCATGATCGAACCGAAGTTCGTGATCACTGCCGACTCGGTGCAGCGCTATGCCGAGATGTTCGACCTGGGTCTTCCTCAGGGCGAGGCCGCGCCTCTGGCCGGGCAACTGGCCGGCGGCTTCGGCGGCATCGTCGCGTTGTGGGACGTGGATGTCTCGGGTGCTGAGCCGTCCGTTATCCTTCCCGTCGATCGCTGGTGAGCCGGCAATGAGCACCCTCTCCAACGACGATCTTGCGTTCGCGCCGCTTGCTGACGTTTCGCTCCGTCTACAAAGGCGAGAGCTGACCAGTGTGGCCCTGACCAGATTGATGCTGGATCGCATCGAACGGTTCAACCCTTTGCTCAATTGCTACATCACCGTTATGACGGACGTGGCGATGGAGCAGGCCGCGCGATTGGACCGAATGACCGAAGCCGATGTGCATCTCGGCCCGCTGCATGGCATTCCGATCGCCGTCAAGGACAACATGGCCACGCGTGGCGTGCGCACCACGGCCGCATCACGCATCCTCGCGAACTGGGTGCCGGATGAGGATGCGACGGTCGTGCATCGGCTGAAGCAGGCCGGCGCCGTGATTCTTGGCAAGACCAACCTCTATGAATTCGCCTTCGGCGGCGTTCACGCGGACTATGGTGAGACCCGCAACCCGTGGAACACGGAGCGCACCTGCGGCGCATCGAGCAGTGGGCCTGCATGCGCGGTCGCCGCCGGGCTTGCCTATGCGAGCCTCGGAACAGATACCGGCGGCTCCGTGCGGCTGCCCGCGGCGGCTTGCGGGATTGTCGGGCTGAAGGCGACCTACGGCGTGGTCAGCCGCTCCGGCGTGGTTCCGGCCGGCTATAGCCTGGATCATGTCGGTCCCTTCGCACGAACGGTGCGCGATACGGCGCTCGTGCAGAATGGGATCGCAGGGCCGGATGAACGCGACCCAGCCGGATCTGCCAGGCCCGTCGCCGATGCCACCTTGGCGCTCGACCGCGGGCTGCGGGGTATCGTTGCTGGCGTGCCGCGCGTGCAGGCGAGCGAGCTGATCGATCCGCAGATGCGCGCTGCGTGCGATGCGGCGATCGAGCTTCTGGCGCGGGAAGGCGCACAAATCGTCAACATCGACTTGCCCGACCACCTGCTCTCGCGCACCGTCATGTGGGCGATCGCGGCTTCCGAACTGGCCGAGAGTCACCGCGAGTATCTGCGAACAAGGCCGCAGGACTATTCTCCAACCGTGCTCGGTTTGATCCGGCAGGGGGCATTTCTACCTGCCGTGGAATATGTGCACGCACACCGTGTGCGGCAGAAGATCATCGCGGATTATCGGGCCGTCATGCGGGGCGTGGATGTGATCCTCATGCCGGTCGTGCCGTTCCCGGCCTGGCCCGTGGGAGCAGAGGAGGTGACGGTCGCCAACGTGAAGGAGAACCTCATGGGCTCTCTCACACGCTACTGCCCGCCCTTCAACATCACGGGCCAGCCGGCGATCTCCGTACCGGCCGGCTTCGATACCGACGGGTTGCCACTTGCATTGCAGATTGCCGGGCGGTGGCATGACGAGGCGACCGTGTTTCGCGTTGCGCACGCCTATGAGCAGGCGGCGAGCTGGTGGCGGACCCGCCCGTCCCTCCCATGAGCGGGCCGACCGGCGGACGCCGCGTGGGCGTGCTTGGACTTGGTGCGATGGGGAGCGCGATGGCTGGTCGGCTGATCGCCGCGCAGGGGCTCGTTGTCGGGTACGATCCGGACACGGAAGCGGTGACTCGCCTGGTGGCGCGGGGAGGCCAGGCGGCGGCGACCCCCGCCGCGTGCAGCGATGGCTGCTTCGTGCTGATCGTCATGGTTCGCGACGCCGCACAAGCCGATGAAGCATTGTTCGGATCGTCCGGAGCGGTCCGGGCGCTGGCCGGCGGCAGCACGGTATGGCTTGCAAGCACTGTCCCGCCCGCCTATGCCGCAGAGCTCGAGGGGCGGCTGCGGGAGCGCGGCATCCACTGTCTGGACGGGCCGGTCAGTGGTGGCGTCGCGGGCGCGGAGGCGGGGACGCTGACGGTTATCTGCGCGGGCAGCGTGCAGGCGCGGACGGCGGTCGAGCCGCTGTTGCCGGCGCTTGCGCAGACTGTGTTCACCGTCGGCGAGCAGGCGGGTGCCGCATCGAGCGCGAAGATGATCAACCAGATGCTGACCGCTACCCATGTCGCGCTCACGGCGGAAGCCTTGACGCTCGCCATGTCGGCTGGACTCGAACCGAGCCTGCTTTATCGGATCGTTTGCGCCTCGGCCGGTAACTCGCGCATGTTCGAGGCGCGGGCTCCGCGAATGTTCGGCAGCGACATTGCGACCGGCCCAGCGCTCGCGATCTTCCGCAAGGATCTGGGGATTGCGTTGGACGAGGCGAGGCGGCTGGGCTGCCCAATGCCGATCTCCGGCAAGGCGGCGCGACTGTTCGACTTCGCCGCTGAGCACGAGGGCGCAGATTGCCCGGACACTGTGCTGATCCGCGCTTATGCAAAGCTCGCGGCGTTGCCACCGGAAGAATGGGTGTGACCACTCCGTTCAAGCAGCGCCTGCTGGCGCGCCAACGCGTGATCCTGATGAATCCCGATCATCCTTCGCCAAGTCTGGTTGAGTTCATCGCGCGGCTCGGGGTGGACGCGGTGATGATCGACACGGAACAGGGCAGCCCGGATGTAGAGCGCGTGGAGGACATGGCGCGCGCGGCACGTGCGAGCGGCCTGTGTGCGCTGGTCCGCCTGTTCTCGCCGGAACCGTGGGTGATCGAACGCTTCCTTTTCCGCGGCGTCCACGGCATCGTGGTACCGCGTGTCGATACCGCCGAGCAGGCGCACGGCGTGGTGGAGACGGTACGCTATTGCTTCCCCGTGAATCATGCCGAAAGGACAGTAATCGTGCAGGTGGAGACGGCGCAGGCAGTCGCGGAACTCGATGAGTTTCTCGCGGTTGAGGGAATCGATGCACTCTTTGTCGGGCCGGTCGATCTTGCAAAGAGTTTGGGACAGCGAGGCGATTATCGCGAACCTTCGGTAACGGCCGTTATCGGCGATGTGATTGCGCGAATCGCTGCGGCCGGGCGTGCGGCAGGCATGTTGGTTACCGCGGCCGATGTCGCATTCTGGCAGGCGAGCGGCGCCACGTTGCTCTACACACACCTCAATGAGTATGCTGAGCTTGGGGCGAACGTATTCGAGGCTGCAGTGCAGGCCGCAGAGAGTGCCTAACGCTTTATACCAACTGGAGTGCGCCCCTGAGGGTGGACAGAATCAAGCGGCAGTTTTGACCGTTTGCCGTGCGTGTTGATCCTCGAATTGCATCGGGCTGAGATATCCCAGGGCTGAGTGCAGCTATTTTGAATTGTAAACCTGGTCTACAAAACGGGGAAGATCAGCGGTGACGTCCTCGAACGTCTCGTAGGCGGCGAAGTAAACGGCCTCGGCCTGGGCGTTGTCGTACGGATTGCTGCGACGCCTCATCGAGGCTGTCAGGCCATGGGTAGTAAGCAGCTCGCGATACACCTCCGACGCCGGTGATGCGAACTGCCGGGCCGAACTTCTCGCGGCGGTCAGACGCTTGCGGGACGCGCGCGCAATGCGTCAACTCTCTGTTTCGATAAGAGTGCCTTTCAAAACCTGCTCTGAAGAGCGTTGAAGCAGATGAGCGAACATGCGAGGGCGGTGAAGGCGTGATGAATATCGAGCCGCCGTTCGTAGCGGGTGGTGAGGTGACGGAAGCGGGCGATCCAGGCGAAGGTGCGCTCAATCACCCAGCGATGAAGGCCGAGTTTCTGGCTCGCCTCGATGCCGCGCCGAGCGATGCGAGGCGTGATCTGGCGCCGACGGCAAGCCCGGCGACAACGCCGATGGTCATAGGCTTTGTCGGCGTGCAGCTTGTCCGCACGTCGGCGAGGCCGGCCGCGTTTTCCGGCAACCGCCGGCACGGCATCAAGCAGAGGTTCGAAGGGCAGGCTGTCGTGGACATTGGCCGCGGTCAAGAGGAACGTTAGCGGGATGCCTTTGCGATCAGTGATAAGGTGGCGCTTGGTCCCGGGCTTCCTTCGGTCGGTCGGGCTCGGGCCTGTCGTGGCTCCCCCCTTTTCGCAGAAATGGACGCACTGTCCACGCAGGCTCGGCTCCAATCGATCCGGTCGGCGTCTCGCAGCCGATGCAGCAACTCGCGATGCAGACGATCCCACACACCCGCTGCTTGCCAGGCGCGCAATCGCCGCCAGCAAGTCACACCCGAGCCAAAGCCCATCTCAAGCGATAGCATCTCCCACGGAATGCCCGTGCGCAGCACGAACGGGATGCCGGTCAGCGCTGCTCGATTTGGAACCGGTGGCCTGCCACCCTTCGGCTTCGCAAGTGCCGCTGGCAGCAGCGGTTCGATGATTTGCCAAAGTTCGTCAGAGACCAGGGGAATGCCATCCCTCCTCATGAATCAACCCCAACCAGAGTACAAGGGGTTTTGAAAGGCGCTCTAAGTCGACAATCCCTCGGCGCTGATGCCTGCCAGATCGAGCTCGGGCGCGCTCACTCTGCGAAGCTGGCGGCGAGGGGGGCTCGGCAAAGGCCGTTCGCCTCGAGGGAAGCCGCGGCCGAGAATAGAAAATTCTCTCGCCAGGGGGCCGCGATCAGCTGCACGCCGATCGGCAAGGGACCATCGGCCTCCGGCACGGGCACCGCGAGCGCTGGCAGGCCGAGGCAACTCAACGGCTGGGTGAAGATGCCAAGATTGGGCCGAAGCGGCATGCTCTCGCCGTTGATCGTGATCATCTTCTGGCCGATCGGTGTTGCCGCAGCCGGAGTCGCCGGCGCCACTAGGACATCGAAACGGATGAAGAGCGAGGCGGCGCGGCGGGCGATGTCCTGGCGGACCTCCTCCGCGCGGTGCACCCACGCGGCGGGCACGAGGGCGCCGGCGAGCAAGCGATCGCGCGTATTGGGATCGAAATCCGCCGCCCGCACGCGAAGATCGGGCAGATGCAGGCTGCCGCCCTCGGAGGCGGTGATGAGAAAGGCGGCGGCGCGCGCGGCAGCAGGGTCGGGGAACTCTGCCACCTCGGTGGCGCCAAGAGCGGCGGCGACGCGGTCGGCGGCCATGCACGCGGGACCCTCGCCGGCAAAATAGCCGCCGAGCCGGGCCACGCGGAGAGGTGGCGCCATGGGGTTCAGCCCGATCGGCTCGGGCGCACGCCGCACCTGCGCGTGGTCGGCAGGATCGCACCCCGCCATCGCGTCATAGGTCGCTGCAAGCGAAGCGATATCGCGTGCGAAGGGGCCGACATGATCCAGGCTCGCAACGAAAGGAAACGCGCCGCGGCGCGAGAGGCGCCCGAATGTCGGCTTGAGGCCGAAGATGCCGCAGAGGCTCGCCGGCACACGGATCGAGCCATTGGTGTCGGTGCCGAGCGTGATCGCAGCAAGGCCGGCCACGAGGGCCGCGCCCGATCCGCCCGAGGAGCCGCCGGCAATGCGCGCAGGATCGTGCGGATTGTGCACCGGACCGTCATGGAAGTTCTCGTTCGTGAAGCCGTAGGCGTACTCGTCCATGTTGAGCGCACCGAGGCAGACCGCGCCGGCACGGCGGAGCTGCGCCACCGCGAAAGCGTCCTCCGCAGCTGGCTGGGCATCGCGTTCGATCCGGCTGCCCGCGCGCGTCGTGAGGCCGGCAAGGTCGAAAAGGTTCTTCACCGCAAAGGGCACGCCGGCGAGCGGGCCGGGATCCTCACCGCGCGCGACGGCTGCGTCCACCGCATCAGCCTCGGCGAGCGCGCGCTCGCGCGTGATGTCGGTGAAGGCGTTGATGGCGCCGTCGTGCGCGGCAATCCGCGCAAGAGCTGCGAGCGCTGCTTCGCGCGCGGCGAGTTTTCGCGACTTCACCGCGGCTGCGATCTCGACGGCGATCATGGCTCGTGCGGCACCGCCGATATCGCCGGCGGCTCGGCGAGGCGCGGAAGGGAATAGGCGAGCGCGGGCGCGGCGACGCGGCAGACGAGGGCGAAAGCGGCGATCACAGCTTCCTCGCGCTCGGGGTCGAGCGCGAGGCCGGCAAGCGGCGCCGCCGCCCGAACATAGGATGCGATCACGGCCTCATCGGGTGCGGCGGTCATGGCAGGGAGATCGGCGTGTGGGGCATATATTCGGCGGAGGCCTCGCCCACGGTCAGGACATGAGCGCGCATTGCCCGCGCTGCCGTCTCCGCCTCGCCGCGCATCACCGCCCGCACCACCTGATCGTGCTCGGCCCAGGAACGGGCGAGCCGGTTGGGGAGATGGAACTGGGCCCGGCGGAACGGCATGAGCCGGTTGCGCACCGCGAGCGTGATCTCGCGCAGATAAAGATTGTGGGCACCGTCATAGAGCACCTCGTGGAAGCGCCGGTTGACGGCCTCATAGGATTCGGGGTCGCCGGACCGCACAAGCCGGTGGGCGGCCTCATGGGCATCGGCCAGGCGCCGACGCTCCGCGCTCGTCATCGCGGTCGCGGCGAAGCGGGCCGAGGCGGCTTCGAGCTCGGCCATGACGGCAAACATCGAAGCGAGGCGATCGGGCGAAAGAAGGGCGGCGAGCACGCCGCGGCGTGGCCTTCGTTCGGCGAGGCCAAGCGCGCAGAGACCGCCAAGCGCCTCGCGCACGGGCGTTCGGGAAACGGCGAAGCGCTCGGCAAGCTCACGCTCGTCGAGGCGGAAGCCGGGCGGAATGGCGCCGCGGACGATCGCGTCTGCCAGGTCGCGCTGGATGCGCTCGGCCCGGGAGAGGCTCGCGGGCGCGCTGGCGCAGCGATCAGAACCGGCCTTCAGGAATGCGGTGACGCTCAGGAGTCCTCCTCCGGCGAGTCCGGGTTCGCTGGGTTTTGCAAGATCGGGGCCAGGGCCGCGAACGGTCAATCGAGGCATATTTTGGCATGCATGATCGCATGCTCGTTTGCATGCCAATGGCGCGATTCTCACCACATTCCGATCAAGAATATAGCTGTACGCTCAGAAATGAGGCCAGCACCATTTGCGGCCGCGCATTTTATCACAGATTCAAAATGGCATAAAATTTGCTTGACCTCCACGCAAGGGCCGGCGCTGCGGGAGGCGGCCGGAGCGAAGGGAAGGAGAAGACCAGCCATGAACGGCATGTGTCTGACGCGCCGCGCCACCCTCCTCGGCAGCGCCGCCGCCGCGGCCATCGCAACCGCTGCCAGAGCGGCCGAATACACCGTCGGCTTCATCTATGTCGGCTCGAAGACCGACTACGGCTACAATCAGTCTCACGCCGAAGGGGCGGCCGCGGTACGCAAGATGCCGGGCGTGCATGTCGTCGAGCAGGCAAGCGTGCTCGAGACAGTGGCGTGCGCGGACGCCATGGAAAGCATGATCCATCTCGACGGCGCCTCGCTCATCTTCCCCACCTCCTTCGGTTATTTCGATCCCTACGTGCTGCGCGCCGCCAAGGCCAACCGCAGGGTCACGTTCATGCATTGCGGCGGCCTCTGGCAGCAGGGCGATCCGCTCAACGCGCATTCCTATTTCGGCTATATCGATGAGGCGGTCTATGTTTCCGGCATCGTCGCCGGGCATATGACGAAAGCGAAGAAATTCGGCTTCGTCGCGGCCAAGCCGATCCCGCAGGTGCTGCGCAACATCAATGCCTTCACCCTCGCCGCGCAGTCCGTCGATCCCGGCATCACGACCAAGGTCATCTTCACCGGGGACTGGTTCCTGCCGGTCCGTGAGGCGGAGGCGACCAACAGCCTGGCCGACCAGGGCGTGGACGTCATCACCTGCCATGTGGACAGTCCGAAAGTCGTGATCGAGACCGCGGCGAAGCGCAGCCTCTACACCTGCGGCTATCATACGAACCAGATAGATGGTGCTCGATCCCAAGGGCTATCTCACCGGCGCCGAATGGAACTGGCCCTATCTCTATCCAAAATGGGTGGCCGAGATCCACGCTGGCAAGGTGCTCTCCAACTACATTCGCGGCGGCTTCCGCGAAGGCTTCGTCAAATCCTCGCCCTACAACGCGATCGTCCCGGACTCCGTGCGTGCTGAAGCGGATTCCGTGCGCGATCAGTTCACGGCCGGCACCTTTGCGATCTTCAAGGGGCCGATCAAGGACAACAACGGGAAGACTGTGATTGCTGCCGGCACGGTGATGGGCGAGCATGACAAGGTGCTCGAGGAGATGGATTATCTCGTCGCGGGTGTCTCAGGTACGACCAGCTAGCCCGTGGAAGCGGCCTTCCATCGCGGAATCAATGCGGCGCTTGCACCGCTTGCCGCGATCCTTGTCACCATCGTCATCTTCGCGCTCTTTCTCCTTGCCGCCGGCGCAAACCCGCTCGCCGCCTATGGCGCCATCTGGGTCGGCGCCTGGGGTTCGTGGTTTTCGTGGCAGAACACGCTGGTTCGCGCCGCCCCGCTCCTGCTCACCGGCCTCTGTATGGCGCTGCCCGCGCAGATTGGCCTCATCGTCATCGGTGCCGAGGGCGCCTTCGTCCTGGGCGGCCTTGCCGCCGTCGCCGTCGGCCTGCCGCTTGCCGCGGCGGGCGTGAACTGGCTCTTCGTCCAGCTTGCCATGGCGCTCGCCGGCATCGCAACCGGCGGCGCGCTGATCGCCTTCTGCGGCGCGCTTCGCCAGTTCCGCGGCGTCAACGAGACCATCTCCTCCCTCCTGCTCGCTTATATCGCGATCGCGCTGATGAACCAGTTGGTCGAAGGTCCGATGCGCGATCCGGCGAGCCTCAACCGCCCTTCCACGCGTACGCTCCCCGATGCAGTGATGCTCGGCAATATTCCTGGCACCTCGGTCCATGTGGGGCTGCTGTTCGGTATCGCCGCCTGTATCGCCACTTGGTTCGTGGTCTTCCACACGCGCTTCGGCTTTGCCGCCCGCATTGTCGGCGGGAACGCGCGGGCTGGCCGGGTCGTCGGGCTGCCGGTCGGAGAGCTCGTCATCGGCTTCTGTTTCCTGGGCGGCGCCGCCGCCGGGCTCGGCGGCATGGTCGAGGTCGCGGCGGTGCAGGGGGCGGCCAGCGCCGATCTCGCAACCGGCGCGGGCTATACGGGAATCCTCGCCGCCTTCCTCGCCCGCCAGAACCCACTCGCACTGATCCCGGTCTCGATCCTGCTCGGCGGGCTCGATGCCGCCGATGGGTTGCTGCAGCAGCGGCTCAATCTGCCCGATGCTACGATGCTCGTACTGCGCGGCGTGCTTTTCATGACGCTGCTCGCCTCCGAAGCCCTGCAAGGTCGGATCAGCCTGCCGCGGCTCGTCCGCGTGCGGCTCGGCACCGTGCCGGCGGGGGAATGATGCATACTGCGACTGCGCTCGGCTGGTGGGGTGTGCCGCTCGCGATCTTTGCCGGCGCGATCCGCGTCTCCACGCCGTTCCTCTTCGTGAGCCTCGGCGAGGTGGTGACGGAGAAATCCGGCCGCATCAATCTTGGCCTCGAAGGCGTGCTGGTGACGGGCGCGATGAGCGGCTACGCGACGAGCTATCTCACTGGTTCGCCCTGGCTCGGCGTGCTCGCCGCCGGACTCGTCGGCGCCGCACTCGGCATGCTGCATGCCTCGGTCTGCGCGCTGCCCAGGGTGAACGATATCGCGGTCGGCATCGCGCTCATGCTGCTTGGCACCGGGCTCGCCTTCTATCTCGGCAAGCCCTTCGTCGCTCCGAAAGCGCCCAACTTGCCCGCGATTCCGCTCGGCAACTGGAGCGCGATACCCCAGGTCCGTGCCGCTCTCTCGATCAACGCGCTCTTCCTCGTCGGCGTCGTCGCGGCGCCCGCGCTCAAATGGGTGCTCGCCAATACCGGCGTCGGCCTGATGATCCGCATGGTGGGTGACAATGCGGAAGCCGCCCGTGCGATGGGCTACGATGTCGACCGCGTCCGCTTCCTCGCGACCGCGTTCGGCGGCTTCATGGCGGGCATCGGCGGCAGCTTCCTCTCGCTCTATTATCCAGGAAGCTGGAACGAAGGCCTCTCCTCGGGACAGGGGATCACGGCCGTTGCATTGGTGATCTTCGCGCGCTGGAATCCCTGGACCTGCCTTTTCGCCTCGCTCCTCTTCGGGGGTGCCGGCGCGCTTGGCCCCGCTTTGCAATCGGTCGGCATCACAGCCGGCTACTATCTCTTCAACGCCGCACCCTACATCCTCACCCTTCTCATCATGATCATCACCTGCGCGCCCCATCGCACGCTTGCGGGCGCGCCGGGCGAGCTTTCGATCACCAAGTGACGGTGCTCGCTTCCGATCCCTATCCCTGGCCGTTCGACGGCGATCTGCGGCCGGCCAACACCGCGCTCATCGTCATCGACATGCAGACCGATTTCTGCGGGCCCGGTGGCTATGTCGACAAGATGGGCTACGATATCGACCTCACGCGCGCCCCGATCGCCCCGATCGCGCGCGTGCTCGCGGCGATGCGCGCGGGCGGCTTCACGATCTTCCACACCCGCGAGGGCCATCGTCCCGATCTCGCCGATCTCCCTGAGAACAAGCGCTGGCGGTCGCGCCGCATCGGCGCCGGCATTGGTGATCCCGGGCCATGCGGGCGGATCCTCGTCCGCGGCGAGCCAGGCTGGCAGATCATTCCCGAGCTTGCCCCGGCGCCGGGCGAGCCGCTGATCGACAAGCCGGGCAAGGGCAGCTTCTGCGCCACCGACCTTGAGCTGATGCTGCGGGTGCGCGACGTTCGCAACCTCGTCCTCACCGGCATCACAACGGATGTCTGCGTGCACACGACGATGCGCGAGGCAAACGATCGTGGCTTCGAGTGCCTGCTGCTCGAAGATTGCTGCGCGGCGACCGACCGCGCGAACCACGAGCACGCGATCCGCATGATCAAGATGCAGGGCGGGGTCTTCGGCGCGGTCGCTTCCTCCGCAACCCTGCTCGCTTCGCTCCCATGAGCGTGAATCTTGACTCCCCCGGTCTCGAAGTGATCGGCATGAGCAAGCGTTTCGGTGCGCTTGCGGCACTCGATGATGTCTCGCTCCGCGTCGCTCCGGGTTCGGTGCATGCGTTGCTTGGCGAAAACGGCGCGGGCAAGTCCACCCTCGTCAAATGCATCATGGGATTCTACCACGCCGATTCCGGGAATATCCTTCTGGACAGCGAGGAAATCACCGTCCGCAGCCCCCGCGACGCGCAGGCGCGCGGCATCGGCATGGTCTATCAGCATTTCACCCTCGTCCCTTCAATGACGGTTCTCGAGAACCTCACCATGGGGAAGGGGTTTCGCCTCGGCCGGATCGACTGGGCGGCGGAGCGCCGTGCGCTCGAGTCCTTCCTCGCGACGATGCCGTTCCGTGTCAAGATCGATCGTCCCGTCGCCTCGCTCGCCGCAGGGGAGAAGCAGAAGGCCGAGATCCTGAAGCAATTATGGTTCGAGACGCGCTTTCTCATCCTCGATGAGCCGACCTCGGTGCTGACCCCGCAAGAGGCGGACGAGATGCTCTCCCATCTCAGGGCGATGGTCGCCGATGGGCTTCTCACCGTACTCATCATCACCCACAAGTTCCGCGAGGTGCAGTCTTTTGCTGACGAAGTTTCCGTGCTGCGCCGCGGGCGCTTCGTGGGGGGTGGTCGTTCGGCCGATCTCTCGGTGAACGATATGGCGCGGATGATGGTGGGCGAGAGCGATCTCGCGACCGCGACCGAGCGCGCTGCTTCCGCTTCCGAAAGGACACTGCTCGAGCTCGACCGCGTCTCCGCCCGCGATGATACCGGCCAGCTCGCGCTCCGCTCGGTCTCGCTCGCTGTGCGCGGCGGTGAGATCGTCGGGATCGCAGGCGTCTCGGGCAACGGCCAGACCACGCTGGTCGAGGTTCTCGCTGGCCAACGCCACCATGAGGGCGAGGTGCGCGTGCAGGGCGCCGCCTACCGCGCCACGCGCCGCGAGATGATGGAGCACAAGCTCGCCCTTTTGCCCGAAGAGCCGCTGCGCAATGCCTGCGTCGGGCGGATGAGTGTCGCCGAGAACATCGCCTTCCGCAGCTTCGACCGGCATCCGATCTGCGGCGGGCTCCGCGTGCGCAAGCGTGTTCTCCGCCGCCAGGCCGAGGAACTGATGGCGCGCTACAAAGTCCGCGGCGCGGGCCCGGAGGCGCCGATCTCTTCTCTCTCGGGGGGCAATGTGCAGCGCGCGGTGCTGGCACGCGAGCTTTCCTCTCCCACGGATATCCTCGTCGTCGCCAACCCGGTCTTCGGCCTCGACTTCGCCGCAGTCGCGGATATCCACGCGCAGATTCTCGCTGCGCGCAATCGCGGCACCGCGGTGCTGATGGTGAGCGAGGATCTCGACGAACTCCTCGAGCTTGCGGACCGCATCCTGGTCATGTCGGGTGGCGCGGTGGTGCACGAGACGCCGCGCGAGCACGCGGACCGCACGCTGATCGGCCGCTATATGGCCGGCCACGGAGCGGCCGCAGAGTGCGACCTATAGCTGCAAACTGGCTTTCAGCGGCCACGTGGTGCCCAAATTGTCCAGCCTCGTCCGTTCAACGTCTGAAGCCGAGCGCTTCGATCACGCTCCCGGAAGAGGCGAGCCAGCCAAAAATTCCCCCTTGCGCGGCGATCATGGCGAGCGCCGCCTCATGCAGCTTCGGATGGTAGGAGGCAACGCAATCTGTGACCACCAGGCATTCATATCCCCGATCATTGGCTTCGCGGACCGTGGTGTGGACGCAGACCTCGGTCGTCACGCCGGTCACCAGCAGGCTCTCGATCCCACGGTGTTTAAGGATCGCATCGAGATCGGTCGCGAAGAAGGCGCCCTTACCGGGCTTGTCGATCACCGGCTCGCCAGGCGTGGGTGCGAGTTCCGCGATGAGCTCGTGCCCGGGCTCGCCGCGCACCAGGATCCGCCCCATAGGTCCCAAATCGCCGATCCCTAACGCGAGATTGCCGCGCCTTCGTTTCGCCGGCGGCAGATCGGCGAGGTCCGAACGGTGGCCCTCGCGCGTATGCATCACGAAGAGACCGCTCGCGCGCGCGGCGGCAAGCAAAGCGCGCGTCGGCGCGATCGCGCTTCGGAGCAGAGCGACATCATTGCCAAGCGCGGCGCCGAAACCGCCCGGTTCGAGGAAGTCGCGCTGCATGTCGATGACGAGCAGGGCCGTCCGCTCCGGGCTGAAGCGAAATGCATAGGGCTCGGCCGAGATTTCCCGCATGATGACCTCCGGCGCCGCCGCAGGACTCTCTGCAAACGCCGTGCCAGATCCGCGCGAGGCGGTCGAGGCGGCGATCGCAGCAGACCGACGTCATGGCGATCCGAACATCTGGATCAGCCTGCGCACGGATGCGAGTCTGCGAGAAGAGGCCGCGAAGCTCGCCGCGGAGGGTCCGCGTGGCCGCCCGCTCTGGGGCTGCGTCTTCGCGGTCAAGGACAATATCGACGTCGCCGGCCTGCCGACGACCGCCTCTTGTCCAGCCTACGCCTATCACCCGGAAAAGACCGCACCCTGCATCGCCCGTCTTGCCGCGGCAGGCGCCATTCTCATGGGCAAGACCAATCTCGACCAGTTCGCGACCGGGCTCGTCGGCACCCGCAGCCCCTATGGCGTGCCGCGGAATGTCTTTTCCTCCGTGCACGTGCCGGGCGGTTCGTCATCGGGCTCGGCGGTTGCAGTTGCGGCAGGGATCGTCCGCTTCGCTCTCGGCACCGACACCGCGGGTTCGGGCCGCGTGCCCGCCGCGTTCGGCCAGATCGTCGGGTTCAAACCGACTCACGGTGTCATCCCCACGGATTGCGTCGTGCCTGCCTGCCGCTCGCTCGACGTCGTCTCAGTCTTCGCGCCAAGCGTGGACGATGCCCTCGCCGTCGCGCGCATTGCCGCCGACCCTGAGGCCTGCCTCGTGCGTGCGGCGCTGCCGCCCGTCTGGCGGTTCGGGGTCGCGGATATCGCCAGCCTCTGCACGGATCCGGTTGCCGAGACTTATGCGAGGGCGTGCGCGTTAGCGCCGGCAAGGCAAGACGTGGATATCGCGCCGCTGCTTGAAATCGGGCGGCTTCTGTACGAGGGACCCTGGGTCGCTGAGCGTACCGAAGCCTTTCGAGGCTTGCTCGAATCTGCCCCCGATTTGATCCATCCGACGACGCGCGCGATCCTCCGCGAGGGATACAAGCGGAGCGCGGTCGATGCTTTTCGCGCCTTCCACCGTCTCGCTGAGGTGCGCGCGCATCTCGCTCAACTCTTTACCGAAATCGATGCGCTCTTGCTGCCGACGGTGCCATTCTGCCCCACTTTGGTCGAGGACGAAGCTGATCCTTTTGGCCCGAATGCGCGGCTCGGCACCTTCACGAACTTTGTCAATCTCTGCGGCCTCGCCGCAATCGCGGTTCCCGCCGGTATCGGTGCCGACGGGCTGCCAATCGGGGTCACTGTGATTGGCCCCGCGTGCTCGGAGCCGCGTCTCGTGCCGATTGCAGACCTTCTGCACCGGCAGCTTTGCGGCAGTTTCGGCATGGCCCGTACACCCCTTGCTCCGCCCGCGCTGCCGGACACCCTCGCGCCGGAGGAGGTCGCCCTCTTCTGCGTCGGCGCCCACATGGCGGGGCTCTCCTCCAATTCTGTGCTCCTCCGCCTCGGCGCGCGCTTCCTCACCGACGCCTGGACGAAGCCGTGGTACCGTCTCTTCGATCTCGGCGGCCGCCCCGGCCTGCTGCGCGACGATGGCGGCGCCGCGATCGCGGGCGAGCTATGGGTGCTTCCCAAGGCGGCGCTTGGCACATTGCTCGCGACACTCGCCCCGCCGCTTGGGCTTGGGACGGTCCAGCTCGAAGCCCGGCTCGCCATCGGCTTCTTGGTCGAGGAGGCCGGCCTCGCCAGCGCGCCGGAGATCACGCGCTTCGGCGGCTGGCGCGCTTATCTCGCGGCCAGGTAAGGTCCTTTGCAAGATCGCGGCAATGTGACGCCAATCTTGTCGGTCTTGCGCATAAAGGCGGCGAAACGCGCCTCGCTCTAGGGTGTCATGCAGCTTGGATGAGGTTGGCGGCTTGCTTGAGCATGTATCCGACGAAGGCGACGACGTGGAGGCCGGCGAGTGTGGTTACGTAGCGTCCATAGTCTTTGACGAGCCTACGGCAGCGCGTGGCCCAGGCAAAAGATTTTTCCACCACCCATGGCCTGGGCAGGAGGACGAAGCCACGTTTGGCCTCGAGCAGTTTGACGACCTCGAGCGTGATGCCTTCGGCCGCTGCCGCGTTTGCCGCCGCCTCGCCTGTGTAGCCCTGATCGACATAGGCAAGAGAGACGGCATCGCCGGTGGCATCCTGGATGTCGGCCGCCAGACGGGCAACCGCCTCACGATCGCCGACGTCAGCGGGGGTCACATGCAAAGCCAGGAGATGGCCGAGCGTATCGACCGCCATATGAACCTTCGATCCACGCTTGCGCTTGGCGCCATCGTATCCGACACGAGCGCCACTTTCAGGCGTGGAACGCAGCGGCTATCCATGATCGCGGCTGTCGGCTCTTCCTTCCGCCCCGCGGCCAAACGCAGGACCGCGCGCAAATCCTGCGCCAGCGTTTCGAAAACTCCGGTCGCCAGCCATCGGCGAGCCTGCTGACAAACCGCGTGCCAAGGAAGGAAGTCGTTCGGCATGGCACGCCACGCAATCCCGTAGCGGACGATATACCGCAGCGCGTTGAACAGCTCACGCAGGGGATACTCTCGCTACAACGCATCTTCCTTCATCAGGATCAGATAACCGGCTACCAGCGACCATTCCTCGTCGCTGACATCAGACGGATACGGTTTGCGTGGGCGGGTATCGCTCATTCCCCTCTATTAAGCCGCACCCAACAGAAAGTACATAACACGCTTTAGGCACGGATATGCGGTCGCGCAGCTGCGGCTGGAACGCCCTGGCGATTCGATGTCCCGTGCCGGCGGCGGCCTATCCGCTGCACAAACGTGAAGAACGCCGGCGTGAAGATCAGTCCGAACACGGTAACCCCAAGCATCCCGAAGAACACGGCGGTGCCCAAGGACTGGCGCATCTCCGCGCCCGCGCCAGTCGCAACGACAAGGGGTGCGACGCCCAGGATGAAGGCGAGCGAGGTCATCAGGATTGGCCGTAGCCGCGTCCGCGCAGCATGAACGGCGGCTTCGGCAGCGGAACTGCCGGCGTCCTGCGCCTGCTGCGCGAACTCGACTATCAGGATCGCATTCTTCGCCGCCAATCCGACGAGCACCACGAAGCCGATCTGTGCGAGGATGTCGATCGGCATGTCGCGGAACAGCAGGCCGCTGACCGAGGCGAGCAGGCACATCGGCACAATCAGAACCACTGCCAGCGGCAGCTTCCAGCTCTCGTATTTCGCCGCCAGCACGAGGAACACGAAGAGCGCGGCCGCGCCGAATACCAATGCCGTGGGAGTGCCCTTCTGTTCCTGCTGATAGGCGATCTCGGTCCACTCGTACCCGATGCCGGGCGGCAGCACTTGCTGGGCCAGTTCCTCCATTCGTTTCAGTGCCGTGCCTGTAGCGACACCCGGGGCCGCGACGCCCTGAACCTCGGCCGCGGGAAACAGGTTATAGCGTGGCACGCGGTAGGGGATCGTCGTGTCCTTGAGTTTTGCGACACTGCCGATGGGCACCATCTGGCCGAGTGCATTGCGCGCCTTAAGGCCGGTGAGATCCTGCCGGTCGCGTCGGAACCGGCCGTCGGCCTGCACGATTACCTCGTAGGTCCGGCCAAGGAAGTTGAAGTCGTTGACGTATTGCGAGCCGAGATAGACCTGCAGCGTGTCGAACACGTCGGTCGGCGTTAGGTCGAGCTTTTCGGCCTCCACACGGTCGATGTCGGCGTAGATCGACGGCGATCCGGTATTGAACAGCGTAAATACGCCAGCAAAATCCGGGTCCCGGTTCGCTGCGGCGACCAGGGTTTGCGCGGCGTCCACCAGTGCCTGCGAGCCAAGTCCGGCGCGGTCCTCCAGCATCATCTTGAAGCCGCCGGCATTGCCGATGCCCTGCACCGGCGGCGGCGGGATGGTCAGCACATAGGCGCCCTGGATTACGGACAGGCGTTTCCGCAGATCGGCCAGCACTGTGTTGGCGGTCACACCCGGGATGGAGTGATTGTAGAGTGACGGCAGGCCCGAGAAGATCGTGCCGGAGTTTGACCCGATGGTGAACGTCGTCGCATCCAGGCCAGCAAAGGGGGCGGCATGCTCGATGCCGCGAGTCTTCAGGATGATGTCGGTGGCCCGCTTCACCACCTGTTCCGTGCGCGCCAGCGTGGCACCGGGCGGCAGCTGCAGGACGGTAATGAGATAGCCCTGGTCCTGTTCGGGGATAAAGCCGGTCGGCGCGCGGCCGAGCTGAAACACGGCTGCGCCGATCAGTGCCACGTAGATCGCCAGCACGACTGCGAGGCCACGCACCAGCCGCCGCGTCAGCTGGCCATAGCTGCCGGAAAGCCGATCGAAGCCGCGATTGAAGCGGCCGAAACACGCGGTGATCAGCCGGCCCGCCAAATCTTTCCGCGTGGCCTTGTGCGCCCCGTGTGGTGCGAGCAGCAGCGCGCACAGGGCGGGACTGAGGGTGAGGGAGACGAAGCAGGAAATCACCGTCGAAGCCGCGATGGTGATGGCGAATTGGCGGAAGAACTGCCCCGAGATGCCGGAAAGGAAGGCCGAGGGCACGAACACTGCGCAGAGCGTCAGGGCGATGGACACGAGTGCGCTGCCGACCTCGTCCATCGTGCGGTGTGCGGCGGCGAGCGGCGTCATGCCGGTCTGGATGTTGCGCTCCACATTTTCGACAACGACGATGGCGTCGTCGACCACGATGCCGACTGCCAGCACCAGGCCGAACAGCGACAAGTTGTTAAGCGATATCCCCAGTGCAGCCAGCACCGTGAAGGTGCCGATGAGCGATACGGGAATTGCGATGACGGGGATGACCGAAGCACGCCAGGTCTGCAAGAACAGGAACACCACGCCGACCACGAGCAGAATCGCGACGAAGATCGTCGTGACAACCTCATGGACGGATTTCGCCACGAAGATCGTCGGGTCGTAGATGACGATGGAGGCGACACCGGGCGGGAAGTCCTTCTTCAGGCCCTCCATCGTCGCCAGGACTTCGTGCTCCACCGCCAGTGAATTGGCGCCCGGTTGGGCGAAGATGAGCAGCGGCAGGCCGTCATGGCGGTCCATGTAGGCGGTGGAGCTGTAGTCGGAGGCACCGATCTCGACACGGCCGATATCGCGGATGCGCGTGACGCGTCCCTGGGCGTCAGTCTTGACGACGATGTCGGCGAATTGCTCGGGTGTCGACAGGCGGCCGAGCGTGCGGACGTTCAGCTGAAAGGCGCCGTTATCCGGAATTGGTGGCTGATTCAGCACACCGGCCGACACTTGGACGTTCTGCGCGCGCAAGGCGGCGAGCACGTCGTCCGCGCTCAGCTTATAGGCGGCCACTTTGTCGGGGTCGAGCCAGATGCGCATCGCATAGTCGCGGGCGCCGAACAACTGAACGTCGCCAACGCCCGGCAGACGCGCGAGCGCGTCCTTGATATGCAGCGTGGCGTAATTCGACAAATAGAGCAGATCACGCGAGCCATCCGGCGAATAGAGGTGGACGGCCAGCAGGATGTTCGGGGTAGCCTTCCGGACCTGCACGCCGAGCCGCTGCACGTCCTCGGGCAGGCGAGGCAGGGCGTCCTGCACCCGATTCTGCGTGAGCATCTGGGCGACGTTCAGATCGGTGCCGATGCGAAAGGTGACGGTAATTGTGAGTGCGCCATCACCGGTCGACTGGCTGCTCATGTAAAGCATGTTCTCGACGCCGTTGATTTCCTGTTCAAGCGGTGTCGCCACCGTCTGGGCGACGACATCGGCTGAGGCGCCGGGATAGCTGGTGGTGACCTGCACCGTTGGCGGCACAATCTCCGGGTACTGCGCCACCGGCAGGATGACCAGCGCGCCGAGGCCGAATAGCGTCAGGAACATGCTGACGACGGCGGCCAGGATCGGGCGATCGATGAAGATGTGAGTGAACCGCACCGCAAGGTTCCCTGGCTAGCCGTCGCTGCCTGGTGGGGCGAAGGCGATGACGCCTGTGACCGGCGTGACCTTCTCGCCCGGGCGCGCGCGGACGAGGCCGTCGATGATGACGCGGTCGGTGGGGGCGAGGCCGCTCTGGATCACGCGCAGGCCGTCGTGAAGTTCGCCAGTTTCGACCGTCTTGGGAACGATCGTGCCGTCCGCCGCGACCGTCATCACCATCTTGCGCGACTGATCGGGCACGATGGCGGCGGCCGGCACCATCAGCGCGAGTGCGGGTCCGCCGGTTTCGAGGCGCAGGCGCGCGAATTCGCCGGGCGTGATCGCAAAATCCGGGTTAGGGACTGTCGCGCGCGCGTGGATGGTGCCGCTGCTGCGGTCGAACGCATTGTCGATGAAGTCGAGCGTGCCGTGCCGATTGAAATGACCGTCGTCATCAAGACTGATGGCGACGTCGTCCTGCTGCAGGACGCCATGATTCGCGCGACGCCAGGCGAGGTAGTCCGCCTCGCTCATGTCGAAATCGAGATGGATGGGATCGAGCGAGACGATCGTGGCCAGAAGCGTGGTGGGGCCGGCGCCGCCGCGGCTGCCACTGACCAGGCTGCCGACGGAAACGAGGTGCGCGCCCATCCGGCCGGTGAAGGGTGCCACGACGTGAGAGAACTCGAGATCGAGCTCGGCATCGCGGATCGCGGCCTTGGCGGCGTCCACGTCCGCCAGCGCGCCGCGCAGTTCGGCCGCGCGTAGATCGACGGTTTCGGCGGTGCCGAAGTTTGTCCGCTTCAGCTGTTGCGCCCGCCAGAGTTCCGCTTCGTCTAGCGCCTGGCGCGCTTGTGCGCTTTGCAGCTGCGCCACCGTCTGGTCGAGCTTGATCTGGAACGGCCGCGGATCGATGGTAAAGAGTGGATCGCCCTTGTGCACAATCTGTCCGTCCGTGAAGCTGATGGCGATCAGCGTGCCGCCAACCTGGGCGCGCAGTTCCACATTGTCCACCGCCGAGAACTGGCCGAGGAAGCTGGTGGTGCTGGCCACCGTTTCTCGTAACGGCGTGCTAACCGTCACGAGCGGCGGCGCCGGCGCTGGTGGTGGAGGTGTTGCATCGCGATGCCACGCGCGCGCTCCGCCGAATGCCATCAGGGCGGCTAGAATGGCGGCGACGGCAACCGCTCGGCCCCACCGTCGGCGCCGCTGCGTCGGTCGAGCGTCCTCGATCGTGTGGGCATTTTCGGCGGTTTCGGGTTCCTCAACCATCAGACCCGTCATGTCAGAAATCCTTCCGGGCGGCGGCACCTCTTTCGGGCGAAGGGGCCTCGCGCCTTCATCGGAATCATTGATTGTGATTGTTTCGCGCGGAGGGGACCGGTCACATGCCCATTCCGCAAGAGACAACGAGTGTTTCGCCGATTATCCAGCTCGCCTCGCCCGAGGCCAGGAGGGCGAGCGCGGGGCCGATGTCGTCCGGCCCCCGGATGCGGCCGAGCGGCGTCATGGCAAGCGCCTGCGCCTCGAGTTCGCCGTCGGCCGAGCCCGCTGACTGCGTATCCTCGGTCTCCTCCACACCGGGGTTGGCGCTGTTGACCCGGATCTTCTCGGGCGCCAGTTCCTCAGCCGAGGCTTCGGTGATCGGGTCGACCGCACCGTTGGTGGCGACATAGATCACGGCGCCCGGCAGGGCGAATTTTCTGATCGCGGAGTTGATGTTGGCGATGCTGGCGACGGTGGCCGGGAACGAACGGGCCGCTTCCCTGGTGACGAACAGAAGCTCCAGAACGTTGGTTTCGAAATGCCGGTTGGACTCCGATGCCGACTGATGGTCGCGCGGCGCCATGCTATAGAGGCCGGCACTGTTCACGAGGACACCGAGCCGGCCGGATTTCTGCCGGATCTCCTGGACAAGCCGGACAACGTCGTGGTCCTTCGCGACATCGGCGTGGATGGCGACGGCCTTGCCGTTGCCACGCACGAGGTCGGCCACCACTTGCCCGACGCCGGCCTTGCTGGAGGCGTAGGTGAAGACGACTGTGGCGCCCTCGGTGGCGATGCCCCTGCCGATGCCTTCAGGGGGGGCGGCGATGAGTGGGATCGTATCGGCAAATCTTCTCATGGCTGCTGCTCTTGGTCAGTTGTGATATGCAGTCGACGACTGGCTCGGCAGCTGAAGGGGCTGTTGCTGGGGTTTGAGATTCGGCCCCGACTTACCACCTGTCGGGTATTGATTGTGGGCTCTATCATTGCCACTACAGATAGAGTTCGTTATGAATGGGTCAAGTGGTGCCCGGGAGTGTGAGTTGAAAGTTTCAGGGGCGAAGGTCGCTGAGCATCGCGCATTGCTTGTCGCGACGGCCCGGCGGCTGCTTCAGGAGCAGGGGTTCGACGGCGCGGGCGTGGCGGAGATCAGTCGTGAGGCGGGCCTGACGCAGGGCGCGCTTTACAGTCAGTTCAAATCGAAGGACGCGCTGGCAGCCGAGGCGGTGCGCAAGGCTTTCGCGGATGGCGTAGCGGTTTGGGAAACACTCCGCGAGACAGCGCCCAATGCGCTGCAGGCGTTTATGGATACCTACCTCTCCGATGCGCATACCAGGGACCTCGGTGGCGGATGCCTGATTGCTGCGTGCATTTCGGACGTGCGGCGGCAGGATCGCAGGATCTGTGAAGTATTTACTGACGGTTTTGCGTCGTTGGTGGAGATGGTGCAGAAGGCGCTGCCGGATACGGTACCCGCTGCTGCGGCGCGGTCGCGCGCGCTTGCGCTAGTGTCGGCGCTGATCGGCAGCGTCGCGATGGCCCGTGCGGTCGAGGAAGCCGATCCGCATCTTTCAAAAGAAATCATCGCAGCCGCGCACACAGAGCTTGCACATCTCGCGACGATGCCATGAGCGCGCACCAGGGAAGGTCTGAATAAGTTCCAGTCGACCAGAATATGGACGGTAAGCGCGAGGTGAGGACCTTTCCTCCACCTGAGGCGGTCATGCGCTGGGTGAGCTCCCGGTGAAGGGCTTCAAGCTAGCATTATGTCTGACGTTGTGATGACGCGAAGGAAGGCTTTCGATGGATCGAGGCTCTGACAGGGCCTGGTAGCCGGCGGAAGAGCGGGCCCGGGGGCAGATCGACGTCTTTGCACGCAGTAGCGAAATGTTTGCCGTGGTGCGCCGATGCCGCGGTTGGCGTCTCTATTCAGAATCGTTTTATTTGATAAAGACATTGTCCTTCTCCAATCATTGTTACCGAATCGAGTTGCCGTGCCGCTATTTGGCAGAAAAATCGTTCGGTACTGACTTGAGATCGTCGGGCAAGACGTTGTCGGCCGCTGCCAGCATAGCGGTCAGACGATACGCGCGGCTTACGCCTGGGAGCGCCGACGTCATGGTTGGATTGGCCGGGTTCTGGGCGACAGACATAGTGGCCAAAGGCTGTCCGGCCGTGCTCGCCATGTTGCGCATGCGAACGCTCCGAAACGGCCATTCGTGAGTAGGAGCACCTGGAGAAGGCGAACCGAAGCTCAATCACCGTCTGGCGACGTTTGGTTTCTCCCGAAATCTTAGTGGCTCCCTTCATTATCCCCACCGGTCTCTAAGGGGGCTATTGCTGCTCGAAACCCTCGGATCACGCGGCGTGGGTCGCATCGATCAGGACGCCTCTTGCATTATATGGGCATATGCCCACGTCAGGCGGGGAGTACGCTTGTACTGAGGCCAGTGGAGCGCGTAGGTGCCGATGCCGACTTCCGGAGAGGCGGACATGCAGAAAGGCGAATGTTCGCAACCTCGGTGCGCAAGGCGTCCCGGCGCCTGACGCAGCTTTACGACGATGCGCTCGCGCCAAGCGGCCTGCGGTCGACGCAATTCTCTATTCTGGCGGAGCTCGCCGCGCGATCGGTGCCACCGACATTGTCGGAACTCGCCCAGGCCATGGTGTCGGACCGGTCGTCTCTCGGCCATGCTCTCAGGCCGCTGATCCGGGACGGCCATGTGGCCCTTCGTCGAGATGAGGCGGATAGGCGCACACAGCAAATCGTCCTGACCGGTCGTGGCCACAGGAAGTTCCGCGAGGGGCTAGTGCATTGGCGGACGGTCCAGGAGGCCTTCGTGTCGCTCTACGGTGACAGGTGGTCGAAAACCCTCCGGACGGCGGTTTTGACGATCGCCCACGATGATCGGCTCGGCGAGTTGACGGGAGACGTTGGGTTATGACGGATACAGCGACGACAAGCCGGCTGGACGATCCCATCTGGGCTGCCTTGACCACGGGAAACCGGATCCTGGCGCAGGGCGGTCCGCTGGCCTGGCGATACCCGCCCGAGATCGCGCCCTTCGGCGCCATCGCGGACAGAACGGCGTCTTCCTTTAACGCACTGGCGACGCTGGTGCCGCCCGAGGGTCTGATCGCTCTGGCCACAGTCGATCCGCTGGTTCCGCCTACCTCCCTCGCGATCGCCATGCAGGCGCCGGTCATTCAAATGGTTTTGAACGCGCCCATCGCGAGCGTGCGGACGGAGCCTAAGCACGTCTTACTCGGCGCGACCGACGTGGCCGACATGCTGGATCTCGCCGGCCGGACGCGTCCCGGCCCTTTTGGCCCACGGACGATCGAGTTTGGCCATTACATCGGCCTGCGCACCGAGGGCGCGCTCGTGGCGATGGCCGGCGAACGGATGAGGTTCGATCGCTTCGTCGAGGTCAGCGCCGTCTGCGTCGATCCCGAGCATCGCGGCAAAGGCTTTGCGGCCCTTCTTGTGACGCGGCTTGCCCGGCGGCTGCAGGCGCAAGGGTTGACGCCATTCCTGCATGTCTTCGCAAACAATATGAGCGCGATCGCGCTCTACAAAAAGCTTGGGTTCGACGGACGTCGCATTCTCAACATAACCGTCCTTACACATCACACGTGAAGCCCGCCCGCACTAATTCCACACCCACGGCAGATCGAGACGGATTGATCGCGCATTGCTTGACGGAATTTACATGCACTTCGCGACCCTCACCGGAACAGGTTTGAGCGTCTCTCACCTTTGTGTGAATTGCTCAAAGGGGTTTTTCAGCACGCCGATACAACGTCGATGCCATGAGGTCAGCCGGATCATAACTGCCCCGTCTCAAAAACAAATTTCTTTCAAGTCTTCATCCATCAGGGAGTGAAACCAATGCGCACGATCTCATCGGCGACCACGAGGTGTCGCCCTCTCACCTTGTCAGCTGCGGCTGCAGCGGCGGGCTATTCACTGCTGGCCACCTCTGGTTACGCACAGACAGGAGCCGAGGGCACTCAGACCTGGACCGCTGTTGGAGAGGCACAGGCCGAAGTAACCGCCCTTGGCGCAAACGCTTCTGCCATTGCTTACTGGGTGAATTGCCCCGATGGTTGGTGGGTGGTGACCACCGTCAACACTGTGATCGGGCAGGACAGCAATACCGAACAACATGCAGTCGTGCGCTTCGACGCGGTGCTGCAGCCCGGCCAGTCGCAACTGATCTCGGTTCCCAGCAAGCCAAAGGAACCGCGGCAGGCTCTTTGTGTCCGACGTGTGGGCAACCGCGTCGAGGTCGCGCGCCTCAGCGTCGCGGCATGATGAGAGTCCCTCTTGCGTCACCGCCTTTGCCGCTATGGGCAAGCGCGAACTTGTCCTGGAGTCAGATCCAGGCGGAATGCCGTTCGGACGAGCCCCGAGGAAAAGAATGAACCGGGCCCTGGCAGTCGCAGCAATGAAAGCGGTGAACGACCTGACGTCAACAATTGGAGACGGTGGCACGAACCAAGCTATGCTCGATCAATATCTGAATAAGCTTCTTACCCTTGCGGATGATCTGCTCCGTCTTACGCGCATGGATGAGAGCCCGGAAACCGGTGTGCTCCTTCCCGAGGTCGCCATCGATCTTTATCGCATGCCGGGCATCCGGAACAACCTAAGCCCGCGCCTGACGACTGGATTGGCACCGTCTCGCAGCAGAGCACGGGGATCGCACAGCGTCGGTAAAGCCTCTGCTGCGCCTGGTCCACGCGCAGAAGGCTGGTGCTGTTCTATAAGCTGGCACTTGTTCTCATTCGATGCAGTCTACATCCGTTGACAGCACACGCGCAGGCACCTGCATTCGGCGCGGCAAGCACGTGGTCCGCATTGGAGCCCTTCACGCCGGCCGCGTCGATGAGAAACTCATCACCGCCCGTTGGGACGACGTGTTGCGCTTGGCCACATTGGTGCGCACCGGCACGGTCAGTGCCTCCCTTGTGCTGACGCGTCTCCGTGCCTATCCAAGGCAGAACGGGCGCGCGCTGGTTTTGTGAGAAATTGGTCGGATCGAGCGCAAGCTGTTTACGCTGGATTGGCTAGAGATGCCTGAGCTTCGCCCACAAGCAACTGCAGAACCCCATCAACCGGAAAGGGCATACGGGCCGTCCGGAGTCGCGGAACAAGGATGCCAAAGCTGATCACTCAATCGGATCAATGGGTTATGGCAGACTCCTGGTCATAATATTTGGAAAACCATGATTTCCTTAGCATCACTTTCTGCGTGCCGAGGACGAGAAACCCTGCATGGGTACGACGGGGCACTTCGGACCCCCAATGCAGCGGGTCCGGACGGCATGGGCGTCTCCATGGCGTTCGTTTCGGCCGTGTACGGCCTCCGAGATACGAGCTTCCTACCCCCCGATTGCGGTCGCGGGCGGACCTAACAACCGATTTTGGTGGGAAGGCGGCGGTCCGCTGATGAACGCCGACGGGTCGAAACGGACGTTCGCTCGACAACCAGACGCCGACGAAGCTCAACAGTCACGATCCTTAAACAACGAATTGTTCTGGCGGGCACTCCGGCGAAAAGTCCCGCTTTCAATGGTGAACGTCGGATGGGGAGGGACAAGCCCTCGCTCTGTTGTGCAACCGTCCCTGGCCCAGAAATCCGCTGCCGGATGCAGCAGCCGGTGCTAGGTTGCCTGCACGGCGATCGTGTCAAATTCCCGATGGCCTAGTGACGTTGGTGTCCGCACAATGACCACGGCTATCGTCGATTCGCTTTCGGGGCTAAGATTTCTGACCATTACGCTGCGGAGGTGGACAATGACCGACCCAAAAGAGGGTCTCACGGCCATCGACATCGCCCTGGAGCCTGACGCCGTAATGATGACCCGCGTTTTCGCGGCCAACGCCGCTTTGCGCGAAAACTTCCCTCAAGGCTTCGCACTAGACGCCACTCATCATGCGCATATAACACTTCTGCAACGTTTTGTGTGCACGACCGATCTTCCGAGCATCTACGCGGCGACAGAAGAAGTGCTGGAGAAGGAAAAGTACTCCGCCTGGAAATTGACTGCGCTCAGATATTACTACTTTCCCGCCGGCCCCATCGGTTTGGCTGGTATTGTGGTCGAACCGACGACGGACCTGATCAGGTTACAACAGCAAATCATTGATACGGTGGCGCCTTACACAGTGAGCGCGGGGACAGTGACAGCGTTCTACACCACCCCAGGGGAGCCCGATATACATCCTTCGTTGATCCCCTACGTCCGCGACTTCGTGCCGGCCCAAACCGGCAAGAACTACAGTCCCCACGTGAGCACCGGTGTAGGCACCACGGAGTTCCTCGATGCACTGCTGGCGAGGCCGTTCGAACCCTTCACGTTCTCGCCCGTGAGCGCTTCGGTCTATCATCTCGGGAACTACGGTACGGCGCGCAAGGAACTCAAGGCGTTTCTGCCTGAGCCCTGAAGCGGCAGAAGCTGGAGAATTGATCGATATGTCGTTCAACGCAACCACGCGCAATCGGAACCGCCATGAAGTCGCAACATTCTTCGTCTGGAATGGATAGCCAAGCCGGCGACATGACAGCCCCATTGACCGATCCCCTACCGTCCTGGAACGAAGGGGCGGCGAAGGCTTCGATCATCAAGTTCGTGAAAACCACGACCGATGCGACAAGCCCCGACTATGTTCCGCCAGGAGAGCGCATTGCCACGTTCGACAACGACGGCACGCTTTGGAGTGAACGACCTTACTATTTCCAATTCGCCTTCGCCATCGACCAGATCAAGACGCGCGCATCACGACACCCGGAATGGCAGGACAACGAGCCCTTCAAATCGATGCTGTCGAACGACGCCAGGACCGTGTTGACCGGCGACCAGCGTGGCCTGGCTGAAGTCGTCGCGGCCACCCATTTCGGTATGACCACGGACGAATTCGAGGCGGAGGTGCGAAAGTGGCTTGCGTCGGCGCGCCACCCGCGCACCGACCGCCCCTACACCGATATGGTGTTTCAGCCGATGCTGGAGGTGCTAAATTATTTGCGCGCTAGCGATTTCAAGACGTTCATCGTATCGGGTGGCGGCATCGAATTCATGCGCACCTTCGCCGAGCAAACCTACGGCATACCTCACCAGCAGGTGATTGGCAGCAGTGGCAAGCTGAAGTTCGAGATCCGGGACGGCAAGCCGATTCTTCTCAAGTTGGCCGAGATCGACTTCATCGACGACTACGCTGGGAAGCCCGTCAGCATCCAGCATCATATTGGTCGCCGCCCGATCGCTGCGTTCGGCAATTCCGACGGCGACCTTCAGATGCTGCAATGGACGACCGGCGGCGATGGCGCACGGTTTGCGTTGCTGGTCCGCCACACCGACGCGATCCGCGAATGGGAATATGATCGCCAGGCGGACATCGGTCATCTCGATCAAGCACTCGATGAAGCCACGGCGAGGGGCTGGACGGTCGTCGATATGAAGAATGACTGGCGACGTGTGTTTCCGTTTGACTGACAGAGAGAATGCTGACTCTGCAAGATGCGCTGATGCCGGCAGATCGTCGGTTCAGCGGTCGGTGAGCGACGTGGCCGCCGTAATGCGACGCTGGACCAACGAGAGGAGAGAATAACGACCTTACCGGCTTCTGATCCTATGAGCCGACGCCGTGTGTCGGGGTCTCTGTTGGCAATTCCTGCGATCCAGGCACTTCGGGCCTGTTGATTTCCGCTGAGATGTGGGTTCTTCCGCAAATTGTGTGCTGATCGAGGTTGTACTTTGTGATGGGATCGGCGAGTGAATTTGACTCACGTCCATGATGTTCATCCCGTGCCATCTCCGTTATTGTCCTTCATCCCTCGCGTGCTCCGCGTGACGCGCGTGCTGACCGACTCTAATCAGGTTACGATCGAAGCCGTCTCCCGGCCGTCGATTGCCGAATGTCCGTCCTGCGGAACAGTGAGCAGGCGCGTTCACAGTTTCCGTCCACGTGTGCTGACAGATCTGCCTTGGCAAGGGCGGCCAGTCACGATCAAGCTGGCGGCGCGCCGATTTCGATGTGGGCATCAATCTTGCCTGAGGCAGACCTTCGTGGAGCGTTTGCCGACCGTGATGATGCCATTGAGCCGAAGGACCACACGGCTGACTGAACTCCACCGGCATATCGGTCATGCGCTTGGGGGTGAAGGCGGGGCCCGTCTCGCCGCTCGCCTGGCAATCCCAATCCGTGGCGACACGTTGCTCCGACTGCTAACCACCAGCTTTGGCTCGCAGCCGGCTAAACCGGCGCCTCGCATTCTCGGGATTGATGATTGGGCCTGGCGACGCGGTCGCCGCTACGGCACGGTGCTGGTCGACCTCGAGAGTAACAACGTCATCGATTTGTTGCCGGACCGTGAGGCTGCGACAGTCGGCCGAAGGCTGCGAGAGCATCCTGGTGTCGAGATCGTTGCCCGTGATCGTGCGGGTGCCTATGCTGACGGGGTACGACAGGGCGCGCCCGATGTCATTCAGGTTGTTGACCGTTGGCACTTGCTTCGTAATCTCGGCGTTGCCGTGCAAGGTCTGGCCGACAAGCACCATGCGGCAGTCGTCTGTGCCGCTCGACACGTCACCGCGGAATGTCTGGCGCGCACCGCGCCTGCGGACGCTGAGTTCTCTCCTGCCAGGCGGCCGAGGCCCGACGACTGCTGAGCGAGTAAGCGCAACTTCGCGCGCGAGGCGTCAGGCACGATACGAAGAGGCTGCGCGCCTGAAAGCCGCCGGGTTGTCGATCACGCGCATCGCCGGGCAACTCGGCATGGGGTGCAAGACGGTCCGTGCGTTGGCTTCAGCCTGGTCACGCACCCCTACGGAAATCGCCTCCGTGCGCCCACATGCTCGAACCGTTTGTGGAATTCCTGACATCTCGGTGGGATGAGGGATGCCACAATGCGACCCGCCTTTGGCGGGAACTGGTGGCAATCGGCTTCCCTGGCCGCCCAAGCGTTGTGCACGAATGGGCGAGCGCGCGCCGCCGTCTGGATACCCCGAAAGACGCAGCCACAGTCACTGCTCGGCCGCCGGTTTGGCCGGCTCCACAAGGATACCGTCTGGCTCGGCTACTTGTGGCCGAGGCCCGCGATTGACGGCTGAGGAAGAATTCTCTCGCGCCAGTTTGTTTGCAGAGGAACCCGCACTCCATGGCGCGATCGAATGGGCGCAACAGCTCAACGCCCTGATCAGACGGAAGACAGATGGAGGTCTCGACGAACTCCTTGTCGCTGCCGATCGCACAATCCTCGCGCGCTTCGCCGGAGGGCTCCGGCGTAACGCCAAAGCAATCCGCGCAGCGCTGGAACTTCCCTGGACAACCAGTCCCGTCGAAGGGCAAACTAGCCGTTTCAAGATGCTTAGGCGAACCATGTATGGCCGCGCGGGCATGAACCTTCTTCGAGCCCACTCACTGCACGCAGCATAGGAACATCATCAGCACACAGTTTGCGAAAGAACCCAAATCTCCGTGGAAAAATCCGCCCCCTCCGGGCCAGCTTTTAGAGAAGATCAACAGGGGAAAGGCACGCAGTGTGGGGAGGGCAAATGGGCCTGCTGTGGAAATCTCGACGACACAGTCTGCATGACTGTTATACGACTATAGACAGCTGATCTTGGTCAGAGAATCCAGGATGGCTCGTTTTCGTGGAGAATTGGCTTCCTTATAGCTTGGCAGATATTTGACCGTTAAAGTCTTGTTTTCAAGATCGTTTCGAGATTGAATGAGCGTTGACTTCGCTTCCGAAGCGTTGTGGGAGAGAGGAGGGAAGGGCGTTGGTCGATTATATCGTGGTTGGCGGTGGTTCGGCCGGTTGTGCTGTGGCGGGAAGGTTAAGTGAAGATCCCGCCTGCTCAGTGGTGCTTCTTGAATCTGGGCCGTCAGATACGAATTTTTTTATCCATTTGCCAGCAACTTACTACAAGACTGCAAAGGGCCGCTTGCTCACCCGCTATGCGCTGGAGCCGTTGAAACATCAGAAGAAGTCCACCATGACGATGGTACAGGCCCACGTTCTCGGCGGGGGCAGCTCAGTCAATGCAATGGTTTATATCCGAGGCTGCCCGGAAGACTATGACCTCTGGGCACGCGATGGGTGCCCTGGGTGGTCGTACCACGAGGTTCTTCCCTATTTTAAGCGCGCCGAAGATAACAACCAGTTCTCAAATGAGCTTCATGGGACGGGCGGCCCACTCGGCGTATCCTACCAGCGATACACACATCCGTTAACCAGGTCATGGTTGCGGGCATGCCAGGAAGCGGGCATCCCTTACAACGCGGATTTCAATTCGGGGAAACAGGCTGGCTGTGGCCTATACCAGGTGACAATCAGAAATGGTCGACGCTGTAGCGCGGCCGTGGCGTATCTGAAGCCGGCGGCAGGACGCCCCAATCTTATTGTCCGGACGGGCCATCAGGTAACGGCGATCCTTGTCGAGAACGGGCGTGCAGTCGGCGTCGAGTATATAAAGAATGGCCGCAAGACGAGAATGCAAGCAGACCGGGAAATCATTGTGTGTGCCGGTGCGATTGGATCTCCACATCTCCTTCTACTTTCGGGAATTGGCCCCGCAGACCAGTTGAAAAACAATGGCGTCCCAGTCATCCACGATCTGAAGGGTGTGGGAAGAAACCTGCAAGATCATGTTGATATCTATCTTATCCATCAGCTGACGGGACAGTACAGCTACGACAAATACAAGAGGCTCCCATGGCAAATCTGGGCTGGTCTTCAATATGCATTATTTCGCCGAGGTCCCGCGACCTCGAATATCTGCGAGGGTGGCGCATTCTGGTGGGGTAACAGGGCGGACCCGCTTCCAGATTTGCAGCTGCACTTTCTTCCAGGCGCAGGAATCGAAGAAGGGGTCGCTACTGTTCCCGACGGAAATGGATGCACCTTGAACATTTGCCAAACCCGGCCGAAGTCACGAGGCTTCGTTGCGTTGCGCTCAAATGATGCGTTGCAGCCACCTCTCATCAGCCCGAATTACTTGTCGGAAACTTACGATCTCGATCGGTTTGTGGAGGCAACCAAGCTGGGTCAGCACATCATGAGCCAGTCGGTGTTGCGGCGATTCATTCAAACGGAGATTCTTCCCGGTCGCGAGTTGCGCAGTAGAAGTGATTATCAGAAGTTTGCCCTCGAAAACGCGCAAGGCGCCCTGCATCCCACAGGAACTTGCAAGATGGGAACAGACGAGTGGGCCGTCGTCGATCCCTCCCTGCGAGTCCATGGCATTGATGGACTGCGCGTTGCTGATACTTCTATCATGCCGTGTCTGATCTCAGGAAATACCAACGCACCTGCGATTATGATCGGCGAGCGCGTAGCCGACTTTATAAAGGGCAATACGATCTAGCTGTTTGATTTTCGTTTTTTTATAGTGCAATCTTCTTACGCGAGGGGAAGGAAGTCCTATGGGCGGCTTTCGTGCGAATTGGCGGCTTCTCTATTGTTCGGGCCTTCTAATGAGCTGGGTATGACGCGATGGTCAGGTTGCCAAGTTTGGACGAACTGTTTGAGGGTCGCCACTTTGATAGCGCGATCACCATCCTTTGCGTGAGATGGCACCTGCGCTTCAAGCTTAGCTTCCGAGATTTGGTGGAGATGATGGCCAAGCGCGACCTGTTGATGACGCACACCACCATCATGCGCTGGGTGCATCATTATGCTTCTGAATTCGAGCGTCGCTGGAACCGGTTTGCGCGGCCGGCGGGGCCTTCGTGGCGCGTCGACGGGACCTACGTGAAGATCCGCGGCGAGTGGGTCTATTTGTACAGGGCGGTAGACCGTCAGGGAATGACTGTCGACTGTTGCCTCAGCACCAAGCAGGATGTCGCGGCGGCGAAGGCGTTCTTTCGCAAGGCAATGAACGGTCGGGGGTCGACTCCACGGACCGTCACTTTGGACGGTTATGCAGCGTCGCACTGCGCCGTGTACGAGACGAAAGCTGAGGGTCAAATGCCTCTCGGAGCGAAGTTGCGCTCATTGAAATACTTGAACAATCTGATCAAACAGGATCATCGCGGCGTGAAGCTCCGCATTGGTCCGATGTTGGGCTTCAAGCGGTTCCGGACTTCAGCGGTCACGATCGCTGGTATCGAACTGCTGCGCCAGATCTACAAGGGACAGTTCAGTCTCGGTAGGTTGCGCCTCAAAGATAGAAGTGCGCTCGCCATCTGGAATGCGGTGCTCGCGGCGAAGTAAAAAAGACGGTATCGAGCATGTGCATCGATTGGCCTTCTTGTCTATTCATTTGCACCAGAGCCGATCGCACCAACAAGCCTCACGAGACTGTAGTGTCTGGGACCGCTGCGGCGGTTCTGCTGACACAAACCTGGCGCCATGTCATATTGATCTTGAAGTGGACGAGTTTACGACGCCTCCCAGGCGTCAGGGATGGACAGTGAGCAGTCTCCTATTTCTGCTGATTGGCGGATCCTTGTCTTCGGCGATTTTCGGCAGTCGCAGCATTGCGCTGCTGCTTTTCGTCGTTTCGATCTGCCTAGCTGTGATTTGGTTCGATCACCACATCACGGTTTCGCTACCGCTGGATTTCTGACATGACATCCTCCACGGGTGCGGACCCGGTAGTAGCCGAAATGCACGAACCCGTCGGAATGCGAGTACGGATCGTGCGTCTCCTCAACGCACTTGCTGTCGTCGGCCTCTCGCTCGTGCTGCTGGGCGCCTATGTCCTGCAATTTAGCCTCGGTGAACTGCCCTGCCCGCTTTGCATGCTACAGCGTATTGCGTTCGCCCTCGTCGTCACCGGCTTCGTAATGAATCTGCGCTTCGGCGCTCGACCCCTGCATTACGCCATGGTGCTCGTCTCGGCCGGATACGGCCTGATGGTCTCAGGGCGGCAGGTGCTGCTGCATATTGTGCCAGGCTCGGGAGCGTACGGCACGGCGGTGCTGAGCCTGCATCTCTATACCTGGGCGGCCATCCTATTCGCCGCCACCGTTGCGGGCACGGCTCTGCTGCTTGCCCTGCACACGCCCACCTGCGAGGCGCCGCCGCCGCGCCGGTGCTGGGTAGATGCACTATGCTGGGTCGCTGCTGGCCTGGTCTTCCTGAACGCCGTGACAAGCTTCGCGCAATGTGGCCCGATCGAGTGCGGCGACAACCCCGTCTCGTGGTGGATTTTCTCTATTTTCCGCTAATGCGTGTACAACCGTGCGCGTGCTTGCAAAAATGCTCGAATGTGGCCAATTCCAGCAGACAATCCGCTTGAGCCAATCCACTACGTATCCAACGCGAATGGCGATGATCCGGCTGTCTTCCAAGGTACATGTTTCACGGTGTGATCCGCGGGTGGAATTGCGCCGAGGATGTAAATCGCAGGGACGTTAACGTCCAGAGCGGGGAAGACGCAGTCTGCCGCACGATCGGCAACGCAATATTCTTGGGTTATCCACTCTAGCTGTGCAATGAGTCCCAACGTAGAATGACCTTGTATATTACGTGGCTCGACGTCATTCTGCCCTTTTACAAAAGCAAAAAGAGTGAGCGTTTTTGCTCCCAAGGACAAAATGGAAGTATGCCCTGCAGATTGGCTGCCGCTCGTGGCGCACCGAATCCTTGTGCACTAGGGCTGGGACCCATAAAAGGGATTCCCAGAGAGGGGTTGGCGTGATTCAAGGTCTCCAGAAGGAGCTCTCTCTTGGATCACGGATACTTCTGGCTGACGAAAGCCCAATTTGCTCGGCTCAAGCCGCATCTCCCACGGGACACTCGGGGCAAGCCTCGGGTCGATGATCGCCGAGTGATCAGCGGGATTGTGCATGTCCTGATATCCGGCTGCCGGTGGAAAGATGCACCACCG
>Ga0335072_10000665_pt1 | contig 63075 bp, 50 predicted proteins | sample Lox_Sample_21_FD_206725 | JGI IMG/M metagenome (GOLD analysis project Ga0335072, IMG submission 206725) | Soil microbial communities from Loxahatchee National Wildlife Refuge, Florida, United States - Lox_Sample_2.1 | ecosystem: Environmental > Terrestrial > Soil > Wetlands | place: USA...
GCCGGCACGGTGGTGCTGTCAGCACTGGGTGAGGCGGTCTGCGGCGGGTTCGCCGCCTCGGCGTGGACTTTCGCCGCCAGCGTGGTCGGACACTGGTGGACGGGTGCTCCCTTCACCGCGGAAGTCTGGGCAAACATAGCGGGGGCATCGCTGACGGCCTTCGTCGCTGGCGCGCTTGTCGGTGCGGCGGCGTCCGTCTTCCGCTGGCTCCTGAAGAAACTGGTGTCCTGGCTCGGGAGCGCGTTCGCGACTGTTGTCGCGTTCCTCAAGCCCTTGCTGTCCAACGCATGGCAGAGCTTCCTTAACACCGTCCAGCGGTTCTTTTCGAGGGGGGCACGGCAGGTGGTTGACGAGCTTCCGTTGTATAACCTGCCTAACATACCGACAACGGGCGGGCGATTCGTTGACGAGGGATTCTTCGAGGCCCAGCCGTTCGGGGCAGGCGCCGCGGCGGCTTCGGGGGCCAGCTCGTACTGCATGGACGCCTACGGCTCCAATGACGGCGCGCCCCCCGGCCAGAAAGTGGCGATCAACACCTGCAACGGCAACCCGGCTCAGGTCTGGGACGTCTACTCGGGCGGCCTGATCTCCGTCTGGGGCCTGTGCCTGGACACCCAGGGCGGGACCTCATCCCTTGGCACCGCGCTGGTCGACCTGCAGCGCTGTGACGACTCATCGAGCCAGCAATGGACTCAGGTCGGCTCGACCCTGGTAAACCAGGCCACCTCGGACTGCCTCGACGAGCCGAACGGCGTCACGACTGCCGGTACCCAACTGGACGTCTCCCCGTGCAACGGCTCTGCGGCCCAGGACTGGCTGTCGCCGGCCAGCAAGCCCTGCGACATCTACGCCTACTACGGCACCGTGTGCGCGACCGCCTACAGCATGACCCGGGCGATGTACGCGGCTTACGACGGCCCGTTGTATGAGGTCCAGCGGGCCTCGGACGGCGCGACGACCGACATCGGGCTGCAGGCCCCCGGCGGTGACGTCAATGCCTCCACGCAGGACTCGTTCTGTCTCGGGACGACCTGCACCATTACCGAGATCTACGATCAAACCCCGCTGGGCAACAACCTGACCATCGAGGGAGCCGGCGGCAACGGCGGACAGGACCAGGGCGCGATCGCCAACGCGCTGCCCGTCACCATCGGTGGCAACAAGGCCTACGGGCTGGACATCGAGCCAGGGGTCGGATACCGGGCCGACACCACCATCGGCGTCGCGACCGACGGTGAGGCCGAGGGCATGTACATGGTGGCCAGCGGCACCCACGTCAACTCCGGCTGCTGCTTCGACTTCGGCAACGCCGAGGCCAACAACGACGACAACGGCGCCGGGCACATGGACGCGGTCAACCTCAGCACCACGTGCTACGGCGGCGGGCAGTGCACAGGGACAGGGCCCTGGGTGCAGGCCGACATGGAGAACGGCCTGTTCATGGGATCGACCTACACCAACCCCGCCAACCAGGGGAACAACAGCCCGTTCGTCACCGCCATGCTCGGCAACAACGGGCAGAGTACGTTCCAGCTGAACGGGGGTAATGCCGCATCAGGCGGCTTGTCGACCTGGTATAACGGGTCGCTTCCGCCCGGCTACGCGCCGATGTCGCAGGAAGGCGCGGTCCTGCTCGGCACGGGCGGTGACGACAGCAACGGGGCGGCCGGCTCCTGGTTCGAGGGCCTCATGACGGCGGGCGACCCGAGCCAGGCCGCCGACAACGCCGTGCAGGCCAACATCGTCGCCGCGGGCTACGCCGGCAACACCAACCCCTCCGGGGGCAACGGCTCCGGCACCAACAACGGCGTGACCCCGAGCGCGGCCGGGCCGGCGGTGGTTCATTCCGCCGGGGCAACCGGGGCGGGAGCAGCCGGGTTCTCCAGCGTCTACACGGTCGACGCGGCCAACGGCCACCTGCAGGAGACCTACCTGCCCTACATGGGCGACAACTGGATCACCCAGGACCTGTCGGCGACCGGCGGCACCCTGCCGGGGACGCCGCCGGTGATGCCGGGCACGCAGCCGGTGGCGCTGGTCCACTGCGGCTACACCAGCGTGTACACCGTCGACGCCGGGACCGGGGACCTGCAGGAGACGTACCTGCCCGCCATCGGGGACAGCTGGTCCACCCAGAACCTGACGACCGAGTACGGCACCCCGCCGACCGACGAGACGCCGACCGCGGTGGTCCATGACGCCGGAGCGACGGGCGCGGCATCGGCCTGCGGGTTCACCAGCGTCTACACCGTAGACCAGGGCAGCTACGACCTCCAGGAGACCTACCTGCCCTACATCGGCGACAGCTGGACCACGCAGAACCTGACGGTCAACTACGGCACCCCGCCCGTCCAGGAAGGGACGTCCCCGGTGGCCCTGGTCCACTGCGGGGTCACCAGCGTCTACACCGTCGACCAGAACCACCAGCTGCAGGAGACCTACCTGCCCGCCATCGGCGACCCCTGGTCCACGCAGAGCCTGTCCGCCAACTACGGCACCCCCGGCACCACGACGACCCCGACCGCGGTGGTGCATTACGCCGGGGCGACAGGCCCGCCGGCGACCTGCGGGTTCACCAGCGTCTACACCGTCGACCAGGGCACCGATGACCTGCAGGAGACCTACCTGCCGATCATCGGCGGCCCGTGGACCACGCAGAACCTGACGGCCAACTACGGGACTCCGCCGGTGGCGCCGGGGACGGCCCCGGTGGCGCTGGTCCACATGAACTTCACCAGCGTCTACACCGTCGACCAGGGCAGCTACCAGCTCCAGGAGACCTACCTGCCCGCCATCGGCGATTCGTGGATCACGCAGAGCCTGACGGCCAACTACCACACCCCGACGACCGACCGGACCCCGATCGTCCTGCTGCACCCCGATGCCAGCGGGAAGCTCGACTGGACCAGCGTCTACACAATCAACGAGTTCAACGACCACCTGCAGGAGACCTACCTGCCCAACGCCGGCTTCCCCGGCGACTCATGGATCACCCAGGACCTCACGGCCAACTACGGCACCCCGGAAATCGCGGCCGAGGACACCCCCACGGCCGGGTACACGGTGGTCCACTCCGGCTACACCAGCGTCTACAGCGTCGACAGCCACGGCAACCTGTGGGAGACGTACCTGCCCGCCATGGGCGACCGCTGGACCGCGCAGAACCTGACGGCCGAGTACCACACCCCGCCGGTCAAGAGCGGCACGGACCCGGTGGCCCTCGTCCACGACGGCTTCACTAGCGTCTACACGATCGACGCCGGCGGCAACGGCGTGGCCAACGGGGACCTGCAGGAGACCTACCTGCCCGCCCTCGGCGATAGCTGGTCCACCCAGGACCTGTCGCAGGAGGTCGGCACTCCGGACTCGTCATCCACGCCGGCCGCCGTCTTCCACGATGGCTACACCAGCGTGTACACGGTCCAGTCCAGCGACGGCGACCTGTGGGAGACCTACCTGCCCGGCGCGGGCTTCCCCGGCGACCCGTGGCACTCCCAGAACCTGACCGCCGAGTACGGCACCCCGATCGTCGACGCGTTCACGTCCCCGACCGCGGTCTTCCACGATGGCTACACCAGCGTCTACACGGTCGACGCCCAGACCTCCGACACCGCGCTCGGCGACCTGCAGGAGACCTACCTGCCCGCCCTCGGCGGGGGCTGGATCACCCAGAACCTGTCGGTCAAGTACGGCACGCCGCTGGTCAACGTCCTCACCTCGCCCGCGGCGGTGGTGCACAACAGCTACGTCAGCGTCTACACGGTCGACGCTAACGGCAGCAACCTCTACCAGGGCGACCTGCAGGAGACTTACCTGCCCGCCATCGGCGACTCCTGGTCCACCCAGGACCTGACGGCCAACTACAACGCCCCCCAGGTGGAGGGAGGCGCGCCGCCGGTGCCGCTGACCCACACCGGGTACACCAGCGTCTACACCGTCGACACCAACGGCGACCTGCAGGAGACCTACCTGCCCGCCCTCGGCGATTCCTGGGCCACCCAGAACCTGACCACCAACTACAACGCCCCCGCGACCGGCGGCGAGCCCGCCGCGCTGCTGCACTACGACACGAGCGACGGCCTGACCTGGACCAGCGTCTACTCCTTCGACACGGGAACCCTGGACCTGCAGGAGACCTACCTGCCCGCCATCGGCGACTCATGGGCAACGCAGAACCTGACCACCAACTACGGCGCCCCGGCCGAGTAGGCGGGGTGTGTGTGGTCCACCGACCGTCGGCGTTCCGGGCGGGGAAGCCACGGACGTATGGCGGACGGTGTCCGCTCCTGTCGCGCGGTCGGTGCAACCGCAAGCTGCGCTACTACGAGAAGGGATGGCGCTTCACCGTCCGGGAGGTCAGCACCGACCTCGTCGACGACACGAGCCACCACGTCAGCCGCTGAATGACGGGCGCGCCCGTCGGCCTCCGGCTTCCCCGTCACCGCGACCGCGTCTGAGGTGCTCCGCGACGTGGCCGATAGCTCAGACCAGAATGCCTTATCCGATTAGCATTGGAAGCTGGGCGGCGCGGCTCTGGCCCGGCAGCGGCTAGTACTCGGGGCCGCGGGCCTCGGGCTATCTCTGGGCAGGAGCGACCCTATGGCGACACCGTCTTCCCGCGATGCAGGCACCCCGGTCGCTGTGCTGCGCGGGCGCGTCCGCGAGATGTCAGGTGTGGACGACTTGATCGCGAGCGCCGCAGCGGGCGCCGGCGGGACGGTCATAATCGAGGGCGCGGCCGGGATCGGCAAGACGCGGGTGCTGGCCGAGGGGTGCACCAGGGCCCGCGACGCTGGCCTGCTCGTGGCGAACGGCTCAGCCGATGAGCTTGACCAGGTGACGCCCTGGCGGGCACTGCTGCGGGCACTGGGTACCACTGAGCCGCCGCTGCTGCCGCGATCTGACTTCGCCAACTTGGCAGGTCTTGCCGACCAGCGGCTGTCCGCGGTGGACAAGATGCGGGCGGCGCTGGAGGCAGTCAGTTCCCGGCGGCCGGTCTTCATCGCTCTTGACGATCTGCAGTGGGCGGACCCGCCGACGCTGCTGGCGCTCGGGTCGCTGCCGTTGGCTCTGTTCTCCTACCCGGTCGCCTGGCTGCTCGCGCGACGTCCCTGGCCGGTGCCCGCGCCGTTGGACCGGGTGCTCGACCGGCTTGTCGAGGCCGGCGCTAGCCGGGTGCACCTGGGACCGCTGAGCGGAGCGGAGGCGACGGCGCTCGCCCGCGACCTTGCCGAGAGCGGTCGCACGGCAGATCTCAGCCGGCTGATCGCCCAGGCCGGGGGAAACCCGTTTTACCTCATCGAGCTGATGAAGGTCGGCGGCTTTCCGCGAGCGGCGGGCATGAGCGCCGCGCAAGGCGAGGTGCCGTACGACGTGCGCAGCGCGCTGCGGCAGCATCTGCGACCGCTGTCCCGCGCTGGGCGGCATTTGCTCGACGTGGCCTCGGTCCTCGGCCGGGAGTTCTCGGTGGCCGAGCTGGCGGCCATGACTGGCCAGCTCGCTAGCCAGCTGCTAGTTCCGGTCGAGGAAACGCTGCAGGCCGAGTTCCTGGTGGAGGCTCCCGGCGGGCTGGCTTTCCGCCATGACCTGCTCCGGCAGGCGGTATATGAGAACTTGCCCGCCTCGGTGCGGGCGGCGCTGCACCGGGACGCGGCCGGCGCGCTGCGCCGGACCGGTGCGCCGCTCATCCGGATCGCGGGCCAGCTGGCGATCGGGGCCGGGCCGGGGGACGAGGAGGCGGTCACCGCTGTGCTGGCAGCGGCGGCTCAGTTGCTGGGCTCTTCTCCCAGGGCAGCCGCGGACATGGCGCTGACCGCCCTGAACATGCTTGAGCACCGCGACGATCGCCGGCCCGGCGCCCTGCTCACCGCGGTTCACGCGCTGTCGCTGGCAGGACGCGGGGCTGACGCGTTCGCCCTGGCTGAACGCCACCTCGCCGAGCGCACGCTGCCTGTCCGGGTTGAGGCCGAACTGCAGCTCGAGCTCCGCGAGGCGTGGGCATTCGACCGCCAGCAGGCTTACCCTTCCGCGCTGCCCCTGCACGTGCGGACCGATCCGACGGTGGCCCCGGCCGTCCTCGCGACCGCGGTGGCCTGCGAGCAGGTTAACGCGATATGGGAGGGTAACGGCGACGACGCCGACAAGGTATTTGATTCGGCCCTCCAGTCACTGGAATCTGACGGCCGCTCGTTTGATTTCACGACGATCACCTACCTTCGGGTGCTCAATTCGATGCTCCGTGGACGCATGGCCGAGGCACTCCAGCGGGCCGAGGCCGGGATCGCGGTGGCCCGGCGGCGGGAACAGCCGCGCAGTTCCGGGATCCACGAGGCCATCGTCGCCGTGGCGCTCGGGGCGAACGGCCGGTACCGGGAGGCCCTGTCGATGCTGCAGACGGCCGTTGCGGCGGCCGAGGCGGCCGGGCGGGCGGACTTCCTGGTGCACTGCCAGTGGCTGCGGGCCTCATACCTGCTGCAGCAGGGTCAGCTCGACGACGCCCGCGGCGAGGCCCGCACCGCGGTCGCAACGGCGGAGCAGCTCAACTACGCCGGGCACCGATCGCACGCGCTCACGGTCCTCGCCGAGGCAGCACTACGCCAGGGCGACCTGGAGGCTGCGTACTCAGCACTCAGCCAGTTCGGGCCGCATGAGGAGACCGGGCTGCTCTTCGACCGGTACTGGGTCGCGGCCCTGGCCGCGGACTCCCGCGGCGACAGCGCCGCCGCCTGCCAGGCTCTGCAGCCGATCTGCGGCCAGGTGCAGGCGGGCTGCTACGCCATCGGGATCACGCAGCATCACCGGCTGCCGCAGCTCCTGCAGATCGCTTTGCGCGGCGGGGACACCTCCGCAGCGGCCATCCTTGCTGCCGGGGCCCAGGATCTAGCACGCCGGAACCCGCAGGCCAGCTCGCTCGGCGCCGCCGGCTGCCACGCGCAGGGCCTGCTCGAACATGACCAGGGGCTCCTTCTCGAGGCGGTGCAGCGGGCCGAGCGCAGCGAGGCCCCGCTTATCGAGGCCGCCGCCCGCGAGGAGCTCGCCGGGGCCACGACCGGCGCGGCAGCTGTCGAGCAGCTGGAACGGGCCTACGCCTTCTACGTGCGGGCCGGCGCGCACCATGACACTGCGCGGGTCCGCGCCGCGCTCCGCAGGCACGGCGTGCGGAAACGGCAGCCCGGTGCCGGCCGCTCGCAGCAGGGATGGGCCAGCCTTACCGCCTCAGAGCTGACCGTGGTCAACCTAGTGGCCCGCGGGCTGACTAACCGGGAAGCCGCCGCCGAGCTGTTCCTGTCGCCGGATACCGTTAACACCCACCTGCGGCATGCCTTCGGCAAGCTCGGCATCCGGTCCCGGGTCGATCTGGCCCGGCTCGCGGCTGAACGGGAGCGAACGTAGCCGTGCCCCGCCCGAGTTGCGGCACGGACTAAGTAATCACACATCTGGGTGATGTCTGGGTGATGTAATGCCGAGGGCGCCCAAGCAGACTGGCCTCCATGCGCCGACCAGGAACCGACGACCATAAAGGCCATCATGCGGCTGCGCGGCTTCCGGATTCCCGGCCGCCTCGCCGGCCGGCGCCGGTCGGCCGCCTCGCGCGCGCGCTGCGCCGGCTGCGCTGGCCGGTGCTGGTCGCCTGGGTGATCGTCCTGGTGGTGCTCTTCTCGCTGGCCCGCGGCCTGTCCGGCGTGACCAACGGCAGCGCCGCGGCCAGCCTGCCGGCCTCGGCGCCTTCCACGCGGGTGGTCCAGCTCGAGCAGGGGCCGGGGCAGCCTGATGTCGACACGGCGACAGTGGTGTTCACCCGCGGCGGCGGCCTGACGGCCGCGGACCTGACGGCGGTCGCCGCCGCCCGCGGAGCGGTGGCCGGTCTCGGCGGGCATGTCCAGGGGCTCGCCGCTCCCGGCCGGGCGCAGCAGTCACGCGACGGGCAGGCCGACGAGTTCACCGCGGATGTCACCGCCCCGCCTTCCAGTCAGGCCAGCACCGACACCGCCGCGGTGCAGGCTATCCGCGGGGTGGTCAGCGGGCTGGCCAGTCGGCCAGGCGACGGCTTGCAGGTTGCCGTGACCGGATCGGCCGCGGTGAACGCCGACAGCGGCGTCACCGGCAGCGCCCAGGACATCTTGCTGCTCACCGCGCTGATGATCATCATGGTCATCCTCATCGTCGTCTACCGCAGCCCCGTGCTGTGGCTGCTGCCCCTGTTCGGCGCGCTTGGGGCGATCGTGGTCGCCGAGGCCGCCGCGCACGGGCTCGCTGAGGCCGGGCTGACTGTCAGCACGCTGTCGGCTTCGATCTTGCGGGTGCTGGTGCTGGGCGCGGCCACGGACTACGCGCTGCTGCTCATCCACCGCTACCGGGAGGAACTGCGCCGCCACGCCGCCGCCGAGGACGCAATGGCCGCCGCGCTGCGAGCGACCCTGCCCACCCTGCTGGCCTCCGCGGGCACCGTTACCTGCGCCATGATCTGCCTGCTGGCGGCGCAGTCGGCCTCTCTGCACGGCCTGGGCCCGGTGGGCGCCGTCAGCATCGCCGCCGCCCTCCTCGCCCAGGTCACCCTCCTGCCCGCGCTGCTCCTGCTTGCCGGGCGGGCCGCGTTCTGGCCGCGCATCCCCCGCCACCTCCAGGCTGGGCGGGAGGATTCCCGGCTGTGGTCGGGCGTCGGCGCATGGGTCGCCCGCCGCCCCGCGGCCGTCGCGGTGGCCGCCGTGGTGCTTCTGAGCGCCGCCGTGGCCGGCTTGGCCGTCTTGCACATCGACAACGACCCCTTGGCCGAAGTGAAGGGCCATCCCGGCAGCGTCACCGGCGCGCGGTTGCTCAGCGAGCACTACGGAGCGGGAGTGAGCGCGCCCCTGGTCATCCTGGCCCCGCCGCGCGAGGCGGGCGCGGTCGTCGCGGCGGCCCGGGCCACGCCGGACATCGCCGCGGTGTTGCCGAGTGGCCCGGTTCACGGCTACGCCAGCTACTCGGCAACCTTGTCCGTGCCACCCTACGGCGCGAGCGGCACTGCCGCGGTCGGGGACCTACGCGCCCGGCTGGGCCGCGACGCGCCCGGCTCACTGGTGGGCGGCGACCCGGCCGTCCAGGCCGACATCAGCCAGGCCGCGCACCGCGACACCCTGCTGCTCATCCCGCTGGTCCTCATCGTGATCGGCGTGATCATCGCGCTGCTGCTGCGCGCGATCGTCGCGCCGCTGCTGCTCGTCGCCGCCACCGCGCTCAGCTTCGCTGCCGCCTTCGGCCTGTCGAGCCTGCTGTGGCGCTACGGCTTCGGCTACGTCGGCATCGAGGCGCAGCTCCCCATGTACATCTTCATCTTCCTGGTCGCGCTCGGGGTGGACTACAGCATCTTCATGAGCGCCCGCATCCGGGAAGAGGCCGGGCACATCGGCACCCGGCCCGGCATCGTGCGCGGGCTCGGCGTCACCGGCGGCGTCATCACCGCGGCCGGCATCGTTATGGCCGGCACCTTCGCCGCTCTCGCCCAGCTCCCCGACGTCTCCGTCGCCGAGGTCGGCATCGCCGTCGCCCTCGGCGTCCTCATCGACACCCTGCTCGTCCGCACCGTGCTCGTCCCCGCCAGCCTGCTCATCGTCGGGGAACACGCCTGGTGGCCGATTCCCTTGCTGAAGAGCGGGACCACCGGCTCAGCGGATCAGGCTAAGGAACCGGGAAATGACCGCACAACCAGGGTCGGCCACGGACCACCAGATGGTCCGCAATAATCACCAGGCCTGCCACGCTATCCGTCTCAAGCATGACACCTTGGCGCAGTGTTACGCTCGGGCCGGGCCGGCGGATCGGCGCAAGGGACCACCTTGTCCCTGGGGCAGGGGCCGCCGCCGTTACTGGCGAGGAGACGTCGGGCATGTCCATCAGGGGAGAGCTCGTCACCGAGACGCTGGAGTACGACGGCGGCCGGGATGTCACGGTGTATGTCCCGCCGGAGCCGCCCGCGGCAGTCGTGTTCGCCGGTGATGGCCAGCTGATCGCGCCGTGGGGCGGCGTCCTAGAGGCAGCCGGCGTTCCGCCCGCGATGATTGTCGGTGCTCATCGCCTGGCGGATGAGACGGCGCGGCTCCACGAGTACTCACCGGGCTTCGACCCGGAGCGGTTCGCGGCGCACGAGCGGTTCTTCGTCGAGGACGTGCCCAGGTGGGTCCGGGCGCGTTTCGGGGTCGCGCTGGCTGCTGGCCGTACCGCGGTGTTCGGTGTCTCGGCGGGCGGGGAGCTCGCGCTCGCCCTCGGGCTTCGTCATCCCGATGTCTATGGGGCGGTCTTCTGTGCCTCGCCGGGCGGGGGCTACCGGCCACCTGACGTGCTTCCAGGCCCGCTTGCGCGCGCGTACTTCGTGGCAGGCACGCTGGAGCCGTTCTTCCTGCAGAACGCCGCCCGATGGGCGAGGGCGCTGCGCGACGCAGGCGCGGACGTCGTCATGAGCCAGCGTCCCGGGTCGCATGGCGACGCGTTCTGGCCAGAAGAGCTTCCGCGCATGGTGACGTGGGCGTTCGGGCAATGACGCCTCGCCTCCTTCGCTGAAGGCCGACGTGAAGCGCGTCGGCCGCTCGCGATACTGGCTGTGACCGGCTGCCCGCTAACCTTCAGGCGGGACGACGATCTCGATCAGCCCGGTATTCACGTCGTATACCAGGCCGGACACCTCGAGGGTGGGCGGGAGCGCCCGGCGGGCGATGCCCACGTCGACCCGGACGGCTGCGTACGGGTCGCCGACGGCCTTGCCTTCCAGGTCGGCCGCCGGGATCTCGAAGAACTCGGCCAACTGCTCGGGGTAGTCCGCGAGGCGCCGGATCCCGCAGTCGGTGTGCTGCAGGATCACCATGAGGCCGGCGGGAGGCTTGCCCTGCCCGAGCCGGCCGAGCAAGGCCCACGAGCGCAGCGCTGCCGGAGTGATCCGGCCGCCGATGTTGCGCATCACGACAGCATCGCCAAGCGCGAGGCCCAGCACGTGGCTCGGGTCCACCCTGGAATCGACGCAGCCCACGACCCGGAGCGTGTGGTTGGTCGGGAAGGGCAGGCCCGCGAACGCCCCGGTGGCGGCGAACCTGGAGTTCCGGTCGGCCAGTTCATCGGTAGGGATGCTCATGATCGCAAACTCTATAGCGCCGCTCCTTAGCAGCGACGGACCTACGGGCTGGTCTTAGGCGTGCCGCTCACGGTCTGCCGTTAACGTGGCAGCGACTGCCACTCGTCGCGGCGTAGCTCGTACTCGACATCTCCGTACTCGTTTCCTGGCAGCGGGTCGGGCCAGTGGAGGTGAAGCGTCCGGACATGCCGGAGTCCGGCCTTTTCCAGCACCCGCCGCGACCGAGTGTTGACGGCCATGGTGGTAGCGACCACCGTGCTGATGCCAAGCTCCAGGAACGCGCGGCGGACCAACGCCCGGGCTCCCTCGGTGGCATACCCCCGTCCCCAGGCGCTGCGCCGTAGCCGGTAGCCCAGCGTAGCCACCGCGACTTCACCGGTGGGGGCGTCGGGCCAGTCGTCGACCGGGGAGCCGCAAGGGATGACAGGCCGCAGTCCGAACCAGCCGACCAGTTCCCCGTCGCCCCGGACCCGGGCCGCCCAGTACCCGAGCCCCGGATGGCGCCCATGGCAGGCCATCAGCCGCGGCAGGACCTCAGCCGCGATCTCCGCCTGCGACCTGACCGAGCCCAGAAAGCGCATCACCTCCGGGTCGGTGTCCAGCGCGGTAAGCCCGTCGGCATCACCGGTGGTGAATCGCCGCAACTCCAGCCGATCGGTCTCCAGCGCCATCTCCATGCCTGACATCCTCCATCGCGCGCGGCCCGGGCCGAACCCCATTTTCCGGCCCGCCCGGCCCGCAGAACATCCACCGCGCGACGGCCCGCTCTACCCGCAGGCTGCGAGGATGGCGTCACTGACCTGGCATTGATGCCGGACGCCGAGGTCGCCGGTCTCAAGCCGGTTGGTCAGGTACGCGAACACGACGCCCCGGGCCGGGTAGCCTCCGCGCGATGGTGTCCGGTGACACGATGGAAGTACTGTCCAGCCGGCCTCCGTCGAGCAGCATCTGATAAAAACGCGCAAGGTCCCGCGCGGTCGTGGAGATGCCCGCCGCCGGGATGACCGCCTGCCGTACCCTGCGGCGTTTCCAGACCCAGCTTGCGCCCGGCCGCAGGAGGCCGGCGGCTAGCTGGCTGGGCGGGGGCTGGCCAGTGACCCTGCGGATGACCTCGCCGAGGATGAAGCCCCAGGTCATCAGATGGTAGGCGAGGACCTGCCCGGCGGGCCAGCGTGGCCTCGCCTCTTGCGCCTGGCGCATCGCCCGGTGCAGCGAATCTGCCGGTCCAGGACAACCCGCCCGTGCCGAAGCACGCACAGCTGCGCCATCCCGCCGTAGGCACGCACAAGCTCAGCCGCCTGCCAGACCTCGCGATCCCGCATCCCCACCTGGCGCGGGGCGCGTTCAGACCAGCCGCCCAGACTCATGGCAGCGGTCCCTTCTCGCCGAGTCTGGCCCTGGAACCCTGGCCGGCGTTCTGAGGCTGCTTGCTCCTGGCGGTCCGGAGGGCTTCAACATGGAGGCCGAGCAGAGGTCCTTCCTGGCGTTGAGGGAAGGCCTGGGCATCCGGGAAGTCGACGATCCAGACGAGTACGAGGACGATTCCTCGGTGCTGGCCGACGCCAAGGCGCAGGCCGACGCGCAACTGTGGGGCATCTTCACCACAACGACCGAGTTCCTGCACCGATGGGCCAGCGGCCTGCTCGACCTTCCAGTCTTGCCGCAGGGGCCGTATACCCCGCGAGCGGCACATCGCGCCGCCCGGCTCGCCGGTAGCCGTTCCCGACGTGCCCGATGTCGCCCGCGACCCACTGGCCCAGCTGAAGACCATCGTTGGCCCCGGCGGCACAACGCCCGCCCCCTTCGACTGGGCCGCGATCGAGGCGGACCTTGGCCGTCCGCTCCCGCCCGACTGCAAGCTTCTGTACGAGGCCTACGGCGTGAGTCACGGCTTCTACGTGCTGCGCTGGAATGGCATCACCATCCCCTCGCCGCTGCTGGTGAAGCAGCATCACGAAGAGCACGCGGAGTACGACGCGTTCACGCCCCTCTCGGAACCTCCCTGGCCGGATTTCCCCACCTCCGACGAGTTGCTGCTGTGCTGCACTACAGAAGGCCGCGGCTTGCTGGCCTGGGACACCTGGGACACCCGGACCCGGCCCGGGCCTGGCCTATCTCGGGCCAGGCGACCCGGCTAGGTGGTCTCACCCAGTATGGTGACCTGACGCCCCGTGGGAGAACTAGTCGGCGACTGTACCCAGTGCCGGCCTCTCGGCGTGGCGTGGCGAGGCAACGGGGTGCCAGGCGACGTTTCGCGAGGGGGCGAGGGCTCAGCGGGCGGGAACGGGCTCGGGTGACGGCCGCCAGTCCCGCCTGATCAGCCCGTAGACCCACGAGTCAGAGACCTCGCCGTTCACGATGCAGTCTTCCCGCAGCGTCCCTTCGCGCACGAAGCCGAGCTTCTCCAGGACGCGGGCAGATGCCGCGTTTCGCGTATCGGCCTCGGCCTGGACCCGGTTCAGGTCCAGCGTGTCGAATGCCCACCGCAGCAGGGCGCCGGCGGCCTCCGTCGCGTAGCCGTGGCCCCATGCCGCATCACCGAGGCAGTAGCCCAGCGATGCGCTGCGGTAGTCCGGATTCCACCGGCTCAGGCTGCACCAGCCGATGAACCCCCCGTCGGAGGCACGGTCCACGGCCAGCCGCGCCCCGGTGCCTTCCTGCGCCATCTGCCGGCAAGCCGTGATGAAGCGCTCGGCGCGCACGCTCTCGGTCCACGGCGGCCCGTCCCAGTAGCGCAGCACGTGGGCGTTGCTGTGCAGCGCGAAGAGGTCGCTCGCGTCCGCGTCGTCGAAGGGACGCAGCCGAAGGCGAGCGGTGCGGAGGGTGGGGGTGGGCAGCTTCAGGCGCGTCATGTTCCCTCCCATCATCGACGACCGAACAATCAGACACCCAATGCTGGTCATCCGCAACGGACTTTACTGGCGGATGGGGGCAGAGCGAAGTGCCCGCTCAGTGGTTGAGCAAGCGCCCGTTCGCCCAGCCAACCGCAGGAATGACGTCCAAGATCACCCTCATTTGCATGCGCGAACCGTTGAAGCCAGGCGACGGGGATCAGCGCCAGATCAGGCGGTTACTTGCGCCCTGCGACTGGGGATTTCAGCTGCCGTCCGTGACGCGAGCCTTGGACCGCCCACGCCGACCTGACTCGCTGCCCGCCCGCCAGGGCGGCGATCTCCTCCGCCTGCTGCCGGATCAGCACGTCCCGCGGATCCGTGGGTTCCTCTTCCGGCACACCGGGCACGAACAGCGATCTTCCCGCAGCCCGCACGCCCCGGCAGAGAGACACGCCAGCCGCCGCTGAACCGTAATCAGCGATCACGCTACGCAGCATAAAGAAAGAGCCGGGATTCTCACGGCAAGAGTTCCGCGTGAGCTTGTCAACCACCTTTGGATGTCGGACGTCCCACATAGTACGAGATAGTCATGCGAGCGGCACGGGGAGGAGAGGATCGGTGTCTCCGAGTACGAAGCTAGGGTCGCGCCGGTGATGCCCTTAGGACCAGAGTGCTGGCACATCGTGCCGATGCCGGTTCGGTGGCTTGGCCATGGCCCCTGGTTGGGCCACAAGAGCCATCACGATAGTCTGCTTTGTTTACTATTAGTATTTTTGCAGGAATGCGAGTTATCTGGGAGGAAAACATGGGCTTGCTGGATCATCGCCGTGACTGGCACTACGAGGTATCGGCCTCCCCGGCAGAGTGTATCCGTGCGTTTACGGCAGCGTTCAATGGCAAGGGCGGGCTAGTAGCTAAGGCTCGTTGGTCTGTTCGCACGACCGGTAATTCGGCTACGGCAACGTATGAAGGCAGGAAGGGAATAGGTGCTGTCGGCGGTCTTCTGTCTAAGACAGCAGCGCAAGAAGCTGATACGGCAATCGGCTCGCAGGTTTCCTTCAACATCGATGCCAGTGATGGAGGCAAGACGCGCTGCTCCATGTCGTTGGCGTCCTCGGGGCGGTCGGGCGTCGCAGGCCTGCTCGGAGCAACCTCTGATGCGCGCTTCATTCGGCCGTATATGCAGGCGGTCGGAGATGAACTGCTCAAGCTAGATCCGAAGGCGCGGATTCAGTCGTCCTGAGAGTTTCACTCGTCAGGCGACTAGCTATTTGGGGCGCTGGAGACCGCTTGCCAGGCTCTCGCCGACACGACCGGCCCTAGACTACCGGCTAATCCAGGGATGGTAAAACCTCGCGCAGCAGAGCTATCCTAAGGGAAATGCCCGATACCGTTTCGGAGAGCGAGAGAGAGTCATGAACGTTACCGTCGGCGGCATTACGGCACTGGACCGCATGGAGCTTACCCGTGAGCTGAAAGCTGAGGGGGTCGAGGTCGAGTTCAAGGAGGACAAGACCGCCGGGCACGGACAAGGCGATATGGGCATCCTCACGATCGGCGTGCCCCTGACCTACGCGGTCGCCAAGGTGCTCACTGCCTGGATTAAGCACCGTACCCCGGCGACCGAGGTTACGGTTGGCAATACGACGATCCGGAAGACAGGCAAGGACATGACTCCGGAGGACCTCGCGAAATTCAAGGCGGCGCTTGGCGAGCCAACGGGATGAGCGGTTTCACCCACCGGGTCACCAATCAGATCCACGGCATCGACGTCGAACCGGAGCACGCGAGGCAACTGCTGGAGCACGGGTGGGCACCCGATCAGCCGTGGCTGCTTCGCACGCTGCACGAGTTCGCGCATGTAGGCGTGAACTTTAGCGCTGTCGGCGAGGCGCTCCTGCTCGCTGAACTGTCGATGGACCGGTCGTATTACGACAGCCTATCAACCCCCGAGGATCCGCTTCTCCTCGCCGCCAGCCGTGATTCGCTTTCTCTTGCATATGATCTTCTCAGCCCGTGGTCGGAGGCCATTGCACTCACCACTGAATTCGATGCGGATCTCACGGTCGAGCGCCCGGTTCAGGCGCATGAGTGGATGGCGCAGCTTGTCGGGTCGAAGACCTATGACGGATACCTATGGCAAGCGCGGCTTTCGTCGCTCGGTATCGCCAAGAAAGCGAACACTCTCGTCTCTTCGTGCTACGAGAGGGGCCACCTGCTTGGCCACCTGGTGTCGCGAGCCCTGCTGTCCATGGTCGGCCGACAGTGCGATTACCTTCTGGCGATGATCCAGCGCTGCGTGTTCGCCGACATCGACCTGGCTCATACGATCCTCGACCTGGCCGCGAACACTGGCTCTGCTTCGGCGATCGATACGGAGAGGCTGCGCCTGGCCGAAGCCTTCTCGGCCGCAATCGAACGCCTGTGCGAGGAGCTGCTTAACGGGCCCGGCGAGGAGTACAGCGCCCGCCTGAGGGACGGACTTGAGGGACTCCTCGAGAGAATGCAGCCGTTCGTTGATGAATTTGAGACTCCGGTCACGCTTCCGAATTACCTGGAAGGTCCCGGAGATCTCGGCAGCCTAGGGCGCTTCATTGCCTACACGAACTTTGCGCTGCGACCACTAGTCGCTCTTGGGTCGGCGCCGATCGAGCTGACCGCGCGCGGCCAGAAGGTGTCCTGTATCGCCAACGGCGAGGAGATCTACTCATTCGACAATGAGACTGGCTTCGAGGGGACGGATCAGGGAACACTCGAGCGGAGCTTTTGCGCGGAATGCGGCCCTGGCACGACCGGGATCCGGATATCTGATACCCATGGCATTCTCCATACCTACGGCGATGACGCTCACATCATCCAGGCCTTTCGCCGGTCCCGGATACCGGTGAAGATCACCGAGGCGGCGCAGTCAGCCACCGCCGTACTCGTGTCGGCGGGACGCGACCGAGCCGACGAACCGGACGCCACGGGCGGCCGGCAAGTCGCAGCCGTAGTCGTGAAATCGCTGGTCGAGAGGGTGACCGGCGCCTCTATGAACCTCCAGAGCCTGAGTACGTGCGGGGTTGCGGACGCTCTCGGCTGGGATGAGGATCTGCTCATGGTGCTGGCGCGCCTGTCGAACGAATACAACTCCCTCTGGACGCCAGACGGCCGTACCGTCCTGCCCGGCGGACCGGCAGCGAGCGGCGATCAGCTCAGAGATCTCGCGGACCGGCTGAAGAGCGCGACCGGGCTCAGCTTTACCGTTTCCGCCGGCTCGACCGCGCTGCTCCTCTGGTAGCGGTGCGAGGCAACTTCACGAGTCGGGTTCGGGGATCGGCACAGACGCATTTCCCACCCTTCCAGCGCCCGATCACCAGCTTGGTCACATTGTAGGGTAGCCAGCCTGGCCGATGCCTACGCGCGGAAGACTCCTGGGCCAGAGTGCTGGGGGCGAGCAGAGAACCTGGCAGCGGGCGATGCCCTTCCAGCCAAAGCGCACCCTGCCCAGTGACGATCCCCGGCATCCAGCTCGCCGCCGACGACGCCATGGAGCTCACCGAACTGCTCGGCCTGCTCATCGACTGGATCGACAGCGACCCCGCTCGCCTGCCCGCCTCGCTGCGCCGCTACATCGGCAACGACGCCTACGACACCACGGCCCTCCGCACCGACCTCGCCCGCTTCCAGTTCCTCCTCGGCGGCGACGAGCTACCCTTTTTCGGCCAGCGATCTATGACAACCGCTTGACAAACATCACCCGTATAATGCCGATTTAGCGCGGGACAGCATCAGTACACGCGCGCCGTGGCCCCATGCATAACATCCGATTATTCGTCGATCGCACTGTCGCCATCGCGCAACCGCGGGCGTGCAGATGGAAGGCGGTCCAAGCGCTCGTGACCGGGCGGGCCGCAGACGCTAGCGGACGCTGGGAAGCTATGGGCCGCTGGCGGGATTCCCGTGCGGGGATGCCCGGAAGGCGAGTCCGGCACGAGCCCCACCCCGTACAGCTCCTGCCACCGACGCCCCAGACGAAAACGTCCGGTAGACATCTGCTCCCCGTCCTGGTAGGTAACCGTTAGGAAAGTTTCCTAATCCTCAGGCGGTGATACCGCATCATTCCCGGCCCGCTCACCGCTCCGACCTCGATGGAGGAATCTGCATGGCCCCCAGCGTTCGCAAGGTTCTCATATTCGCCACGAGTGCACTGCTAGCGGCGGCAGGGGTGAGGGCCGCGGCCATGGCGACGCCGGCCTTTGCGGCCTCGCCGGCCTTCCCGGCCCACTATTCCGCCCCTTACCTGCAAATCGAGGGCTCGGACGCGGGCGATATGGCCGCCGATATGAGCGCGTCCGGTGACGAGTACTACTCGCTCGCGTTCCTCACGCCCGAGTCCGGGTGCACGCCCGAGTGGGAGGACAACGGCGACGCCATGAACGCCTTCACCTCCCAGGTCAGCGCGATCCAGCAAGCCGGGGGCAACGTGATCCCCTCGTTCGGTGGCGAATCCGGCGGAGAACTGGCGCAGACCTGCACTTCCGTGTCCAGCCTGGAGGCCGCCTACGCGAAGGTCGTCAGCACGTACCACGTCACGCGCCTCGACTTCGACATCGAAGGCAGTGTGCTCGACGACACGGCATCCAACAACCGCCGCGACCAGGCACTCGCCGAGCTCCAGGCGGCCGACCCGTCGGTGCAAGTCGACTTCACCGTCCCTGTCGACCCGACGGGCATGGAATCCGACGCGACCAGCATGCTCCAGGGCGCGGTGAACGCGGGCGTCAACGTCAACCTCGTCAACATAATGACCATGGACTTCGGGAATGGCCAGAACCCGCTGGCCGACGCCGAATCCGCGGCCAGCGCGTCCGTCCCCCAGCTTGAGTCCATCTTCGGTGCCTCGTCCACGCAGGCCTGGAACATGCTCGGTCTCACCCCGATCGCCGGGCAAAACGACGACGACGAGAACTTCACCCAGCCCGACGCCACCACCCTTGAGTCGTTCGCGGCATCTAAGGGTGTCCAGGAACTCGCCTTCTGGGAAGTCGACCAGTACGACAAGCCCCTCGGCTACGCGTACTCGAAGATCTTCAACAAGATCACCAGCAGTGGCGGTAGCGGTAGCTCCTTCCCCAGCGGCTACCACCAGCTTGTCGTGCAGAACAGCGGGTTGTGCGTCGACGTGCACGGCAACAGCACATCGAACAACGCCGTGATCGACCAGTGGCCGTGCAAGTCCTCGGGCCAGGCCAACCAGGAATTCCAGTTCAACCCCGTCTCCAGCGGCTACGGCGAGCTGCAGAACCAGAACAGCGGCAAGGACCTCGTCGTGCAGAGCGCCTCAACCGCGAACGGGGCCCCGGTCATCCAGTACACCCAGAACGGCACCACGAACGGCCTGTGGCTCCCGGTACAGCAGTCCGACGGGACCTGGCAGTTCAAGAACGACAACAGCGGGCTGTGCCTGGACCAGGCCGGAAACGTGAGCACAGAAGGTGTCCAGTTCGACCAGTGGACCTGCAAGACAGGAACCGGCACCAACCAGGACTTCGCCACGCAGTGAACCCCGGAAAACTGACCGTCCCGTGCCCAGCCAGCGGTGAGCACGGGACGGCCCCCGATCAGGCTGACCCGATGGGCATCTCTTCAGGTAAAGCACCGGGTCCTGGTCCGGCGGGCCAAGACCCGACCATCGGATCATCAGCACCAGCGACCTGCGCTGGCCCCAGGAACAGCGGGCCTCGACGTGCGTGGAGGCCGTGGCGGCCTTGCGGCTATTCGGCCAGGCGAGGCCGATCACCTTCGGCGGTCACCCGGCGACTGGGCTTGGACCCGGCGGCTGGCATCGCGGGAGGCCCGCGACTGCCGCAGTCGCAGGCGTTGCGCGGGCGCTGGTCACCAGCGCTCGACCAGGTGCTCGCGACCGGGCGGCGGCTCGTATCGCTCCGGCCAGAAGTCCGTCACGCGGGTAATCACCCCGCCAGCGAACTCGAAGAACGCCATCGCGTCATCGCCATGGCCACCCAGCCGCCACTCGAACCACGCCACCCCGTGACGCTCATCAGCAATCACGACCTTCGGCCGCAAGTGCCAGTCACCGGGATACTCCTGGTTGAAGCGCAGGTAGCGATCACGCCCCCGGATGCGCTCCCGCGACTGAGGGATCTCATAGACCACGGCCGGGTCCAGCAGCCCCGCCCAGGCACCCCAGTCCCTGGCCTCCAGGCTCTCGATGAAGCGCTCCACCAGCTCACGGTTGCCGCTCACCAACGCAAGCTACCGCACCCGCACGGTGAAGCCTCCTACCGGCGCCACGACCAGGACAGCCGCTAAACGACCGAGGACACGGCGACACCCTAACGCCCATCGCCGATTTAGTGCAGCTCAGAATCAGCCTGCCCCGCATGGCTAACACCGCGCAGGTGCACCGGTTCTGCGCGGGGAAACGTAGGCAGACTTTCCTCATCACGGCATGACAGAGCGTTTTCCGAGCGGTGATGATGAGCAGCATGCAGCGTTTTGTCGATGATGACCGTGGTTACCTCGATTGGCTTGATCATCATCCTGATGGCTTTGAGATCAACACGGGGCGTACTCCCAGCGCCGCTTATCTGATGCTGGACCGCGCCACTTGTGGAACTATCACTGGCAAGCCCGCCAGGGGAACTACCTTCACCGGCGAGTACGCCAAGGTGTGCGGCGAACGGAATGAGCTGGAGGACTTTGCCCGTCACCTTGGCGGTTACGCGCAGTCCTGCGGGTCGTGCCTGGCTCAGCGCGGTCAGCAGGCGCCCGCCAAGCCCGCCGCCGGGAAGTACGGGCCCTTGCGAGCACCTTTCGGGCTCCACCGGAACCAGTGTCCGGATGACCTTCAAGGCAGTAGAGGATCTAGTCGGCAGCCTGCCGGAATCGGCTTACCGGCACCGAGCCTGGTGGGGCAACAACGATGGCACCGCTGCGGCGAAGGCCTGGCTCGATGCGGGCTGGCGGGTGGAGTCAGTAAACCAGGCCGTCGGCGAAGTCGTGTTCACCCGCGCGAAGGACGGCCAGCCCCGCGACGCTGCCAGTCCAGCCGTCACTCGCGGGGGCTACGTTGACCCACAGGTCAGCGCCAGCCTGGCGGCAAGGGCCGCGTCAACCGGCTTGGATCCGGGGAAGCTCACGACGCTTGTCGCCGAGCTGAACGACAACTACAGCCGGGGCAACGCATACGCCGCTCATGCACTGCTGCGCGCCATCCTCGACCACATTCCGCCGCTGCTCGGTTGCGCGGACTTCAAGGCGGCCGCGAACAACCACTCCTGGAGCCGCACCGACCGGGGTTACGCTCGCCGGCTCCTGGACTTTAAGCTCCAAGCCGACGATCCGCTCCACCGGCAGATCCCGAAGACGACCGACCACCTGGGCATCGATGACATGCCGCCGAAGGTCTGGGTGAACAGAATCCTCCAAGAATGCGCAGAGACAAGGTAAGGGCGGCGTAAGACGGAAGCTCGTCGGCGCACGTCGCTGCAGGACCTGCCGTATGCCCGCCAGTTGGATGCTGGCTTGACCATCGACGCGATGCACCACGTCCCGCCCGACGACTGCCCGCGGTGCCGGGGGGCAGGTTGCCTCCGAGGATTCCCGGCTGTCGCTGGTTGACTCCGTGGCCGAAAAGCGTTCCTGGCATGCTGAGCAACGACTGCGGAACGGCCTGGGGCTACCACGTGGGGATGAGGCCCCCGTCGATGGTGATGTCGGCGCCCGTTACGTTTGCCGTGCGGTCGCTGGCCAGGATGAGAACGAGGTCGGCGACCTCCTCCGGGCGGCTGAACCGTCCGGTCACGCTCTGGCGGGCGGCCTGGCTCGCGACGTCCTGTGGCTGGGCCCCGGTCGCGTGGCTGACCGTCGCCGCCACGCCGGCCTGGCCGAGCCACAGGTCGGTGGCGACGGGGCCCGGGCTGATCGTGTTGACCCGGATGCCGTGCGGGCCGATCTCCTTGGACAGGGCCTTGGAGAAGTTGGCCAGGGCGGCTTTGGCCGCGCTGTAGTCCATCACGCCCGGGTCGGGCAGGGACGCGTTGACCGAGCTGATATTTACGATCGCCCCCTTCCCGGCGGCGAGCATGACCGGCAGCGCGGCGCGGGTCGCGCGGACCGCAGCCATCAGGTCGAGGGTGAGCGTGGCCTGCCAGTCCTTGTCGGTGATCGCACGGAACCCGCCCGGCCGGGCCGGGGCGGCACCCACGTTGTTGACCAGGATGTCGATGTGGTCGCCGGCCGCGGCTACCAGCCGGGCCGGGCCGTCGGGTGCGGCCAGGTCGACCTCCACCACGCGTACCGGGCTGACTCCGGCTAGCTCGTCGAGCTCACCGGAGGACTTCAGCGCCCCGGCGGTGACGTGTACGCCCTCGGCGACCAGCCCGCGCGTGACCGCCAGCCCGATTCCCCGGCTAGCCCCGGTGACGACCGCGGTCAGCCCGTTTAGGCGCAGGTCCATGATGATCCCTCCCCGGTCCGGCGGTCAGGCGGCGTGCACGGTGTCTGGCAGGTACCCGACCTGCTTGAGGAAGGCGAACTGGTCCTGGAGGGTCCAGATCTCGGCGACCTGCCCGCCGGTGAAGTGCCAGATCGCGGTGTCGCGGACCCGGACGGGCCTGCCGGTCGCCGGCAGGCCGCCGTACGAGCCGGAATGCGTTCCGCGCCAGATGAGAGTCGCGGCGAGCTTGTCGCCAGAGACGAACAGGTCCTGGATGGTCGTGGTCAGGTCGGGGAAGCCGACCAGCCGCTCGCGGATTCGGCCGACGGGTCCGGCCACGCCAACATGGACGCCGTTGGTCCGCAGGTCTTCGCTGAAGATCTGGTCGGCCATCGCCACGTCTCCCCGCCATCCGTCGGTAAACCACCGCCGCGCTATCTCCGCGTACCGCTCGCTGGCTTCCACCTCGGCCGCGCTCGTCATGACCTCTCCTTCCACCTCCGTGTGGGACCCGTCCAGGCTTTCGCTCCGCTCCCGGCCCGCGCTTGCGTCATCTGACTGAAAATTCGCTCGAGAGCTCGGCGCGGAGTGCCTATGTGCTGGCGGCCGTGGTGGTGGATGATTGGACACAAACGGCGCTACGTGATGGTTGTGGCCGGGTTCGAGAAGGCCAGGCGTTTTAAGTGGTATCTGAACGATGGCGGTTTGGTCCGTCCGGTCCGCGGCTGTTCGGTCGCAGGGCCGAGGTCGCGGTGCTCGACCAGCTCGTCGTCCGGATTCGCGAGCAAGGCGGGGCGCTGGTTGTGCGCGGTGCCCCTGGCATCGGGAAGACCGCGCTGCTGGCAGCCGCATCGGCTGCGGCGAGTTCGAGGGGCGTGTCGGTGCTGCGCACGGCCGGGGTGCAGTCAGAGACCGGCCTGGCCTTCGGGGGACTGCACCAGCTGCTGACTCCGGTGCTGGCGCGGCTAGATCGACTACCGGACCCGCAGCGTGACGCGTTGTCGGCCGCGTTTGGTGTTCTCGATGTCCCGGCCCCGGATCCGTTCCTGATCGCGCTTGCGGCGCTGAATCTGCTCGTGGACGCCGCCGAGGCCGGGCCTTTGCTGCTGGTCGTCGATGATGCGCAGTGGCTTGACCCGCCGACGGCGAGCGCTCTTTCGTTCATCGCCCGCCGCGTGGACGCAGAGTCGATCACGGTGCTGTTCGCGGCCCGTGACGGGCCGGCCGGCCCGCTCGACGACGCGGGGCTACCGGAGCTGCCAGTCGGCGGCCTGGACGACGCGGCCGCCGGCGAGCTGGTGGACGCGTCGGCGGCGGACCTGCCTCCTGGCGTGCGCCGGCGAGTCCTGCAGATCGCGGCCGGCAACCCGCTGGCGTTGCTGGAGCTCCCCGATGTGCTGCGGCTCGATGACGCCCGGGCGGCCGGGCTATCGCCGGGCCCAGTGTCGCTAACGTCCAGGCTCGAGCGCGCTTTCGCCGCGCACCTATCTGGCCTGCCGGAGCAAACACGCGACCTGTTGCTGTGCGCTGCGGCGGACGAGAGCGCCTCGGCGGCCGAGCTCCTGGCCGCCGCGTCCGTGCTCCGGGGGGCCGAGGTCCTGCTTGACGCCCTGGCTGCGGCGGAGGGAGACGGCCTGGCGGCCGTCGTCGACGGGCTGATCGTCTTCCGCCATCCGCTGGTTCGTTCGGCGCTTTACCAGTCCGCGACCCCGGGGCGCCGCCGCCTGGTGCACGCCGCCCTGGCGGCCGTGCTTACCGAGGACCCGGACCGGCGCGTGTGGCATGTGGCGGCGTCGACGGTCGGCCCTGATGAGAGCGTGGCCGCTGAGTTCGAGTTGCTGACGGTCCGGCTTGCCCGCCGCAGTGCGACCGGCGTGGCCGTCGCCGCCGCCAGACAGGCGGCCGTCTTTAGCGTAGGTTCAGCGCGGCGATGCTCTCGGCTGCTGAGGGCAGCCGAGCTGGCGTTTGAGGCAGGCGAGCGAGACCTGCTGCAGCGGCTGGTGCACCAGGCCGAGCAGCTGGATCCCGACCATGAGCAGCGTGCACGGCTGACCTGGCTGCGTAACACCTTCGCGGACACCGTTCCCGGCGATCACGGCCAGGTGCGGTCACTGGTTGACTCGGCTGAAGCGGCCGCCGACGCGGGGAACAGCGACCTCGCCTTGCATCTCCTGTTCGGCGCCGCCCAGCGTTGCTGGCGTTCGGACCTTGGCGAGCAGGCCAAGGATCGCGTAGCGGCGGCGGTCGAGCGGCTGCCGGTGGCGCAGACGCACCCGCGCCGCGCCGCGATCTTGGCAATGACGGGACCCGTCCGCTGGGGCCCGGTGGTGTCCGACCGCTTGGCGGCGATCCAGGCATCGGCAGCCGACCTGACCGCTGACGAGGCGTACCTGGCAGGCATGGCGGCCCGCGCGATCGGTGACCACGATGCCGCGGCAAGCTTCCTGGGCGGCGCGACGACGCAACTCCTCGCGCAGGGTCGGCTGGGTGCCCTCGTCCAAGTGCTGGTGATGCGGGGATGGGTTGCGATCGCCCAGGGCCGCTGGGCCTCGGCTGAGATGCTGGTCGATGAGGCCGACAGGCTCGCCGAGGAGACCGGGCAGACCTGGTGGCGGACTGGCTCGCTGATCGCGCGGGCCATCCTTCGCGGCCTGCGGGGTGAGGCGCAGGGCGCGGAACGGCTGGCCGCCGAAGCTGAGAAGTCGGCGATACCACAAGGCTTGAACGACCTCATCTGCATGATCGCGTTCACCCGCGGCGTAACCTGTCTGGGCGCCGGGCATCCCGCGGTTGCGCTAGAGCATCTCATCCGGGTCTTCGACCGGAACGACCCGGCGTTTCACGAGGCGGCCCGCTTCATGTCCATTACCTACCTGGCCGATGCGGCGGCGCAAAGCGGTCAGCGTCAGGTCGCGGGCCCGGTCCTGGATGAACTGGAGGCGCTCGCGCCGCGCACGCCCTCACCCGCGCTGCACGCCGGCCTGGCGTACGTCCGTGCCGTGCTTGCGCCCGATGACGAAGCCGAACGGCTGTACCATGCCGCGCTGCGGGGCGATCTGAGGCTCGGCCCGTTCGATCGCGCGCGGCTGCAGCTCGGCTACGGGGCCTGGCTTCGCCGCCGGCGGCGGGTCAGTGAGTCGCGCGGGCCGCTGCGGGCTGCGCAGCAGGCATTCGACGCACTGGGGTGCGCCCCCTGGGGGGAACGCGCACGTCAGGAGTTGCGTGCATCGGGCGAGAAGAGCCGACCGCGGGTCCCCGGCGCCCGCGACCGGCTCAGCCCGCAGGAACTGCAGATCGCCCAGCTGGCCGCGGACGGGCTGACCAACCGGGAGATTGGCGAGAAGCTGTACCTCTCCCAGCGCACCATCGGCTCGCACCTGTACCGCATCTTCCCCAAGCTGGACATCACTTCTCGCGCCCAGCTCGCCGCCCGGCTCGACGCGGACTGATCAGTCACCCGACTCAAGCGAACCGCTGGCGCGCCTGCACAGGATGGGGGCATCAGCCTGCCCACCGCCAGACGGGACACGCCCATGACTGACACCCCGATCCCGGTCATCTTCATCCACGGCCTGTGGCTGCATCCCCTGTCCTGGACGGAGTGGGCCGCCATGTTCCACGCCGGCGGGTACGCCACCATGACCCCGGGCTGGCCCGGCGTGCCCGACACCGTGCAGGCCGCCCGCGCGAACCCGGACGCCATCGCCAACCACGGAATCGACGACGTGGCCGGCCACTACGCGCAGGTCATCGCCGGCCTGCCCGCCAAGCCGGTGCTGATCGGCCACTCCTTCGGCGGCATGATCGCCGAGAAGCTGCTCGGCCAGGACCTGGCAGCCGCAGCCATCGCCATCGACGCTGCCCAGATCAAAGGGGTGCTGCCGCTGCCGCTGTCCTCGCTGCGGTCGACCTTGCCGGTGTTCCGCAACCCGGCCAACAAGCACCTGGCTGTCTCGCTGACGCCCGAGCAGTTCCGGTACGCCTTCGGCAACGCCATCGACCCCGGCGAATCCGATGCGCTGTACGAGCAGTGGACGATCCCGGCGCCCGGCCGGCCCCTGTTCGAAGCGGCCGCGGCCAACTTCTCCCTGCACTCCCCGGCCAAGGTCAACACCAGCATCGATAACCGCGGCCCCCTGCTGCTGATCACGGGCGGCCAGGATCACACGGTCCCAGAAGCCATCACCAAGTCCACGCTCAAGCAGTACCGGCACTCGCACGCGGTCAGCGACCTGATCGAGTTCCCCGACCGCGGGCACTCGCTGACCATCGACCACGGCTGGCGCGACGTGGCCAGCGCGTGCCTGGACTGGCTCTACAAGAACAGCCTGTCGTGACCAGCCCGGTCACCCTCGCCGACCACGCCGGCCTCCCGTTCACGCATGGCAAGCCGGTGGTCAACGGCGTGGAGATCCACTACGCGATCGGCGGCGTCGGCGAGCCGGTATTCCTGCTGCACGGCGTGCCGAAGACCATGTCGTACTGGCGGCACGTCGTGCCGCTACTGACCCCGCACTACACCGTCGTCACGGTCGACAACCGGGGCTTCGGCGGCTCCCAGCGACCGCTGACCGGCTACGACACTGCCACGATGGCCGCCGACGTCACCGAGCTAGCCACCCACCTCGGCTTCGAGGCGTTCCGCGTGGCCGGCGAGGACTGGGGCGCGGCCATCGCCTACGCCGTGGCGGCCTTCCACCGTTCCCGGGTGCGGCAGCTGGTGTTCCAGGAGACCCTGCTGCCGGGACTGCCAGCGGGCGAACGCGACCCGTCACTAGCCCCCGACGACGGCCGCACCGGCTGGCACTTCGCCTTCTTCGCCCTGCCGAACCTGCCCGAACTGCTGCTGGCCGGGCGGGAACGGCCGTTCTGGACCTACTTCGCCAGGCGCCAGATGTGGGACCCCAGCGCGCTTTCCGAGGCCGACATCGACGAGATGGTCCGCTCGCTCGAGCAGCCCGGCGGCACCCGGGCCATCCTGGAGATGTACCGCGCCCGCGATGTCGACGCCGAGCAGAACCGGCCACACTACGCCGACCCGATCAGCTGCCCGGTACTCGCCGTCGGCGGGCAGGCCTACCTCGCAGACGCGGTAGCCAAGCAACTGGCCCAAGTGGCCCGCAACGTCCGCAGCGCCGTCATCACCGCATCCGGCCATAACATCGCGCTGGAGAACCCGGCCGCCCTAGCCCAGGCCTACCTCGACTTCTTCGCCAGCACCTGAGCCCAGGCGGGTCCACCCGCCGCCTGACCATGGCCCGGCACGGCTGCGGGACGCGCATAACAGCCCATTCTCCGCTCGGCCGCGCACAGACACGGCGATCAGGTAGAACGCGCGTAACGGCGGATCTGGGGCGCGATTCCGGAACTCGGCGCCCGGCGGTCTCGATGGCCTTGCCACGGCCCGGGGGTGCGCGGTGATCATGCATCATGAGTCATGGCCGATGATGCTGACCGCCTGCGCGCATACGAGAGCGAGCATGGCTACGTCCGGGCGGCCCTGACTCTCGTCGCCACGCCGGACGGGGGGCGGCGGGGGCCAATTGCCAGCGGCTACAGGTCTTGCTGGGATGTCAGCACAGACGGTCCGCCACCGCGCGGCCGCGCCGCCCTCTGCGGCGGCCAGCCCTCTGCAGGTCGTGCTGGCCCTGCTGCGCACCGATCTGCCCGGTGACGTCTGGGGCACCCCTGAGAGCTGGCCCCGCTGGCGTACGCTGCTGCCGAGCGTGCTGACCGCCACCGGGCACCCACGAGCATCCGAAGAAGAGCCGACCGCCTGGCTACTGGTCCAGGCAGGCAATTACCTCAATAGCCAGGGCCGGTACGCCGAGGCGTTGCCGCTGCAGCAGCGGGCGCTGCGCATTGGCGAGGCGGCCCTCGGCCCGGATCACCCCGACGTGGCCGCCGGCCTCAGCTACGTCGGCTGGGCCCTGTCGGAGCTGGGCCGGCACGCCGAGGCGCTGTCCTTGCAGCAGCGGGCGCTGCGCGTCCGCGAGGCGGCCCTTGGCCCCGACCACCCTTACGTGGCCACCGGCCTCAGCCATGTCGGGCGGGTGCTGTCGGAGTTGGGTCGGCATGTCGAGGCGCTGCCGCTGCAGCAGCGGGCGCTGCGTATCCGCGAGGCGGCCCTCGGCCCCGACCACCCTTTCACGCGCCGAACCCGCAGCTATGTCGAGGATCTACAGGCGCAGTTATTGGCAACGCTGCAAGTCAGGTGCGGGTGCCTGATAGTGAGAAGCCTCGGCTCAGCCGCCCGGCGTAGCCTGTGGGGGTGCCTCATCCGCTGCTTGACGCTGGGATGGTGCGGGAAGTCGAGCAAGCGGCTTCGGCGCATCTGGGGCGGCAGTGGCGGTACCGGGGCTTCGCTGACCTGGGAGACCGAGCCTCTCATCCGTGCGGCATCTTCTCCGGGGAGCCGTTCTCGGTGTTCGTGAAGCTCTATGCGGGCCCGAACGGGCTCGAGCAGGTCGCCGCCGAGGTAGCCGGGCTGCGGTTCATCCACCATGTCGCCGATGTCGCGACGCCCGTGCCGATCGGCGACGGGGTGATCGCCACCGCAGCCGGGTCGATGCTCCTGTCAGAGGCGCTACCAGAACGAGGCTCTGGCCCGGGACTGCCCGGCGACTCCCGGACAGCCTCCGACTACGCGGACATCGGGCACGCGCTGGCGCGGCTGCATCAGGTGCTTGGCGGCATGCCGGGAATGCCGGCGCTGGACGGCTTCTTCGGGCCGCTGCGGCAGGACAACCGCCCGGTGACATCCGGTCGCTGGGCTGACTTCTACGCCGAGCGACGGCTTCTCCCCACGCTCCGCCTGGCCCGGGATGCCGGGCAGGTAACGCCGGAGCTGGCGGTCGCGGTCGAGCGAGTCGTCGGGCGCCTGCCGCGGCTGTGCGGCCCGGAGTCAATGGCGGCCCTGCTGCACGGCGACGCCCAGCAAAACAACTTCGTCAGCACCGCGGACGGGGCCTACCTGATCGACGCGTGCCCGTACTTCGGCCATCCGGAGGTCGACCTCGCGCTGGCGGGGTACTTCCAGCCCGTGCCAGCGGACCTCTTCGCCGCCTACCGGGAGATCACCCCGATTGACGTCGGCTTCACCGAGCGACAGGAGCTATGGCGGATGCACGGCTACCTGGCGGTCGCCGCCGTCGCGGGCGGCACACCCCAGGCCAGCCTGGCCCTTGACCGCCTGGCCGCCGCCACGCGCCAGTACTCGTGACACGCCACGACAGGGCAGTCCGCGCCGGGGATTCAGTCGCCCTGGGCGGATGGCTGGGAAGGCTGTCCGGTGGCGGGTTCGACGCCACTGGTGACCCAGCGGCGGGCGACGCGGGCGATTTCGGCGTCGGAGGCGCGGGTGAACGCGTCGAGGTGCAGGAAGTGCCGGGCGATGATGAGCCCGAGGATGCTGCTGACGGTCAGCGCGGCCCGCAGGTCGGCGTCGTCGCCGCGCATGGCGCCGCTCAGGTTGGCGACCCGCTCGTTGAGGAAGGCGCTCATCTGGGCGGCTGCCTCCGGTGCGGTGAGCATCGACCGGACGAGGGCCTTGGTCTCCGGCGGCAGGTCGGCGAGCCGGACGTCGAGCACATCGCTCAGGTGGGCCTCGATCTCGCCGGGGTCTGCTTCCCCGAGCTGGATGGCGCTGTTGAAGAGGGCGGCCTTCGACCCGTAGTGCTGCATTACCAGGGACGGGTCGACGTTCGCGCGGCGGGCGATCCCGCGGATCGTGGCCGCCTCCAGGCCGTGCTGGCCGAATTCCGCGCGCGCCGCGTCGAGGATTCGCTGCGCGGTGGCGGCCCGCCGGGCGGCCCTGCTTGGCTGTTCACCCACGATTCCACTCTACCGCTGTTGAGTGAATCGCGGCGATTAGGCGTCGTCGGCGTCGTGGGCGAGCAACGCGATCTGGACGCGGTTGTTGAATTGCAGCTTCTCCAGGAGGTGGGAGACGTGCGCCTTCACCGTGGCGATGCTCATGTAGAGGTCGCGGCTGATCTCGGCGTTGGACTTGCCGCGCCCGATCGCGACGGCGACCTCGCGCTCGCGTTCGGTGAGGCGGTCGAGTTGCCTGCGGGCGCGCCGGCGGCGGTCGGCGCCGTCGCTTGCCGTCACGTGCCCGATCAGCCGGCGGGTGATCGTGGGGGACAGGATCGGCTCGCCGGCCGCGACCGCGCGGATGGCGCCGACGATGCCGGCTGGCGGTGTGTCCTTGAGGAGGAAGCCGCTGGCGCCGGCCCGTAGGGCGCCCAGGACATGGTCGTCGGCGTCGAAGGTGGTGAGGACGATGACCTCAGGCGGGCGGTCGCGGCCGCGCAGGACTTCGGTGGCCGTCAGGCCGTCCATCCCCGGCATGCGGATGTCCATCAGCACGACGTCGGGCTGGCGTTCGGCCACGGCCTGCCCGACCTCGCTGCCGTCAGCGGCCTCACCGACGATCTCGATGTCGCCGGCGCCCGCGAGGAGCATGGTGAGCCCGGCGCGGACCAGGGCGTCGTCATCGACGATCAGCACCCGGATCATTGGGGCCACGGCAGCCACGCGTTCAGCCGGAACTGGCCCTGCTCGTCGAGCCCGTGCTCAAGGCGTCCGCCGGAGAGCGTCGCCCGCTCGGCCAGGCCGAGCAGGCCCGCGCCGGTGCCGGGGATCTTCGGTTCCGCGGTGGCGAGCGCGGGCGTCGGGTTGCATACCTCGATGGTGAGACCGCGCCCGGGGGCACCGTCGACGCGCAACGCGACCGGGGCCGGGGTCGCGTGCTTGCGCGCGTTGGTCAGCGCCTCCTGGACGATCCGCAGCGCGTGCCGCCCGATCGCGTCAGGAACGGCGGCCAGGTCCGGCAGGCCGACCTCGGCCTGGATACGCATGCCCGCGGCGCGTGATTCCTCGAGCAGGCCCGCCAGCGCCGCGAGCGTCGGCTGGGGTGGTTCAGGTCCCGGTCCGCCGGGCCCGTCCCGCAGCACGCCGATCACGACGCGGAGGTCCTCCAGCGCCTGGTGAGCGCTGGCGCGGATCACGCCAGCGGCCCGCGCGACCTCTTCTGGCGGCGCGTCCGGCCGGAACTCAAGCCCGCCGGCGTGCAGGCTGAGCAGCGAGATCCGGTGCGCGAGCACGTCGTGCATCTCACGCGCGATCCGGGTGCGCTCGGCGTAGCGGATGTGCTCGACGCGCAACTGCTCCTCGGCCTCGGCGCGGCGTTCGCGTTCGCGCTGCGCCTGGCGGCGGCTGCGACGGAACATGCCCCAGGCGACGACTACCGCCGGGCCGAACGTGCCGGTGAGGTAGTACACCGCAGGCGAGGTGCCCGGAGGCTGGATCGCCCGCGCCGCCGGCAGGAGCACGACCTGGACCCCGGCGACCAGGAACGCCAGCTGCCAGCGGCGATAGGCGGCCACGCTGTAGAGCGTCACGGCTCCGGCCAGCCCGGCCGCCGGCGAGATCAGCTCGACCGCCACCACGGCCAGCCCGACTTCCAGCGGCCAGTGCCGCCGCCACCACATCGCAAGGCAGGCCATCACCGCGCCGGTCACGTCGATGACGAGCAGCGGGCCGCCCAGCCCGTGCCGGGCGCTGCTCATGGCGCTGCTAACGGCGGCGCCGGCCGCCAGCAGGAAAAGCACACAGTCGACGATCCAGTCGCGCCGGACGCGCGCCGCGACCGGTGCCTCATCGTCCTCTCGGCGGAACGCCCGGCCAAGGACAGCACGCACTGCGGACATACCGGCAGCCTAGGCGGCAAGGGACGCGGCCGAATAGCCGTCTTGAGTCGATCGGATTACCGACTTTAGTCGCGGTGCGGACGCCTGGCGGCCAATAGCCCGCAAAGCCGCCAGCCGCCAATCCTGGTGCTCGTGATCAATGAAAGCACCGAGGAGATCTCGCCATGACGCACATGTTCTTTGCCGCCGCCGGGCGGTTCGCGGTCCGGTTCCGCTGGGCCGTCGTCGCCGCCTGGGTGGTTGCGACCGTCCTGGCCAGCCTGTTTCTTCCGTCGCTTGCCAGCGTCATCAAGGAGAACAACACCGACCTGCTGCCGGCCAGCAGCCCGAGCCTGTCCGCCGCCCGGCTCGCCACCCCGTTCCAGGACCCGAACCAGACGCCAGTCCTGGTCGTCATCGCCTGCGGCGCCGGCACGGTCACCGGGGCGGACACGGCCGCCATCGGGCGGCTGGCCGTACGGCTGGAGAACGTCGCCGACGTGCAGCGGGTCAAGGACCTTGGTGACAGCCCCGACCGTCAGGCAGTGCAGCTTGAGGTCCTGGCCGACGTCAACCTCGCCACGCCGGGTCCCGCTCAGCACCTGGTCAGGGGCCTGCGCGCCGCCATCACGGCCAGCGCGCTGCCCCCGGACCTGCGCGCCCACCTGGCCGGCCCGGCGGCCGCCCAGGCCGACGCCAGCCAGGCCAGCCAGAACGCGACCAGCCTGGGCCTGGACCTGACCATCGTGTTCATCGTGGCCTTGCTGCTCGTGGTGTTCTGCGCGCTGCTGGCGCCGCTGCTGACCCTCGCCCCCGCCGTGCTGGTCACCCGCCTCGCCGGGCCGCTGATCGCCGAGGCGAGCAAAGCCGGAATGCCGGTCTCGTCGCTGACCCAGGTCCTGATGCTCATCTTGACCATCGGCGCCGGCACCGACTACGGCCTGTTCCTGGTCTTCCGGGTCCGGGAGGAGCTGCGGGCCGGCCGCACCCCCCACGACGCGGTCACCCGCGCCCTGGCCCGGGTCGGAGAGTCAATCACGTTCTCCGCCGCCACCGTCATCGCCGCGCTGCTCACCCTGCTGCTGGCCACCTTCGGGCTGTACTCCAGCGTCGGCGCGCCGCTGGCCATCGCGCTCGCGCTCATGCTGGCGGCCGACCTCACCCTGCTGCCCGCGCTGCTAGCAATCGTCGGCCGGGCCGCGTTCTGGCCGTCCCGCACGGCTCGCGGCGCCGGGCACATCGGCTGGTGGGGACGCACCGTGGGCCGCGTCATCGCCCATCCCGCCGCCACCCTCGCGTTCGGGCTGGTCGCCTTCGGCGCGCTGGCCTCGGCCGTGCTCGGCTACCGTCCGGCGGGCTTGCCCGCCGCCGCGGGCGCCCCCGGCGGCTCGGACTCCGCCGCCGGCAACACGCTGCTCGCCGCCCATTTCCCCGCCGCCACCAGCAACCCGACCACGGTGGTGCTGCGGTTCCGCGAGCCGGCCTGGGACGACCCGGCACCCGTCGCCACGGCGCAGCGACGGCTGGCCGCGTTCCCTCAGTTCGGCAGCCTGGCCGGCCCGTTCGGGGCCATGACTCCCGGCGAGCTGACGACGCTGCATGCCACGCTCGGCGGCCCGGCCGCGCTGCCCGCGGTGCCGCCACCGGGGAGCCGCATCTCGCCCGCCACGTGGGCGGCCTACGGCGCGGAAGCCCAGTTCATCAGCCCGGACGGGCGAACCGTCGTGTTCGACGCCAGGCTGACCGCCGGTGACCCGAGCTCGAACGCCGCGCTCGGCCAGGTGCCGGCCATCCGGGCGGCCGTCGCCGCCGTGGCCCGCGCCACCGGCGCCAGCGCTTATGGCGTCGCCGGCGAGGTACCAGCCGCCTACGACGTGGGCCAGGTCTCCGACGCCGACCTGCTGCGCGTCTTCCCGGTCGCGATCATCGTCATCGGGCTGCTGCTCGCGCTGGTCATGCGCAGCCTCATCGCCCCGCTCTACCTGATCGCCTCGGTGGTGATCAGCTACCTGGCGGCATGGGGCCTTTCCGTTCTGCTCCTCCAGGATGCGGCCAGGGCCGGCGGGCTCTACTACGGCATCCCGTTCCTGATGTTCGTGTTCTTGCTGGCGCTCGGCGAGGACTACAACATCCTGGTCATGACCCGGATCCGGGAGGAGGCCAGCCGGATCCCGCTGCGGCAGGCAGTAACCCGGGCCCTGGAGCGCACCGGGCCGACGGTCAGCTCAGCCGGGCTCGTCCTGGCCGGCACCTTCGCCGTCTTCGCCCTGGCGGTAGGAAGGCAGCCCGGCGGCGGCGCGTCGGCCGGCATCCTGGCATCCATCGCGATCGGCATCCTCATGGACGCCTTCCTCGTCCGCACGCTGCTCGTCCCCGCCACTGTCGCCCTGCTCGGCCGGTGGAACTGGTGGCCATCCCGCCAAGCCGCGTGGCCAGGCCCGGTTTGATGTCAGGCGGAGATGTGGTGCTCGGCGGGCTCGCGGAGGGTGTGCAGGTCCCAGTAGAGGCGTGCGATGTCGTCGGGGTCCTTGGCGGGGGTGCCTTCGGGGGCGCCTGGCGTGCCGGCGATCCATGTTCCGATCGCGACGTGGCCGGCGTAGATCCCCCGGGCGGCGAGTGCGCCGTTGAGGGTGATGGCCCATTTGCGCAGGGCCGCGCCCGCCATGCCGGCGCTGACGAACACCGGCGCGGGCGTGACCGAGGAGCCGCCGGTGGTGTACAGCAGCGTTCCGCTGCCGGTGGCCAGCATGGCGGGCAGCACCGCGCGCGTCGCCGTGATCGCGCCATAGCAGGTGCTCTCGATCTGCGGCCGGAGGTTGTCCATGGTGACGTCCAGCGGCCCGGTGCTGCGCAGCGTCTCCGTGCTTCCCGCGCCGGGGCTGGCGTAATGCAGCACGTGGATTCCGCCGAACCGTGCCGCGGCGCTGTCCAGGGCCGCGGCCAGCCCGGGCCGGTCGGTGACGTCGGCGGGAAAGCCGGCCGCCTTGATCCCCTCGGCCGCGAGCTTCCCGGTGAGCTCGCTGAGCCGCTCCTGCGAGCGGGCGATCAGCGCGACATCGAATCCGTGGCCGCCGAAGACCTTCCCGAGGGAGAAGCCGAGGCGCGCCCCGGCGGCCACGAGGGCGATTGCGGGCATGGTGATCTCCTTAGGAGAGGGTGGTGCGCCTATCGCGCGGGTGAGGTGACCTCAGCTCATCACCGGTGCCCGCGCTGCGTCCAAGACCGGTCGGGCTGCGAGCGATAACCTGGAGGAATGGACCGCCTCGAGACCCGGGAACTGGCGTATTTCGCTGCGGTTGCCGATGAGCTTCACTTTGGCCGCGCCGCGGCCCGGCTGGGCATCGCGCAGCCCGCGCTATCCAAGGCGGTCCGGCAGCTGGAACGCAGGCTGGGGGTCACCCTGCTCGAGCGGACCAGCCGTGCGGTCGAGCTGACCGAGGCCGGCCGGGTGCTCAGCCGCGAGGCGCGCGTAGCGCTGGAGGCGGTGTCCGCCGCTGCGCTGCGGACGCAGCGGGCCGGCACCCGCGACCCGCGCGTGGTCCTGGCCATGAAGCCCGGCGGCGACGCGGGTCTGCTCCCGGCGATCCTCGCCGCATACGAGCGCGAGCCGGGGGCACTGCCGGTCGAGGTCGCCTTCGGAGCCCGCCCCGCCGGGATGCTGCGCGACGGGCAGGCAGATGCCGCGCTACTGCACGCGCCGCCCGACGAGCTGGGCGGGCTGGACAGCGAGACACTGCTGACCGAGGCGCCAGTCGCCGTGCTGCCCGCCTCTCACCCGCTCGCGCGGCGGGCCAGCCTGCAGATGGCCGACCTGGCGGGCGAGAACCTGCACCGCAAGCCCGCCGACCCCGACGCGATGCGGAGCCTCAGCGAGCTGATGCACCTGGTCGCCCTGGGACGCAAGGTCGCCGTGCTGCCCCGGGTACTGACCAGGCCGCTGCGCGACGACCTGGCCACCGTTCCGATGACGGATCTCCCGCCGGTCGCCCTGCTGCTCGCCTGGCCCGCCCACAGCACGTCCCTGCCAGTCGCGGCCCTGGCTCGCGCCGCCGCAGCCGCCATGCGCTCCAGCGCGGCCGCATCGTCCACCATCACCTAGGCGACGGCCATGCGCGTCACTCCTCCATGTTGCACTGGACGTTGCCGTTGCCGAACTGCATGCCCCTGCAGTTCACGTAGTTGTTGTGGACGATGGTGACGTTGTGCGAGCCACGCGCCGAGTCGTTCGGGTTGGAGGGTCGCGGTCTCATGTCGCCCGAAACAGGGTCCGGCCTTGGGGTTGCCCGGGGCGTCTGATACCGGCCAGGCCTGATGCGACGAGAGGCACTGATGTGTCCCCCAGGCGGCCCTTCGCGCCTGACGCCACCAGAGAGGTTGCCGTTCCCGGAGTCCACTGACGCTTCCCTTCCTGGACATTGCCTGATGTCTTGAGGGTCTCCCGTCGCGCGCTCGCTTGTCTACCGGGCGGTTAGCCCGGACTATGCTGGCCGGAGCCACAGCAGCATCAGCCAGCAAACGCGGGCGGCCCCGCGCCGCGGAGCCTAGTACGGCCCACCCAATCGCTAGCTCCGTCCTCACTTCGCCTTCCGCAGACGGCTGGCTATCGGCAGGCGCCGGCAAGGACGCGGCCGGTAATGTCAATGGCATGGCTGGGGCAGCGGGCATGCCAGGCTGGCGCGACATGGAACTGGGCGCGCCGGAGATTGCCCGGCTGGGCATGGCCCGCCTGAACGCATCGCGTGTCGCGATGCTGGGTACCTTGCGCCGGGACGGGTCGCCTCGCATCAGCCCCGTCGAGTCCTGCCTGGCCAGCGGTTGCCTGCTGGTGGGCGCCATGGCCTGGTCCCGGAAAGCCGAAGACCTGCGACGGGACCCGCGGTATGTCCTGCAGAGCACCGTGACCGGCCCGGACAGCAGCGAAGGGGAGCTAAAGCTGCACGGGCTTGCCGCCGAGGCCGGCCCGGCCCTTGCGGTGGAGGCGGCTGGCGCGTGGTGGTCGGCCCAGCCGCAGGGAAAGGCGGCCGTCTTCGTGCTGGGCATCAGGCAGGCCCTGTTCGTCGCGTGGGACCTGGAGCGCGGCGTGATGACCGTCCACCGGTGGTCACCGCAGGGCGGCTACAGCCATAGCGATCGCAGCTATCCCTAGCCGCCTCCGAACACGCTCCCATCGCATCAGCGCACCTATTGCTGGGATCTGCTCGACTTCATGATCGGGGCGGCCTCCTGGCCCTTGACGGCGCTGGCCGGGGTGGGCTTGAGTACGTTCATGCCTGATCAGCCCGTGCCCCTGAGTCGCTGGCATGCCGTGGTGGAGTCGGGGAGCCCGGCGCTGCTGGATGAGCTGCTGGCCGACGAGGTCGTGTTCCGGTCCCCGGCGGTGTTCGCCCCGCAGGAGGGCAAGGCGCTGACGGCCGGCTACCTCAGTGCGGCATTCAAGGTCCTGGGCCCCTCGCTGCGCTATGCCGGCCAGTGGCATGACGATGCCGGCGCGGTGCTGGAGTTCGAGGCCGACCTGGAGGGCACCTACGTCCAGGGCGTGGACATCCTGCGCTGGAACGCCGAGGGGAGACTGGTCAGCGTCACGGTCATGGTGCGCCCGCTGCGCGGGCTGCAGAAGCTGGTCGACCTGATGGCGCTCCAGCTGGCGGCCGGCCAGTCCTGAGCACCGCCGCGGCGGTCGCTCCGGCGCCGTTCAGGCCCATCTGGCTCTTCTGTCGAGGTGCCCGGTGATGTCGCGGTCTCGGCCAGTCCTCCCGCGCGGCCTGGGCCGCGGTGAAGGCAAGCAGGGAGGAGGCGGTGCGGGCCGGATCCTCGAGTATGGGTGTATGCCCGAGGCCGGCCAGCATTTCGACCTGCGCGCCGGGAACGGCGCGGTAGTCCGCGGCGGAGGAGGGGCGCCATCTGCGGTCTTCCTCGCCGAAAATCACCAGGAGCGGCTTGCCGAGGGGCGCCAGGCGGCTGGGGAGCGCCTGTTCCTTCACGTAGTCGCGGCTGGCCTGCATCGTGGTCATGATCGAGCGGAAAGGCATGGCGCGTATCTCGTTCAGGAGCTCCGGGGGGATCTGGTAGCCCGGGCGGCTGAAAGCGGCGCTGGTGGACCAGCGAAGCTGTTCGTCGGTCACGTCCGGCCACTGCGATGGGTCGATGTCCCTCGGCGGTGCGGTGTGGGCAGCCATGTGCGGCCCGGTATTGATGAGCACGAGCGCGGCCACCAGGTCGGGTCGTCGTTCGGCGAGGGCGGTGGCGGCGGCACCGCCGCTGGAGTGACCGACCGCGATGAGGCGCTCGACGCCGAGCCGGTCCATTGCCGCACCGACCCGGCGTGCCTGGTCCGGGAGTGCGTAGCTGGGGTCTGCCGGCTTGGCTGACCGGCCGTATCCGAGCAGGTCGATCCGGATGACGCGATGGGAGCTGGTGAGCATCGGGACCAGTTCGTCCCACCAGCGGGCCGTGGACGCGTTCCCGTGGATCAGCAGGAGCGCGGGGGCGTCCCTGGGTCCGTCCTGGCGCAGGTAGATTTCTCCGTCGTCCAGGGACAGGATGACCTCAGCATCACCATTAATGTGCGGTTGGTCGTCACTGATCGTCATAACGTCATTGCTCCAGTCGGTCTTGGCTTCCGCAGATACGCGCGGTCAATTGGCAAATGCAACTCTGGTATCACGTGCCGGTTTCCTGCTTGATCCAGCCGTTGAGCAAAGGGGTCAGCAGGTCTTTGTTGTGTCACGGCGGGGTGATGTAGGGGAGGGACTCGTTGTTGTACGCGTACAGCGGGACCTGGACCTCGTGGAGACTGCCGTGTGAGCGGTACTCGGGGGGCAGCCGTTCGGACTCGGTGCCCGGGTCCAGGTCCCCGAAGACGGTGTTCGTGTCACCGAGGACGGCGAGGTCGCCGATACGTGGGCGCGCCGTACTGGCGCCTGGCGGCTGGCGAGGGCCTGGTTGAGGTCCCAGACAAGGCCCTTGGAGTTCATGCCATGGTCGGCGGTGGCGAAGAACGCGGCATCGGGTGCCGTGTGGACGGCCTCGCCGATGAGCGCGTCGAGGCGGGTGAGGTGCTCGTCGGACTCGGGCGCACCCGGTGCCCAGGCGTGCATCGGGAAGTCGGTGGTGTGCACGTAGAGCAGGTCGATGTCGGTGCGGGTGCGGAGGAGGTCGACCGCGACGGTCCACAGCCAGTGGTTGATGCCGGCGGAGTAGATGCCGGGTGGCTGCCCGTATCGCCTGGTGAACTCGGGGGGCGGGTCCTCGGCGGCAACGGCGAGCGTCGTCTTCGTCCCGAGGAGGCTGGCGGTCTTCTTCTTCGCCGTCAGCAGGGCCGCCTGACCGCCGGCGTCGGTGACCTGCGTCATGAGGGTGGGCCGGAGCAGGAGCTCCGGCCGTTCCATGTAGTCCTCGTCGCCGGTTGCCGGATCGAAGTAGTAGTTCCCGGTAATGCCGTGCTCGGAGGGCCAGGCGGCGCAGCTGATGCCGGCGTTGTTGGCGTTCGTGACCGTCGGCGCGACGGCATCCACGAGCGTGGACATCCCAGCCGCGCCGAGCCGGTACAGTTCCGGCATCACGCCCGGCGTGGCATAGGAAGGATCGAGCCCGTCGATCATGGCGACAATGGCACGCTGTCGTCCTGGCATCTGTGCGCTACTTCCCTGTGCTGATGGTCGGGGTCAGCTGGATCGTGTATTCGGCCCTGTCAGCGCGGGTGCGATGCTCCAGGACCATCACGGGATTGCCGTGATGGTCGGCGTTCAGGCCGGTGACCACCAGCACGGGCGTCCCGGGCTCGATGTCGAGCCAGCGCGCATCAGCCTCGTCGGCTGACGCGGCCGAGAAAGAGCGTTCCGCCCGGACTACGGACGTGCCGTTGTCGGCGAGGACGGCGCTCAGGCTGGCGGACCCGTCCCAGTCCGCGGGCGCGAGGCCTGCGGGCATGATCGCGGTGGACAGTGACCAGGGCGCACCTTCGAGCAGGCGGCGAAACCGGATGCGTGCGAGCGTGCCCGGCCAGCGGTCCGGCAGGCGGCTGCGGGCCGTCTCGTCAAGAGCCTGCCTGGTCAGGATCTCGGCGGAGATCGGTTCATGGGTCACGGCCAGGCCGCGGGCGGCCATGCTTTCGGCCAGCCCCGCGTGCCCGTCATCGACGCGGTGGCGAAGGACGGGTTCCCGGACGAAGCTGCCCACGCCGTGCTCGGTCCGGATCACGTTCGCCCGGGCCAGCTCGGACAGGGCACGGCGGACGGTAAGCCGGTTGACACCGTAGGCTCCCGCGAAGTCGTTTTCGGGCGGGAGCCGGGACCCGGGTGGATATTCGCCGAGACTGATCCGTTCTCGGATGTCCCGGGCGACCTCCCCGTACAAGGTCACTCCGGGCCGCTGGCCGATTCTCCGCGATGGCGGCTCGGCTTCGCCTGCACGTCCTAGACTCACGATCCCTCTTCTACATCATTTAGATGTCTACACATCTTATCAAATAGCATCCTGCATGTCGGCGGGCCTGGCTCACGCACGCGAGACCACCTAGGTCACCGCAAGGGCCGGTAACTACCAGATCGCCGTCGAGCCAGGCGTCACCCTTGGACCTCCTGGACCCGGAAACAGCCCGCGCCATGGCCAGCTACCTGCAGGACGTCAGCGTCAGCCTGCACTCCGGCGGCGGCGTCTCCGGCCCCGCCGCCCGGCGGCTCGCCGACGCGGCCAGCCCGCTCCTGCCCGGCCCGATCTGGCCGAACCCGGATTCAGACGGCTTGACATCTCCGGCGGAGTCGAGCGTCCATCGACGTTCACATTCCGCTATCAAGCTAATCCGGACATGACATCTATGGCGAGATCACTGCAAGACCAGCCGGCCCAAATCCCGGCGCAGCCCGCTGGTCCGCAGCTTCGTCCAGGTGGCCGAGAACAGCTGGGATCCCTGAACTGCGTACAGAACACTCATTCTGGCGCGGTCTCCGCTTGGCTGCCTTCTCGCATCGCGCGACGGCGATTCCTGTCGCGGCGGGCAGCTCGGTCATAGGCTGGCTCTCGGAACCGGATTCATGAGTGGAGGCCCGTGTGCCGTACGTCGACAGTGGCGAGGCGAGGATCTGGTACACCGAGCAAGGGACAGGGTTTCCCATGCTGACGCTGGCGCCAGGAGGGATGCGCTCGAGTGCTCTGCTGTGGGAGATGGCGGCGATCAACCCGCTGGCCGCGTACGCCGGGCAGTACACGATGATCGCGATGGATCAGCGCAATGCCGGCCAGTCCACCGGACCGCTTGAGGTCGGCGACCCGTGGGGCGCCTACGCGGCCGACCAGCTGGCGGTCATGGACCATCTCGGCATCGACCGGTTCCTGGTGTTCGGCTGCTGCATCGGCGGCCCGTTTGCCCTGAAGCTCTGCCAGCTCGCGCCGGAACGAGTCGTCGCGGCCGTCCTCGAGCAGCCGGTCGGGATCATCGAGAGCAACCGGGAGCTCTTCGACAGCCTCTGGAAGCCGTGGGGCGAGCAGCTCATGAACAAGCGGGACGATCTCGGCAGTGAGGAGATCAAGGCGTTCGCCACGGCGATGTGGGCTCCCGGCTTCGCCGTGAGCGTGACCCGGGACCAGGTGCGGTCCCTCCGCACGCCGATGCTCGTCCTGCCCGGAGTCGACGAGCACCATCCGGCCGAGACCGGCCGTCAGATCGCCGCGCTCGCGCCGGCCGCCGAGCTGCTCGAGCCATGGAAGGACCCCGCGCACCTTCCCGCCGCCACCGAGGCGGTCGGCCGGTTCCTCCGAGACCACACCCCGCGGTAGGCAACCAGCCAGCCGCGCCCAGCCCAGCAGGCGGCCACCGGCGCGTATTGGCCGCTGGCCTCGTGGGACGGGACGCCAAGCGCGGCCTGCCCCTTGCGACCCCCGGCGCGTTCGAATTCTTCGAGGAGACCGGCGAGGACCTTATCCTACGGTCGCTGCGGGAATCAGCCCCTGAGCGTGATCACCAGGCCGGTGTCCGCATAGGGGAAGGGGCCCTTGCCCAGGTGTCGCACGCTGTCCAGGAGCCGGCTGACTGGCACCATCAGGCCGTACCTGGCCTTCACCCTGGACGTGATCGCCTCGAAGTCCGGGCCGGAGGTCACCAGCTCAGCGGTGCCGGTCACCGGCGTGGTGCCGGCCTTGACCCGGCCCCGGATGTCACTTGGCTGCAGTGTCACGCTCGGGTTGCTCCGCAGCCGCTTGGCCTTGCCGGAGGCCGAGGAGGTCAATAGGCCGGCCCGGCCGTCGTCGAGCGCGACGATCCAGGTCGCCGTTGCGACCGCCACCCCGGTCTTGCGGAAGGTGGTCACGGACACGTACTTCTCTTCCGAGATTGCCTGTTCGGCGTTGCTGCCAGTCATCTGCTTCCCCTTTCCAATGTGATCTCCGAGATCGGGATCTGCGTTTGGTAAGAGGACGAACGCCGAAGCCAGTAAAGGACACCGGCAGCCCTGGGACCGGTCAGGCGGGCCTGGGCCGCCGTGTGGTTGCGCACCTGCGTGCCTCGCGGATCGCGGCCTCCGCCAGCACCCCTCGGGCAGTACAGCGGTCGCCTGGTGCCGTCCTGGGAGCGGAATCGCGGCAGAGCGGCATATGGCACCATTGAGGGATACCGAGAACGATGGGGCGGTTGCCTGGCTGGCCGCGGCGGGGCGGGCTGCGGGGGGAGCAGACGCTGGCGGCATGGTCGGCTGCGGTCGAGATGGACCGTGCCGGTCAGTGGGACAGGCTGTTTCAGGTGCACGGCACGCTGCAGATGCCGCCGCTTCCGTTGTCCGCGCAGGCGGCGACGGTGATCGCGTGGGTAGAGCTGCGTGTCCTGTTCCTGTTCAGGGTGCTGCCCGATGACGTCCTGGAAATGGCGGGCGAGCGGCTGGCTGCGGTCACGTCGTGCGGCGCTCTTCGGGAGGCCGAGCCGTGGGACTACCTGGCGCTCGCCTTGCTGCGGCTCAGGCAGCGGCGCTACGACGAGGTGGAGCGGCTGTGCGGGCTGGTGGAGGCGTCCGCCCGGGCGACCGTCGCGATGCGGGCAGCCGTCCTGGCGATGGCGTGCCTGGCCAGGCAGGAGCAGGGGCAGTCCGACGAGGACGTGGCCGCAGCGGCAGCCGCCCTGGACGTGGACCTGGCGGACGGGCTGGCTCAGGTCAGGCGGGCCGTAATGCGTGATCAGGTCTGCGCCGACTTCGCGGGCTACGATCACCGCGCGGTCGGCGCCGCCGACCCGGCACGGACCAGTCGGCTGCTGGCCGCCTACCGCGCCGGCGACCGGGTGGCACTGCAGCAGGCAGGGCAGCTCGCGGGGATGCTGCTGGGCGAGGGCCGCATCGCGGAGTTGCGGGAACTGCACGCCACGTTCCCGATGCCGCCCGGGCCAGGTGCCGAGCGGCACGTGACAGCGCTGGGCGACGTGTCGTACGTGGTAGTGCTCGACCCTGGCGTGCCCCCCGGCGTGGCCGTCGAGGCGGAGCAGCGGGTGAGGTGGATCCTGGACTGCGCGACCTTTGAGGGGCCCCGCGTCCTGCACCGGTGCGCGCTGCGGCACACGCTGGCCGTGGCCCTGCTGCGGCAAGGGAGGTTCAGCGCGGTGGAGCCACTGTGCGAGGAGTCCCTGGCCCTGTCGCAGACGCCGGCGGCCGACCGGGCCACCGTGCTCGCCACCATGGCGCTCGCCCGGCGGGCACTCGAGCACCCGTTCGAGGCCCTCCTGGCTGAGGCGACGAGGCTCGCCCCTCAAGCACCCCTGGTAGCAGAGGCACGCCACGGCTGAAGCCCGCAGACCACACGAGTCCTGGGGGAATGCGCGCTGGTGCGGAGCCGCGGAACACCCCGTTCCGCGTTGCAGCGACCGGTTGCACGCTGACACAGGGAACCCACCCATGGATCCGGCCATGCGCGGCTGCGCCGGTTCTGCGCGGCTGCCACCGGATGCTCAGCCGTGGGCGGCGGTTGGCGGTGAAGTCGAAGAGGGGTCCTCAAGCGTGATTTGGGCCATCATCTGGTCGGCCGCGCTGAGCGCCGTGCTGATGCGGCCTGGATGACGTGCCGCGACCGCTGCGGCATCTTCGCCGCGGAGGATGCAGCGGGCGGCCTCTAGGTAGACGGTTCGGTAGGCGGCGACAGCAAGTCCCGCTGCGAGCTCGGGTTCGGCTGTGCCTGAGGCGGCCATTGCCTGCGCCAGCTCGGTTGCCAGCTGGTCGGCAAGCTCCCGGGCCCGTGCCTGCAGGGTGCGCGAGGCTGCGGCGGTCCGCCACCACGGGATCATGCCCGCGTGCAGGCCGTAGGGTGCCTGCGCCGCCTGGGATCTTTTCGACCTGGTCTCCGTCGATGCCTACCGCGGTGCCGGCAATGCCGTCGACTACCGGGATGCACTGCGCTCCTATCGGCGCTTTGGCAAGCCGGTGGCGGTCACCGAGTTCGGGTGCTGCACTTACCGCGGCGCGGCCGACCGCGGTGGCATGGGCTGGATGATCGTCGATGAGAAGGCCGACCCCCCTGTCATCCCCGGGACCTACGAGCGCGACGAGCAAGAGCAGGTCAGGCATCTGCGCGATATGCTCGCCATCTTCGAAGCCGAAGACATCGACTCCGCGTTTTGGTTCACCTTCGCCGGATTCGAGCAGCCCCGGCACTTTACCGATCCGCACCGCGATTTCGACCTCGCCTCCTACGGGGCAGTAGCGGTCCTGGAGCATGCACGCGGCACCACCTACCCCGACATGGGCTGGGAACCAAAGCAAGTCTTCGGTGCGCTCGCCGATACCTACGCCCGCGCCCGGCCAGGTAAGGCCAACGAACGAGCCTAACGGCGGAGCTGGCGCGTCAGGCGGAGGACCTGCTTAGCGGCTCCGCTAGACCTCGACGCGGTAGTCCAGCATCAGGTCGGCAGCGTTCTGGCCGCGAATGCCCCAGTTGACCCTTGGCGTCTCGGTGATGGTGATCTCCAGGCTGCGGGGGCTGATTCCAGCCTGGGCCTCAACGCGGGCAAACAGCTCGGCAATCAGGGCGCGCCTAGCCGCCTCGGTGCGCCCCTCGAACATCGAGATCTCGATGATCGTGTAGTCGGCACCGCGGTCCGGGGGATGGATGAAGTCGGCCTCGTCCAGCGCGATGAAGCGCTGGAACTTCTTCTCGGGCGGGTACTCCAGCGCGCTCATGATCGCCGCGTGGATCGCCTCCGAAAGTGCGCTGCGGCGCTGGTCCAGTGATTCCCGCCGCCCGTACACCACAACCTGAGCCATGCGCCCACACTACGGCGATGCGCGGGCGCAGACCTGCCGGTTCGGCGTCTCGTCCCGGCGCCAGGAGACGCGCTTGCGGCCCGCGGTCTCGTTGTGGCGTGTGGTTCTGGCGCGGCGTCCGGAAGCGTCACGCGCGGGCGCGGGCAGCGAGCCAGGTGAGGACCTGCGGCGTGCTGTCGAGCACGGTGATGTGGCCCGCGTCCGCGACGATGCGCGACTCGGCTGGCGGGCAGTGGGCGGCGAGCCATTCGCCGTGCGCGCGCGGCACCATCTTGTCCTGGCCTCCATGCATGATGAAGACCGGGACTCGGATGGCATCCGGCCGGAACCCCCACGGCTGAACGCCGGCGAGCGTGTCCTGGAGGTATCCCTCGTTACCCTGGTCGATGGCCTGGCCGGCCACGCCCGCCAGCCATGACCAGCTGCTGGCGAGGGCCGCCATGTCGGCCTCGGTGAAGAAGGCGGCCATGTCCTCGGGCTCCGCCCTGGCCCAGTGGGCCTCGAGCGACGCGCGCCCGGCCACCGCTGCCCGGTTCTCCGCCGCGATACCCGGCGACCAGCCCGCGAGCCAGTCCAGCCCGTCCGCGTCGAACGGCGCTGGCGCGGACACGCTCACCGCGGCGATGACGCGCCCAGGCAGGAGTGCAGCGCAGGCCAGCGCGTGCGGGCCGCCACCGGAGTGGCCCAGCACGGCGAACCGGCCGATGCCGAGCGCGTCCGCGACCGCGGCCACGTCCGCAGCCGCGGACGCGACAGTCCGGCCGTCGTGCGGGCTGGAGCCGCCGTAACCGGGCCGGTCGTAGGAGACCCAGTGCAGGCCGTTTGCCTCGGCTGTCCGGAACAGCGGCTCAGGCGGCGAGCCGATGTTGGGAGAGCCGTGGAGCCAGAACACCGGGGTCGACGGCTCCGGGCTGCCGGGGCCACTGGCGATTCCGTCCACCCGGGTGTCGTAGGCGTGCAGGGTACGGCCGTCGGCTAGGCGGATGTCAGCCTCGGTGACCATGCCGCTAGCCTACGGCGCATGTCCGCCCCAAGCACACTCAGAGGGTGATGGGTCGCTCGCCTTCCATCCGGAGCAGCAGGTCCAGCGGAGCGATGTCGTAGAGAGTCGGCAGCGCCGCGCGTACCGCGGGACTCTGACTGCCCCGTGCCATGGCTGCTAGCGACGCGGCGACCGGGTCATCGGTGAACCGGGTCTGAGCGAGCGACATGCCAGCCGCCGAGGCGGTGAGCCGCTGCCCGGTCAGCGCGGTCAGCTCGGCCGAGTAAGCCGTGGCGGAGCCGAGCAGGTTGTGGTTGATGAAGTCGTTGACCTGTACCTGGCCCTTGACCAGGTCAAGCACGCCCTCGCTGTGGGCCGACAGGAACGCGCGGGTCACGATGAGGTTGACCGGAGAGCTGCCGGCCGAGGCACCCGATACAACGGCGACCCTCGGGCCGGACGGGCTGGCGAGGTCGGTGAGGATTGAGCTCGCGCTGGCGTAGGCGGCGTCCAGTTGCCCGCTGGCCAGCGCCGTCGCCTCGGCCGCGTTGGTGCGGAACGGGACCGGACGCAGTTCGATCCCACTGCCGCGCAGCGCGCTGGCGAAGGCCCCCTCTTGCAGGCCTACCAGGGCCGGAGCCTGCGAGGCGTCGGTGACGAATCCGAACCGCAGCGTCACCGGCCCGGCGGCCTCGCTGGGATTCGCGCTGTTGGGCCAGGCCGGTCCGGGCGTGGAGGGTCGCCCGCTTCCCGCGGTCAATGTCACGGCGACCGCCGCCGCGATCGCGGCCACTGCCACCGCAGTAGCCGCAACGAGTGTCCGCCTCACCGCCAAGACCCTTCGCTCGCGTTCTAGCAATAGATGACAAATTAGGATTCTTATGTTATCGATATCATGAAGTCATTCGCTCGGCTAGTGAACATCGGACAACTTGTTCAAACACTGTGGACTTGCTTCAATTAATTCTTGGCCTTGCGAGAAGGTGCGGGGATGCCTGAAGTTCAGGTCCTGGAGGAGGCGCTCGCCCATCTGGGCGAGGTTGCCAGCAAGTTCGTGGCTGCCTACCAGTCCCTCCAGGACGCAGTCGCCGGCGGCGATCGCGATCGCGTAAGCCCGGCCGACGTGCCGCGTGCGATAGCGGGGTTGCTCGCGGGTGCGACCCGCAGCGTGGTAGCGGTCACGGGACTGCCGGACCCGTTTGGGTTGCTGCCGCCAAGCACGCTCCTGGCGGAGGTTGCCGCCAGCGGCGCTGAGGTCCGGGTGCTCGGCCCGGACAGGCTGCGAGCTGACCGCGGCGGGCTGTCGCTGCGTGCCCTGGCCCGCAGTGGTGCCCAGGTCGCCACCGTTGCGGTGATACCGCCGGCGATCGTCATCGTGGACCGGCGGGCGGCGCTGGTGCCACTGGCCGAGCTGCCTGAGGGGAATGGCGGAAGCGCCTTCTTGATGCGCGACCCAGGGGTGGCGGGGTACCTCACATCGGCCATCGATTCCTTCTGGGCGATGGCGCTGCCGCTCCATGACGCCGACCTGGCGGCAGAAGGCGGTCTTTCACCAGTCGATCGGGCGCTCCTGTGCCTGCTCGCCCAGGGGAAGACGCAGCAGGAAGTCGCTCGTATCCTCCAGCTTTCCGTGCGCACGGTCAGCCGCCGGATCGCGGACCTCAAGCAGGAACTGAAGGCCGACAGCCCGCTTCAGGCCGGGATAGAAGCGGTTCGACGCGGCTGGCTGTAGCCACCGCCCGGCGCAGGCCACTCTCACGTGGCCAATATAAGTCAGTCTTAAATACGCCATATCAAGACTATTGCCGGTTTTGTTGGCTTCGGATGAAACTTGCCGATATTGCGCCCCCGATGCGCCTGCCCGATGGTTCGCACGAGTCGCGCAGGTCAAGGGCCACGGAGGAGAGCGGTTCCCATGGGCTGGAGACACACGCCGGGACTCCGGCGGGCGGTAGGGCGGGCCAGGCGCGCAGTCGCGCTGGTGATCTCGCCGGTGTTGGGCGTCCTCGCGGCGCTGCCGGCTGTAGCGGTAACGGCAGGCATAGCCACCGTGGCCGCGACAGCGGCGGTGGCGGCGGGCCCGATTGTCCCGGCGAACGCGGCCGCCGGGACGCCGGTCCTGGTGCTGCTGCAGAACGGGGAGGCCACCGCCCCGGAGGCCACCGCCTTGCAGAACGCCGGCTACTCGGTCACGCAGGACACTCCCGCCCAGTGGCTAGCCCTGACCGCGGCCCAGTTCAAGGCCTACGCGGCGGTCGTGATCGGCGACCCGTCCAGTGGCTCATGCTCCACCTTGACCCCCACCACGGCCACCAGCGGGACCGATGCGATCGGCACCACCTGGCAGTCCGCTGTCTCCGGCAACCTCGCCATCATCGGCACCGCGCCCGCACTGCCGGCCTCAGCCGCGGCGACGACCCTGATCACCAGCTCAGTCGCCTACGCCGCCGCCCGCTGGAGCTCCTCCAGTGACACGGGCACCGGCCTGTACCTCTCGCTGAACTGCGAGTACTCCACGGCTGCGGCGAATACGGCGGTCCCGCTGCTCGATGGCGTCGAGGGGATCAGTTCCAGCAACGGCCTGACCGCCCAGGGTTCCCTGTCCTGCTCAGACAACGGGACGATCAACGGCTGGGGGGCCACTGACGCGGCTACTTTCAGCGGGTACACCAGCGCCTCGCTCGCGGCGGGCGGCTCGACGTGGCCGTCGCCGTCTTGTCCGGTCGAGGAGGCCTTCGACTCCTGGCCCGGCAAGACCACGACCTGGTCGTCGGGGACCTTCACCCCGCTCGCCTACGACGGCGCCAGCGACGCCACCGCGAACTTCACCGCCTCCGACGGAGCGACTGGCCAGCCGTACATCCTGCTCGCCAGCCCGACACAGCCCACGGCGTCCCTTTCGCCCTCAACCGGCGGCCAGGTGCCGACCGACGCGGCGACCGGCGGGAGCAACTCCGCGGTCTCCGGCCTTTCGCAGACGGTCGCCAACGGCGTGAACACCGAGAGCGGCGACTTCACCCAGTCAAGCACCGACGTTTCTGTCCCAGGCTTCGGCCCGTCGCTGTCGTTCTGGCGCAGCTACGACTCTCAGACGGCACAGCGGGAGACCCAGACCGGCAAGCCGGGCTCGATGGGGTACGGGTGGACCGACAACTGGTCGTCGTCGTTGTCGACTACCAGCCCCACCCCTGGCGACATCTACACGATCGACGGCCTGCGGACCGACACCGGCAACGGGTCCTCGCCCAGTGATGTGGTGGGCTCGGCGGACGCCGTCGTGCAAAACGGCAGCGACGTCTACATCGTCGATGAGTCCGACAACCACATCCTGGAGATCCCCGGCACCAGCAAGACCCAGTGGGGCGTGTCGATGACCGCGGGGAAGATGTACGTGGTCGCGGGCAGCGTGACCGGGGAGCTGGGCGACTCGAGCAGCGGCGCGGCGCGATCGGGGTTCTTGCTGAACGCTCCCGGCGGCCTTGCGTTCGATTCCTCCGGCAACATGATCATCGCGGACACGGGTAACGACCGGGTCCTGGTCGTGCCGGTGGCGAGCGCCACCTACTACGGCGTGGCGATGACCGCAGGGGACATCTACCGGATCGCCGGGCAGAACGGCACGGCGGGCACTGGCGGCGACGGCGCGGCCGACACGAGCTCCTACCTCGATAACCCGGTCGGCCTGGCCGTCGCTAGCAGCGACCTGTACATCGCCGACGCGGGCAACAACCGGGTCCAGGAGGTCTACGAGGGTGGTGACGAGTGGGGCCAGACGATGACCAAGAACGACATCTACACGGTCGCGGGCTCCTCAGTCGGCACCGCAGGCGACACGGTGAGCAAGGCGGCGACCAGCGCCCTGCTGAACCTGCCTGAGGGCGTTACCCTCGACTCGGCCGGGAACCTGTACATCGCCGACACCGGCAACAACGCGGTCAAGGAGGTCGCGAAGGCGGCGGGCACCCAGTGGGGCATCTCGATGACCGCCCATGACCTCTACGACGTGGCCGGCAGCTCGAGCGGTACCTCCGGGACCTCCGGTGACAGCGGAAAGGCCACCTCGGCCCTGCTGAACCTGCCGATCTCCGTGGCCGTTGCCAGCACCGGCCTGTACATTGCCGACTCGGCCAACAACCGGGTCCAGGAAGCCGCGCTGACCACCCACACCGAGTGGGGCATCTCGATGACGGCCAACGACATCTACACGGTGGCCGGCAGCACCAGCGGCACCTGTGGTTACTCTGGCGATGGCGGCAAGGCTACCTCCGCCACGATGTGCTACGACGTCGGCATCTCCGTCACCGCGTCGTCCGCGATCTACATCGCCGACGAGGCCAACAACAGGGTCCGCGAGGTCAACTCCACCGACGTGATCTCCACCTACGCCGGCGACGGCTGGGGGGTGGCGGACGCCGGCAACGGCGGCCCGGCGGTCAACGCCGCCCTGTACAACCCCGAGGGGGAGGCGTTCGACTCCGCTGGGGACGTGTTCATCGCCGACGCGTGGAACAACCGGATCCAGGAGATCGCCGCGCACACCCACACCCAGTTCGGCGTCTCGATGACCGCGGGCGACGTGTACACGGTGGCCGGCAACGCGCAGGGCTCCAACGGCACCAGCGGCGACGGGTCGCTGGCGACGTCCGGGTACCTGTACCTGCCGCAATCGATCGCCACCGACTCCGCGGGCGACCTGTACATCGCTGACTCCGATAACTGCCGCATCCAGAAGATCGCCGCCGCCACCGGCGACATGTCCACCGTCGCTGGCTCTTCGGCCGGGAAGTGCGGCACCTACGCGGGCAACGGCGGCGCGGCGACATCAGCCACGCTGAGCCAGATGCAGGGCATCGCGCTGGACTCCGGGGGCGACATCTTCATCGCCGACACGTTCAACAACCGGGTCGAGGAAGTCTACGAGGGCGGGGAGTCCTTCGGCCAGACGATGACGAAGGGCGACATCTACACCGTCGCGGGCACCGGCACCGAGGGCTACACCGGCAACGCAGGCGCCGCCACGTCCGCCGAGGTCAACGAGCCGGATGCCCTCGGCGTGGACGGCACGGGCAACCTGTACATCGCCGACTGGGGCAACAACCGCATCCGCGAGGTGCCCGTGGCCACCGGGACCCAGCGCGGCCAGTCGATGACCAAGAACGACATCTACGCCATCGCCGGCAACGGCACGGCCGGCACCAGTGGCGACGGCGGCCCCGCCACCAGCGGCGAGCTGAACGGGCCCGGCAACGCCACCGTCGACGCGGCAGGCAACCTGTACATCTCCGACACCGCCAACAACCGCGTCCAGGAAGTTCCGGTGGCGTCCGGCACCCAGTGGGGCCAGGCGATGACCGCCAACGACGTCTACACCGTCGTCGGCTCCTCCACCGGCGCTAGCGGCAGCTCCGGCGACGGCGGCCCCGCGACCTCAGCCCGCCTCACCGTCGCGGAGAACGTCTCTCTCGACCCCGAAGGCGACGTCTACGTCACCGACAAGCTCGACAACCGGCTGCGCGAGGTGGTCACCCACGCCCCGGCCACCATCACCCCGGCACCGTCGCTCACCAGCGCCCTGTACCCGGCCCCTGGCGGGATCACCGTCAGCGAGCCCGGCGGTGCCGACGTGACGTTCTACAGCCAGTCCAGCGGCCAGTGCACGACCGCCCCGTACACCCTGGTGGCCGGCCAGTACTGTGCCCTGCCGCAGGACACCGGCACGTCACTGGCCTACAACTCGTCCACCAGCACCTACACGTTCCAGCCGAAGCCTGGCACCGCCTACACCTACAACTCCTCCGGGCAGCTCACCGGGCAGGAGCAAACCAACGGCAGTGGCGGCGCGATCACTACCCTGGCGGTCGGGTACGGAACCCCCGCTCCCGGCGCGGCGGACCCGCAGGGCGTCACCTGCCCGGCCAGCGTGACCGTAGGCGGGACCGAGACGACGATCACTAGTTGCGACACGGTGACCGCCCCGGTCGGCAGTGGCGGCACCGCCCGGACGCTGGTCCTCGGCCTCGCCAACGACTCGGCGGGCAATGCGCTGGTCCGGTCGGTCAGCGACCCACTGGGCCGCACCTGGCTGTACGGCTACAGCGGCGACGACCTGACCACCGTGCAGGACCCGCTGGACGACGTCACCAGCTACAGCTACAACACCGGCAATGCCAACCCGTTGCTGACCAGCGACATCCTTACCATCACCAAGCCCAACGGCCAGACCGGCGGGGCGGACGCCGGCAAGCACACGACGCTGACCTGGAATTCCGCCGGCCAGGTCACCTCGGTCACCGATCCCACGGGCTTCACGACCAGCTACACCTGGACCGGCTTCAACTCGTCGACCGGCACCGGCTTCATCACCGTGGCCGACGCCGACGGCAACAAGGCCGTCTACTACTACCAGCTCGCCACCTTGGCGGCCCAGTCGGCCTGGACCGGGTCAACCCTGACCTCGGAGCAGGACTTCGTCCCCGACCAGTCAACGACGAGCGGCGACAACTCCGCCGGGACCCAGCTCGACACCGCCGCCAGTGACGGCAACGGCAACCTCACCACCACGAGCTACGACGCGAGCGGAAACCAGGTCAGTAGCACCTCGCCTGACGGTGAGGGCAGCCAGGTGTCCGAGACGACTCAGCAGTCCACGGACCTAGACATGGCGAGTTGCACGCAGGGGGTGCTCGCGACGTCCACCTGTACCGCGTCACCTGGCCCGGCCCCGGTGGCGGTAGGAGGGGTGATCTCGCCGCCATCGTCGGTCCCGCCGCTGGGCATCACCTGGACGCAGTATGACACCGACGGCAACCAGTTGTGGTCAACCACCGGCGCCTACGCGCCTGCGGCCAGCACCGCCGCCTACGCCCGCACCACCTACCAGCTGTTCAACGGCGACTCGATCACCCTCAACGGCACCAGCGTCAGCTGCGCCGCCACGGCACCGTCGCCCACGCTGGCCTGCGCCTCTATCAACGCCGACGGCGTGGTCACCCAGCTCGCCTACGACACCAACGGTGACCTGACCAGCAGTTCGATCCCGGACGGCAACGCGAACAACGAGGCGGCGACCACCACCTACGCCTACGACAGTGACGGCGAGCAGACCTCGATGACCAGCCCGGACGGGAACCTGTCCGGCGCCAACGCGGGGAACTACACCACGATCACCGCCTACAACGCCGACGGGCAGAAGACCTCGGTCACCGCGGCCGGCGGCTCCGGAGCGACCGTCACCCCGCGTGCTACCAACTACGGCTACGACGCCGACCACAACCAGACCACAAGCCAGGACGCTCGCGGGTATACCACTACGACCACTTACAACGCCGACGACCAGTCCACCCTGGTAGCCAACCCCGACGGTGACTCGACCCTGACGTGCTATGACGGCGACGGGAACGTCGCGCAGACCGTCCCGTCGGCCGGCGTGGCGGCGAATTCGCTGACGGCGGCGTCGTGCCCCACGTCCTACCCGTCCGGGTACACCGACCGGCTGGCGCCCGACGCTACTGTGTCGACGTTCAACGTCCTGGGCAAGCTGACCTCGCAGACCAGCCCCGCGCCGGCCGGGCAGACCGGGTACGAGACCACTACCTACACCTACGACGGCAACGGCAACGTGCTGACCACTACGGCGCCCGCCACCAGCAACGCCAGTGGCGCCCCCGACCAGGTGACCGTCAACACCTACAACGCGGCCGGTGAGCTAGCCTCGAAGACCACCGGTTACGGCACGTCTGCCGCGTCCACCCTGAGCTACTGCTATGACCCCGCCGGCAATCAAACGTCGGCGGTGTACCCGGACGGGAACACCTCAGGGACGGCGGCATGCTCGACGTCCTCGCCGTGGACGGTGACCGCATCGCCCCAGGCCGCCTACCAGACGACCCACTCCTACGACTCGCTCGGTGAGCTGGTGCAGACCGTGACGCCGGCGACCGGCGCGTCAAGCACGCCGACCACCACCGCGACCTATGACGCGGCGGGGAACATGCTGACCAGTACCGACCCGGACGGTGTCACCACCACGTGGACGTACACGCCGCTCAGCAAGGTCGCGACGATCAGCTACTCCGGGTCGTCGGCACACGCAGTGTCCTACGCCTATGACGCCAGCGGCAACCAGACCGGGATGACCGACGGCACCGGCGCGTCCAGCTACGTGTACGACTCATTCGCTGAGCTGACCTCGGCCCAGGACGGCGCGGGGCAGGCGCTGGGCTACGGCTACAACGCCGACGGCGACGTCACGCGCATCACCTACCCGCTGCCGTCGACCGCGACGTGGGCGTCCACCGACGCCGTGACCTACGGGTATGACAACGCCGATGAGCTGACCTCGGTGACGGACTTCAACGGCAACCAGATCACCGTCGGCAACACGGCCGATGGCCTGCCGGGCTCGGCCGTCCTGGGCTCGTCCGGAGACACGATCACCACCACCTATGACAGCGCGGACACCCCGTCGGTGATCAGCCTGGGGAACTCAAGCTCGGCGCTGCAGTCCTTCACCTACTCTGACGCGCCGGCCGGGACGGTCCAGTCCGAGGCCGACACCCCATCCTCGTCCGACTCGCCGGCCGACTACACCTACGACGCGCAGGGCCGAGTCACCTCCGATACCCCGGGGACGGGGACAGCCAGCGACTACGGCTTCGACGCCTCCTCCAACCTGACGACCCTGCCTACCGGCGCGGCCGGGACCTACGACGACGCCGGGGAGCTGATCTCCTCCACCCAGTCCGGCACCACCACCGACTACACCTACAACGCCGATGGCGAGCAGGTGTCCTCGGCTCAGGGTCCGGCCACCGAGTCCTCGGCCGCCTGGAACGGGGCCACCGAGCTGGCCAGCTACGACAACAGTGCCGCGGACATGACCACGGCCGGCTACGACGGCAACGGGGTGCGTACCTCCAGCACCATCACCCCGGCCGGCGGATCCGCCATCACCCAGGACTACGTGTGGAACACAGCCCCGCAGAGCCCAACGGCCCCGCAAATATCCGAACTCCTCATGGACGGGGCCAACGCCTACATCTATGACGGTGGCCTGGCCCCAGCCGAACAGGTCAGCCTGTCCGCCGGAACGATCACCTACCTGATCACCGACGCGCTCGGGTCCGTGCGCGGCACCGTCAATTCATCCGGGACGCTGACCGGCACCACCGCCTACGACGCCTGGGGCAACCCAGAGACGAGCGGAGGGCTGAGCGCCACGACGCCATTCGGTTACGCGGGCGGCTACACCGACCCCGACGGGCTGATATACCTCCTCAACCGGTACTACGATCCCGGGACGGGTCAATTCCTGTCCGTCGACCCTGACCTCGCGCAGACACAGGAGCCCTACGCCTACGCCGGTGGCGACCCAGTCATCAACACTGACCCCACAGGTGACGAGTGGGTCTTCAGGGGCTGGACGTTTGGCTACACACAGTGGTTCGGCACTTCCGACCGAGGGGGAGTCCTCGGGTGGATCTCAAGGCATATCAGCATCGACATCAACCTTAAAATTGTCCAGCTGCATATCAATAACCTCCAGATGGCGCTCAGCTACTGGATAGCGGTCTGGCAATGGTACGATGGTGACGCTCCGACCCCCTGGCTGTTCGCGTGGTACTACGTGGCTACCTGGGTAAGGGCTCACGTCGAGGTCGAGGTAAGCATTAATATCTTCGGCATCACCTACCACCACACGCTATTCAACGGGGAGACACCTGCCATTTTGATCGGCGAATGCCTTGGATGGGTGAAGTGGTACCACGCCCGGCTTGAAGGCATGGGCGGGTGCCTTCCTGCGTGAAGGTTCCCCACTCTCGCTGACTCGCGCCAGCTGGCCATGGTCAATCAGAGGTAAGATCGACGCCATGGACGAAATTGGGCCGACCTTCAACGGCATGCGATGCGCAGCCGCATTCGTCCAGGCTGGCTGCTCATCATCTCTTCCGGCGCTCATCGTTGACGTGGCGGGCGAGGATCGTCAGCACGCCGACGCGATGATTTCCCGGTTGGCTGGGGCGGGCCTAGCGCGCGTGCGGGGTGCGTCGGAGATGCCGGCCTGGGCGGCTGGGTGGATGGTGCTGGCGCGCCCCGGGCTCAATCGGGTCGATGTGCTCAGGCGAGGATTGACCCGCCTGGAGGCCTTTGTCGCGGGCGACGTCGTCTTGCCGGGTGACTGGCTCGAATCGGTGGCACGGACTGGCTCTTGTGTCTTGTTTGCCGGGAGCATCGGCCTAACCGGCAGCCCGGACGCGGCGGCCGATCCGGAGGTGATCAGCCGGATGGTTGACGCGGCGGGGGCCGTGGACCTGCTGGCAGCAGGGTTGATACCGGTTTACCTGCCGGGCTACGACGGTGGCAATAAAGCTAAGGCCTGGCCGGGTACCGTCATATACAGGCAGGGTCCGGGCGGGGGGGCCCGCCCGCTGGGCTTGTCGCTCACCCTGGACATGAGGGCGGAGTTGGGCGCGGCAGCGGATCTCGTGCGTTTCGAGGCGAGCGGGATGGGTCCCGAGTGGGTGCGGCAGCGGCTCGCGGTGAGGTTCCTGCTGAACGACCAGATGATACCGCCGTCAATTGTTGACCATATCGCCGAGGACATCACCTCCACTGGCCCGGCCGGCTGGGCGCGCCGCTCGGCGCGGGCGGCAAAGTCGGGGCTCGCCACTAGCTGGCTTCTCGCAGGCAGCGTCATGGCATTCACCTTGCGTCGGCCGCTCCCGCACTGGCATGTTCTGGGCATCCATGTCCTCGATACTTCGCAATATGGAGCGGGGCCGGAAGTCACTATCGACCCACATGCTGGCGAACTGCTAGCAGTGGGGGAGTCCGACGAGATCCACGTCTGGCTCGGAATGCCCCGTCCATTTGTTCTCGCCGGCAGCAAAAACGATGTTGTCGTATACCGCGGAGACTATCGGGTCGGCGTTCTCAGGGACGTTGATGACGCCTACCGGGCAGTCCTGCTGGAACCCCGACATGCGCACACTACCCTGTTGACCGACGCTATTCGCAGCCGTGCGGCCGATGGCTCCTGGCAATTGCGCCTTCGTTCCCCTTCGGTGTAGTCGCCGGGGCTGGCGAGAGCTGAAGTGAGCCAGGCCCCTGGCCGGGCCGTCCAGGACTGGCGACAGGCCCCCAGGCCGCCCCCACAGGAGGGGACAAGGCGGACGCGGGCCGTTAGCCTTGTCCTAGTTTCTTCATATTTCCTAAAGACCGGGGGGCGAGGATGGCGAGGGCATCGACCCACATCGTGGACCAGTTCGGCAAGGGCGGCTTCACCACGGTGACCGCGGCCATCAAGGCGGCCAGTTCCGGTGATCGCATCCTGGTCCGGCCGGGGGAGTACAACGAGACGCTGACGGTGGACAAGCAGCTGGAGATCATCGGCGACGGCCCGCTGGCCAACGTCGAGATCTGGGGCATCGGGAACAACGTGCTGAAGTGGGCCGCCGTGGCCGGGCGGGTGGCCGGCCTGACGCTGCGCCAGCGGACCGAGCCGGTTCACTATGGCATTCGCATCCAGTACGGGCGCCTGGTGCTTGAGGACTGCGACATCAGCAACGACGGCGGGTCCTGCGTCTTCATCATCCACGGCGCCGACCCGGTCGTGCGCAGGAACACGATCCACGACGCCGGCCAGCATGGCATCTTCGTCTACGAGGGCGGCCGCGGGACCGTCGAGGACAACCAGATCGTCGGCTGCCGGTACGCGGCGGTGAACGTGATCGAGGGAAGCACCCCGGCCTTCCGGCGCAACGTGATCAGGGATGGCCAGGCCTCCGGCGTCCGCGTCCTCGACACCGGCCTTGGCCTGTTCGAGGAGAACGTCATCACCGGCAACGCGCGCTCGGGCGTCGTAGTCGAGGACTACGGGTACCCGACGCTGCGCGGCAACCAGGTGAACCAGAACGCCGAGTACGGGGTGAAGGTCCTGGAGCACGGCGCGGCCGTGGTCGAGGGCAACGACCTGACCGGCAACGGGCACGGCCCCTGGCACGTCGACAAGCATGCCGCGGCCAGCGTCGTCCAGGCGCGGAACCGGGAGTCCTAAGGTCCCGCGCCCGGCGACGGCGCCCCGGGCAGCCCGCGCTGCCTACAGGTAGTTCTCCAGGTCGGCCTTGATGTCGTCGGGGGAGACCGGCGGCTCGTAACGCTTGATCACCGCGCCATCACGGCCGATGAGGAACTTGGTGAAGTTCCACTTGACGTCGTCGGCGCCCGCGTCGGGCTTGATCTTCGAGATGGCGTCGTAGAACGGGCCGTACTGCGGGCCGAAGTCGCCGGGGGCCTGTGTCCGCAGGTACTGGTACAGCGGGTCAGCCGCCGGGCCGTTGACGTCGACCTTGGAGAAGACGGGGAAGGTGACGTCGTAGGTAGTCTTGCAGAAGTCCTGGATCTCCGCGTCGGTGCCTGGCTCCTGCTCCTTGAACTGGTTGCACGGGAAGCCAAGGACCTGAAGGCCGCGGTCGGCGGCCTCGCGGTACAGCGCCTCCAGGCCCTCGTACTGGGGCGTCAGCCCGCACTTGCTGGCCACGTTCACGATGAGCAGCACCTTGCCCGCGTAGTCGCCGAGGGGCACCTCCTCGCCGGCGGCGGTCTTCGCGGTGAAGTCATGCGCACTGGTCATTAGCTCTCCTTCAGGCGGATGCCAGGGACTGGAGGAACGCGCGCAGCGTCCCAGCATCCGTAAACACGTGACCGGTAATGCCCAATTCCTCCGCGCCTGTGACGTTATCGGCACGGTTGTCGACGAAGACCGCATCAGCCGGGGAAATGCCCAGGTCAGAGAGCACGTGCTGGTAGATCGCGGCTGCCGGCTTGAGGAGCTTGAGCTCGCCGCTGACGTAGAACGCGTCGAAGTACTCACCCAGGATCCCGTGCCTGAAGTAGCTGCCGAAGTCAGGCCCGGCGTTGGAAAGCAGCGCCAGCCGGGTGCCGCCCGCCTTCAGGTCGGCCAGGACGTCCACCGTGGCCGGGTTGACCGACATCCAGCTGCGCATGTCGGCCACCCACAGCTCGTAGATGCGGCCATCGTCCCAGCCCGCGCCGGTGTCGGCCGAGATCGCGGCCCAGTACTCGCGTACCCCCTCCAGGGCGAGGTCCAGCTCAGCCCGGTGCCCCCAGTACGAGGCCCAGAACTTCTCCGGGTCAACCCCGGCCAGCTGCTCGATGGCGGCCCGGTCGGCCTGCGACGGGCTGAACGAGATGACCTCGCCGTAGTCGAAGATGACGATCTTGGGGGACAGCGAAAGCGCAGATCGGGTCACTGTTGCCATTATTGCGCAGTGGCCGCCGCGCCCTCCCAGCGCGTCCCCGTGTCCGCGCCGAGCGCGGGGGCTTGGGTCACGTCCGGCAGCCCCGGCTGGACCAGCGGCATCCCTGGCACGGTGACCGGGCCGACGCCCGGCTGGTCGATCCGCCGCATCAGCGGATTGGCCGCCGTCGCCGGGTCGGCGGCGACCTGCGCGAAAGTCCGGTACCGCTGCCACAGCAGGGACGTCTGCGCCAGGATCGCCTCGACCTCGGCGGTGGACCGGGCGGCGAACCAGGGGGCCAGCAGCCCGCAGATGACCTCCCGGTGCTCATAGCGCCCGGCGTCGGTGGCGAAGTCCCCGCCGACGGCCCGCTCCACCGCGGCCAGCGTCTCCGCCAGCCCCGTGCACCGCCCGAGGTCGGCGAAGTGCCGGCTCGTCAAGACGACAACTAGGATCCGGTCACCCGACGCCGTGGCGAAGTCCCGGGCCAGTGAGCCGTACAGGTGGTTGCCGATGCGTGGCCGTCCCGCTCCGGTGAGCTCGGCCTCGGCCAGGAAGCCCAGGTGGCCGGTGATCGCCAGGGCCACGTCCTCCAGGGCCAGGGTGATCGCCCGGCCCTGGCCGCTGCGGCGGCGGTGCCGCTCGGCGGCCAGGATGCCGGTGGCCGCGTACAGGCCGCAGGCGACATCCCAGGCGGGCAGCACGTGGTTGACCGGGCCGGCTAGCTCCTGCGGTCCGGTGGCCAGCGGGAAGCCGATCCCGGCGTTGACCGTGTAGTCCACGCCGGTGCCGCCGTCGCGCTTGCCGGTGACCTGCAGGTGGATGACGTCCGGCCGCTGCGCCCGCAGGGCCTCATAAGCCAGCCACGGATAGCTGGCGTTGGTCAGCAGGATGCCGCCGTCCGGCCCGGAGCCGGTGACAAGGTCCCTGATGGCCTGCTGGTCAGCCGGGTCGCGCAGGTTCAGCGCGACCGACCGCTTGTTCTTGTTCAGCCCGGTCCAGTACAGGCTGGTGCCCGACGGGGCCAGCGGCCATCGGGTGTAGTCCGGCCCGCCGCCCGCCGGGTCGACCCGGATGACCTCGGCCCCGAGCTGGGCGAGCGTCAGCCCGCCCAGCGGCGCCGCCACGAAGCTGGACACCTCCACCACCCGCATCCCGGCGAGCGGCGCTTCATCCCGCTCGGCGATCATTCAGGAATGTAGGTGATCATGCGGTAGTTCGAGGAGCCGCTGTACTGGCTGTGCGGGCCCCCGTCCTCGGGGCATACGCCATCGCTCGTGCCGCCGTGCCCGTAGAAAAGCCCCCGGCACTTGCCGCAATACAACCAGCCGGACTGCGTGGGAGGCTGCTCGCCCGTCAATGCCAGTACGAACTCGTACGGATTGCCGTACGGGAGATCGTAGACCTCGGCCTTCGTGGAAACCACGTGGTGACCCCCGGCCGGGCACCAGCTTTCCGCCGCCGCGCTTCCCCAGAACAGTCCCTGGCAGTTGACGCACCAGCGCCAGCCCGACTGAACTCCGCCCGCCGAGCCAGAAAGGCTTCCCATGTCGTGGGGGATGCAGTAGTTCGTATAGCTCGTGTCGTTCTGGTGCTTCCCGCCGGCCGGGCAGACCCCTCCGGCGGCGTCATTGTCGGAGTGATAAATGCCGAAGCACCTAACGCAGTACCACCAGTCAGGCTGGCATGGGTAGCCAATGAAGGTGCCTTGGCCTGCGGTAGGATAGATATTGACGGTCTCGTCAAGGTTCTCGGCGTGCGCGGTCTGGGCTAGCCCGGGGAGGGCCACGACCGCCGCGGTCGCGCCGAGGCCGACAAGCAGGCCATTGCGGATGAGGACGCGCCGGGACAGGGCAGCAGGTGAAGGATCGTCCACGCGGAATCATTCCTTTCGAAATTCCTGGGGAAAATCTCGCGCATAGCGTAGCGACATTCTTCGTGGCCGGTCAATAACCCCATTTCCACCCTTTCGGCTACCCCATTGCCTTGGCCAGCAGCTCGACCGAGCGGAGGCGGCCCTCAAGCGACGAGGCCTGGTGGACGGTGATGAGCTCGTCGGCGCCGGTCTTGTCGGCGAACGTGTTCAGGTAATCGCGCACCTCGGCCTGGGTGCCGACCGCCGAGTACTTGAGCATCTGGTCCACGTGCATCCCCACGGCGCTGGCCAGCAGCTCATCGGCCTGCGCGTCGGACATGTCCTGCGGTAGGCCCAGCCGGCGGCCGAACAGGCTGACCGCGCGGATCCGCCGGACCACCTGGAGTTCCTCCCTGGCTGCCGCGGCCGTGTCGGCCGCCGTGACGTTGACCCCGGCGATCACGTACGGCGCCGCCAGCTGAGCCGACGGCTTGAACTCGGCCTTGTAGTTGGCGATCGCCTCAAACAGCGAGTCCGGGGCGAAGTGCGACGCGAAGGCATAGGGCAGGCCGAGCATCCCGGCCAGCTGCGCGCCAAACAGGGACGAGCCGAGGATGTACAGCGGGACATTCGAGCCCTTGCCCGGGGTGGCCTCGACCCCCTGGACCCGCGACTCGCTGCCCAGGAACGCCTGCAGCTCCACCACGTCCGACGGGAAGCTGTCGGAGGCCCTCGGGTCGCGGCGCAGCGCGTAGGTGGTCTGCTGGTCCGACCCGGGCGCCCGGCCCAGGCCCAGGTCAATGCGGCCCGGGTACATCGCGGCCAGCGTGCCGAACTGCTCGGCGATGACCAGGGGGGAGTGGTTCGGCAGCATGATGCCGCCCGACCCCAGCCGGATCGTGCGAGTCTGCGCGCCGACATGCGCGATGAGCACGCTCGTCGCCGACGACGCGATCGACGACATGTTGTGATGCTCGGCATACCACACGCGGTGGTATCCCAGCTCCTCTGCCTTCTGGGCGAGCGCGACGCTCGCCTTGAAGCTGTCGCTCGGGGTCTGGCCCTTCGCGATCGGCGCGAGGTCCAGGATCGACAACCGGACGGACATTAGCTGATCACCTCTTCCGGGCAACCGTAACCGAGCGGGCGCGTCATCCATTCCGCCCTCACCGGTTCTGCCGCCCGCCACGGCCCAAGGCGCCCCTTCACGGCCACCGGCGGGCCTGGCGGTAGCCTGGCAGGATGACCGGAGACGCCACGCTTGACACTTCCGCCGGCCCCGCGAGCAGGGTGAAGACGAGCCTGCCGGAGCTGGTCAGGCACGTGGCCGCCGACTACCAGCTCGGGCCTGTTCGCGACTGGTCGGTGCTGGACACCGGGTACGAGGACTGCAACCTCGACGTCCGCTCCCAGCGGGGCCGGGTGGTCGTCAAGGTCTTCGCGGCCGGCCGGCCAGCCGCGATCCCGGCCCGGACCGCCGACCTCATCATCCGCGCCCAGGCCTGCGGCGTCCGGCACCCGGCCCTGCACCGTGACAGCGATGGCGGGTACGTGCACTCCCGCGACGGGCACTGGCTCCTCGTCATGGACCACGCACCCGGCCAGACGTTCTACGAGATGGGCCGCCCGCCGACCGAGGCCGAGCTGTCCAGGGTCATCGAGCAGGCCGCCCGCATC
>Ga0335072_10000666_pt1 | contig 63020 bp, 46 predicted proteins | sample Lox_Sample_21_FD_206725 | JGI IMG/M metagenome (GOLD analysis project Ga0335072, IMG submission 206725) | Soil microbial communities from Loxahatchee National Wildlife Refuge, Florida, United States - Lox_Sample_2.1 | ecosystem: Environmental > Terrestrial > Soil > Wetlands | place: USA...
CCGCTCCCGTCGCTGCGCCCGCGCCAGTCGTCCAGCGGCGCCATTCCGGCGCAGCCCAGGGCGACGTCGCACTGACCCTGGCGCCAGGCGCGGCCGAAGCTGTCGGTGATCAACACCGCCACCCGCGCGCCTGTCAGCTCGCGCAGGCGTGCCCGCAGGCGTCGGGCCGAGGCGTCGGGGTCGGCGGGGAGCACGATCAGGCGCTCCCCCTCGCCGCCGGTGGAGGCGTTGGAGGCGTCGACGCCGGCGTTGGAGGCGCCGGCAGCGGCGTTGGAGGCGTCGTCGGCGGCGTTGGAGGCGTCGACGCCGGCGTTGGCGCAGACGAAGCCGTGGTGGGTGCGGCAGATCAGGACCCCCCGCTGCGCCCGGACGACCTCGCTGGACTGGTCGAGGATCGCCTGGATGACGCGCGGGTCGCGCTCCCGGCCGTCGCCCTCGGCGGAGAGGGTCGCGGCCATCTCTCGGGCCCGGGGCGAGGGCACGACGCCGGCAAGCGCGACGACGGCCCCCTCGGCCTTGGAGACGGCCTTGTGCGCGATCGCCACGATCTCGCCGTCGCGCAGGCCCGTGCCGGGCGCGCCATCCCCGCCCCCGGCGCCGCTTCCCGGCGCCACGCTTTCGGCGGCGCCGGCGGTGAGCGCGATCAACTCGGCGAGGTCGTCGCCGGCGGCGATCTCGGGCAGGCCGGGCAGGCTGCGGGCGCGGATCTCGGACATGCCGCGGGGCGCTCAGGCGGCGCGTGAAGCCTTGCCGGCGCGCGCCGCGCCGTCGCGCCGTTCGGGGTCCTTGCGCCGCCCGGGGTCCTCGCGCGGTGCCGACTCCGCCGGTGGCGGCCCCAGCACGGCGCGTGTGCGGGGAGCGTGGCGCCGCTCGCCGGCCAGTCGGCGGCGCAGCTCGGCGAGGTCCTCGCCGGTGTCGATGTCGAGCAGCAGCGACGCCGGCTGCGCCAACCTGCAGGCGGCCCCGGCGACGCGGGCCAGCTCGCGGTGGCGCTCGCAGCTGCCCGGACCGAAGCTCGGCGGGATCGCCTCGGGCGGAGCGAGCAGGAGGCCGTTGGTGCCGGTGCCGTGGCGGTCGGGGACGATCACCACCGTCGCCGCGTCCCGGCCGTCATTGCCGTCGTCGGCCAACAGCTCCTCGACCTCCCGGGGGTCCAGTGCCGGGCAGTCTCCCGGGATGCAGAGCACCCGCCCGAAACCCTCGCGGACGGCGGCGGCGACGCCGAGCGCGACCGCCGCGCTCTGGCCGTCCTCGGCGGTATCCGGGATGACGGTTGCGCCGAGGTAGCGGGCGGCGGCCGCGACGGAGGGCTCGTTGGTGACGACGATGGTGAGCTCTACGGCGGCGCAGCGGTGCAGGGCGCTGAGGACGTCCCCGACCATCGCCCGGGCGAGGTCGGCGCGCAGAGACTCCGTGACGCTCGCCCCGAGCCGCTGCTTGGCGGCCGTGAAGCGCTTGACGGGCAGGATCGCGGCGGTCGGCATCGCTGGGCCAGAGCCTAGCCGGCGGCCGGCGGCTCTCAGAGCCGGAGGAGCATCAGGCCGACGCTGATGCCGGGGCCGATGGTGACCATCAGGCCGTGCTCGCCGGGAGCCGGTGCGCGGTCGCGCAGGGTTGCCTGCAGGACGTAGAGGATCGAGGGGGTGCCGACGTTGCCGTGCTCGGCCAGCGCCCGCCAGCTGACGGCGACGTCCTCGCGGGAGAGGGCGAGGGCGTCCTGGACGCTTTCGATGATCCGCCGCCCCCCGGGGTGGACGATCCAGTGGTCGATCTGCTCGCGGGCGACGCCGTTGCGGGCGAGGAAGCCGGCGACGAGCTCGCCGAGTCCGGCGCCGGCGAGGTCGGGCAGCTCGCGCAGCAGGTGCAGGTGGCTGTCCTGGGGGCTCAGCGAGAGGGTGACCGCGTCGAGGGTGCCGGCGATCTGGTGGACCTGGGAGGCGACGATCTCGGGGCCCGTCGCGTCGGGCTCGGCGGAGAGGGCGACGGCGGCGCAGCCGTCGCCGAAGATCGCCGAGCCGACGGTCTTGGCGCGGGTGTCGTGGGCGTTGGAGGGCATCATGATGCTGCTCATGCTCTCCGCCGTGACAACCAGGCTGTAGCGCCCGGGGTGGTCGCGCACGGTCTGGGAGGCGAGGCGCAGGAGGGGCACGGCGCTGGCACAGCCGACGCCGGTGATGTGGTACTTGTCGGTCGCCGGGTCCATGGCGTAGTGCTCGATCAGGCGGTGGGCGAGCGTGGGGCAGCCGAGGGAGTAGAGGCTCGCGCTGACGACGGTCCCGATCTCGGCGGGGTCGATGCCGAGCGCGTCGACGGCCTGGACGGCGCGTGATGTCAGCTCCTCCTCGACGCGCTCGCCGCGGCCCTGGAGCGTCTGGGCGAGGAATTCCGGGGCGAGGTTGAGGTGGCGGCGCTCGACGCCGCTGCGCCCGAAGACCCGCTGGGCGAACTCGTCGCCCTCGAGGCCGAGCTGCGTGAGCACCTCGGCTTGGGAGTAGGCGTGCTCGGAGTCGGCCACGGCGAGCCCGGCGATGCGGGCGCCGATTGGCGCCGGCGGGCGCGGTGGGTCGACCAGGGCGCTGGCCGATGGAGACATTCGTGTGGACAAGACGTTAGGGTTGCGTTACGTCAGGTTGAGAAGCTCAACGATAGCTTGAGAACCGGCAGAGCCCGCACGAGTTGCGGCGCCGTCGAACAGCGAGGAGCAGCGAATGAGCATGAGGATCATAGGAGCCGGACTACCCAGAACGGGCACGCTGACCCAGAAGCTCGCGCTGGAGCGGCTGGGCTTCGCCCCCTGCTACCACTGGGTCAACGTCATCGCCGACCTCGACCAGGTCGACGTCTGGAACCGGGCGCTCGACGGCGAGGGTCCCTGGGAGGAGGTCTTCGGGGGCTTCCAGTCCACCGTGGACTGGCCCGGGGGCTACTTCTACCGGGAGCTCGCCGAGGCCTACCCCGACGCCAAGGTCCTGCTCAGCGTGCGCGACCCCGAACGCTGGGAGCCGAGCTTCCGGGAGACCATCGTCGAGATGCGCTACGGCGAGTCCCTGATGCGCCTCCTGGCCAGCGCCCGCGGCGAGATCGACCCGCGCTGGCGCCGCTACCTGGAGCTCGTCGATCGCATGTTCTACGGCCCCCAGGGCACCTTCGCCGACGGCTGGGAGGAGCCCGAGCAGCTGATGGAGCAGATGGTCGCCCACACCGAGCAGGTCAAGGCGGCGATCCCGGCCGACCGGCTGCTGGTGTGGGAGGTCGGCGAAGGCTGGGGCCCGCTGTGCGAGTTCCTCGGCGTCGAAGTCCCCGACGAGCCGCTGCCGCACGAGAACGACCGCGAGACCTTCCTCGACCGGGTCCGCTTCGGCGCCATCGACGCCCTGGCGGCCTGGAAGCAGGAGCGGACGGCGGCCGCCGCTACGGCCTGAGCGAATCGGCGAACGCCAGGACCCTCGTTGCGAGGCCGGCCCGGGCATCGGCGTCGCCCATGCGCGTGTCGGTTCGCAGCGCCGGGACACCGGGGACGGCCTCGTCGGCGACGATCCCGTCGAGCAGCTCGCCGTAGTGCTCGACGACGCCGGCGGCGCTGAGCTCGCGTCCGGCGTGGGCCATGAAGGCGGCGGTGGGTCCCTTGAGGACCTCGCCGCCGACGATGGGGCTGACGGCGACGATGGGCGCGGGCGCCGCGCACAGCGCGTCTCGCATCCCGGGCACGGCGAGGATGGGGTCGATCGAGATCAGGGGGTTGGACGGCCCGATCGCGATCGCCCGGGCGCCGGCGAGCGCGGCGAGCACCTCGGGCGTGGGCCGCGCCCGCTCGATGCCGCGCAGCTGCACGCCTTCGACGGGGCCGGCGGCGCGCTCGCGGATCATGAACTCCTGGAACGGCCGCCAGCGCCCGCCGCTTTGGATCCACGTGTGGACGGGCTCGTCGGACATCGGCAGCACCCGTGCCTCGACGCCGATCGCGGCGTTCAGACGGGCGAGGGCGGCGGTGGGGGAGAGCGAGCGCTCGGAGGGTGAGGACCCGGCGTCAGCCGCCTGCGGGGCGGCTGGTCGAGCCGCGCCGGCCCTGGCGTCGGCGACCTGGACACCGGTGAGCCGCGCCCGCTCCATGCACCAGGCGAGGTCGCGGTCGCCGAGGTTGAACCACACCTCGGCTCCGAGGGCGCGCAGGCCGTCCATGACGTTGAAGGTGTCCCCGGCCAGCCCCCAGCCGCGGTCGTCGATGAGGTCGGCGAGCCAGAACGAGACGAGGTCGGGGTCGGGCGAGACGTGGGCGCCGTAGATCTCGATGTCGTCGCCGGTGTTCGCGATCACGGCGAGGCGCTCGGGGCCGACGACGTCGAGCATCCCGCGGGCGAGCTTGGCGCCGCCGGTGCCGCCGGCGAGGACGACGACGTCGCCGGACGGCGGGTCGTGTCCGACGTCTCCTGGCGGCGGGTCGTGTCCGACGTCCCCGGACGGGGGGGGATGTCCTCCGCCGTCTCCCTCCCGCGGGGGGCATCCGAGGTCTCCCTTCGACGGGCTCAATCGATCGACCCCGCCGGGACGACCCATTGGCAGGCCTGTCCGGTGGCGGCCGCGATGAGGTCGAAGTCGGCGTCGTAGTGCAGCACGGCGAGGCCGCCGGCCTCGGCGGCGGCGGCGACGAGCAGGTCGGGCAGCTTGCGCCCACGTTGGTGGCGGGCGGCGAGCAGCCGCTGGGTCTGGCGGGCGCGACGGAGGTGCTCGGCGGAGGTCTCGACTAGCTCGAAGGCGTCCAGGGCGTCCGTCAGCCGGTCCCACCCGGCGGCGTTGCGGGCCGAGAAGCCGATCTCGAGGTCGCTGATCCCGGCTCGGGCGAGCTCGCCGCGCTGGGCTTTGGGCTCCACTGCCGCTCGCACCAGCGGCTCGTGCAGCCGTGTAAGCACGCTGGTGTCCAGAAGATGCGTCAGCGCCATGCCTGCTCGCGGGGCACGAAATCGACCTGGGCGAGTGCATCGAGACGTCGCTGCACCGCGTCCTGGCGATCTCCGCCGGCGAGGCGCAGGGCGCGGTTGACGGTCTCCTTGATCGTGCCGGTGCCCAGCCGGACTCGTGCGTGCCGCAAGGCCTGCTCGTCTATATCCACCAAGTGCTTGGCCATGTCTGCAATATATACATCGGCCGGGACGGATATACGTAGGCCCCGGCTGGGGGCCGTCGTGGGCCTCGTCGGGCGCGGCGAGAGATCGGGGATCGCGTACATGCCGGGCAAGGTACGCCGTGCTTGGGACGGTACGCTCGCGCGGTCCGTGGAGATCGTCTGAGCCGGCGTCCCGGATCGGGCAGGGCGCGGTCGGTCATGCGGCGGAGGGCGGCGAGGCGCGGTCGGCGGCGGGCGCGGCCGGCTACTCCCACAGCGCGTCGGGGAGGCCGGTGAGCCTGACGCCGGCGTGCGCCTTGTAGCGGGAGTTGACGGCGATGAGGAGCGCCGTCAGGGACTCCGTGATGCGCGCCATCTCCAGTCGGCCGCAGTCGACGCAGCGGAGCCCGGGGATGCGCTCGATGAGGGCCGCCGCCTGGCGCTTGTCGGCGCGGGCGTCGCCGCAGAGCAGGACGTCCTCGGCGAGGGCGTGGTCGAGGTCGCTCAGCGACGCCGCGCTGACGGTGTGCAGGGCGGAGACGAGGCGGACGCCCTCGGGGACCATCTCCTGCGCCTGCTGCGCGGCGGAGCCCTGCCAGACGCCGAGCATCCGCGTCGCCTTGCCGCCGATCGTCGCGGCCAGGGGGACGCTGGCGTCGATCACGAGCTGGCCGGCGCGCAGGGCGCCCTTGAGGTTGGTGAGGGTCTCGGACTGGTTGCGGAAGGGGACGCTGAGGATCACGGTCTCGGCGCGGGTGACGGCGTCGGCGTTCTGCAGGCCCGAGAAGACGCCCTCGGGCACCGCGGCCTGGGCGCGGGCGACGGTCTCGGTGGCGCGGGCGGCGTCGCGGGAGCCGATCACGATCGGCACCCCGGCGCGGCCGAGACGCAGCGCCAGCCCGTAGCCGAGTGCGCCGGAGGCGCCGATGATGCAGACGGGGGCGGTGTCGGAGCCGGGCACGGCGGCCGAGTATATGGGCGGCGTCTCGCGGCCCGTCAGCTCGCCGTGAGGCCGGCGATTGGGATGTCGGCCGTCTCGAGCCCGGGTGTCCGGCGTGGCGGGGGAGCCACTAGGCTTTGGCCCTATATGCGACTGGAGGGCAAGACCGCGCTGGTCACGGGCGGGGCCTCGGGCATCGGCGCGGCGACCGCGCGCCGCCTCGCCGCCGAGGGCGCCCGGGTGGCGGTCGGCGACCTCGACGAGGACGGCGCCGGCGAGGTCGCCGGCGAGCTCGACGGGCTGGGGTTGAAGATGGACGTCACCGACGTCGAGTCGGTCAACGCCGCGGTCGCGACGGCCGGCGAGCGGCTCGGCCCGGTCGAGATCCTGGTCAACAACGCCGGCACCGACCTGTTCTCGTTCTTCGTCAAGACCGATCCCGGGCTGTGGGACTTCGTGCTGAACGTCAACCTTCGCGGCGTCCTCGCCGTGACACACGCGGTGCTGCCCGGGATGCAGGAGCGCCGGGCGGGGGCGATCGTCAACGTGGCCTCCGAGGCCGGCCGGGTGGGCTCGCAGGGATCGGCGGTGTACTCGGCGGCGAAGGCCGGCGTGATCGGCTTCACCAAGGCCATCGCCCGCGAGGCCGCCCGCTACCGGGTGCGCGTCAACGCCGTCGCCCCGGGACCGATCGAGACGCCGCTGCTGAACGCCGCCCCGAAGATCCTCGGGGAGCTGGGAGAGCGCCTGAAGCAGGGCATGGTCGACCAGACCCAGCTCGGCCGCGCCGGGGAGCCCGAGGAGGTCGCCGCCGCGATCGCGTTCCTGGCGAGCGACGACGCGTCGTACGTGACGGGCCAGACGCTGAACGTCAGCGGCGGGCTGTCGATGTGGTAGGGCTGGAAGCTGTTCGGGCCGGCGCATGCGCCGGCCCGCCGGGCCGTGCATGCACGGCCCGGTCAGGACCGCACATGTGCGGTCCTGCCACCCGGCGCATGCGCCGGGTGGATTCCGAGAAGTAGAGAGGTCAGGACGCTGTGCCCCGAGCCCGAGCCAGCTCGCAGAGCTCGGCCAGCCCGACGGCCTCGATCGAGGCGCCGAGCGGATAGCGCTCGGCGCCGGGGTAGGCGACGAAGACGCGCGCGGGCGCGAGGTCGGCGACGGCGACGTGCAGGCCGCGCTCGACGGTGGGGGCGAGGCCGCGCTTGACCTCGACGGCCCAGTGCTCGCCCCCGGGCCAGCCGATGACGAGGTCGATCTCGGCGCCCTGGGCGGTGCGATAGAAGCTTGCCTGCGCGCGGGGTCCGGCGGCGGCGAGGACGTTCTCGATCGCCGTCCCCTCCCAGCTGGGGCCGGCGACGGGGTGACCGAGGATGGCCTCGCGGTCGGGCAGGCCGAGCAGTGCGTGCAGCAGCCCGCTGTCGCGGACGTAGACCTTGGGTGAGCGCACGAGTCGCTTGCCGAGGTTGGGCAGGTGGGGGTGCAGGCGCCGGACGAGCAGGAGGTCGACGAGCAGGTCGAGGTAGTGGGCGACGGTGGGCGCGCTGACGCCGAGGCCGCGCGCCAGCTGCGCCCCGTTGAGGAGGCCGCCCTGGTGGTGGGCGAGCATCGTCCACAGGCGACGCAGCGTCTCGGCGGGGATGCGGGGGCCGAGCTGGGGGATGTCGCGCTCGAGGTAGGTGCGGATGAAGTCCTCGCGCCAGCGCAGGCTGAGCGCGTCGTCGGCGGCGAGCAGGCTGTCGGGGAAGCCGCCGCGGACCCACAGGTGGTCGAGCAGCGCGGCTCCCACCTCGGTGAGGTCGAAGGGGGCGAGCTCCACGAACGCGATGCGCCCGGCGAGCGTCTCGCCGGACTGGCCGAGCAGGTCGACGGCGGCGGAGCCGAGCAGTAGGAAGCGTCCCGTCGCTGGTCCCTCGCGGCGGCCGCGGTCGATCACGCCGCGCAGTGCTTCGAAGAGCCCGGGGGCGCGGTGGATCTCGTCGAGGACGACGAGCTCGTCGCGGTGCTCTTCGAGATACAGGGCGGGCTCGGATAGGCGTGCCCGGTCGGCGGCCGACTCGAGGTCGAGGTAGACCGACGGCCGGCCGGCGGCGATCTCCAGGGCGAGCGTCGTCTTACCGCACTGTCGTGGCCCGATCAGGGCGATCGCGGGCACGTGTTCGAGCAGCCGCAGGATTTCTGGTGTTATCTCTCGCGCAATCGTCGTCATCCATGCAATTGTAAACCAAACTTTTCGATTTGCATGGTTATGCTCTTGGATTGGGCGAAAGGCGGCCGGCCCTCTACGCTGTCCGGGCATGCCTCAGCGAGGGGTCCCGACGATGCAGCTGGCCGAGCGCGTCCGCATCCGCGAGGTCGGCCCCCGCGACGGCTTCCAGAACGAGCCCGAGACGATCCCGACGGACGTCAAGGTGGAGCTCATCGACGCCCTCGCCCGCACCGGCCTGCGGCGGATCGAGGTGACGAGCTTCGTACGGCCCGACGTGATCCCCCAGCTGGCCGACGCCGCCGAGGTGCTGGCGCGGGTGGACATTCCCGAGGACGTCGCCGTCGGCGTGCTGATCCCGAACGAGCGGGGGCTCGAGCGGGCGCTGCGGCTGCGCCAGGAGGCGCTGGAGGTTCGAGACGACGGCGGTGTGCGCGCGCCCGCGCGCCCGCGTGCGCGCGCACACACACACCCACCGTTCGACGAAATCAACGTCTTCCTCTCCGCCTCCGAGACCCACAACCGCAGGAACGTCAACCGCTCGATCGCCGAGTCCCTGGCCGGGCTGGAGAACGTGCTGGGGCGCGCCCGCGCGGCCGGGCTGCGCTGCGAGGGCGTGATCTCGACCTCCTTCGGCTGTCCCTACGAGGGCGCCGTCCCGGTCGAGCGGGTGCTCGACATCGCCAGGCAGCTGCGCGACGCCGGCGCCCAGGAGATCGGCTTCGGCGACACCACCGGCATGGCCAACCCGCGCCAGGTCCGCGAGTTCTTCGAGCTCGCCCGCGACTGGCTCGGGCCGACCGGCGGCGACGGGCCGGCCGGCGGCGGCGGGGCGGCCGCTGGCGACCCCGTCGAGCTCACCGCGCACTTCCACAACACCCGCGGCCAGGGCCTGGCGAACGTGCTCGCCGCGCTCCAGGCCGGGGTGGACAGCTTCGAGTCGAGCTTCGGCGAGCTCGGCGGCTGCCCCGTGCCGGCGGGGGCGACGGGCAACATCGCCAGCGAGGACCTCGTCTCGTTGCTGCACGAGATGGGCATCGAGACCGGGATCGACCTCGACGCCCTGCTGGCCTGCGCGCGGCGCGTGCAGGAGGTGCTGGGGCGTCGGCTGGGGAGCCACACGCTGGTGGCGGGTCCGGTCGACTGGCGGCCTGCCGCGGACCGCTGAGGCTAGGCCGGCTCGGGCACGTCCTGCTCGGCCGCCCGCGCCTGCTCCCGCAGCGCCGCCACGCAGTACTCCTGCACCGCGACCTCGAGCTCCAGGGTCTGGGCGAGCGCGGGCCGCGCGGAGGCGTCCATGACGCGCTTGGCGCGACCGACCCCGATCGGGGAGTGGGCCAGCAGCTCGTCCGCCAGCGCCTGGACCGCGGCGTCGAGCTCGTCGGGCGCCGCGACGCGGTTGACGAGCCCGATCTGGTGCGCCTCCTGGGCGTCCACCTCGCGGGCCGTCATGATCAGCTCCTTGGCGCGGCCGAGACCGACGACGGCGGGCAGGCGCGAGGAGCCGCCGACGTCGGGGATCAGCCCGAGCCTGACCTCCGGGAGGCCGAGCCGGGCGTCGCTGGCGGCGACCCGCAGGTCGCAGCCGAGGGCGACCTCCAGGGCGCCGCCGAGGCAGGCCCGCTGGATCTGGCAGATCACGGGCTTGGGCATCTCTTCGCAGAGGTTGGCGCACTCCAGGAAGACGTTTCTGAAGGGGCGCAGCATGGCGGGTTGGGCCGCGAAGGACATCAGCTCGGGCAGGTCCACGCCGGCCGAGAACACCGGCCCCTCGCCGCGCAGGACCACGCAGTGCACGGCCTCCGCGTCGGCCGCCGCCCGCAGCGCCTGGGCGAGCTCTCCCAGCAGCGCCTGGCTCATCGCATTGCGCTTCTCGGGGCGGTTTAGGACGACGTGACGGACGTGACCCAGGTCCTCGGTCATGACGAGGCTCACGGGTGTCTCCCTTCGCCGAGCTGCGCGCCGCGGCGGGCCCCCGGGATACCGCTCCCGCGGCTGGCTGGTCGGACACTGTTGCCGGCTCGCTGGCGCATGGCCGGTAAGTCTCTCAGCTCGACAGGTCGAGCACCGGCGTCGGCGGTTCGATCTTGCCGTCCTCGCCCTCGCGCGGCACGATGGCGGTGCCGACGGCGAAGAACTCGATCGTGTGGCTGCCCCAGCCGTGGCTCTTCTCCTGGAGCTGCACCCCTACGATGCCCTCGGCGCTGAGCTGCTGGGCCTCGCTCTGCATCCGCTCCATCGCCAGCTCGCGGGCGTCGTAGAGCGCCTGGGTGAAGTTCGGCAGCTCCACGTTGCGGCCGGTCTGGGACAGCGACTGCAGCATCCCCCGGTGGGCGACGTGGTAGACACAGCTGCCCATCACCATCCCCACCGGGCGGTGGCCGGTGCGCAGCAGCGTCCAAAAGTCCTGGCCGGAGAGGTCGCTCGTGAACGGCCGCCCGTTGGGCGCCCGGTGGAGAACGCCTTCGCGGTGCTTGACGGCGGTGCCGATGGCGATGAACTCCGCCATGTCCTGGCCCCACTCGTAGCGCCCGATGTCCAGGCGGACCCCGACGACGCCGTCGGCGCCGAGCTGGTCGGCCTCCTCCTCCATCCGCGTCATCGCCAGCTGCCGGGCGCCGTACATCGCCTCCGAGAGCACCGTCATCTCCTGGCTTTTCTTCCACCCCGCCACCTGCACGCCGATGTGGTAGATCGAGCTGCCCACCACCAGGCCCACGGGGTCGAAGCCGGCCTGCTTGATCAGCAGGAACTCGTTGACGCTGAGATCCGAGGTGAAGAGGCCCGCGCGGTTCTGCTGCAGGCGCGTCCGGCCCGCCTCCGGCACGCCCTCCAGGGACGTCGGGTCGTAGGTGGTCTCGGTCTCGCTGTCGCTCATCGCTTGCTCGGGCTCCTGTCTGTGGGGGTCACGGGTTGGGGGGGGTCAGGTGGTGAGGCTCACGGTCGTCTCCGGCGGGTACAGCGGCACACCTCCGCGTTCGCGGATCGCGGTGCCGATCGCGTGGAACGTCGCGATCAGCCCCGGTGGGCGGTTGCGCTCGCCGTCGCCCTCGATGCGCTTGATGCCGTGGTCGATGCGGGTGCCGATCACGCCGCTCGCGCTCAGTTGCTGGGCCTGGGCCGTCATCTGCGAGATGACGCTCTCGCGGGCGCTGTAGATGCCCTGGGTGAATTCCGGCAGCTCCTGATTTTCGAAGCCGGCGATGCTGAGACCGCCGAGGCCGCCGCTCATCGCCTGGGTGTTGTAGGAGGCGGCGACGAAGAACACCGAGCTCCAGGCCACGATGCCCAGCGCCTCGATGCCGGCGCGGTCGAGGTTGGCGTAGTCCGCCAGCGTCAGCTCTGTCAGGACCGGCGCGCCGCGTGCGGCACCGTTCCCCCCGCCGGGGCGCCTGCCGTCACCGCGGCGCACGGCGGTCCCGACGACCATGTACTCGATCGAGTTTTCCGCCCAGTCGTGAGCTCCGGTGTTCAGATCGACGCCGACGACGGCGTCGGCGCCGACGTGGCCGGCCTCCTCGGCGAGGCGGTTCAGTGCCCGGCGGCGGGCCTCGTTCCATGCTTCGGAGAGCACCTGCAGCTCGAACATCTGGCGGCCGCCCATCCCGGTCCGTATGCCCCTGCCGTAGCGAGCGCCGTAGCCGCCGCCCCACATCGATCCCCATTCCATACCCTGGTAGCCGACCTGGTAGATCGAGCTGCCCATCACCTGCGCCAGCGGCCGCAGCCCGAGCTGGTGGCAGAGCGCGAAGTCCGAGACCTCGAGATCGGAGGTGAAGGCCCCGGCGCCTTCGCCGAGCTCGCGCAGCCGGCGCTCGGCGGCGACCGGGATGCCGCCCGCTTCGACCCGCTTCACCGACTCCCGTTCTTCGGCGTCGAACGTCTCGCCCGCTTCGGCGTCGGGGGCGTCCGGCGGGTCAGGCTCGGCGTCAGGGGCGTCCGGCGGGTCAGGCTCGGCGTCAGGGGCGTCCGGCGGGTCAGGCTCGGCGTCATGGGCGCCCCGCGGGTCGGCCGCGTCCTCGGGCGGATCCTGGGTCATGCCAGCAGCCTCCCCAGCGCCTCGCGGGCCTGGGCGCTGCGCTGCGCCTCGGCGCGCAGGTCGTCCGCCAGGGCGCTCACCCACGCCTGCGCGTCGAGCGGCTCGCGCTTGATCGCGATGCCGCCGACCTGCCTTTCCCTGAAACCCGCCACCCGCTCTCCCTCGATCGTCAGCTGGTAGCGCATCTCGCCCAGCTCGACCCTGACCTCGCGCACGTGCTTCTCGCCGCGGCCCAGCAACCCACCGCCCCTGCGCTCCACCCGCGCCCGGCCCGGCAGCGACTCCTCGAGCTTGCTCGCCAGCACCTCCAGCGAAACCCGCACGTCCTCGCCGTCGGCGCGCAAACCGGCCGCTGCGAGGTCGAAATCCTGGTCTTCGGGCGGCACGCTGGGAAGGGTACTCCCTGGTGCATACCGCCGGTCGCGATCGTGGCACCGCGACGAGACGGGAAGGCTGTAGGACAAGATGTAGTACAGTGGTCTGCCGTGGCGAAGGCCCTGCATGTGCGTCTCGACGCCGACTCCGAGGCGGCCCTGGCCGTGCTGCGCGCGGAGGGAATGAACGATTCTCAGGCTGTCCGGCGGGCACTCACCGAGGCCCGGGCCCGGCGCCGGCGGCGCTCCTCGTTGCGCGCGGAGGCCGCGCGGCTCGCCGCCGATCCCGCCGACCGGCGGGAGCTGCAACGCATCGGCGCCGCCCTGGATCCCCTAACGCCCGAGTGGCCCCGCGACTGACCCCGGGATGGTTCGCGGCGAGATCGTCCGGGTCGCGACCCCGCGCGGCGCGCGCGGCCACGAGCAGCGCGGCCCGCGGCCTGCCGTGGTCGTCCAGGCCGACGAGCTGCTGGGCTTGAGCACGGTGCTCGTCGCGCCCACCTCTCGATCCGCCGCACCCGCGACGTTCCGTCCGCTGATCGACCTCGCGGGCACCGCGACCTGCGTGCTCGTCGACCAGCTCCGCGCGCTGGATGCGCAGGCGATCGGCGACAGCGTCGGCAGGCTGGACGCCGCCGAGCTCGACGCCCTCGACCACGCGCTCGAGCTGATGCTCGGGCTGCGGCTGTAGGCTCGGCGGTCCGATGCGCCTGCGACGCCTGCTGCCCGCCGGGCCCCCGGCGACGCCGGAAGAGCTCTACACCGGCCTGGACGTCGCCAGCGTCGACGGCAAGGCGACGCTCGACGGGCGCTCGGCGGGCCTCAGCGGTGAGGTCGACCGGCGCGCGTTCCATCTCCTGCGAACCCAGGTGGACGCCGTCCTCGCCGGCACGGGGACGCTGCGCGCCGAGCGCTACGGAGCGCTCGTGCGCGACCCCGAGCTGCGCGCGCTGCGCGAGCGCGAGGGGCGTTCACCCCAGCCGCTCGCGGTCGTCGTCAGCCGCAGCGGCGCGGTGCCCTACGACATCCCGCTGTTCGCCGACGCCGAGACCCAAGTCGCGCTTTACACGCCGGCGGGCGGCCACCCGCCGCCGTGCTCGGCTCAGATCGACGTCCACGAGGTGCCCGCCGGCGGCGAGCTGGCGGCGGTGCTTCACTCGCTGCGCTCCGAGCACGAGGTGCGGGCGCTGCTCTGCGAGGGCGGCCCGACGCTGTTCGACGCCCTGCTCGCCGACGGCTTCGTCGACGAGCTCTTCCTCACGATCTCCCCCTCGCTGGTCGGCGGCGGAGAGCGCGGGATCACCGTCGGGGTGCGCCCGCCGCGAGCCCAGCCGATGCGTCTGGTGTGGGCGCTGGAGTGCGACGGCGAGCTGCTGCTGCGCTACGCCCGCTGAGCGCCCGCCCGGCAAGGCCGGCGGCGGGTCGCGCCGGTCCAGATCGGGGGCGTCGAGGGGTAGCGCCGGCGGGTAGCGACCGGCGCGCGTGATGGCTCGCAGTTCGCCACGCTCGCGCCGCTACGCGTCGAGCAGCGTCGCCATGCGCGCGTACTGCTCGGAGTCGCGGCCGAGGATCAGCTCGAGCCAGCGCGAGACCTCGGCGGCTTCGATCGCGGTGCCCCAGGCGAGCATCTCTTCGATGTCCACCCAGTCCTTGGGTCGGTCGAAGACGGCCTTGCAGACCGCGAGGTGCTCGGGTGAGAGGATCGGGATGCGGGTCGGACCGAACTGGACCTCGCGCGAGCGCTCGGCCATCTCGCGGTGGAGGTCGAGGGTGGCGAGGAAGAGGTCGAGGTAATAACCATCCCAGTCCAGCCGCGCCTGGCCGTCGCGGGCGATCGCCCTGCGGTCGGCGGCGGTGACGGCGACCCCCAGGTACCCGAGCGCGCCCAGCACGGGCTCGGCCTCGGCGGGCGCGAGGGTCACGTTGAGGTCGATGTCGGTCGTCGCTCGCGGGCTGCGGTACCAGGCCAGGGCGATCGCCCCGCCGAACTGGTGGGCGACGTGCAGCGAGTCGAGCATCTCGTGCACCGCGACGATCTTCGACGCCAGGCCGCGCAGCCTGGCGGGGGCATTCATGCGCCGGCCGGGGCGACCGTGTGCCGTCGTGTGCGACGGGGAGGCGCAGGAGGCGTCTCTCGCCGGGACCCGCGCTGGGAGGCGACGGGTCTGCTTGCCGCCATCGGGGCGAGCGCGGGAAAGCGCAGCGACTGGCGCGGGCGCGGGGGCTGGCTGGCCGCGACGGCGTCGGCGAAGCCGAGCAGGTCGATCAGGGCGTCACCGGGATCCACCGGCCGCCCGGGGGAGGGCGCCCGCTGCAGGGAGCGCGCCATGCGGCGCGAGGCCTGCACGAACTCGGCCGCGGAGGTCTGCGCGCCGGCCGTCACCCTGGCGCCGGCGCGCCGACCGGAGGCGATCACCGAGGGCACGTCGAACGGCCGCCCCGCCCGCCGGGCGGCTCTGGCGAGCACCTCGTCGCTGAGGACCGCGAAGCCGGCCAGGCTGCGTGCGCGAGGGCCGCGCGCGGTGTGCACCGACTCGCGGATCTCGAAGCGTCCGTTGCGGCGTGCCGCGACGTAGGCCATGCCCACTAGGTTACCAGCGGCGACCCACTAGACGGAGAACGAGATGCACATGTCCAGGCACGTACATCCTCGATTGTCTGGATGGCACGCCACCGCGGCGAGGCACGGATGCCTCGCCCCCACCAGCTCGGTCGGCGGGCTGCGCCGCGCGGACGATCCCCAAACTCAATACCCTCCGCCCGATCCGAAGAACCGAGCGGGAGCAAAGGAGCGGCGCCATGGCGCAGAAGATCGAGCAGGTGGGAGTGCTGGGCGCTGGCCTCATGGGCCACGGCATCGCCCAGGTCGCGGCGCAGGCCGGCTACGCGGTCGTCCTGCGCGAGGTCGACGACGCCACGCTGGCGAAGGGCGTCGGCAAGATCGAGAAGCAGCTGGCACGGGCCGTGGAGAAGGGCAAGTCCAGCCAGGAGGACGCCGACGCGGTGCGCGGGCGGATCAAGGGCACCGTGCACTACCGCGACCTGGCGCAGTGCGACCTCGTGATCGAGGCGATCACGGAGAGCCTGCCGCTGAAGCTCGAGATGTGGAGGGAGATCGACGAGATCGTCAAGCCGGAGGCGATCTTCGCGACCAACACGTCCTCGCTGGCGGTCATCGACCAGGCCGCCGCGACGGGCCGCGCGGAGCGCTTCGTGGGTGTCCACTACTTCAACCCGGCCCAGGTGATGAAGCTGGTCGAGGTGGTGCGCTGCGTCACCACCTCCCAGGAGACCTTCGACGCCGCCCTCGAGTTCATCCGCTCCGAGGGCAAGCTCGCGATCCCCACCCGCGACAAAGCCGGCTTCATCGTCAACCGCCTGCTGGTCCCATACATGCTGGACGCGATCCGCGCCCACGAAGAGCAGGTCGGCTCGATCGCCGAGATCGACGACGCCATGAAGGCCGGCGCCGGACACCCGATGGGGCCGCTGACTCTGGCCGACTTCGTCGGGCTGGACACGCTGGGCTCGATCTGCGACGTCCTCTTCGACGAGTTCCGCGAGCGCCGCTTCGCCCAGCCCCCGAACCTGCGCAAGATGCTCGCCGCCGGCTGGTACGGGCGCAAGTCCGGTAGGGGCTTCTACGACTACTCCGGCGAGGCGCCGCAGCCGAACGCGGCGCTGTAGCGGCCCGCCGCATGTAGCACAAAGCTTCTGAAGAAAATAGTCCCATTCCGGTCTTGTTGTGGCGGACGAGGTGCGAGTAACCTCCAGCCATGGCCGACGCATCGAGCCTTCGCGTAGCCGACGCCGACCGCGAGCAGGCGGTCGAGGAGCTGCGCGAGCACGCCCTCGCCGGACGGCTGACGGCCGAGGAGCTCGAGGAGCGCGTCGGCGCCGCCTACCGGGCGACGACACGGGGCGATCTGGAGAAGCTCAAAGCCGACCTCCCGGTCAGCTCGACGACGGTCGCGCGGGCGCTCACCAAGCGCAAGGCCCAGCTGCGCCGGCGACTCGCCCAGGAGGCTGGCGGGTCGCTGACGATCTCCGCGGTCTGCTCGGGCGCCTGGATCGCGGCCGGCGCGCACGGCGCGTTCTGGCCCGGCTGGGTGCTGGCGTTCACGCTGCTGCCGGTCGTGCGCGACGGCTATCGCCTGCTCGGGCCGGGCTCGGATCTGGACGTCGTCCATGCCCGGCTGCAGGCTCGTCACGAGCGGCGCCTGGTGCGGGGGCGCCGGCGCCAGTGGCACCGCGGGCCCGGCGGGCAGTGGTGGTGAGCAGGGCATCGCACCGCGGGCCCGGCGGGCAGTGGTGGTGAGCAGGGCATTCTCGCCCTCCACGGCCGTCGAGTGCGACCGAGGCCGCCGCGGCCTCTCGGCCGGCGCCACCTGGCCAGCCGGCATCGCGATCCGGCGCGGCCTGCTTCGCCAGCAGGTCCCATAGAGTCCGCCGAGACATGAGCGATCTGCACGGCGCCACCGAGCGCGCACTCGCCGGCGGCCCCGAGCGCCACCGCGAGAAGGCGCGGGAGCAGGGCAAGCTGCCGGTGCGGGAGCGGGTGGCGCGGCTGCTCGACGCCGGCTCCTTCGCCGAGGAGGCCCTGCTGGCCAACTGGCAGGAGGATGGGCTCGGCGCCGACGGCGTCGTCACCGGCCTGGGCCGGATCGACGGTCGGCCGGTGGCGGTGATGGCCAACGACCCCACCGTCAAGGCCGGATCGTGGGGTCCGAAGACGGTCGAGAAGATCCTCCGCATCCAGGAGCGGGCGCTGGCGCTGCAGGTCCCCCTCATCTACCTCGTGGACTCCGCGGGGGCGCGCATCACCGAGCAGGTCCAGATGTTCCCCGGACGCCGCGGGGCGGGGCGGATCTTCCACAACCAGGTCAAGCTCTCCGGCGTCGTTCCCCAGGTATGCGTCCTGTTCGGCCCATCCGCCGCCGGCGGCGCCTACATCCCGGCGTTCTGCGACGTCGTGATCATGCGCGACGGCAACGCCTCGATGTACCTCGGCTCGCCGCGGATGGCGCAGATGGTGATCGGCGAGAACGTCACCCTCGAGGAGATGGGAGGCGCGCGGATGCACACCGGCGTCTCCGGCTGCGGGCACCTGCTGGTCAAGAGCGACGAGGAGGGAATCCACGCCGCCAGACGCTTCCTGTCGTATCTCCCGACCTCCTGGCGCCAGGAGCCGCCCACGGCTGTGCCCGCCCAGCCGGCTGTGCCCGCCCAGCCGGCTGTGCCCGCCCAGCCGGCTGTGCCCGTTGAGCCGGCTGCGCCCGTTAAGCCGGCTGCGCCCGCCGGGCCGGCGGCCCCCTCCCAGCCGGCTGCCGGGGGCTCGGCGGGCGAGGACGGACCCGATGCGACGCCGCCAACCCCTGGGGAGCGCATCGCGGCGCTGATCCCCGCCGACGAGAACAAGCCGTTCGACATCAAGCTGTTGCTCGACGCCCTCCTCGACGCGGGCTCCTTCTTCGAGATCCACCCCCGCTGGGCCAAGGAGCTCGTCGTCGGCTTCGGTCGCCTCGACGGCCTGGTGGTGGGAGTCGTCGCCAACCAGCCCAAGGTCAAGGGCGGGGTGCTGTTCGGCGACTCCGCCGACAAGGCCGCCCGCTTCATCTGGACGTGCAACGCCTTCAACGTGCCGCTGCTCTTCCTCGCCGACGTCCCGGGCTTCATGATCGGCACCCAGGTCGAGCGCCAGGGGATCATCCGCCACGGCGCCAAGATGATCTCCGCCGTCTCCGAGGCCACCGTGCCGAAGATTTCGGTGATCGTGCGCAAGGCCTACGGCGCCGGGTTGTACGCCATGGCCGGGCCGGCATTCGAGCCCGACTGCTGCCTGGCGCTGCCGAGCGCCTCGATCGCCGTCATGGGGCCCCAGGCCGCCATCAACGCGGTCTATTACAACCAGCTGCAGGCGATCTCCGACGAGCGGGAGCGTGCCGAGGAGACCGAGCGGCTGCGCGCCGAGTACGCCGCCGACATCGACATCCTGCACCTCGCCTCGGAGCTCGTCATCGACGCTGTCGTCGAGCCCGATGCGCTGCGTGGCGAGCTGATCCGCCGCTTCGCGTTGGCCGCCGGCAAGAGCCGCGAGTGGCCGGCCAAGCGCAATCCGGTCACGCCCGTATGAGCCGTTCCCGAGTTCGCTAGATTCCCCGTCGTGGAGCTCGCCGACCTCGCCTACGCCGGCATCGCCGAGCAGGCCCAGCTGATCGCATCCGGCGAGCTCTCCGCGCGCGACCTGCTCGAGGTCTACCTGGAGCGCATCGAGCGGCTGAACCCCAAGCTCAACGCCTTCCGCGTGGTCTTTCGCGAGCGCGCTCGGCTGGAAGCCGACCAGGCCGATGCCCGGCGGCGGGCGGGGGAGGGCGGTGCGGGCGGCACGGGGGGCGGCGCGTCGAGGCCGCTGCTGGGCGTGCCGTTCGCGATCAAGGACGACGTGGACGTCGCCGGCGAGGTCACGGCGCTCGGCACCGACGCCTATGGCGAGCCGGCAGGCGCGGACGCCGAGATCGTGCGCCGGCTGCGCGCCGCCGGGGCGATCGTGATCGGCAAGACCAACGTCCCCGAGCTCTGCGCCGTCCCGTGGACGGAGACGGCGACGTGGGGCGTAACGCGCAACCCCTGGACCCTGCGCCACACGCCCGGGGGCTCCAGCGGCGGCAGCGCCGCTGCGGTCGCCGCCGGCCTCGTCGGCGCCGCGACGGGCTCCGACGGCGGAGGCTCGATCCGCTTCCCCTCCGCCTACTGCGGCCTGTTCGGCCTGAAGACCCAGCGTGGCCGGGTGCCGCTCGCGCCCCACCTCGATGCCGTCCAGGGCCTGGCGGTCAACGGGGTGCTGACGCGCTCGGTCCGCGACACGGCGCTCTTCCACGACGCCGTCGCCGACGGGCCCCCCGACCCCGAGCCGGCGGCGCCGGGACACAACGCGCCGCCGCCGCCGCTGATCTTCAGCGAGGCCGCCGGCCTGCACGAAACGCTCGGATCGCTGCGGATCGCGGTCTCCACCAACCTGCCGCCTTCGCCGCTGACACGGCTGCACCCCGACAACGCCGCCGCGGTGCACGAGACCGCGGAGCTGCTGCGCTCGCTGGGCCACGACGTTCGCGAGGTGCAGATGGACCACGGTCCGCTCGCTCCGGCGCCGGAGTTCACCGTGCGGTACATGCGCGGGATGTACGAAGAGGCCGCCTCCCTGGCCCATCCGGAGCGCCTGGAACGCCGCGTGCGCGCCTTCACCCGGGTCGGCGGGATGTTGCCGTCGGGCCTCGTGGACGCGATGCGCGCTCGCGAGGAGACCTACGCGGCGCGCCTGAACAGCGCATGGGCGGACTGCGACGTGCTGCTGACTCCGGTCACGCCGGCGCCGCCGCCGCGGATCGGGGCCTGCGAGGGGCGCGGCTGGCTGTGGATGAGCCTCTTCGCCTCCGCCACCGTGCCCTATGCGGCGTGCTGGAACACCACCGGCCAGCCCGCCTGCTCGGTCCCGGCGGGGCTTTCGGCCGAGGGTCTGCCGCGCGCGGTGCAGCTCGTCGGGCAGCCCGCGGGCGAGGGCACGCTGCTCGCGCTGGCCGCCCAGCTCGAGGCCGCGCGACCCTGGGCCGAGCAGCGGCCGCCGGGTTTTCAGTGAGCCGCCCCGGCGGCGGTGCCGAGCACGAACGCGACAGCGACGCCGCGTCGGGCGAGTCGCTCGCCGCTGCCCGCACCGAGCCCATCGCTCGCCCCGCGCCCGGGCCGTCGGTGGGCGACTCCCCGCGAGAGTTGCTTGCGTTGGCCCGCGATCTGGCGCTCGCCGCCGGCGGTCCGCTGCTGGAGAGCTTCGGCGAGGGCTCGGCGACGGAGATAGACAGCAAGAGCACCCCGACGGACCTCGTCAGCGACGCCGATCGCCACGCCGAGCGCACGATCCGCGAGGGTCTCGCCTCGCGTCGCCCGCACGACGGCTTTCTCGGCGAGGAGAGCGGCGCGGGGGAGGGGGAGAGCGGACTGCGCTGGGTCGTCGACCCGCTCGACGGCACCGTCAACTTCCTCTTCGGCATCCCTCAGTGGTGCGTGAGCATCGCCGTGGAGGACGCCCGGGGGACGCTCGCAGGCGTGATCTACGACCCTGTGCGAGGCGATCTGTTCTGTGCCGTGCGCGGCGGGCCGCCGACTGTCGAGCTCGCCTGCACCGCCGCGAGCGAAGACTCCGTCACGGGCGAGCGCGTGGATGTCGGTGGGCGTCTCGCGGGAGGCCAGCGCGCTGCCGCCGACGTCAAGGCGGCGATCGGAGGCGGGCTTGCGCGCCGCGGGCAGACGGCGACTCTGACGGCCTCGCGCTGCACCACGCCGGCGACGGCGATGGTGGCGACCGGCTTCGCCTACGACGCTCGGGTCCGAGCCGCCCAGGCGGCGGTGCTGGCGCGGGTGATGCCGCAGGTGCGCGACATCCGCCGTTTCGGCAGCGCCGCCCTCGATCTCGCCTGGACGGCGGCCGGTCGCTACGACGCCTACTACGAGCGCACGGTCAAGCCGTGGGACATCGCGGCCGGCACGCTGCTCTGCGAAGCGGCGGGTCTGCGCGTGGTGGAGCTGCCGGTGCACGAGAGCCTTCCCTGGGGGATCCTCGTCGCCCCGCCGGGGCTGTGCGAGGCGCTGCTGGAGCTGGTCGGCGGGCCGGCCTGAGGTCCGGCGGCTTTCCCCCAGGCTCGACGGAGCCCGGCGGCAGTCCCGCGGCCGGCCGAGGTCGGCGCTACCCCTCCGGCGCCGGGCTCGGCTGCAGAGCCGCGGACGGCGACGCCTGCCGCACGCGCAGCAGCTGCGCCACGGGCCGCGGGAACCACCAGTTCCACTTTCCCAGCAGCGAGACCAGCGCGGGCAGCAGCAGCGCACGGATGATCGTCGCGTCGAGCAGGATCCCCGCGCCGAGGCCCGTCGCGAGCACCTTGATGTCGGTGTTGGGCGCGGAGGCCAGCGAGGCGAACGCGAGGAACAGGATCAAGGCGGCGCTCGTGACCAGACGCCCGGTGCGTCCGAGGCCGGTGACGACGGCCTCGTCGGTGGAGCCGCTGCGGTCGTACTCCTCGCGCACCCGGGTGAGGATGAAGACCTCGTAGTCCATGGAGAGGCCGAAGAGGAAGGCGAAGACCATGATCGGCACCCAGAAGGTGATGGCGCCAGTCGCGGGGATGCCGAACAGCGCCTGCGAGCCGTGGCCCTCCTGCCAGAACCAGGTCATGAGGCCGAAGGCGGCGGCCATCGAGATGAGGTTGAGCACGACCGCCTTGATGGCGAGCGTCACCGAGCGGAAGGCGCGGGCGAGCAGCACGACGGTGAGCAGGGCGATGACGGCGAACATCAGCGGGAAGTGCCCGAACACCGCCTTCTGGTAGTCCAGCGCGATGGCGCCGACGCCGGCGACGCCGACCACGCCGGGGCGCCCGTCCAGAGCGTCGCGGACGGTGTTGACCTGTGTCAGCGTCGAGGCGTTGACGGTTTCCTGGTCGGGGATGCCGAGGATCACGCTGGTGCCGGCGCGGTTGCTGTCCGGCGCGCTGGAGAGCACGGCGTCGGCCATGCCGGGCAGCCTGGCCATTTCGGTGCGCACAGCGGCCGCCCGCGGGGTGCGGGCGAGCACTTCGATCGGGGTGAGCACGCCGCTGGGGGCGCCGCCTGCACGGATGCGGGCGAAGGCGGCGTGGGCGGGCCCCGATTTCGCCAGTGCGCTGGAGCTGGTTTCGCCGGTCTGGAGTTTGAAGATCGGCACGATCAGCAGGGCGAGCACGGCGACGGCGGCGATGGCGGCGGGCCAGCGCAGGCGGACCATGCTGCTCGACCACCTCGTCCACAGCCGGCTCGCGTGGCCCTCGTGGCGGATTCTCGGCCAGTCCACGCGCGGTCCGATGCCGCCGAGCAGGGCCGGCAGCAGCGTCAGCGCGACGCAGACCGAGATCAGCGGGATCAGCATCCCTCCGTAGCCGACCGAGCGCAGGCCGGGGACGGGCAGCACGACGAGCGCGACCAGGCCAATGGCGACGGTCAGGCCGGAGAGCACGACGGCGCGCCCGGCGGTGGCCATGGCGAGGACGACCGCCTCGTGGTTCTCGCGGCCGTGGGCGCGCTCCTCGCGCCAGCGGGTGACGATCAGCAGCGAGTAGTCGATGGCGACGCCGAGACCGACGAGCGAGACCAGGAACTGGACGATGAACGACACGTTGGCCACGTATGTCAGGGCGAGGATCACGAGGAATGTCGCGAGAATCGAGACCGCGGCGATGACGAGGGGAATGAAGGCGAGCATGGAGGCGAACACGAAGGCCAGCACGGCCAGGGCGCCGAGGCCGCCGACGACGGTCTCCAGGAATACCCCGGGTCCGCTGCCTTCCTTGTTTTCGGCGAGCTGCTGGATGCCGGTGAGGCCTACGTGGGAGCCGGCGGGCAGCGCCGCCGCGAGCACCTGGGTGGCGTGGGCGGCGACCTTGGGCGCGCCGAAGCTGTGTTCCTGGGGGGTGTAGAGAAAGGCGTAGGTGGTGCGGCCGTCGCCGGATATCAGGCGCCGGTCGCCGGTGCTGGCGTAGTCGACGAGGCGCACCCCGCGGTGGCTGGCCCGCGCCCGCGCGAAGGCGGCGCCGATCTGGGCCTGCTCGCCGCGGATCGACCGGCCGGCAGGCGCGGTGACGACGATGATCGCCGGCGCCTCGTCGCCGCCGTTGCCGTAGGTGTGGATGATCTGACGGGCCGTTTCGTAGCCGGGCTGCCCCGGCAGCGAGAAGTCCAGCGAGAGGCGTTTGGAGACGTTCGACGCCGCGCCGGCGCCGGCCAGGAAGACCACGAGCCAGCCGACCATGACGATGCGGCGGTGGGCGAGCACGAAGCGGGCGAGGCGGGCGATCGTGCCGTCAGGTATGTCGCCGGTCGCGGGGGGCGCCGCGCTGTGGCCGGATGCTGCGCTGGAGCTCATCGTCGTGTCACCTCCGCTGTCTGACAAACAGCTTGTGGGGGATTCTGGTCGGGGGGTCTGGGTTCTCTTCGGGTGTCGTCTCTTCGACCCGGCGGCGAGGACGAACTTATCTGACCGCCACTGCTCGTGCGGGCCACCGGACTCGCGGCGGGCCTGGAGCGCGAGCTGACCCGGGATCTCGACGCCGCCGGGCCGCAGGGCACCTCGGCGGCGGTCTGTGTCACCGTGTCGGAGGTGACCTCGCCCGATAGGACCTCGGCGGATGCGCTGCCCCGGGTGACGCTGCGCGACGAGGCCGCCGAGCTGGAGGCGAAGTTCGTCGCGGGCGCAAACATGCTCTGTTGCTCGCTGCGCCATCGCGGGGTGGAGCTGCTGGCGCAGAACGCCGGTGTCGAGGCCTACGTCGGCCGCGGCAAGACAATGGGCATCCCGTTGCTCTACCCCTGGGCCAACCGGCTCGCCGGCTTTCGCTACGCCGCCGCCGGGTCTGAGGTGCAGGTGCCGCATGACACCACGCGCGTGGCGCTCGACGGCAACGGGCTGCCTATCCACGGGCTTGTGGGCGGCCGTCTGCGGTGGGAGCTGGAGCCGCGGGGCGCGGACGTACCCGGCACGGCGTCCGGCCACTCGGTGAAAGCAGGAGCGTTCGGCTCGTCGGGCGGCGTGGCGCCGGGGATGGCTGGCGACACGCTCGCCGCACGCCTGCGCTTCGACGAGTCGCTGCCGCCCGAGCTGTTCGCCGTTTTCCCCTTCCGACACGAGGTCCGGTATCGCACACGGCTCGGCGGCGGGGAGCTGGAGATCGAGATCGAGGTCCACGCCGTCGATCGCACCCCGGTCGCCTTCGGGTTTCACCCCTACCTCCTGCCGCCCGGGGAGCCGCGCGAGCGCTGGCGGGTGACGCTGCCCGCGATGCGCCGCCTGGAGCTCGACGCGCGCCAGATCCCGACGGGCGTCGAGCGGGCGCTACCGGAGCAGGCGTTCGCGCTCGACGGGCGGGCCTACGACGACGGGTTCGCGCTGCTCGGGCAGCCGACCCGCTTCGCGGTCGCCGGCGGCGGGCGGAACCTTGCGATCGAGCTGCGCGAGGGCTACCGCTACGCGCAGGTCTACGCGCCGCTCGACCGGGCCTGCATCTGCTTCGAGCCGATGACCGCCCCCGCCGATGCCCTGTGCAGCGGCGCCGGTCTCACTGTGCTCGCCCCCGGCGAAAGCCACCGCGCTCGCTTTGCCCTCGTCGTGTCCGCCTGAGGCGCCGGTCTGCCCGAGCTTGCCGGGGCGCCGTCGGGCTCGCCCCTTCGCCCCGCCCGTCGGGCTCGCCACTTCGGCTCGCCGGTCCGCAAGGCTATTATGGAAAAACCAGATCGACTTTGGCCCATTACGGGCGCAGGAAAGGACAGGACAGCGATGGCTCTACAGCTCGGCGACACGGCTCCCGACTTCGAGGCGGACACCACCGAGGGCCGGATCCACTTCCACGAGTGGCTCGACGGCTCCTGGGCGGTGCTGTTCTCCCATCCCAAGGACTTCACGCCGGTGTGCACGACGGAGCTCGGCTACATGGCGAGCATCAAGCCCGAGTTCGATCGCCGCGGGGTGAAGATCATCGGGCTCTCGGTCGACCCGGCCGACAAGCACGAGCAGTGGGCGCGGGACATCGAGGAGACCCAGGGCACGGCCCCCAACTATCCGATCATCGGCGACAGCGACTTCAACGTCTCCAAGCTCTACGGGATGCTGCCGGCGAGCGTCAACGGCGACGCCGGGGCGCGCACCCCGGCCGACAACCAGACGGTGCGCAACGTCTTCGTGATCGGCCCCGACAAGAAGATCAAGCTGATCCTCGTCTATCCGATGACGACGGGTCGCAACTTCGACGAGGTGCTGCGCGTGATCGACTCGCTGCAGCTGACGGCTAACCACAAGGTCGCCACGCCCGCCAACTGGCAGCCCGGACAGGACGTGATCATCTCCGGCTCGGTCTCCGACGAGGAGGCCAAGGCGACCTACCCCGACGGCTGGAAGACGCCCAAGCCCTACATCCGCATCGTGCCGCAGCCCCAGCCGAGCTGAGGGCTCTGCGTAGTTTCCCGTGGCTGCGCCTGTGGCCGGATGCGGATGTTCACGGGCGCCCGCTCGCGCGAGACTGTTGTGATCGCATCGCAACGGTGCGCGCCCGGCGCAGAGGTTCGACACCGGCGCCCGGTCGGACCTTCGAGGAAAGGACTCGGCCATGCCCGAGACAAGCGCGTATTCGGAAGAGCTCCGCGAGCTCACCCGGCTGTGGTGGCTGACGCTCGGCGTCGGCCTGCTGAGCATCGCCGCCGGCATCATCGTGCTCGCCAAACCCGGCGACAGCCTCAGCACGATCGCCGTGATCGTGGGCATCTTCATCGCGATCGACGGAGTCGTGGTGCTGCTCTCCGCGCTGCGCCGCGGCACCCAGAGCCGCGGCCTGGCGGCGCTGATCGGGATCGTCAGCTTCGTCGTCGGCGTTCTCCTGATCCGCCATCCGGTCGCCGGCGTGACCGCGGTCGCGCTGCTCGTCGGGATCTGGCTGATCGCGATCGGCGCCGTCCGGCTCGTGCTCGCCTTCGACCGCGAGGAGCATCGCGTCTGGTACGCGCTGGTCGCCGTGATCGAGCTGATCGCCGGCATCGCGATCGTCTCCACTCCCGGCATCGGCATCGCGACGCTCGCGATCCTCGTCGGGATCGCGCTGATCGTCAACGGCGCCGGGCTGACCGCGCTCGGCTTCATGCTGCACGGGGCGCGCGAGGAGGCTGGCGCGCCGCAGCGGCCGGCGCACGTGATGTAGGGGGTCGCGGCGGGCCAGCCGGCAGGGAGCATCTCGATGCATACCGACGCACAAGTCCGTAACATGACACGATGCGAATCGCAAGGGGGCGCGTCGCGGCGGCGGTGCTGGTCGCTGCTGCCGCTGCGATCGTAGGGTTTGCGCTGGTCACCGGCGGCGCGCGCGGAGCGAGCTGCACGAAGACCTGGAACGCCGCCGACGGCTCGTGGCAGACGGGCGCCGACTGGACGCCGGAAGGAGTTCCGGCGAGCACCGACGACGTCTGCCTCCCGGCTTCGGGGACCTACACCGTGACGGAGGGCGGCAGCGTCTCGGTGGCGTCGCTGACGGTCGGCGGCGCCAGCGGCGCGCAGACGCTCGCGCTGGCGCCCAACGCCGGTGTGAACGTCAGCGGCGGCGCGCAGATCGAAAAATCCGGCACCGTCGAGCTCGAAGAGCAACCGAGCGGCTCGACCACGCGCTTGGACATGACGTCGGGCACGCTGAGCAACGCCGGCACCCTGCAGCTCGGCAGCACCGCCGGCACGTCGGGCCTGCAGCTCGACGGCAACGTCACGAGCACCGGCACGATCGTCGACGACAGCAAAGCCACCTTCGCCGGCGGCACGCTCGACGTCGAGGGTTCGCTGCGGATCGCCGAAGGCGTGACGCTCGAAGACGACAACGCCACGGTCGTCGACGGCAGCGGCGGGGACATCGAAGCGGACAGCGGCGCCAGGCTGCTCACGACGCTCGACGACGCCCTCTACGAACAGGGGGAAGGCAGGACCCACGGCGCCGAACCGGTCGTGATCGACGGCGGCGCCGTGCACTACACGGGCGACGGGGAAAGCACGATCGTGGCAATCCAGACGGTCGCCCTGCAGGGCAACATCGCGAGCGGCCAGAGCCTGACCGTGCGCGGGGGCAACAACCAGGCGCAGGCGTCGGCGAGCTTCACCAGCGCCGGGACGATCACGCTCGACTCCAGCGAAGGGCAGCCGTCGCTTGACATCACCAGCGGGACGCTGACGAACACCGGCACGATCGCGATGCCGGCGACCGCGACGCCGCACCAACCCGTGCTCTCGGGCAACGTGGTCAACGAAGGCACGATCGCGGTCGACACCGACGGCGTCTACGAGCGCGGGACCCTCGACAACGAGGGGCCGCTGCGGATCGCCGCCGGAGTGGAGCTGGAAGACGACAACGCCACGGTGGTGGACGACACCGGCGGCGACATCGAAGCCGACAGCGGCGGGAAGCTGGTCACGACGCTCGACGACGCCCTCTACGAGCAGGGCAACGGCACGACGAAGGGCAGCGAACCGGTGGTGCTGGACGGCGGGGCGCTGCACTACACGGGCGACGGGGAAAGCACGATCGCGGCCATCCAGACGATCGCCCTGCAGGGCAACATCGCGAGTGGCCAGAGCCTGACGGTGCGCGGGGGCAACAACGGGCTGCAGGCGTCGGCGAGCTTCTCCAGCGCCGGGTCGATCACGCTCGACGCCACCGACGGCAACCCCTCGCTGGCTCTCAGCAGCGGGACGCTGACGAACACCGGCACGATCACGATGCGGGCCACCGGCGCGACGACGAACCAATCGACCCTGTCGGGCAACGTGATCAACGAAGGCACGATCGCCGTCGAAGCCAACGGCGTATACCAGCGCGGGACGCTCGACGACAGGGGTCCGCTGCGGATCGCCGAAGGCGTGAAGCTGGAAGACGGCGGCGCCACGGTGGTCGACGACACCGGCGGCAGCATCGAAGCGACCGGCAGCGGCAGGCTGACGACCGGCGGGGACTCGGCGGTCTACGAACAGGGCGAAGGCACCACCAGCGGCAGCGAACCCGTGGTGATCGACGGCGGGGCGGTCAAATACATCGGTCACGGCCACAGCAGCCTCGTGGAGGTCAACACGTTCTCCCTGCAGGGCAACCTCGCGACCGGCCAGGCCCTGACGGTCCGCGGGCAGAGCGCGGCCATCGCCTCGGCGAGCTTCACCAACGCCGGCACGATCACGCTGGATGCCAGCGAAGGCTATCCCACGCTGCGCATGTCGTCGAACACGCTCACCCTCACCAACTCCGGGACGATCGTCACCAGGGCCAGCGGTGCGACGCCCCGCGAAGCGGAAATCGTCGGGCATATCGTCAACGTGAGCCCCGGGGCGGTGCACGTTGAAGTGAACACCACCTACACCGGCAGCGCCGTCCTGTTCGACAACGAGGGCGCCCTGAACATCGCCGACGGGGTGACGCTGCAGGTCGCGCAGACGTTCATCAACGACGCCGGCGGATCGATCGACGCGGAAGGCAGCGGCAGGCTGCTGGTCACCAGCGACAACGGCATCTTCGACCAGGGCGAAGGCACCACCAGCGGCACCGAGCCGGTGCTGCTCGACGGGCGGGCGCTCGACTACACCGGCGCCGGGCACAGCACGATCGTGGTCGAGACCAACATCGCGCTGCAGGGCAACCTCGCGGCCGGCCAGTCGCTGACGGCGCTGAGCGGCGGCAGGCTGGAAGCGGCCCAGGCCTTCACCAATGCAGGGACGATCACGCTCGACGCCGGCGGCGGGAACGCGGCGATCCTGCGCCTGCCGAGCGGCGAAGCGCTGACAAATGCGGGTACGCTCTCGACCCAGATCAGCGGCACCCCCGGCGGGGAAGCGGAAGTCGCCGGCGCGCTGACGAACACCGGCACCGTCGAAGTACAGGCGTCGAGCGAATTCGGCACGGTGGCCAACGCCGGCCGCGTCGTCGTCGGCGAAGGGCAGAGGTTGAGGCCCAAAGCCTTCCAGCAGACCGCCGGCGCCACCCGGCTCGCCGGCAACGCGGGGCACGCCGCGACGCTGTCGGTGACGACCGTCGCGCTGGAAGGCGGCGCGCTCGAAGGCGACGGCACGATCGCCGGCAACCTGGTCAACGAAGGAGGACGCGTCGCGCCCGGGATCGCGACGCCGGGGACGATCGCCGTCGAAGGCTCCTACACCCAGGATCTCGCCGGCACGCTGGCCGTCGAAGTGCTCTCGGCCGGCGCCGACACGCTGAGCGTCAAAGGCGTCGCGACGCTCGCCGGGACGCTCGCGGTGAGCACGAGCGGCACCTTCAGTCCCGCCGTCGGCCAGAAGTACGCGCCGCTCACCGCCGCCTCGCGCAGCGGGGAATTCGCGACTGTGACCGGCCTGGACAGCGGGCCCTACGAACTGGTCTACCCGGCCACCGGCGTCGAACTGGTCACGCTCTTCTCGGTGCTGCCGACGCTGTCGGTCGCGGGGAACACCGTCCCCAACCCCGCAGCCGGCAGCGGCACGGCGACCTTCACCGTCACGCTCTCCCAGGCATCGGTCAAAACGGTGACCGTCAACTATGCGACCGCCGACGCGGTCGCCAGGCAGCCCGGCGACTACGAAGAGGCGAAGGGAACGCTCACCTTCGCCCCCGGCGAAACGGAAAAGACGGTTCCCGTCACGGTGCACGGCACCAGCGAACCGGAGCCGGAACGCACGCTGCACATGAACCTCTCCGAACCGAACGACGCGACGATCGAACAGGCGCAGGGCACGGCGACGATCGAAAACGACCACGTCAGGGCCGTGCGCGTCGCTCCGGCCAAGGGCGGCCAGGGCGGCAGGGTGACGATGACGATCGAAGGCGCCGGCTTCACCGGGGCGCCGACGGTCACGCTCGAGCAGGCCGGCCAGCCGAGCATCGTCGCCGAAGACGTCAAGGCCGACCCCGCCGCGGACGCGCTGACCGCCACGGTCGATCTCGCCGAAGCCGCCGAAGGCGCCTACGACGTGGTCGTCGCGCTGCCCAAGTTCGGGGTCTCCAGCACGCTGTCGGCTGCCTTCGACGTGACGGCGCCGTGGGCGGCGGAAATCGAAAGCGAACTGGTCGGCTTCCCCGCCGACAGCACCGGCGAGCCGTGGACGGGCGAGCTGCTCTACACCAACACCGGCACGCTCGACGCCCACAACACGATCCTCGCGATCGAAGGCTTCCAGACCGGGGCCGAAGTGAAGGTCAGCGGTCCCGACGTGCGCGGCACGACCGACGAGGACAACGGCACGAGCCGCACGGTGCTCGTCGAAATCAGCGAAGTGCCGGCGCAGTCCACCGAGGCGGCGTTCGTCACGTTCACGCCGGTCGGCGAAAACGGCACGATGTACTCGCTGCAGCCGTTCACGGTCGTCTCCAGCGACGAAACGTTCGTCCCGCCGGCGAGCGATCCCAGCGTCACCGCCAGCAACGAAATAACGAGCGAAAGCGCGACCGGCCTGCAGGGTGTCGTCCACTTCAACAGCTCCAGCGGGGGTGGCGATCTGCACTACTCGATCGAAGCCGGCGAAGAGCCGGCGAGCGAGGCTGGCCAGGCCCCGCGGATCGTCGAAAAGACGCTTGAAAATGGCGAAGTCCGCGACGAACTGGAAGCGGCGCTGCCCGCGCCGGGGACAGAGCCGCCGCCGTTCGAGCCGACCGACCTGCTCTCGCCCGGTCCGTTCTCTGTCTGTGGCGGGATCGGCGTCGCGGCTGCACACTCGCGGCCGGCGCTCGCCAGGCCGGGCTTCGAGCTCGGCGCAGTGGGCGAGCTCGGCTGCAGTCGCCTGGTGGAATTCAGCGAAGGCGGCGAAGAAGGCGGCGAAGAAGGTGGGGAAGAAGACGAAGAAGACGCGCTGGTGCTCGGCCGCGGTCCCGGTGTGCACGCCGACTCCGCGCACGGCGCGTTGGCGTCCACGCGCGGCTTGGCGAGAACCGGCGATCGCCTCGCGGCGGGCCGCGCAGGCGACGCTCGCGCCCACCCCTACGGCGTCGGCAGTGTCGTGAAAACGATCAAAACGATCATCCAGAGCGGCAAAAAGGCCAAAGAAAAGTGGGAAGCGCTCCAGAAAATCAAAGAAGAAGTCGCGAAGGCCAAGCACAACGAAGCCGCCGAGAAGCAGATGACCGAATGCCTCAAGGCCCACGGCTACCTGAGTGAAGGGCAGGCGCAGACGGCGCTGAACGTCGCCGAAGGCGCGTCCTCGCTGACTCAGTTCGAGGCGCTTGCCAACGAATTCGGCTTCTCCGAAGCGGTGAACAAGTCGACCTCGCCCGGCGCGCTGCCGCTGTTCAACTCGGTCGTCCAGAGCGCCTGGGGCGAACAGCTCTTCGGCGGCGGCTTCGGGGGCAACACGGGTGCACTGACGGGCACGAACTCCAGCGGCCCGTTCGCCGGCCTCGCCACGCCCGCTCAGCGCCTGCAGGCGGCGCTCGAACTGTGCCCGCCCGAAAAAGAACCCGAACCGGAACCGAAAAAAGAACCCGAACCGAAACCGAAACCCAAGCCCAAACACAAAAAAGGCGGCAAAAAACGCCGTCCGCCGCACCGCCTGAAGGTGCGCAACTCGCACGATCCCAACGAGCTCGTCGGCCCCGAGGGCTACGGCGCGGGCAACTACATCAAGCTCCCCTCGGAAGGCGAAGAGCCGCTGACCTACGAGGCGCTGTTCACCAACGACCCCACGGCCGGCGCCGCCGCGCGCGAGGTGCGGGTCACCGACCAGCTCAACCCCGCCGAGGTCGATCTCGCCACGTTCAGCTTCGGGCCGATCTTCTTCGGAACGACCGTCGCCGCGCCGCCGCCGGGCCTGCGGAAGTGGGCCGACACGGTCACGCTGCCCGCGGGCGACGGGCATGAAGAGCTGCTCGTGCAGATCGAAGCCGAACTGAGCGCGACGGGCCTCATCACCTGGAACCTGCAGGCGATCGACCCCAGGACCGGCAAGGCGCCGACGGAACCGTCCGACGGCTTCCTGCCGCCGAACGTCTCCCCACCCGAGGGCGTGGGCGGCGCCTCGTTCACCGTGCAGCCGAACCCGAGCCTGGAAACCGGAGCGGTGATCGCCGACAGCGCGAAGATCGTCTTCGACCAGAACGAACCGATCGAGACCCCGCCGTGGCTGAACACGATCGACACCAGCACACCCTCCAGCCACATCGCCTCGGTGACCCAGGCGCCCGCCGGCGGCGACTGCGCCGACCTGTCGGTGGACTGGGCCGGCACCGACACCGGCGCCGGCATCGACCACTACGAAATCTACGTCTCCAAGAACGGCGGCCCCTACGAAATCTGGCAGCCGATCACGGCCGCCACGAGCGCGATCTTCCCCGGCGTCGTCGGCTCCAGCTACAGCTTCTCCAGCGTCGCCACCGACGGCGTGCTGCACAGCGAGACGCCGCCCGGCGCGCCGAGCGCATCGACGACCGCGGCCTGCGCCGCCGGCACGGGTCCGGGCGGCGGGTCTCAACCGGCGGCGTCCGGCGCGCGCATCTCCGATCTGACCTTTACGCCGGCCAAGTTCGCCGTGGGCAAAACCGCGACGGCGAAAAGCGCGAGTCGCCACGGGAGCCGCCGCGGCGGGGCCCGACCCCCGGTCGGGACGAAGATCGGCTTCGCGCTCTCCGGCGCCGGCGAGGTGTCGATCGCGATCGACAGACGGCTGCCCGGGCTGAAGCTGAAGGGCCGCGGCTGCGTGATCGCGAGCGCCGCTGTGCACGGCAGGTTGCTCGCCGAGCTGCAACGCAGCCTGAAGAAAGCCAGGCTCTCGGCCGCCGTGCGCAGGCGCAGGCTCGCGGCGCTGCTGCGCGCCGCGCGCTGCACCGCGACGCGCGGCGAAGGCGTGCTGAGGCTGTCCGGTCAGGCGGGTGCCAACCACGTCGCCTTCAGCGGCCGCCTCGGGTCGCGGGCGCTGCCCGTGGGGAGATACACCGCCAGGGCCACGGTCAGCCCCGCGACGAGCCCGCCGAGCGCCGCCGGCGCGACGTTCCAGGTCGTGGGCGGCGCAGGCAAGCGCTAGCGCCGAGCCGGCCCGCCCGGCGCTCGTCGCCGCAGGGAGACGAGCCCCAGCGCCGGGAGATCGAGCCCCAGCGGCTCGGGCGCGAGTCTGTCACCCTGGGGGGGTGAGCTCGCTTCCGCCCGGACCAGGCGAACCGCCGGCGCTGCAGCTGGTGCGCTGGCTGACGCGGCCGATCGCCTTCCTGGAGGAGGGTCGGCGGCGCTACGGCGACGCCTTCAGCGTGCGCTTCCCGGGCTTCGAGCGCCCGATGGTGATCGTCTCCGATCCAGAGGTCGTCAAAGCGCTGTACACGACCTCGGAGAACGGCCTGCCGCCGGGGCGCAGCCTCTCGCTGCTGCCAGTGCTGGGCGCCGACTCGGTGCTGCTGCTGGAGGGCCCGGCGCACCTGGAACGGCGCAAGCTGATGCTGCCGCCGTTCCACGGCGAGCGGATGCGCTCGTACGAGTCGATCATGCGCGCCGCCAGCGAGCGCCAGATCGAGCGCTGGCCCGTCGATCAGCCGTTCGCGCTGCACCCTCACATGCAGGCGATCACGCTCGAGGTCATCCTGCGCGCCGTCTTCGGCGTCAGCGACCCCGAGCGCGGCGACGCGCTGCGCGCGCAGCTGCCGCTGCTGCTCGGCGAGACCTCCTCGGCGGGACTGCAGATGCGCGTCCTGCTTTACCGCCGCCTGCGCCGCGGCCGCGATCCGATGGCGCGGCTGCAGGAGATCTCGCGCGGCATCGACGCCCTGCTGTTCGAGGAGATCGCCGAGCGCCGCGCCGCCGGCGACGTGGGCGAGCGCGAGGACATCCTCTCGCTGCTGATGTCCGCCCGCTTCGACGACGGCTCCGCGATGGGCGACCAGGAGCTGCGCGACCAGCTGCTGACGCTGCTGCTCGCCGGGCACGAGACGACCGCGACCGCGCTGGCCTGGGCGTTCGACCTGCTGCTGCGCCATCCCGCCGAGCTGGGGCGCCTGGTGGAGGCCGTCGACGCCGGCGAGGAGGAGTACCCCCGCGCCGTCGCCCGCGAGGCGCTGCGGCTGCGTCCGGTGGTGCCGATCGCTGGGCGGCGCCTGGCCCGCGAGCTGCGCGCCGGCGGACTGGACCTCCCGGTCGGCACCGACGTGGCGCCGTCGATCTGGCTGACGCACACCAAAGCCGACCTCTACCCCGAGCCCTACGCCTTCCGGCCCGAGCGCTTCCTCGACGGCCCGCCCACCGGCTACGCCTGGATCCCCTTCGGCGGCGGCATCAGGCGCTGCCTCGGCGCGAGCTTCGCGGAAATGGAGATGCGGATCGTGCTCGAGACGATCCTGCGCGACCGGGTGCTGAGCTCCGCCGACGGTCGCGCCGAGCACCCCGTGCGGCGCAACGTGACGCTCTCGCCGCGGCACGGAACGGTGGTGCGCGCGCGGCCCCGCGGGCGCCCGTCTAGGCTTGCCGGTGATGGAGCTCGAGCAGGCGATCCGCACGCGGCGGACCCACAAGGTGTTCTCGCCGGAGCCGGTGCCGGCGCGGACGCTGCTGGCGCTGTTTGAGCTGGCCCGGTGGGCGCCCAACCACCATCTCACGAACCCCTGGCGCTTTCGCATCCTCGGGCCTGACACGGTCGCGCGCCTGAAGCGGCTCGCCGACGCCGAGAAGCCCGGCTCGGGCGCCAAGCTCGACCGGGCGCCGACGCTCGTCGCGGCCAGCGTCCTCGGGGAGGGCGACGCCGTCCAGCAGCGGGAGGATCTGCTCGCCGGGGCCGTCGCGGCCTACCTCGTGCTGCTCGCCGCCCACGGGCTCGGGCTGGCCGGCTATTGGCGCACGGTGACGCTGCTGGACACGCCCGCTGGCCGGGAGGCGCTCGGACTGGATCCGGCGGAGACCCCGATCGGCCTGCTGCACCTCGGTTGGCCGCGCCAGGAGCAGCGGGTGCCCGAGCGGGCCGCGGTGGAGGCGTTCGTGCGCACGCTGCCGTGAGCGATCGGCCGGCTGCTCGTGGCTTGGCGCGGATCGGGCCGGCGCTGGCGGAGCGCGACTTCGCGCTGCTCTGGTTCGCGCTGATCGGCATGGGCTTCGGCGAGCAGATGCTCGAGGTCGCGATCGGCTGGCAGGTCTACACCAACCACCGCAGCGCGCTCTATCTCGGCCTGATCGGCCTCGCCGAGTTCATCCCGATGTTCGTTCTCGCCCTGCCCGCCGGGCACCTCGCCGACCGCTTTCCGCGGCGCCTGGTGCTTGCCCTCTCGCTGCTGCTGAGCGCCGCCGTCGCGATCGGGCTGGCGCTGGTGAGCGCCGCCGGCGTGACCGCCGTCGCTCCGTTTCTCGCGCTTGCCGTGGGCGCCGGGGTGGCGATGGCCGTAGGCACGCCCGCCGCCCGGGCGCTGGGCCCGACGCTGGTGCCGCTGGCGCTGGTGCCGAGCGCGATGACGCTGCGCTCGATCGCCACCCAGGCCGCGCTGGTCGGCGGCCCGGCGCTCGGCGGCCTGCTCTACCCGCTCGCGCCGGCGGTCGTCTACTCGGTCGCCGCCGGCATCTGCGTGCTGGCGGCGCTGTGCTCGGTGGCGATCCGCCACCGACCCGACCCGAGCCAGGCGCAGGACAGGACGCCGGGTCTCGCCGGCGTGCTCGCCGGCATCGGCTTTATCGCGCGCACCCAGGTTCTGCTGGGGGCGATCTCGCTCGACCTCTTCGCGGTGCTGCTGGGTGGCGCCGTCGCGCTGCTGCCGCTGTTCGCCCGCTCGATCCTGCACGTCGGGCCCGTCGGGCTCGGCCTGCTGCGGAGCGCACCCGCGCTCGGTGCGCTGGTGGCTGCCGTCATCCTCACCCGCCGGCCGTTGCATCGACGCACCGGGCGCACCCTGCTTGTCGTCGTCGGCGCCTTCGGGGCCAGCATGATCGTCTTCGGTCTCTCCCGCTCCTATCCGCTCTCCTTCGCGGCGCTGGCGGCGAGCGGCTTCGTGGACATGTTCAGCATGAACATCCGCGCCACGATCGCCGCGCTGGCGACACCCGACGCGCTGCGCGGGCGCGTGATGGCCGTCGAGATGGTCTTCGTCAGCGCCTCCAACCAGCTCGGGGCTTTCGAGTCGGGGCTCGCCGCCTTCCTGATCGGCGCGGTGCCCGCGGTCGTCGCCGGAGGCGCCCTGACGGTCGTGTTGGCGCTGTGCTGGGGGCGCCTGTTCCCGGCCCTCGCCGCGGTCGACCGGATGGAGGAGCTGCAGCCCGTGCCGTCCCCCGGGGCCGAGCAGCTCGCCTGAGACGACACCAATCCCATCATCTATACTTCAAAAAGTAAAGCCAAGCGAGCGAGGAGGTCGAGGAGTCAGATGGCGGACGTCGAGAACGTGATCATCGTCGGCAGCGGCCCGGCCGGCTACACGGCGGCGCTGTACACGGCGCGCGCCAACCTGCGGCCGCTCGTGATCGAGGGCTTCGCCTGGGGCGGGCTGCTGCAGCAGACGACCGACGTCGAGAACTACCCGGGCTTCCCCGAGGGGATCATGGGCCCCGAGCTGATGGCGCAGATGCGCGCCCAGGCCGAGCGCTTCGGGGCGCGGCTGGAGACGGATCAGGCCGAGCGGGTCGAGCTCGCCGATGGATCGGATCCCGCCCACCCCGGCATCCATCGGGTCTGGGTCGGGGACGTCGAACACCAGGCGCGGACGGTGATCCTGGCGATGGGCGCCGAGCACAAACGCCTCGGGATCCCTGGCGAGAGCGAGCTCGGGGGGCGCGGGGTGAGCTACTGCGCGACCTGCGACGCGGCCTTCTTCCGCGACGCCCCGACCCTGATCGTCGGCGGCGGGGACTCCGCGATGGAGGAGGCGATCTTCCTGTCCAAGTTCTCCTCCAAGGTCGCCCTGGTGCACCGCCGCGACGAGTTCCGCGCGTCGAAGATCATGCTCGACCGCGCCCGGGAGCGGGAGAACATCGAGCTGCTGACGCCCTACGCCGTGGCGGAGCTGCACGCCGGCGAGAACGGCGCGCTGTGCCGGGCGCGGCTGCGCAACACCGAGGACGGCAGCGAACGCGATCTGGAGATCAGCGGGGCGTTCATCGCGATCGGCCACGAGCCCCAGTCGGCGCTCGTGCGCGGCCAGGTCGAGCTCGACGAGAACGGCTATGTCGTGACCGAGGGTCGTTCGACGCGCACCAATCTGCCGGGCGTGTTCGCGGCCGGCGACCTCGTCGACCACACCTACCGCCAGGCGATCACGGCGGCGGGCTCGGGCTGCCAGGCGGCGCTCGACGCGGAGTGGTACATCCGCGACACCCCGCAGGTGCCGGTGCCGGCGGAGATGCCGATGGGGGACCCCGTCACAGAACAGTGGGCGCCGGCGGCGGAGCCGCAGCAGGCCCGCTGAGCAGCAGCCCCCCGGGCGAAGGCGATCGCCGTCGCCTCAGGCCGGCTCGTGGAAGCGGCCGCCGGCGCGCGCGACCCGCCGCAGCGCCGGCGCCGGCCGGTAGCGCTCCTCGCGGTACTCGTCGCAGAGCGCTTCGAGCACCGCCAGGACGTTGCGCGGACCGAGCGCGTCGGCCCACTCCAGCGGGCCGCGCGGGTAGTTCAGGCCGAGCACGATGCCGGTGTCGATGTCGCGGGCGCTGCCGACGCCCTCGCCGAGGGCGAAGGCGCACTCGTTGACGAGCTGGCAGACGATGCGTCCGAGCACCCCGCCGGGACAGGGGGGCACGCCGACGGTGTGCAGGCCCAGGCCGCGGAAGGCGTGCTCGCCGGCCTCCCCGGTTACCTCCACGAGCGCGAGCGGCACCAGTGCGTAGAAGGGCTCGCCGGCGACCGTGCCACCGAGGCCGTCGACGACCACCTCGGGCGCGCCGGCGAGATTCTCGGTGTCCGCGACGAGCGCCCGCAGGGCGTCGGCCAGCGGCCCCTCGCCGCCGATCCGCGCCCCGGCGGTCTGCGGTGGCGCCTGGGGATCGGGAGCGCGATGGGAGCCATCGCCGGAGTAGTCGTAGTAGCCGCGCCCGGTCTTGCGGCCGTGCAGCCCGGCGGCGGCGTAGCGGGCGGCGATGGGGGAGGGGCGCCAGCGCGGCTCCCCGAAGCTCAGCGCGTAGAAGCTCTGGGAGATCTCGAAGCCGGTGTCCACCCCGACGAGGTCCATGAGCTCGAAGGGCCCCATGCGAAAGCCGCCGCCGAGGCGGCAGATCGTGTCGATGGTGGGGACGTCGGCGATCCGCTCCTGCAGCAGGCGCAGCGCCTCCAGCCCGAACGGGCGGTTGCAGCGGTTGACCAGGAACCCGGGGCCGTCGCTGGCGCGGATGACGTCCTTGCCCATCGCCTCGCCCGTCGCCTGCGCCAGTCTCAGCGCCCGCTCGCCGGAGAGCTCGCCGGCGACGACCTCCAGCAGGCGCATCAGCGGCGCCGGGTTGAAGAAGTGCATGCCCACCACCCGCTCCGGATGGGTGGCGGCGGCCGCGATGCCGGTGACCGGCAGCGAGGACGTGTTGGTCGCCAGCACGCACTCCGCGCCCACGATCTCAGAGAGCCGCTCATACAGCTCGCGCTTGAGCTCCACCCACTCCGGCGCCGCCTCGATCACCAGCTCGCACGGCGCCAGCTGCTCCAGCGAATCCGCGACCTGGAGCCGCTCGGCGGCCGCCGCGGCCTCCTGCTCGGTCAGCCTGCCCTTCTCGGCTTCCTTGCGCAGGCCGGCGCGCACCCGCTCGGCGCCGCTCTCCAGCGCCTGCGGCAGCGGGTCGTGCAGCAGCGTGCGGGCGCCGGCGCGGCAGGCGAGCTGGGCGATGCCGGCGCCCATGGTGCCGGCGCCGAGCACGCCGATGACCCTCGCTGGCCCGCTCATCTCAGGCCGGTACGAGGGCGTTGATCCCCGTCATGGCGCGCCCGATGATCAGCTTCTGGATCTGTGAGGTGCCCTCGTAGAGGGTGGTGACGCGGACGTCGCGGAAGTAGCGCTCGACGGGGTGGTCGTCGACGTAGCCGGCGCCGCCGTGGACCTGGATCGCGGTGTTCGCGCACTCCACCGCCGCCTCGGTGGCGTGCAGCTTGGCGATCGAGGTCTCGGTCGTGTTCGGGCGGCCCCTGTCCTTGAGGAAGCCGGCGCGCCAGACCAGCATCCGCGAGGCCTCGGTCTTGAGCACCATGTCGGCGATCATGGCCTGCACGAGCTGGAAGGAGGCGATGGGGCGGCCGAACTGCTCGCGCTCCTTGGCGTACTTGACGGACTCCTCGACGCAGCCCTGGCAGATGCCGACACAGCCGGCGGCGACCGAGTAGCGACCGGAATCGAGCGCGGACATGGCGACCTTGAAGCCGTCGCCGACCTCGCCCAGCACGCCGTCGGCGGGGACCTCGACGTCTTCCAGGGAGATCGCGGCGGTGTCGGAGGCGTGCAGGCCCATCTTGTGCTCGATCGTGCTCGGTTTGAAGCCGGGCTGGTCGGTCTCGACGAGGAAGCAGGCGAGGCCGCGGTGGCTTTTCTCGGGGTCGGTCTGGGCGAAGAGCAGGGCGAGCTTGGCGTAGTTGCCCATCGAGATCCACATCTTGGCGCCGTTGATTCGCCAGCCCGTGTCGGTCCTGACGGCGCGGGTGCGCTGATTGGCGGCGTCGGAGCCGGTGTCGGGCTCCGTCAGCCCGAAGCAGCCGAGCCACTCGCCGGAGCAGAGTTTGGGGAGGTACTTGCGCTTCTGCTCCTCGGTGCCCCATTTGAGGATCGCGGAGCACACGAGGGAGGTCTGGACGGAGATGACGGTGCGCACCGAGGAGCAGCCGCGGCCGATCTCCTCGACGACGAGGCCGTAGCTGAGGTAGTCAAGGCCGGCGCCGCCGTACTCGCGCGGGACGATCGCGCCGAGGTAGCCCTGGTCGGCGATCTTGCGGACGAGCTCCAGGTCGAAGTGGTGGTTGCGCGCGTTTTCGCGGGCCTGGAGCACGATCTCGTTGTCGGTGAACTCGCGCGCGGTGGCGCGGATCAGCTGCTGCTCGTCGGTCAGGTCGAAGTCCACTTGTGGTCTCTCCTATGTCGTTAGGGCGTTGCCAGCTTGGGGGTCGTCCAGGGTGCCGCCACCCGCCGCGCCAGCTCCTGCGCAAGACCCTCGATCGGCAGGCGCTCCTGGGCGAGGGAGTCGCGGTCGCGCAGCGTGACGGTGCCCTCGGCGAGGCTGTCGTGGTCGATCGTGACGCAGTAGGGGGTGCCGATCTCGTCCTGGCGGCGGTAGCGCTTGCCGATGGCGCCGCCGTCGTCGTACTCGGCCTGGACCTGGGAGCGCAGGGCGCGGTGGATCTCGCGGGCGAGCTCGGGCTGGCCGTCCTTCTTGACGAGCGGCAGCACGGCGACCTTGACGGGCGCCAGCCGGGGGTGCAGGCGCAGCACGGTGCGCGACTCGCCCTGGCCCTCGCCCTCGCGGGCGACGACTTCCTCGTCGTAGGCGTCGACGAGGAAAGCCAGGGTGGCTCGGTCGGCGCCGGCGGCGGGCTCGATGACGTGGGGGACGTAGCGCTCGCCGCTGGCCTGGTCGAAGTACTCGAGCTTCTCGCCGGAGAACTTCGCGTGCTGGGTGAGGTCGAAGTCGCCGCGGTTGGCGATGCCCTCCAGCTCTGACCAGCCGATGGGGAAGAGGTACTCGACGTCGCTGGTGCCCGAGGAGTAGTGGGAGAGCTCGTCGGGGTCGTGGGCGCGCAGGCGCAGGTGGTCGGGGCGCAGGCCGAGCCGCAGGTACCAGCTCATGCGCTCCCCCAGCCAGTGCTCGAACCACCTCTGGGCTTCGCGGGGCGGCACGAAGTACTCCATCTCCATCTGCTCGAACTCGCGGGTGCGGAAGATGAAGTTGCCGGGGGTGATCTCGTTGCGGAAGGACTTGCCGATCTGGGCGATGCCGAAGGGGGGCTTCTTGCGGGAGAACTGCAGGACGTTCTTGAAGTTGACGAAGATCCCCTGGGCGGTCTCGGGGCGCAGGTAGGCGGTGGCGCCGGACTCCTTGACGGGGCCGATGGTGGTCTCGAACATGAGGTTGAAGTCGCGGGCCTCGGTGAGGTCGCACTCCTCGGTCTCGCCGGGGTGCTTGGAGGGTTTGCGCCCGCAGGGCAGCTCGGCGAGGTGGTCGGCGCGGAACCGCTGCTTACACGTGCGGCAGTCCACGAGCGGGTCGGTGAAGCCGGCGAGGTGCCCCGAGGCCTCCCAGACGCGGGGGTGCTGGAGGATGGCGGAGTCCAGGGCGACGATGTCGTCGCGCTCGGAGATCATCGCCCGCCACCACTCGCTCTTGACGTTGCCCTTCAGCAGGACCCCGTAGTGACCGAAGTCGTAGGTCGAGCCGACGCCGCCGTATATCTCGGAGGAGGGGAAGATGAAGCCGCGGCGCTTGCAGAGGGCGACGATCTTGTCCATGGTGACGACGTCGGTTCCGTAGGTCATGGCGCTGCATGGTATTCGAGCCCCGCGAGAGCTTGGGCGACCGGCCAAAAAAACCTTTCTTGACATATCTCCTTGACATCTGCCCGATGTTGTGTTTACATCTCTTGCAGATGACGCAGAGGCCGGAGCGGGACAGCAGGGACAGGCAGGGTCGGTAGGGACCGCCGCTTGGCGCCAGGGAGGGCGCGACGTGTCGGAGCTTGCTCGAGTGCCGCTACCCATACCTCTCCGGCGGCGCTCGAGGAAGCCTCGGCACGCGATCGGTTCGCGTGCCGGTGGTCAGGTGGAGGTCGGGGTGTTCCCGGCCTCCACCCATCTTTGCACGGGTGCGGCGAATGCGCAAGTCGGGCGGCCGCACCGGGGGGCTGTGGGCGGCGCCGTCGCTGCGCCGAGCGACGGCATCCGCCGGACGGGACAGGCGGGGGCGCCGAACGGGGTGAGCGGGGGCGGGCGGGGGTGGGCGGGGGCGGGCGGGGGCGGGCGGGGGCCCTATACCCTGCGGCGGTGGCGCGGCTGCTGATCGTGGGAGGCGGGGAACGCGGGCTGGCGCTGGCGGGCGAGCTGGCGGGGGAGGGGCACGTGGCGCGAGTGGTCACCCGCGACGCGGCGCGCCGGAGCGAGATCGAGGCGGCCGGGGCGGAGTGCCTGATGGGCGACCCGGACCGGCTGGGGACGCTGCGTGGCGCCCTGGAGGGGGTCGCGATCGCCTGCTGGCTGCTGGGCTGCGCGACGGGCTCGCGGGAGCGGTTGCGGGCGCTGCAGGGCCCGCGATTGCGGGCCTTCGTGGCGCAGGCGGTGGACAGCACGGTGCGCGGCCTGCTCTACGAGGCCGCGGGCAGCGTGCCGGAGGAGATCCTCGCGGCCGGCGAGCGGGCGGCGGGCGAGGTCGCGGAGCGCAACGCGATTCCACTGGCGGTGCTGCGCACCGATCCCCGTGAGGAGGCGACGTGGTTGGGGGAGGCCGTTTCAGCCGTGGACGGGCTGCTCGCCGGCGTCGGGCGGCGGTGAGAGGCGGCCGTCGAGCAGCTCCTCGCTACGCGCGAAGAGGTCGTCGAGGATGCGTGCCGTGGCGCCCCAGATGAGGTGCTCGCCGACCATGTAGGCGTCGGTCTCGAAGGAGATGCCGCGGCGCTCCATCCGGGTCCGCGTACGGCCGCTGCGCAGGGCGGAAAGGGGCAGCTCGATCACCTCGTCGACCTCCAGCGGGGAGAGCCGCCAGCGCTGGGCGGCGGGGACGAGCCCGACGAAGGGGTGGATGATGTAGCCGGTGACGAAGGTCGATGTCGGCGTGAGCTCGCCGATCAGCTGGACGGCGTCGGGGGCGAGGCCGATCTCCTCCTCGGCCTCGCGCAGGGCGGTCTGGCGCAGGTCGACGTCGTCGGGGTCGCGGCGGCCGCCGGGAAAGGAGATCTCCCCGGCGTGGCGGCGCAGGTCGGCGCGGCGGCGGGTGAAGACGGCCAGGGCCTGGTGCTCCTCGACGCCGAGGAGCAGCGGCACGAGCACCGCCGCGGGGGTTTGCTGTCGGGATCCGCCGGTCAGGGGAGTCTCAGGCGCTCGGGTGGGCGGCGGCGCGGGGGGCGCCGGCGAGCTGGACCCGTTCGTGGAACATGACCTCGCCGTCGAGCGTCCGGTGCACTGGGCACTTGGCGGCGATGACCTGGAGCCGCTGGACCTGCTCCTGTGGCATTCCCTCGGGCAGGCGCAGGACGAGCTCGAACTGTGTCGGGCAGCCGCGCTCGGCGGGCGTGTACTGGACCTCGACGGCGACGTCGCCGATGTCCCAGCCCTTGCGGGCGGCATACATCTCCATGGTGATAGCGGTGCAGCTCGCGAGGCTCGCGGCGAGCAGCTCCTGGGGGTCGGGGCCGGCATCGGTCCCTCCGGCGTCGATGCCCTCGTCGATCGTCAGCTCGTGGTCTCGTACGCGCACGGTGTGGCTGAACGTTCCGTCGTTGCGTTGCGCGGTGGCTTTCATCGTCCTCGGCCTTTCAAATTGCGTCGTCGCGTTGCTGGTGGCCCCCTCCACCACAGATGGTAGTTGCGGACCGTCGCCGGCGAGGACGGCGCGAGCCCGCGCGGCTCGCGGGCCGGGCGTTAAGGGCTTGGGGACGGCGTGTGTGGAAGGCCCGCGGGCGGCTGCCCGGGGAGGCTCAGAGCGGGTTGAAGAGCAGTCCGGTCAACAGCTTGGGGTAGAAGTAGGTCGACTTCGGCGGCATGTTCTCGCCGGCCGCCGCCACCTCGCGGACCTGCTCGACCGGGGTGGGGCGCATGAGGAAGGCGGCGTCCCAGTCGCCGTCGAGCACCAGCGCCGTCGCCTCGGCGGCGTCGCGGGCGTAGCGGATGCCGTGCAGGTGGGAGATGTCTTCGTCTGAGAGGCCCAGGGCGCCCTTCAGCAGCAGCGCCTCCAGGACGCCGGTGTCGAGCTGGCGGTAGGCGGCGCAGTGGCCGGCGAGGGCGGCGTCGGCGATGGCCTGGTCGCGCAGGACGGCGCGCACGGGCCGGCGCCGGCGGGCGTCGATGTAGCCGAGCTGCAGGGGGCCGGCGCCGGGGGGCGGGGCGAGCTGGTCGAGCGGGACCTCGGCGAGGTCGAAGTCGCGGCGCAGGACCCCGCCGAGGCGCTCCAGGGCGGCGGCGTCGGCGGCCTTGACGACGCGGTGGGTGGGGAACACCGTCAGGCCGGGGTCCTGGAGCGCGACGAGGCACATCAGGAGGTAGCGGTGATCGGGCTCGCTCACGGCCGGATCTGTGCCGCTGCCACCTGTCGCGCCGGTGGCTATCTCGCCGCCGGTGCCGCCGGCGTCGACCTCCCGGGCGTAGGCGAGGGCGGTCTCGTAGCGGTGGTGGCCGTCGGCGATCAGGAGCTCGGCGTCGCGGGTGGCGGCCTGGACGGCGGCGATGGCGGCGGGGTCGGCGACGCGCCAGAGGCGGTGGGCTGTGCCGTCGGCATCGGTCGCCTCGCCCCAGGGTGGGGCGGCGGTGGCGGGCTCCAGCGCCCGCCAGGCGTGCTCGGCGGGGTCGGAGTAGAGGCTGAAGATGGGAGAGGTGTCGGCGCGGGTGGCGCGCATCAGGCGCAGCCGGTCTTCGCGCGGGCCGGGGTGGGTGCGCTCGTGTGGCCGGACTCGCCCGGGTCCGTACTCCTGCAGGCGGACCCGGCAGAAGAAGCCGCGGCGCGTCCGGCGGATGCCATCGGGGCCGGTGTAGTCCTGGGCGTGGGCCCAGATCGCGGGCTCGGCGTCGCGGACCAGGGCGCCCTCGCGTTGCCAGGCGGCGAAGATCTCGGCGGCGTGGGCGTAGGGGTCGCCGCCGGGGGCCGCGCCAGCCTGGGGGAGGTCGAGGGAGGGGAGGTCGACGGCGACGACGTTGTAGGGGGAGCGGGCGGCGTAGGCGGCGCGCCCCTCGGCGTCGAGGACGTCGTAGGGCGGGGCGACGACGTCGGCGAGGGGGCCGACGACGGCGGGGTCGTAGTGCAGGGCGCGCAGGGGCTCCACGTCGGCCATGGCGCGGGGGACGCTAGCAGTCGGGCGGGCGGTGGTGGGAGGGGAGGGAACGAGGGCGATGCAGCGCAAGTACCGGCGGCGGCGGGAGGCGGCGTAACGGCAGGGTGCCGAGGAATACGAGACGCTGGCGATGGACCCGACGTTTCGGGACTTCGCTTGTCTGTATGTCGCCGAGGGGTCCAAGCGCAATCGCAACAGCGTTGCCGTCTGCAACTCCGATGCGGCCGTGATGCGGCTTGCGGCTCGCTGGATCTGTCGTCTGACGGAACGAGCCCCGACCTTCTCGATCCAGTACCACGCAGACCAGGACCTGAGCGAGCTGTGCACGTTCTGGGGCGAGACCCTCGGCATCGACCCGAGCACGATCAAGCTGCTGCGCAAGTCGAATAGCAACCAGATGACAGGCCGAGTCTGGCGCTCGCGTCATGGGGTCCTGACGGTCCGCGTGAGGACACGCAGCTTCGCGCGCGCATACAGGCCTGGATGGACCAGCTACGCGAGGAGTGGCGGTAGGCTGTAGGTGCATCGGGGCGTAGCTCAGTCTGGTCAGAGTGCTCGATTTGGGGTCGAGAGGCCGCCGGTTCAAATCCGGCCGCCCCGATTGAATTGCTGTTGGACTCAGGGGGCTGCTGGGGGCGTCCTGGGAGGGCATGGTTTGGCCCTGGAGCTGAGGTTCCCGGCTTTTAGGCCGGTGGGGGCAAGGCCACCCGATGCGCTCGGTTTTGGGAGCCAACCGCACACGCCGATTGGATACGACCGCACACGCGGTGGGGTCCGAGCGGCTGCTGGAAATTAGTCCGAGAGGATCAAGGTCGCAACCACTGGAAGGCCGTCAGGGCCGCCGCCGGCTGGGAGGGCAGTCTCTACCTCGCGACGCGGCATTTTGCCGGCTGGTACATGGTCGACGAGCTGGAGATGTCCTCCGAGGACGTCGCGATCGCCCTCGGCCACCAGGACGGCGAGAACCTCGTCCGACGCCTCTACGGCCACCGCGACAAGGGCCGCGCACTCGACCGCATCGTCAACGCCTACGCCACACGTGCCGGGGCGGATCAATCGGAGCCACAACGTCAGGAGCCGCATGGATCATCGACAGCACAGCCACAGCAGAGCTTGTTCTGAGCAACCACGTTTCGGCTCGACGGCGCCGACCGCTGGTCCGACTACCGTGCCCGGGATGAGAGTCGGTGTCTACATCGATGGCTTCAACCTTTACTTCGGTGCCCGCGAGCAGTGCGGGCCGGGCACCGCCGGATGGCGCTGGCTGGATGTGCGCGGCCTCGTCGCCGACACCATGCCGTCTGCGTGGCGCAAGGACGGTGCAGCGATTGAGCGAGTCGTGTACTGCACCGCCCGCGTCAGCGGCATCGATGATCCCAGCACCCCACGCGATCAGAACGTCTACCTGCGAGCGCTGCGCGCGAGCGGCAGCGTCGATCACATCGAGTTCGGGAACTTCGTGCGGCGCGTCAAGTCCGCTCCGCTCGCGATCCGCACCGAGAAGGGCAAGCCCGAGTTGGTGCGGGCCCGGTGGCCGGTCGTGGTTCAGGACGACGTGGGTGGCGAGGTGCGCGATGCCCGCTTCCTGGTGTCGGTGCTCAATTGGGAGGAGAAGGGCTCAGATGTCAACGTCGCGACACATCTGCTGGCCGACGTTCTACGCGGCGCCGTAGACGCTGCCGTGGTCCTCTCCAACGACAGCGACCTGGAGTTGCCGCTGCGCTACGTGCGCGACCGGGTGCCGGTGGGGCTCATCAACCCGAGTGCCAATCAGCTGGCCGGCAAGCTGAAGGGTCGGCCCTCTGATGGCGTGGGAGGTCACTGGTGGGGGAATCTGGAGGCGAGCGCGTACATGGCCCATCAGTTCCCAGACCCCCTCGGCAAGCTGTGCAAGCCCCGTGGTTGGTAGCCTTGGAATGTCCGCTCTTATGTCCCCAAGTGCGCTACACTTCGTCTACCCACCCGGCCCCATCGAGGGCCGGGTTTCTTTTTAAGCGGCGCTGGCAGCCCACAAAACCGCCCACGGCCCCGAGAATCGCCAGCAACCGGGCCAAGAGCACCAATCGCCCCGATTTGCAGGTTGATGGATGCTCGTGGGGGCTTGGGGCTGGGGACGGCCTGGGGTGCGGGGTGCAGCTGAATCGTCACGTCGGCAAGGTGGGGGTGCTGTGCTTAGCCGAGCGGGAGGGCCTCAAGACCACGAGTTGCGTTTACAGATAGGCGAGAGCCGACTCGGTTTGTTTCGCCGGTTTTGGTCTGCGATGTAAGGGGGCCTGACATACGGTAACGATCTCAGGTCGTCACGTCCTGAAGCTCCTGCGCGCGATGTTGTGCGCCGGAGTGATGCAGGACGCGGCGGGCCTACCAATCCCCGAACCGTATGGGCCTGGTCGACCTCGACGGAACCATCATTGCGTTGAGGAGATCGGATTGGGGTGGGTCTGGGACTTTGGGGGTTGCATGACGTCGTTCGCGGGCTGGCCGCCAGACACGCATCTAGAGTAGGTTCCGGTGGTTGTCTTGAACGTTGCGGCTGAGCTGCACGGGTGGTCACCGCGGGGTGGGGAGCAGGCGCATGTGTGAGAGCGCGGTCGTGTGAAGCCGAAGGTGCTCTTGCAACGCGGCTGAGGTGGGCAAGGTCGCTGAACTCGGCGGCGAGGGCGGCCTGCGCGCAGGTATGACTTGACGAAGGCCAACTGTGTCCGCATGGGCCGCCCGCTCTCGGAGACAGCGGCGTCTCACCGCGTGTGCGGGTGCGCGTCGACCTCGACCTCGCCCAGACCTTACGCGCCCGCGCCCGCGCGCGAGGAGCATCGCTCTGTCAGCGGGATCACCCGCGTCGCGCTACCCGTATACATCGGTCGAGCGGCCTGACGCCGGCAGACAGACAGCTACAATTCGTCGCGCTAGCCCGGCCTAGGAATCCTGGAAAAATCCCGCATTTTGCGGACGTTAGCGGTCCTGGGGCGTTGGACGGCGTGTGCCTGAGCGCTCGGCAAGCTGGCAGGGTGCTGCCGTGCGCCTGAAGCTGATGCTGGTGACTCTGAGCGTTACTTGTGCTCTGGTCATCGGGTCAGCCCCGTCCTGGGATTTCGACTTCGAGCGATCGCCGAGCGGCAAAGCTTTCACAGCTGAAAAACCCTTCGGCGGTCCCGTGTTATGGTCAACCCTCATGGTTGACGCGGAGGCACGTTCGGCGGCCGCAGACAACGGGCGTCGGACGACGCCCGTCGGTGCCGTGGCGCAGCACGACCCTCCCCCGCTCGATCGGAGTGCCCGACGCCTCGACGTCGCGCTCATGTCTCATGTCAAACGGCTGGTCTTCTTGTCCGACTCGCCGCTTTTCAGGCGCATCCGCAAGCCGCTTTGGAACATGTTCTACAGCGGCGCCTGCCGCGACTTCATACCTGAAGAACACACCAGGTTCTTGAATTTCGGCTACCTCTCCGAGGAGGGAGAGCTGGATCGGGTGGGCGAGGACGCGAACGTCGCCGACCTGGTCTCCGAACGGCTCTATGACCGCACGGTGTCAGGGTTCGAGCTCGCGGACCGTGTCGTGGTCGAGGTCGGATGCGGTCCCGGCGCCGGCAGCGCTCATCTGGCCCGTGGGTACCGTCCTGCGCTGTGCACCGGAGTCGACCTCAACATGAAGATGATCGAGTTGTGCCGCCAGCGATACGCCCTCGAGAACCTGCGATTTTGTCAAGGCGACGCAGAAAACCTTCCGCTCGCGGACGCGAGCGTCGACGCGATCGTAAACGTGGAGTCATCCCACAGCTACCGCTCCAGATCGCGTTTCTTTGAAGAGGTCGTGAGGGTTTTGAGACCGGGCGGAGCGCTGCTGCTCGCCGACCTGGTCATTCCAAGCACCGGCGAGGGGGCGGATGATGTCAGCGCCCTGCTCGCCGAGGCCGGGATGGTCGTGCAGGAGCGCTCGGAGATCACGGCGAATGTGCGCGCGGCCAGAGACGCCGTCGCGAGCTCGCGATTTCGCGCGCGTCTGCGCGAGAGCGTGTCGTCGATCGCGGCGCCGTTCATCGAAGAAACGTTCTGTCTTCCGGGCACTCGACCCTATGCTGGCCTGGTCTCTGGAAGGGTGCAGTACTTCCGCTGGCTGGCGGTGAGGCCGGTGGCGCATTTCTCTCACAAGTGAAAGACAGCCGCCCGCGCCGGGCGGTGTGTCTGATACGTTGCAGCGCGAACATGATGTCTAGCTATCGACAGGTAAAAATAGTCAACCAAAAGCGCGTCGCGGCGCTCGGGGCGCTGCTTGCATTTGTGCTCTCGATCGGCTTTGCCACGGGCGCCGGCGCTTCGACCACCCTTGACGTCCGTGGAGAATGGGCTTTCCAGGTCACCTGTGGCTGTACCTTCACGGGCCAGAACACCAACACACTGTCCGGCAGCGTGGTGATCTCGAGCATGGTGCTCGCCAGCGGTGAATTCAGCGGCAACGGCGTGTTGCGCACCTCATTCGGAGACGCCCCCATCGCAATCGCGGGAACTGTCACCGAAAGCACGCTTTCGATACTGACCATGTCCGTGCCGGGCCCCGAAGGGACGGAGACGCTAAAGGTCAGTGGGTCGGTCGGATCGGGTGGCGGGGAAATGTCGGGATCGGGCTCCTGGCAGAGCCCCAAGGGCGGTCCCGAACCCGAAGGCACGTACTCCGCCAAACGAGTTCGCAGCTATCAGGCGATCGAAGAAGAAGAACGGGAAAAGGCGGAAGAAGCAAAAAAAGCGCGAGAAGCGCGGGAAGCCAAAGAAGCCAAGGAAGCCAAGGAAGCCCAAGAAGCCAAGGAAGCCAAAGAAGCGCAAGAAGGCAAAGAAGCGCAGGAAGCAGCCCAACGCGAACAACACGCGAAGGAAGCCTCCGAACGGGCCGCTAAGGAAAAGGCAGAAGCCGAACAGGCGGCGCACGCGGCCCAGGTCGCCAAAGAAGCGCAGGTCGCCAAAGAAGCCAAAGAACGCGCCGAACGCGAACGAAGCACGAGCCCCGGCCGACCGGCGGGTCTGAATGGCGATGCCTTCTTGCTCAATGCCTCCGGCTCGTTCTCCCTCAGGCTCTCGAACCCCAACGGCTATTCGATCTCAGGCGAGATCACTCTGAGCGCGGCAGCTGCCGAGAAGTCCCACCGTGGGTCTTCCAAGGGCAAGGGCGGCGGTGCCGTGCTGGCAAGCGCGACATACGTCATCCCGGCCCACGCCACCAAGGCGCTGAAGCTAAAGCTCGCCCGAGGAGGGCTCGCCATGCTCGCGCGCCACCACACGCTGCATGTGATTGCCAAGGTTACGACCGATGCGGAGGGGCAGTCCCCGCTCAGCAACGGCTACAGCATCGTGCTGAGGGCGCCGGTCGGAAGACATCACTGAGCTCGCCGGCAACAACGTCTGACGAGGTAGACCACAAAGAGGGCGACAGTGGATGAGCCGATCGCGATCGTCGGGATGAGCTGCCGCTACCCCGGCGGCGTGGCCTCGCCGGACGATCTCTGGGAGCTTGTCGCGGGCGGTTGCGACGGCGTCACGCGGTTCCCGGACGACCGCGGTTGGGACCTGCGGCGCATCTATGATCCCTCCGGGCAGACGCGGGGGACGAGCTACGTCCGTGAGGGCGGGTTCCTCCACGACGCCGCGGAGTTCGACGCGGACTTCTTCGGGATCTCGCCGCGGGAGGCGCTGGCGATGGACCCCCAGCAGCGCCTTCTGCTGGAGGTGTGCTGGGAGGCGCTCGAAGACGCCGGGCTCGACCCGCTGGCTTTGAAGGGCAGCGACGCGGGCGTGTTCGCCGGGGTCATGCATCACGACTACGCCGGCGGTCTCGCAGGGCGCGTACCCGCCGATCTTGAGGGGTTCATCGGCACCGGAACAGCCGGTGGCGTGATCTCCGGCAGGGTCGCCTACGCCCTTGGACTGGAGGGCCCCGCGCTGTCGATCGACACCGCCCAGTCGTCCTCGCTGGTTGCGCTGCACCTCGCGTCGGCCTCGCTCCGAGCGGGTGAGTGCGCGCTTGCCCTGGCCGGCGGCGTGACGGTGATGTCGACGCCGGGCGTCTTCGTGGAGTTCAGTCGCCAGCGCGGGCTGGCGCGCGACGGGCGCTGCAAGCCCTTTGCCGACGCCGCCGACGGCACCGGCTGGGGCGAGGGTGTGGGGGTGCTCGTGCTCGAGCGGCTCGCCGCGGCGCGACGCCACGGGCATACCGTGCTCGGCCTGGTGCGCGGCAGCGCCGTCAACCAGGACGGCGCGAGCAACGGCCTGACCGCCCCCAACGGTCCCTCGCAGGAGCAGGTGATCGCCCAGGCGCTGGCCAACGCCGGGCTGTCGGGCGCCGAAATCGACGCCGTCGAGGGGCACGGGACCGGCACCCTGGTGGGAGACCCGATCGAGGCGCGGGCGCTGCTGGCCACGTACGGTCGGGACCGCGCGCAGGGCGACCCGCTGTGGCTCGGGTCGTTGAAGTCGAACATCGGGCACACCCAGGCGGCGGCGGGTGTGGCCGGCGTGATCAAGATGGTCATGGCGATGCGCCACGGGATGCTCCCGCGAACGCTGCACGTCGACCGCCCAAGCTCGCGTGTCGATTGGGACGCCGGAGCCGTGGCTCTGCTGACCGAGTCCCAGCCCTGGCCGGCGACGGCCGGCAGGCCGCGCCGCGCCGCGGTCTCGTCGTTTGGGATCAGCGGCACCAACGCCCACGCGATCCTCGAAGAGGCGCCGCCCGCGGAGCCCTCCCCGGCGTCGTCGCCGGCTGAGCCGCCCGCGCAGGGCGCCCCGCCGCCGGCGGCGCCGTTTGACTCCAGTGTGAGCGAAGCCCTCCCGTGGGTTCTCTCCGGGCGCGGCGCCAAGGCTCTGCGTGCCCAGGCGCAGCGTCTGCGGGCCTTCCTCGAGGATCGCGGCGAGCTGGAGGCGGCCGACGTCGCGATCGCGCTCGCGGCTCGTCCGATGCTCGAGGATCGAGCGCTCGTCTTCGGGTGCGACCGTACGCAGCTGCTCGAGCGCCTCGGCGCGCTCGCCGCCGACGAGGTCCCGGAGGGGGCGCTACGTGCGCGCGCCCGCGGCGGGGGTGTGGCGTTCCTGTTCCCCGGCCAGGGTTCGCAGTGGCCCGGCATGGCGGTCCAGCTGCTCGATCGCTCGCCGCTGTTCGCGGGCGCGATCGCCGAGTGCGCCGCCGCGTTCGAGCCGTTCCTGGCGTGGCGCCTGGAGGATGTCCTGCGCGGTGCGCCGGGGGCGCCGGGATACGACCGCGACGACGTCGTGCAGCCGGCGCTGTTCGCGGTGATGGTCTCCCTGGCCCGCCTGTGGCGGGCCTGCGGGGTGCACCCCGGTGCCGTCGTCGGACACTCCCAGGGAGAGATCGCCGCCGCCCACGTGGCCGGCGGGCTCTCGCTCGAGGATGCCGCGAGGATCGTGGCCGTGCGCAGCCGGGCCCTCGCGGGCATCGCGGGTCGCAGCGGCATGGTTGCGCTCTCGTCGGAGCCGTCGCGGGCGCAGGCGCTGTTGGAGGGCTTCGGCGCTCAGCTGGCGGTGACGGCCGTGAACGGCCCCCGCACGCTCGTGGTCTCGGGTCCCGCCGCCGTGTTGAACGAGCTCCTGCGGGAGTGCACGGAGCGGCAGATCAGAGCCCGCAGGATCGCGGTCGACTATGCCTCGCACTCGCCCGCGGTCGAGGAGGTGCGGGAGCAGATGCTGGAGGGCTGCGCCGCGGTTTCCCCGCGCCGCTCGGAGATCCCGTTCTACTCGACCGTCAGAGGGGGCCTGCTCGACACGGGCGAGCTCGACGCCGAGTACTGGTATCGCAACCTGCGTGAGACGGTGCGCTTTCGGCACGCCACGGAGCTGCTGCTGGAGTCCGGGCACCGCACGCTGATCGAGCTGAGTCCCCACCCGGTGCTCGCGCTTGACGTGCGGGAAACGGTCGACGAGCATCGGCATGCCGGGGCTGCGCGGGAGGAGCGCGAGACCCGCGGTCTCCACGCCGATGGCGGGGGGATCGCGGTGATCGGCTCGCTGCGCCGGGACGACGGCGGCCCGCGCCGGATGCTCACCTCGCTCGGGGAAGCATGGGTGCACGGGACTCCCGTCGACTGGCGGGGGCTGTGCGGGCGGAGCGCCGCCGGCAGGGCGCCCCTGCCTCGCTACGCCTTTCAACACGAGCGCTACTGGTTGAAGGTGTCCGCCGGCGCCGGCGACCTCGAGGTCGCCGGCCAGAGCCCCGCGGCGCACCCGCTGCTGAACGCCGCGCTCTCCCGCGCCGACGGCGAGGGCTGGCTGTTCACCGGTCGCCTCGCGCTGGACGATCAGCCCTGGCTCGCCGATCACGGTGTGCTCGGCGCCGTCCTGCTGCCCGCGGCGGCGTTGCTCGAGCTGGCGCTCTACGTGGGCCGCGAGCTGGGCTGCGAGCACGTGCGTGAGCTGATCCCGGGGGAGCCTCTCAGGCTGGGCGAGGATGGGGCCGTGCAGCTTCAGGTGGCTGTCGGCGAGCCCGACCCGGAGGGTGCTCGGAGGATATCCGTGTACGCACGTCGCGCCCAGCCAGCCGGTGGGATCGGCGAGGGGCCGGAGTGGACCTGCCACGCGACCGGGATGCTCGCTCCCGCGGCGGGCGGGACCGCCGGCCAGCCGGACTCCGGCGCCGAAGAGGCCGCCGGCGGTCTCGCCGTCGGCCCCTGGCCGCCGGCCGGAGCGGTGGCGGTCGCCGTCGAGGAGGTCTACGAGCGGCTGGCGGCGGGGGGCTTGGAGTACGGGCCCCCGTTCCGGGGTTTGCGCGCCGTGTGGCAGCACGGCGAGGACCTCTTCGCGGAGGTCGCGCTCAGCGACGAGCCCGGCCTCGACGGCGGGTCCTTCGGACTCCACCCCGCGCTGCTCGACGCCCTTCTGCACGCCTCTGGAGCGCGTCTGCGCAAGGCTGCCGGCAGCGACCCGCTGCTGCCCTGCGCCTGGCGAGGCGTGAGCCTCGGCGTGCTCGGCCGCTCGTCGTTGCGCGCCCGTCTGCGCCCATCCGGTGAGCAGGGACTCTCGCTGCATGCGGTCGACGACGCCGGCCTGCCCGTGCTGTCGGTCGAGTCGCTGCAGCTGCGTCCGCTCTCCGCCGAGCAGCTGCGTGCGCTGCGATCCCCCGCCGAGCGCCTGTTGAGCGTCGAGTGGCTGGCGCCCGCGGACGCCGGGAGGGGAGCCGCGCGGCGCCTTGCGTCGCTGGGGCCGGGCGGGGATGCGCTGGCGGCCGCCGGGCTGAAGCTCGACCGGTATGACGATCGCGAGTCGCTGAGCCGGGCAATCGAGCGCGGAGCCGAGCCCCCCGCCGCGGTGCTCGTGGCCCTCGGCGAGCCGGGCGCGAACGGGCCGGATCTACCGGGCGCCGTGCACGCATGCGCCGGAGAGACGCTCACCCTCGTGCAGGGGTGGCTGGCCGATCCGCTGCTTATGGCGATTCCGCTCGCCGTTATCACCACCGGCGCGGTGGCGGCGACCTGCGCCGAGGACGTCGCCGATCTGGCGGGAGCCGCGGCGTGGGGACTCCTGCGCACTGCTCAATCCGAGCATCCCAGCCGGTTTCTGCTGATCGATCTCGATCGCGCGTCGGCGTCCCGCGAAGCTCTGCCCGCCGCCCTCGGCAGCGGTGAGCCGCAGCTGGCGATCCGCGCCGGGAGGCTCCTGGCGCCGCGCCTGGCGCCGCTGGAGCCCGAACGGGTGCCGGCGGAGACGTGGGATGGAACCGCGCTGATCACGGGCGGCACCGGCGGGCTCGGCGCGCTGCTCGCCAGGCACCTGGTGCGCGAGCACGGCGTGCGCAGCCTCGTGCTCGCCAGCCGCGCCGGCAAGCGGGCGCCGGGGGCCGCCGAGCTCGCGCGGGAGCTGGGCGAGCTGGGTGCGCGGGTGACGGTGTGCGCCTGCGACGTCGGCGATCGCGAGCAGCTGCGGAAGCTGTTGGCGCAGGTCCCCGAGCGGCAGCCGCTGAGCGCCGTCCTGCACGTCGCCGGCGTGCTCGACGACGGGACGCTCGAAGGGCTGAGCACACAGCGGCTGCAGCGGGTGCTCTCGCCGAAGGTGGACGGAGCCTGGCACCTGCACGAGCTCACGCGGACGCTGCAGCTGCGGGCGTTTGTCCTCTTCTCCTCGGCCGCCGCCACGCTCGGCGGCGCGGGCCAGGCCAACTACGCGGCGGCGAACAGCTTTCTCGACGCCCTGGCGGCCCATCGCCGTGCGCAGGGGCTGCCGGCCGCGGCGATCGCCTGGGGGCAGTGGGCGCAGGCGACGGCGATGACCGGCACCCTCGGCGCGGTCGATCGGCGCCGGCTGGAGCGCTCGGGGATACGTGCGCTCGCCACCGCCGACGCGCTCGAGCTGTTCGACCTCGCCTGGGACGCTGACCGGGCGCTCGTGCTCGCGCTCGAGCTGGACCGGGCGAGGCTGCACGCACAGGCCCGCGCCGGCGAGTTGCCGCCGGTGCTGCGCAGCCTCGTCCGCCGTGCCCCCGCCGAGCGGGTTGGCCGCCCTTCGGGGGGCGACCGCGAGCAGCCGCTTGCGCTCCTCGCCCGGCTCGCCCCGGCTGAGCGCGAGCGTGCCGTGCTGGGTCTCGTGCGCTCTCAGGCCGCCGGCGTGCTCGGGCACGCCTCCCCCGCGGCGGTCGATCCCGAACGATCCTTCAAGGCGCTCGGCTTCGACTCCCTGATGGCGGTCGAGCTGCGCAACCGCCTGAGCATGACCCACGGGCTGCGGCTCCCGGCCACGCTGATCTTCGACTACCCGAGCGTCGCCGCCGTGGCCCGCCATCTGCTCGGGATGATCGCCGGCGGCGACTCGCGGACACGCTCGCCGGCTCGCTCGCCGGTCGCCGCCGAGGAGCCGATCGCGATCGTGGGCATGAGCTGTCGCTTTCCCGGCGGCCTGCGCTCCCCGGCGGAGCTGTGGGATCTCCTGCGCGCGGGCGGCGACGCGATCTCGGCCTTCCCCGAGGACCGCGGCTGGGACCTGCAGGCGTTGTACGACCCCGACCCCGACCACCCCGGGACGAGCTACGTGCGCGAAGGCGGGTTCCTCTACGACGCCGCGGAGTTCGACGCCGGCTTCTTCGGGATCGGTCCGCGGGAGGCGCTCGTGATGGACCCGCAGCAGCGCCTCATGCTCGAAGGGTGCTGGGAGGCGCTGGAAGACGCCGGCGTGGACCCGGCGCGGCTGCGCGGCAGCCGCACGGGCGTGTTCGCGGGGGTCATGCACAACCACTACGCGCCCCCCGGTGGGCGCGGGGCGCCGCCCGACGTCGAGGCGTATCTCGGCACGGGTGGCTTCAGCAGCGTCGTGTCCGGCCGCGTGGCCTACACGCTCGGGCTCGAGGGCCCCGCCGTATCGGTCGACACCGCCTGCTCCTCCTCGCTGGTGGCTCTGCACCTGGCCTGCCAGTCGCTGCGCGGCGGCGAGTGCTCCCTGGCGCTGGCCGGGGGGGTGACCGTGCTCGCCACCCCCACCGCGTTCATCGAGTTCAGTCGACAGCGAGGCCTGGCCCGCGACTGCAGGTGCAAGGCGTTCGCCGACGGCGCCGACGGCACCGGCCTGTCCGAGGGTGTGGGCGTCGTGCTGCTGGAGCGGCTCGGCGACGCCCAGCGCGCCGGCCATCGCGTCCTGGGGTTGGTGCGCGGCAGCGCGATCAACCAGGACGGCGCCAGCAACGGCCTGACCGCCCCCAACGGTCCGGCCCAGCAGCGCGTGATCCGCGACGCCCTCCTCAACGCCGGTCTCGCGGCCGGCCAGGTCGACGCGGTCGAGGCGCACGGCACCGGCACCGCTCTCGGCGACCCGATCGAGGCCCAGGCGCTGCTTGCCACCTATGGGCAGGACCGCGCCGAGGGGCGTCCCCTGTGGCTGGGCTCCGTCAAGTCGAACATCGGCCACGCCCAGGCCGCCGCCGGGATCGCGGGCGTGATCAAGATGGTGATGGCGCTGCGCGACGCCACGCTCGCCAAGACGCTGCACGTCGGCGAGCCCTCGCGCAAGGTGGATTGGGAGGCGGGCGCGGTTGCGCTGCTGACCGAGGAGCGGCCCTGGTCGCCCGCCGGCGAGCCGCGGCGCGCCGGGGTCTCCTCGTTCGGAGTCAGCGGCACCAACGCCCACGTCATCATCGAGGAAGCACCCCCGTCGCGGCCGCCGGGAGGCGGCGTGACAGGCGCTCCCGGCGCCACCGGGTCGGAGCGCGTCGGCGCCGCCGTGGAGCCCGCCGAGCCCGACGAGACCGACGAGACGGGCCTCGATCCCGTCCCGGCACGGACGATCCCGTGGGTGCTCTGCGGCCGCGGCCCGGACGCCCTGCGCGCGCAGGCGCGGCGCCTGGGCGAGTTCCTGCTGGACGGCGAGGAGCCCTCGACGCTCGACATCGGGCTCTCCCTCGCGGCCCGGCCGCTGCTCGAGGACCGCGCCGTGGTCCTGGGCGCCGGGCGCGACCAGCTGCTGGCGGGCCTCGGCGCCCTGGCTCGCGGCGAGGACGCCGCCGGGCTGCTGCGCGGCAGGGTAGTCAGCGGCGGCAGGGTTGCCTTCATGTTCACCGGACAGGGCGCACAGCGGGCGGGGATGGGCCGCGAGCTGCACCGGCTCTTCCCCGTGTACCGCGCGGCCTTCGAGGAGATATGCGCGCACCTCGACGAGCATCTCGGTTGCCCGCTGCGAGAGCTCGCCGGCGGCCCGCTCGAGGCGACACAGTTCGCCCAGCCCGCGCTGTTCGCCCTGGAGGTCGCCGTGTTCAGGCAGCTGCAGGCGTGGGGAGTGCGACCCGATTTCCTCATCGGACACTCGATCGGGGAGCTGGCGGCGGCCCACGTCGCCGGGGTCTTCTCGCTCGCCGACGCCTGCCGGCTGGTGGCCGCCCGTGGTCGTCTGATGGGGAACCTGCCACGGACCGGCGCGATGGTCGCATTGGGCGCCCGCGAGGAGGAGGTGCTCGAGTCGCTCGCCGAGCTGGAGGGCCGCGTCGTCATCGCTGCGGTGAATGCTCCCCGCTCGGTCGTGGTCTCCGGCGAGGAGGACGCCGTGCTCGCGCTCGCGCGAACGTGGCAGGCGCGCGGCGCGCGGACGAGTCGCCTGCGCGTCTCGCATGCGTTTCACTCCCCGCACATCGACCCCATGCTGGACGAGCTCGCCGAGCTCGCGCAGGGTCTCGCCTACGAAGAGCCCCGGGTTCCCCTGATCAGCAATCTCACCGGTATGCCGGCTGGGGCGGGAGAGCTGACAGATCCCGGCTACTGGGTGCGCCAGGTGCGCGAGCCTGTGCGCTTCGCCGCCGGCATCGCCTGGCTGATGGGGGAAGGGGCCGATTGCTTTCTCGAGCTGGGCCCCGGCGAGACGCTCGCCGCGATGGTCGCGGAGTGCATCGCGGAGAGCCCGACGGCGGCTGCCCCGACGGCGGCTGCCCCGACGGTGGCGGGCTCGCCGGCCGGGGTCCCGCCGGTGGCTGCCGTGGCGCTTCTGCGCGAGCGCGACGGCGAGGCGCGGTCGGCGCTGCGGGGCGTGGCCGAGCTGTGGCTGCGCGGCGCGGCGGTGGACTGGACGGCGATGTTCGCCGACACCGCCGCCAAGCCGGTGCAGCTGCCCGCATATGCGTTTCAGCGTGAGCGCTACTGGCTGGCGCCGGCGGCCCGAGGCGCGGACGTGGGCCACGTCGGCCAGCTCGCGCTCGACCATCCGCTGTTGGGTGCGGCCGTCGCCCTGGCCGGGGACGACGGCTTCCTGTTTACCGCCCACCTTTCGCTGCAGCGCCATCCGTGGCTGGCCGATCACTCGGTGCTGGGTAGGACGCTGCTGCCCGGCACGGCGTTTCTCGAGCTCGCCCTGCGCGCCGGAGCGGAGGTCGGCTGCGAGCGCGTGCGGGAGCTGGTCTTGCACGCGCCGCTGCTGCTGACGGAGCGGCCCGGGGTACAGCTGCAGGTGACCGTCGGCGCGCTCGATGGCGAGGGACGCAGGTCGGTCGACGTCCATTCGCGCCCCGCCACTCCCGGCGAGGTCCAGGCCGGCGCGTCCTGGAGTCATCACGCGGAGGGCATCCTGGAGCAGGAGCCCTCGGGCGCCCCGTCCCAGCCGGATCTCGAGGGGGTGTGGCCGCCGCCGGCGGCGCAGCCGCTCGAGATCGACGGGCTCTACGACGAGCTGCTCGAGCGGGGCCTGGAGTACGGCCCCGTGTTCCAGGGGGTGCGGCGCGCCTGGCGGCTGGGATCCGACGTGCTGCTGGAGGTCGAGCTCGAGCGGGCCGAGGACCGGCAGGGCGCCTCCTTCGGCGTGCACCCGGCGCTGCTCGACGCCGCGGTGCACGGTTCGCTGCTGCTCGAAGACCGGCGCGAGCGCGAGGGGCTCGAGCTGCCGTTCTCCTGGGAAGGCGTCAGCCTTCACCGGCAGGGAGCGCGGCGACTGCGGGTGCGTGTCTCCTCCGCGGGGCAGGGGGTGATCTCACTGCTGGCGCGCGACGAGCGAGGGGCCATCGCGGCGAGCGTCCAGGCGCTCACGCTGCGTCCCGCCGCGGGCGACCTGCTCGCCGGCGTGGATCCACCGCACAGGGATCTCTTCACGCTGCGGTGGCAGCCGGTGCAGGCTCCCGGCGGGCGTTCCCCGGCAGCGGAGCTGGTGCTGCTGGGCGAGCTCGACGACGATCTCGAAGACCAGCTCCGGGAGGCCGGCGCGGGAGCGCCGCGTCGCTACCTCGAGTCGGCCCAGCTGGTGCGGTCGCTCGAGCGCGGCGCGCCGGCGCCCGCGGCGGTGCTGGCGAGCTGCGCGCCGCGGGATTCGCCCTGCACGCCCGACGGGCTGAGCTCGATCGCCGAGCGGGTGCTCGAGCTGTTGCAGCTGTGGCTTGCCGATCAGCGCCTCGCGGATGTGCGATTGGCGCTGCTCACCCACCGTGCCGTGGCGGTCGCGGACGAGGGGGTGCAGCAGCTAGCCCAGGCCCCCGTGTGGGGCATGGTGCGCAGCGCCCAGTCGGAGAATCCCGACCGCTTCGTGCTGGTCGACGTGGATGGCGAGGAGTCCTCGCTGCGCGCGCTCCCGGCGGCGCTTCAGACGGGCGAGCCCCAGCTCGCGATCCGGGAGGGCCGGATGTTGGTTCCCCGCCTCGCCGCGCTGACGGCGCAGGGCGCCGGGAACGAGCCGGGCGCGGCTGTGGGCGCCACGGCCGGGGAGCGCGACTGGCTCGATCCGCTGCGGACGGTTTTGATCACCGGCGGGACCGGCGCGCTGGGCGCACTGGTCGCGCGCCATCTCGTCGGCGCGCACGGCGCGCGCGAGCTCGTGCTCGTCAGCCGCCGCGGCGCGGATGCCCCCGGCGCCGAGCAGCTGCGGTCCGAGCTGACGGCGATGGGCGCCGAGGTGAGGATCGCAAGCTGCGACGTCGGCGTGCGGGAGCAGCTCGCCGAGTTGCTGGAGAGCGTGCCCGCGGAGCGCCCGCTCGGGGCCGTGGTGCACACCGCGGGCGTGCTCGACGATGGCGTGCTGCAGGCGCTGACCGCGGCCAGGATCGAGCGGGTCTGGCGAGCGAAGGTGCGGGGAGCCCTCAATCTCCACGAGCTCACCGCCGGGCTCGATCTCTCGGCGTTCGTCCTCTTCTCCTCGGTCGCCGGGACGCTCGGCACTCCGGGTCAGGCGAGCTACGCCGCGGCCAACGTCTTCCTCGACGCGATCGCGGCGGCGCGCAGCGTCCAGGGTCTCGCCGGCGTATCGCTGGCATGGGGGGCGTGGGCGCAGCCCGGTGGCATGGCGGCGGCGCCGGACGGGGCGCTGCGCGCGCGGATCGCCCGCTCCGCTCTCGGCGCGCTCGAGCCGGCGAGGGGGCTGCAGCTGCTCGACATCGCCGCTCGCGCAGGGCACGCCGTGGTGATCCCGATGGCGCTCGACCTCGCGGCCGCCCACGAGCAGGCGCGCGTCGGTGAGCTGGCGCCGTTGCTGGAGCGCTTGATCCGCCTGCCCGCCCGCCGCGCCCGGGCCACCGCGAGCACATCGCTGGTGGCGCGGCTGGCTGATGCTCCCGCACAGGAGCACGCGCAGATCGCGCTGGAGACGGTGCTCGCCCACGCGGCGGGCGTGCTGGGACACGCCTCCCAGAGCGCAATCGACCCGCAGCTGAGCTTCAAAGCACTGGGCTTCGACTCGCTGGCGGCGGTCGAGCTGCGCAATCGGGTGAATGCCGAGACCGGCCTGCGGCTGCCGACGACGCTGCTGTTCGATCACCCCAACGCCGGGTCCGTCGCCCAGCGCATCCTCGACGAGCTCGGCCGCCGCTCCCAGGGGGATGCGCTCCGCGCCGAGGCTCAGGATGGGCCCGGCGTGGAGGCCCAGCTGGAGCAGCTCGAGCGGGAGCTCTCGGAGATCCTCGTCGACGCCGAGCGGCGACGGCGGGTGAGCGCTCGTCTGCAGGGGCTGCTCGCGCGACTGAGCTCGGGCGACGGCGGTGGCGGCGAGGACGACGGCGAGGCCGAGGACGAGCGCCTGGAGAGCGCCGGCGCCGAGGCGCTCCTCGCGGCGATCGATCGCGAGCTGGGCCTCGAGGGCGATGCTGATGGCTGAGCAGACGCCGGAGGCGCCCGCGGAGAACGCGGATCCCACGCCGGAGAACGAGAGGGTCCTCGACTACCTGCGACGGGCGACGATCGACCTGCGCAGGTCGCGTCGCCGTCTGCAGGAGATCGAAGCCCAGCGGCGAGAGCCGCTGGCGATCGTCGGCATGAGCTGCCGCTATCCCGGTGGCGCGAGCACGCCCGAGCGGCTGTGGGAGCTGCTCGCCGCCGGCCGCGACGCGATCGGCGAGTTCCCCCGCGACCGCGGCTGGGAGCTGGAGCGCCTCTACGACCCCGACCCCGAGCGGACGGGGACGAGCTATGCGCGCGAGGGTGGCTTCATCGAGGACGTCGCGGACTTCGACGCCGACTTCTTCGAGGTCAAGCCACGCGAGGCCCTGGCGATGGACCCCCAGCAGCGGCTGCTGCTCGAAGCCGCCTGGGAGGCCTTCGAACGCGCAGGCGTCGATCCGCTCTCCCTGCGGGGCTCGCAGACGGGGGTTTTCGTGGGCGTCATGTACCACGACTACGGGTCGCGCCTGTCGGGGGCGATCCCCGCCGACCTCGAGGCCTACCTCGGCATCGGCAGCGCCGGCAGCGTCGCGTCCGGCCGGCTCGCCTACGCGCTCGGCCTGCAGGGGCCGGCGATCTCGCTGGACACCGCCTGCTCCTCCTCGCTGGTCGCGCTGCACCTGGCCTGTCGCGCGCTGCGCGCCCAGGAGTGCTCGCTGGCGCTCGCGGGGGGCGTGACCGTGCTCTCCACGCCGGGCGTGTTCGTCGAATTCTCACGCCAGCGCGGCCTCGCCCCCGACGGCCGCTGCAAGTCCTTCGCGTCGGCGGCCGACGGCACCGGCTGGGCGGAGGGACTCGGACTGCTCGTGCTCGAGCGGCTCTCCGACGCGCAGCGCCTGGGGCACGAGGTGCTGGGTCTGGTGCGCGGCAGCGCGGTCAACCAGGACGGCGCCAGCAACGGGCTGACGGCGCCCAACGGGCCCGCGCAGCGGCGCGTGATCGGGCAGGCGCTGGAGAGCGCCGGCGTCGGCGCCGAGGAGGTCGACGCGGTCGAGGGGCACGGCACGGGGACGACGCTGGGCGACCCGATCGAGGTGCAGGCGCTGCTCGAGACCTACGGCCAGCGTCCGCCGGACCGGCCGCTGAGGCTCGGATCGGTCAAGTCCAACATCGGCCACACCCAGGCCGCCGCCGGCGTGGCCGGCGTGATCAAGATGGTGATGGCGATGCGCCACGGCGTGCTGCCGCGCACGCTGCACGTGGACGAGCCCTCCTCCCGCGTGGACTGGTCGGCCGGTGCGGTGTCGCTGCTGACAGAGGAGACCGCGTGGCCGCCCGGCGAGCGCTCCCGCCGCGCGGGCGTCTCCTCCTTCGGGATCAGC